>Ga0082335_1000933_pt1 | contig 67975 bp, 56 predicted proteins | sample Subgrocontami58m_FD_72375 | JGI IMG/M metagenome (GOLD analysis project Ga0082335, IMG submission 72375) | Subsurface groundwater microbial communities from S. Glens Falls, New York, USA - GMW37 contaminated, 5.8 m (SPADES assembly) (version 2) ... | reverse complement strand
CCCGGAAGAGACGGGCGGCGGTCCCCACTGCCCGTCCCCCCCGTCCCCGGCCGTTCTCCGCCGTTCTCTGCCGTTCTCCGCCGTCCTCTGTCGCACTCTCTCCCTCAGCGTAGATTTCTCCGCTCTGCTCCCGGGCCCCCGTGCGCCTCGTCCACCTCTCCGACCTCCACCTCGGCTTCCGCCAGTTTCAGCGCGTCACGCCGGCTGGCAAGAACCAGCGCGAGTGGGACGTGGCGCAGTCGTTCACGCGTGCGATCGACAAGGTCATTGCCCTCGCGCCTGACCTGATCCTGATCGGCGGCGACGTCTTCCACACCGTGCGGCCGACCAATCCGGCCATCCTGCACGCGTTCCAGCAGTTCTCCCGCCTGCGCGCGGCGCTCCCCGGCGCGATCGTCGTCATCGTCGCCGGCAACCACGACATGCCGCGATCAAGCGAGACGACGTGCATCCTGCGTCTCTTCGAGCCGCTTGGGTTCCACATCGCGGATGTTACACCGCGCCGGTTGGAGTTCGCGGAACACGAACTGTCCATCCTCGCCGTCCCCGACCTGCCGCCGGGCAGCGTGGACCTGTCGCCGGACCTCGCCTTCAGGCACAACATCCTCCTGCTCCACGGGGAGGTGGAGGGTGCGCTGCCCGAGGGAGCGCGCGAGGACGAGCGTGCCTCCATGGCGATCCCGGCGTCCGCCGTGGCCCACGAGCGCTGGGACTACGTCGCGCTCGGCCACTACCACGTCTACCGCAAGGTGGGACCCAGCGCGTTCTACTGCGGCTCACTCGACTACACCAGCACGAACAGCTGGGGTGAGTACGCAGAGGAGAAGGCCGCCAAGCTTCCCGGCAAGGGGCTGATCGAGCGCGACCTGACCACGGGCAAGCAGACCTTCCACGCGCTGCCGGTGACGCGGAAGATCATCGACCTGCCGCCCATCGCCGGACGCGGGCTGTCGGCGGTGGATCTCGACACGGCCATCGCCGCCGCGGTGGAGAAGTGCCCCGACGGCGGCATTGATGGCAAGGTCGTGCGGCTCGTCGTGCGCGACGTGCCGCGCCACGTCGTGCGCGAACTCGACCATCAGCGGATGCGCGACTATCAGCGGCGCGCGCTGCACTTTTCGCTCGACACGCGGCGTCCCACCGTGGTGCGCGCCGCCGTGGCGGAGAGCGGTGCGCCGGGCAAGCGGCCGTCGCTCGCCGACACGCTGCGCGAGGCGCTGCGCAGCCGCGTGCTGACGAGCGACATCGACCGCGACCGGCTGGTGGCGCTGGGCGAGCATTACCTGCGCGAGGCCGAACAGGACATGGCCGTGCGCGGCGTGGACGAGCCGGAGAGCGCGTGAGACTGTCCCGGCTGCGTCTCGTCAACTTCCGCCAGCACGCGGACAGCACGCTCCTGTTCGACAGTGGGCTGACGGGGATCATCGGCCCCAACGGGTCGGGCAAGACGACCATCCTCGAGGCCATCAAGTGGGCGCTCTACGGCGGTGACGCGACGCGCGGCACCGTGGATTCCATCCGCTTCGCGCGCGCCAGCGCCCGTGCGCCGGTGCGCATCGAGCTCGACTTCGACCTGGCCGGACACCGCTACCGGCTGGTGCGCGCGCTGACGACAGCCGACCTCTTCGTGGACGGTGGGGAGCGCCCCATCGCCACCGGGTCGTCCGCGGTCACCGACGTGGTGCGCCGCAAGCTCGGCATGTCGCTGGACGAGTTCGACAACACGTACTTCACGGCGCAGAAGGAACTGGCCGTGATGGCGACGCTCACCGCCGCGGCGCGCGCGCAGTTCCTCTCGCGCGTGCTCGGCTACGAGAAGCTGCGCGCGGCGCAGGACCTGTGCGACGAGCGCCGCAAGGCGCTGCGCAACGAGGCCAACGGCATGCGCGCGGGGATGCCCGACCCGGATCTGCTTGCCCGGCAGCTCGCCGATGCCGAGTCGCGGCTGCGCGACGCGCAGGCGCGTGCCGCCGCCGCCGCGGTGGAGCAGGCGCGCGCCCAGCAGGAGCTCGGCGCGCTGGAGCCGCGATGGGCAGCGGCGCAACGCGCGCGCGAGGAGCTGCAGGGACTCGACGCCGAGCGTCGCGTCCTCGAGGCCGAGGCGGCGGCGCTGGCGCGCACGGTCGAACGCGTGGAGAACGAACTGGGGCACGTCGCCGAGGCGCGCGCGCAGCTAGTGCCCCTCGCCGACGCACTCGCGCCGTTTCACGAGATCGGCGAGCAGCTGACCAGCCAGCGCGAACTGGCGGTCTCCGACGGACGCCGACAGGCGCTGCAGGAGTCGGCGCTGGAGCTGGCGGCCGACCTGCAGCGGCTGCGCGAGGGCCGCTCGCGGCTCGAGACGGCGCCGGTGGTCGAGGAGCAGCTCACCGAGGAGATGGAGCAGAAGCGCCGCCGGCTCGAGGAGCTGCAGGGCCGGCTCGAACTGCGCCGCACCGAGTGGGTGCGCGACCGGCAGGAGGCGGAGACCCGCCGCAACGCGCTGCGCGCGCAGTACCAGGAGCTGCGCGAGCAGAAGGACAAGCTGAAGGCGGCGGGCGAGGAGGGAGCGTGCCCCACCTGCAGCCGGCCGCTGCTCGACCACTACCATCGGGTGATGGAGTTCCTCGAGACGCAGATCGAGGCCGTGAGCGCCGACGGACTCTACTTCCGCCAGCGGCTCGAACAGCTCGAGGGCATGCCCGAGGACATCGTGGCGCTCGACGAGGAGCGCCGGCAGGCGATGCAGGAGGCGAGCGCGCTCGAGCGAAAGCTGGCGCGCACGCAGGTGGCGGTGGGCCAGCTCGAGCAGCTGGCGCGCGACCTCGCGCAGAAGGAGCAGCGGTACGCGGCGCTCGAGGCCGAGCTGGCGTCGCTGCCGGGGGGCTATGAGCGCGCGCGGCACCAGGCGCTCGAGGCACAGTTCGAGCAGCTGGCCGCGCTCAGCACGCAGGCCAACCGCCTGAACACGCAGGTGGAGCGCGAGCCGTCGCTGCGGCGCGAACTCGAGTCGGCGCAGCGCGGCATCGCCGCCGCGCAGGGCAAGCGCGACGTGATCACCGCGCGGCTCGGATCCATCGCGCACTCGGAGGAGGAGTTTGCCGCGCTGCGCGACGCGCACACCAGGGCGGCGGGCACGGTGCAGGCGGCGGCGATGGCGGTGCTGAACGCCGAGGCGGAGGCGCGGCTGGCGATGTCGGACCGTGACCGCGTCGTCACGGCCCAGCGCGAGCTCGCCGAGCGCCGCGAGCGCCTGGAGCAGGTCGAGGCGGAGAAGCGGCTGCACGACGAGTTGTACCGTGCCTACTCCGACCTCCGCACCGACCTCAACTACCAGATGCGGCCCGAGATCTCCGAACTGGCGAGCGGCTTCATGGCGTCGCTGACGGACGGGCGCTTCAGCGAGCTTGACCTCGACGAGAAGTACCGCATCTCGATCCTCGAGGACGGCGTGCCGATCCCCGTCATCTCCGGCGGCGAGGAGGACCTGGCCAATCTGGTCCTGCGCCTGGCCATTTCGCAGATGATCGCGGAGCGCAGCGGGCAGCCCTTCTCGCTGCTCATCCTCGACGAGGTGTTCGGGTCGCTCGACGAGACGCGACGGCAGAACGTGATCGCGTTGCTGCGCGCACTGCGCGACCGCTTTGACCAGGTGATCGTCATCACCCACATTGACGACGTGCGCGACGGGCTCGACCAGGTCTTCGTGCTCGTCAATGACGAGAAGTCCGGTGCGTCGCGCGTGACGCGCGGCGACGCCGAGGTGGTGGCTGACGCGGAGGGCCTGCTCGCCCTGGCCGCCGGTGGCGTTGGCGAGGGCGGAGGGGACGCGTGAGCGCCGCGGCCAGGCCGGGACCACGCGGCGTGCGCGTGCGGCAGCTCGAGCGCGGGGACATCGGTCCGCTCAACCAGCTCTTCGCCGACGCGTTCTCCGATCGCTATCGCCGCGACGGACTCGCCGGTGTGCGGGTGCCGCCGCTGAATCCGGTCATCTGGCGCTATGCGATCGACGACGCCGGTGACGGGGCCGTCTGCTGGGAGGACGTGGACGGCCGCCTGGTGGCATTCAACGTCGCGCACCAGTCGGGGACCGAGGGGTGGATGGGACCGCTCGCCGTGCGGCCCGAGTGGCAGGGCACCGGGCTCGGCAAGCAGGTCGTCATGCGTGGCGTCGAGTTCCTGCGGTCGCGCGGATGCACCGTGATCGGCCTCGAGACGATGCCGCGCACCATGGACAACATCGGCTTCTATTCACGGCTCGGCTTCATTCCCGGACGGATGACGGTCACGTTCACGTTCGAGGCGAAGCCGGCGCGGTACTCGCTGCTGTCGCAACTCGGCGCCGCCGACGCGGAGGCGGCGCTGCAGTCGTGCGCGCGGCTGATGCAGGGGCTGCAGCCGGGCGTGGACTTCACGCGCGAGATCCAGCTCACGCGCAAGCTCGGCATCGGCGACACCGTGCTGGTGCACGGCACGGATGGCGTGGAGGGGTTCGCGCTCTGTCATGAGGCGGCGCTGATCGAAGGCCGTCCGCGCGAGGAGGTGCGCGTGCTCAAGCTCGCGGTCGGCGACCTCGCGCTGTTGACGCCGCTGCTCGCCGCCGTGGGTGGCTATGCGCGCGACGCCGGGACGGTTCGCGCCGCCGTGCGCCTGCAGGGCGACTACAGCGACGCGTACCAGCTGCTGGTCGCCGCCGGCGCCCGCGTGCGCTGGACGGACCTGCGCATGACGCTCGCGGGCCATGCCGAGGTGATTCCCGAGGGGGGCGTGGTCCTCTCGAATTGGGAGATCTGAGCGCGGCGCGCTGCGGAGCGCGTGTCAAGCCACGCGCGGCGGGTGGCGTCCGGCGCGTCGTTCGCCCGGCGCGTCGTTCGCTCGGCGCGCGCTACTTCTTGCCGGCCGCCCTGGGCTTCACGATGCCGTATACCCACAAGGCGACCCCGCCCGTCAGGAGCAGGTGAATCCAACCGGGGGCCTGATAAGACGCGGTGGCGACGCCCCAGACGACGAGCAGGGCGAGGCCGGCGAGGGTGTAGGGCATGGAGTGGAAGTTAAGCGCGAGATGTCGCGGAATGGAAGACGACGTGCACCGCGGAATGCCGTGACGGCGGGGTCTGGCGACCGGCGCGCGCGTCCACTTTCACGATGCGGCCCCCGATGCTATTGTAGAGCCCAGAAGGAGCGAAGCGGACTTCTTTTTTGAGCCAACAAGTCCTCCGAGTGGCATCCGACAACTTGGTTGACGTCACGCCCCCACGCGGGGAAGGCGGAAGGCCGGGTGAGGGGCTCATCATTCGACAGGGCTTCAAAAACCCCGCTTCGTTCCAGCTTGGAGCAACGCCCCGCTCATTTCGGTGAGCGGGGTGTTGTGCGTGGGGGGAGGGGATTCCGCGTTGGTGGCCGCGGCGGCAAGCTGGCACCGTCTGTGAACGTCCAGTCGATGTCGCCGGAGACGCCGTCACGGATCGTGAGTGGGCCGAGCAGCATGCGAGACCGCCAGGAACTGCCGTAGGTGACCAGAAGCAGTGGGACGCCAGGGTCGAAACGCTGAGCCGACACGAAGAGCGCTCGCCCGTTCACTGCGACGCCGCAGCGTCCGTCGGGCAGAACCTGGATACGAATCCGCCACGGCGCTCCGCGTGCCAGCGGCCGTGCATCGAAATCCACAGTCGGGTTCGTCCACGGGAAGGCCGCGATACGCTCTCGTCCCGTGATTCCGGCTCCGAGCGGGTGCTGAATCCCGCACGCACCCGCCCCGCTCGCGCCGGCGGGCGACGGAAAGTACCCGGTGCGGTGATCCCATCGTTCGACGACCGCCGAGTCGTTGAACGCATACAGGGCGAGCAACAGCGACTGCCACTGGTATTCCGTCAGGGGCGTGCGCACCACGGCGTCCACTGCTATCCCGCGGCGGTTGACGAGGTGCCGCTTGAAATAGGCGCCGCTGAAGTAGTTACCGTCGCCTTCATTCGACAGCGCCTGGCCCATGGCGCCGTCGCCGACGATGCGGGGCAGGGGCTCGCCGAAGAGGCGCCAGGCGCCCGGGCCCTGTCTCCAGGTCTCGCGCGCCACGATACTGTCGTGCGCGGGCACCGCGATGAACGTATGACGCACCGAGCGCCATCCACCAGCGGATGCTGTCAGTACGATCCGACCGGCGCGTTTGGCGACGATCGTGCCGAGCGAATCGACGCGCGCGGTCGCGGGGTCGTCCACCGACCAGCGAAGCCGTCGGGCCGTCGAACGTGTGCCACCGCTCCAGATCGCCCTCACGATGGCACGGTGTGGCACGTTGAGGTAGAGCGTGTCCACAGCCGCATCGAACGACAACGCGGCGAGATACGGCGTCGCCTTTCCCCGACTGGACCATCCGAGCACTGGCCAGCCGGCGCCCGGCAGGTCAAGCGTCAGCATACGCGTCCGCGAGAGGTCCGCTGTGGGGGCCACGCGCACCTCGCCATTCTCATCTTCCGTGGCTCGCCATGCCAGCCATCGGCGATTTGGCGACAGCGCTGGCGCCCACGCCCGCGTGACAACCAAGGCCTCGTTCCACACGCTGTCGACCGCCAGGGAGTACACCGCGGGGGCGCCATCCGTCGCGATGCCAGTCCGCAGCACGTGCGTGTTGTCGAGCCAGCCGATGATCTCTGCGATCCGCTCGGCACGGCAGCGCTCATTGTGTCCGTCGTAATCGACGACGCACATCACATCGGGACGCCCATCGAGGAATCGCCGTGAGAACGCCAGGCGACTGCCGTCAGGACTCCACAGCACGACGTCCTCGAGCCCGTCGCCGCTACTGGCCGGTCGCACTCGGCCCGTCGCCACGTCCAGGATCGCCGCGCGGTGCTGGCGTGCCGCGCTCCAGCGTGACGAACTGAAGGCGACGAAGCGACCGTCGGGAGACCAGCTGTAGGGTACATCGTCGCCGATCGCGCTGGTGAGCCGCGTTCGGCGCTCATTGGAATCGATGAGCACGACGTCGCTCTCGCCGCTGTCGCTGAAGACCTGTTCTGCCAGCGTGCCGCCTGCGGGGTACGATACGAACGGGCCCGCGCGAGATGCGCGTTCGCCGGTGAGGCCGCGGGCAACGGAGCGTACGGTGAACGGTAGGGGCCGGGAGGTGTCCCAATCGCGAACGCGCAGCGGAACCTCCACGACGCGTCGTTCATCACCGGCACCAACGACCTCCACCCGAAGCTCCGCGTCCGGCTGAGGCGCCGGGTTGGCCGCGTGCCACGCCCCCACCAGCACGGCGCCGAGCATGACGACACTCGCGCCCACCAGGCGACGTCGAAACGGCCGCAGCCGAAGTGTGACAGGTAGGTGGCGCGCCACCGCCGCTGCCGCCGCCTGGTGCTGCGGTGCCTGTCCGAGCCAGGACGAGAGCAGTCGCGGCATCGAAACGCCGTGCGCGACGGGCACGCGTCGCAGCACCGGCGTGAGCCGCCGCGCCAACTCGTCCGGTGGCTCGACGTCGGCGAGCAGACGCACGCCGCGCTCGATCCATGGCAGCTCGTTCGTGGAGAGCATCGTGGCGCCCAGTTCCCGGCTCCATTTCTCCCGCTCGCCATCGGACAGCGCTGAGAGCGTTGCATCGGTCACGAGGTCGTGCGTGATGCCGCAGTGGTCTCCGTGCCGGATGATGAGCGCGCGTCGCTCGAGGTCCGCCAGGGAATCATCGCCAAGCTCCATCAACGGCTCGGTGGCGGCCTCGTGCAGGAGGGACACGGGCACCGAGCGTCCGGCGAGCGCGAGGAGGGCGAGCGCGCGCGCCGAACGCGGTGCGATATCGCGCAGGCTCTGCGACAACACGGTGCCCTGAGTGAGGTGGCCAACGAGTGCCGCAGGATTGGGACACTCCCATTCCGTCTCTCCGGCCACCAGCAAGCCGGCGTCTTCCGCACCGCGGAGCGCCAGAATCGCGAAGAGCGGAATGCCGCCGCTCGCCACCTGCAGGCATCGGCTCACGTCGGTTGCCCAGCTCTCGTTCGGCAACGGCCGGATGCTCGCCACGAGCTGCCCGAGCTGGTCCGTGCTCAGTGGATGCAGCACGATGCTGGTGATGCGATCCGGGGGAAGCGGATGACGCACACCGGGCCGCGACGCGGTCACGATCAGCACGCGCGCGTCTGCCAGCCGCGTGAGCGCGGCGAGGATGGCGTCCACGGACGCGTCGTCCGCCCAGTGCATGTCGTCGAGGAAGACGGCCGTGGCCTTCCGTTCGGCGATGGCGCCGAGCAGCTCGCGCAGGGCAAACGCGCGACGCAAGAGCTGATCACCAACACCGGCGTCCGGCGTCACACCGTATCGCTCGGCGAGCGACGGGTCGAGGGATGCGAGCACGCGCGCGGCGCTCGGGGAGACGCACCCCGCCTCGACGAGCGGTGCGAGTGCGCCGACCAGCGCCGCCAGCAGGACGAACGGCAGCTCCCGTTCACCGGGCAGCGCGCGCACCTCGACCACGCGACCGCGTTCGGCCCGCAGGCGGTTCGCGGCGTCCGCGAGGAGCCGCGACTTGCCAACGCCCGCGCCGGCCGTGATGGCCACGAACACCGGCCCGCTGCTGCGGGCGCGATCCCACGCGGCCACGATCTCGGTGAACTCCGCCTCGCGGCCGACGAGGTCCGGCGTGAGGGGGCTGCGGGTCTCCCCGCTCGTGCGCCGCCCGGTGTTCCTCCCCTTGCGTGCCTGGGTGATGAGCGCCCTCGTGGCGGGTTCGGCGTCAAGTTCCTCAGTCTCCAGCCACTGTTCGATCACGGCCGCTTCGGTGAGAGCGCCGAGATCGTCGCCGCTGGCGATGAGGGCCTCGAGCAGCGTGCGCCGCGCCCGCTGGCCCAACGGTTCGATCTCCGCCATGCGACGAGCCAATTGCACGGTCTCACGCGCGCGCCCCCCGTCGAGCAGCTGACGGCCCAGCACATCGGCGGCGTTGGCGACGTTGGTGCGCAGGCGATGGCGAACGCTGTCGCACCAGTGCTCGAATTGCTGGCAGCCGGGAGCCGCGAAGCCCGCGAAAAACTCGCCCGTGTACCGTGCCGTGACCTCCGCGAGGCGGCCAGCGCGGAGCGCGACCTCGAGGGCCTCGAGGTCGCTCGGGATCGCGCATCGGAGGCGGCAGCGAGTGGCCGTCGCGTCGATGACGTCGCGACCGACCACATTCTTGATCGACACCAGGGCGTTGCGGAGACTGTGCGCCGGATCGGAGACGGAGCCGGCGCCCCACAACAAGTCAGCCAGGAAGTCCCGGGTGGCTTCGTGCTGCGGCGAGACCGCGAGGTACGTGAGCAGCGCCAGGGGCTTGCCGACGCCGAGAACGCGCTGCTCGGCGCCCGCGACGCCGGGTCCGCACAGGCAGGGTTCGCCGAGCAGGCGAAGCGACAGCGCGCCGTCACGAAGCGGCGGCGATGCGCTGTCAGGAGGGGTTGGTCGTGTCATGAATGCGGGTCGGTCAGGTCCACGCACGTCCCGCCAGTCACGTGCCGGCGTGTGGCGATCGGCGTACGCCTGCCAGCCGCGAAGCTATGGCGGAAACGGCCGGTCGGCAAGCAAGTGTCGCCGACGCGTGACCTGATGTAACACGGCACAACGCCCCGCTCATGTCGGTGAGCGGGGCGTTGTGCGTGCGGGGTGCTGCGGCGCTACGCGAGCTGGTCGCCGATCGGCAGCGTCCGAATCCGTTTCCCGGTCGCCGCGAAGATCGCGTTGCACAGCGCCGGAATCACCGGCGGCAGCGCGGGCTCGCCCATCCCCGAGGGTGGATGGTCCGTCGTCCGGAAGTGCACCTCCACCGGGAACGCGCGCGCCATCCGCAGCAGCGGGTACGTGTCGAAGTTGCCCTGCACCGCGCGGCCATCGGCGATCGTGATCTCCTGCCCGAGCGCCGACGACACGCCGTCAACGCACGACCCCTGGCACTGGTTCTCCGCGCCGCTGAGGTTGGTGATCTGCGAGCCGACGTCGCCCGCCACCCACGCCTTGTGCACCTTCACCTCGCCGCGTGCGCTGACCGACGCCTCCACGACCTCGGCGAAGTAGCCGCGATGGGAGAAATGGAACGCGACGCCGAGTCCGCGCCCCTTGGGCAGGACGCGCGTGCCCCAACCGGACTTGTCGCGCACCAGCTCGAGCACGCCGCGCATGCGCGCCGCGTCGAATGCGTCGCCCTCCACCGCGGGCACTGCGGGCGTCAACAGATCGAGCCGGAACTGCAGCGGGTCCTTGCCGGCTGCATGCGCGAGTTCGTCGATGAATGACTGAATGGCGAATGCGATGCCGTTGCTTCCCGGTGCGCGCAGCGCCCCGGTGGGGATGCCGTGCGCGAGGGTCGACGTCTCGAGCAGGTAGTTGGCGATGAAGCGCCCCGGGAACTCGCCGATGCGCATGTACGGCTCCACGACCACGCGGTTCTTCCACGCCACCAGCCTGCCGCTGGCGTCCACCGCCCCCTTGAGGAAGTGGAAGCCGGCCGGACGATAGTGGCCGTGTCGCATGTCGTCCTCGCGCGTCCAGAGGAGCTTCACCGGCACGCCGGCCTCGCGCGCGATCCACGCCGCTTCCACCATGTAGTCGTTCTTCAGGCGCCGGCCAAAACCGCCGCCGATGCGTGTCAGGTGGATCGTGATGTCCTGCGGCGCGATGCCCATCGTCTTGCTCACAAGCTCACGGCCGGGCTGCGGCATCTGCGTCGGCGCCCAGATCTCGAGCTTGCCGTCCTTGAAGTGCGCCGTGCAGTTCTGCGGCTCGAGCGTGGCGTGGGAGATGAACGGATAGAAGTACTCCGCCTCCACCACTTTGCCCGCGGCGGCGAACGCGGCGTCCACATCGCCGTCCTTGCGCACCACACGGTCCGCGGGCTTCGCCGACAGCTCCTTCGCCGTCTGCGCGAACCACTCGGTAGACTGCCTGGCGGTCGGGTGCTCCGCCCACTTCACCTGCAGCTTTTCGCGCGCCGTTTTGGCGTTGTACCACGTATCCGCGACGATGGCGACGCCGGGCATGAGGCCGTCGAGCGCGGTGCCGACGCCCTCCACGACAAAGACGTGCTTCACGCCGGGCTGCCGGCGGATCGTCGCCAGGTTCGCGCTCACCACCTTGGCGCCGAAGACCGGGCTCTTCTCGAAGACGGCGTGCAGCATCCCCGGCACCATGACGTCAATGCCGAAGAGCGGCTTGCCCGTGACGATCTTGCGGTTGTCGACACCTGGGACGCGCTTGCCGAGCAGGCGGAAGGTCTTGGGATCCTTCAGCGTCACCGTGGCCAAATCGGGAACCGGCAGCGTGGCGGCGGTCGCCGCCAGCTGGCCATACGTCGCACGCCGGCCGCTCGCATTATGCGAAACCTGCGCCCGCGCGGTAGTCAGTTCGGCCGCGGGAACATCCCACGTCTTGGCCGCGGCGGCCACGAGCATCGCGCGAGCGGCTGCGCCGAGCCGGCGGTGGTTGTCGTAGTTCATGGGCGTGCTCAGCGACCCGCCCGCAAACTGCCGTCCGTACCTGGACTCGTCGCTGAGCGCCTGCTCCACGGTGATCTGCGACCAGTCGGCGTCGAGTTCCTCGCAGATGATCATCGGCAGCGACTGCATGACGCCCTGCCCTTCCTCAGGATTCTTGGCGATGAGCGTGATGCGGTTGTCGGCGGTGATGCGAATGAACGCGTTTGGCGCGAAGGGCGCGGCGCCCGGCGCGGTCTCGCCGGCTTCGGCGTCGCGCGCGTGCATGCCGAACATCACACCGCCACCAACCACGGCAAGCACCTGCAGGAACGAGCGGCGGTCGGACTGGAGTGAAGTGGTCATGGCCTATTCCTCCCCGTCGCTGTCGTCGCCGGCCGGGGTTACGCCCGCCGGCGTGCCGCGCGCCGCGAGGCGAATGGCGTCGCGAATCCGGTTGTAGGTGCCGCAGCGGCAGATGTTCTGCATGGCCGCGTCAATGTCGGCGTCGGTCGGGTTCTTCTTGCTCCGCAGCAACGAAACCGCCGTCATGATCTGCCCGGCCTGGCAGTAGCCGCATTGCGCGACGTCGAGCTGTTCCCAGGCCTTCTGCACTGGATGCGACCCCGTGGCAGAGAGCCCCTCGATGGTCGTGATGCTCATCCCCGACACGGCGGAGATGGGAATGCCGCAGGAGCGCACCGGAGCGCCAGCGAGATGCACCGTGCACGCGCCGCACTGTGCGATGCCGCACCCGTACTTGGTGCCCTTGAGGTTGAGGACGTCGCGCAGCACCCAGAGCAGCGGCATCTCTGGGGGGACGTCCACGGTCGTGGACTTCCCGTTGACGGTCAGGGAAATGGGCATGCGGGGGGCGGGTTGGGGGGAGCCGAAATGCCAACGCCTTTCAGAATGTGCTGAAGCTCGGCGGGAGTCTAGGGGCACCCGGGTCGACTCGCCGAGACGCCAGGGTGCGAACCGACGCATTGCCGGCGGCGTTAGATTGAGACCATGCCCGTCCTCACCGTCACCCGCCGCCTCACCTTCAACGCTGCCCACCGGGTCCACAACCCGGCGCTCAGCGACGACGAGAACGCGCGCCTCTTCGGCAAGTGCAACAACCTGAACTGGCACGGCCACAACTACACGCTCGAGGTCTCGGTCACCGGGGAGCCCGACCCAGTCTCCGGGTACGTCATTGACCTCGCCGAGGTCAAGGCGCTTGTCGAGCGCTCGCTCCTCGACCGGGTGGACCACCGCAACTTCAACCTCGACGTGCCGGAGATGGCGGGAACAAACCCCACGTCCGAAAACATTATCCTGATGTTCTGGCGCATCCTCGAGCCGGCCCTCCGGCCGCGCACGCTGTCACGCCTCAGGCTGCACGAAACCGAAAACCACTGGGTCGAATACGATGGCCGCTGACGCCCCCCGTCCGTTGCGCTCCGCCCGCCTCGACGCGGCCGGTGACCCGTTTGACGATGTTGGCTCCGCGGCCGACATCGGCGGCGATCGCTACCTGGAGTTCGAGAATCTCGTCCGCCGCCAGCTGGAGCTCCTCGGCGAAGAGCCGACGCGCGACGGGCTCGCCAAGACGCCGAGCCGCGTGGCGAAGTCACTGACCTGGCTGACGCGCGGGTACCAGATGGACGTGGCCGACGTCGTCGGCGGCGCCGTCTTCGACGAGGAGCACCATTCGATGGTGATGGTGCGCGACATCGAGCTCTACTCGATGTGCGAGCACCACATGCTGCCGTTCTTCGGCAAGGCGCACATCGCGTACATCCCCAATGGCAAGATCGTGGGGCTCTCCAAGCTGCCGCGCATCGTGGACATCTTCTCGCGCCGGCTGCAGGTGCAGGAACGCCTCACCGAGCAGGTGGCCGCCGCCATCGAGGACGTGCTCAAGCCGCTCGGCGTGGGCGTGGTCATCGAGGCGTACCACCTGTGCATGATGATGCGTGGTGTGGAGAAGCAGAACTCGAAGACCATCACGTCGGCGCTGCGCGGCGCGTTCCGCGACGACGCCAAGACGCGCGACGAGTTTCTGCGTCTCGCGCACGGTCCCTCGAACCCGCTGCGCTGATGTCGGCTGCGTCCGGCGCTTCCGCGGCCGTGGTCCGCCCCCTCGCGGGACGCACCGCGCTCATTACCGGGGCGTCGCGCGGCATCGGCGCCGCCACGGCGCACCTCCTCGCCGGCGCGGGGGCGCGCGTCGCGCTCGTGGCGCGCGGTGCCGACGCCCTGCACGCGCTCGCGCGCGAACTCGGTGACGGCCACCTGGTGGTGGCCGCCGACTGCACGAAAGCCGCCGACGTCGCGCGGATGGCCGCGGAGGTGACGGCCTGGGCCGGCGGCGCCCCCGACATCCTCGTGAACAACGCGGGCATCTACCCGCGCGCGCGCCTCACCGAGCAGGACCCGGACGAGTTCGCCGCCACGCTCGACGTCAATCTTGCCGCGCCGTTTCGCGTCCTTCACGCCTTCCTCACGGCGATGCGCGCACGCCGCAGCGGGCACGTGGTCTCCATCGGCACGGTGGCCGACCGCAGCATCTGGCCCATGAATGGCGCCTACAGCGCCTCCAAGTACGGCCTGCGCGCGCTGCACGAGGTCCTCCACGCCGAGGCGCGTGGCTCCGGCGTGCGCGCCACGCTCGTCTCGCCCGGCGCGGTGGACACCGGCATCTGGGATGCGCATGAAGCCGAGTTGGGCAAGACGCTGACGTCGCGCGCCGCAATGCTGAAGCCCGACGACGTGGCGCGCGCGGTGCTCTATGCCGTGTCCCAGCCGCCCCACATGACCGTGTACGAGCTGCGTCTCTCGCCAAGCTGAGCCGGGCGCCGTGTACGTCGACCTGATCGACCGCCTGCGCTGCACCGGCGAACATGCCGACACCTGGCTCGTGGCCGCCGCGACGCGCACCGCACACCGCCACTTGATCGAGGCGACGCTCGGCTGCCACGAGTGCGGCGCCGAGTTCGAGATCCGCGACGGCGAACTCTGGATCGGTGCGCGCGTCGAGCGTGCACCGATGCCGGTAAGTGCCGACGAGGCCATGCGTGCCGCGGCGTTGCTGCGGCTCGAGGAGCGCGGGCTCTACTTGTTGGAGGGAGGCTGGGGAAGCCTGGCGGCGGCGCTTGAACAGGTGCTGGACGTGGACATCATCCTGGTCGATCCGCCGGCCGAGGTGTCCGTACGCGCCGCCGCCGCGGCCGCGGCGTCAGGCGGCGGCGACGACGTGGTGGGCAAGTGCACGCTGCGCGGTGTCGGCGACCGCTGGCCCATCGCGGGCGCGGCCCTCCACGGCATCGCCATCGAGCGCGCGACGAGCGCCCGCCTCCACGACGCGCTGCGCGTGCTTCGCACCGGCGGCCGTCTTGTCGCTCCCGCGGACGTCGCCGTGCCTGCCGCCGCGCGTGAACTCGCGCGCGACGAACGGCACTGGGTGGCGGAGAAAGTCGGCGACGTCGTCCCGCTCGGGCGCGCGCGGAGATAGCAGCGCAGCGCTTCTACGTCGCGGGAAAGAGACGGGAAACTGCCAACTGCCTTGCCACGGATTACACGGATCGGGGGCGGATGCACACGGATCGTGCTATGGGGTTCCCCCAACGCACGATCCGTGTGTCTCCGCCACTTTCCGTGTGATCCGTGGTAAGCAGTTCGCCATCTGCCGTCTGCCGTCCGCCATCTGCCTTCTGCCTTCTGCCGTCCGCCATCTGCCATCGCTCATCCGCCGCCCCGCTACTCGCCCCCCGCATACAGCGAGTCAATCAACGCCGCGTACGTCTTTTCGATCACGCGCCGCTTCACCTTGAGGGTCGGCGTCAGCTCGCCGCGATCCACCGTGAAGTCGGTCTCGAGGAGTGCCACCTTCTTGGGCGTCTCGAACGTCGCCAGCTTCATCTTCTCGCACTCCTCGGTGATCTCCTTCTGCATCTTCTGCTGGATCGTCGGCATCTGCAGCAGCTGCGCACGCTCCGTCCAGTAGATGTTGTGCAGTGCGGCCCAACGCTCGAGCGCGGCGAACTCCGGCACCACGAGCACCACCGGGAATCTGCGCTTGTCGCCGATCAACACGGCCTGCGAGACATACTTGTTGGTCTTGAAGCCGTTCTCGATCGGCTGCGGCGCGATGTTCTTGCCGCCCGACGTCACGATGATGTCCTTCTTGCGATCGGTGATGCGCAGGAAGCCGTCTTCCAGCACGCCGATGTCGCCGGTGTGAAACCAGCCGTCGGCGTCAATCGCCTCCGCGGTCGCGTCCGGACGGTTCCAGTAGCCCTGCATCACGTGCGGTCCGCGCGTGAGCACCTCGCCGTCGCCGGCGATCTGCACTTCGACGCCGGCGATGGGGCGGCCGATGGTGCCGATGCGGAACGCCGACGGGGTATTCACGCCAATCACCGGCGACGTCTCGGTAAGCCCGTATCCCTCGAGGATCGTCAGCCCCGCCGCGTAGAAGAACTTGTTAATCTCCGGCGAGAGCGGAGCGCCGCCCGACACGAAGTACTTCATGCGTCCGCCGGTGCGCACCTTGATCTTGCTGAAGACGAGCTTCTGGGCCAGCGCATACTGCCAGGCCAGGGGGCCGGCCGGTTCCTTCCCCGCCAGCTTGGCGTCGGCCCACGCATCGGCCACCGCGCGCGCCCAGAAGAAAATGCGCTTCTTGATGGCGCCGCTCGCCAGCGCATTCTCGAATGCGCGGGCGTACATCTTCTCGTAGAGCCGCGGCACCGACATCGCAAAGGTCGGCCGCGCCTCCTGCAGCGCGATGGGTACCGTGTCGAAGCTGTCCACGTAATGGATGGCCGCGCCCATCGCCCAGTACATGTAGTCGCCCATGCGCTCGAAGATGTGGCAGAGCGGCAGGAAGCTGAGCGCCACCTCGCGGCCCCGGTCGAGCGGGATCACCGCCATCGATGCCTGCACGTTGGAGAAAACATTGTCGTGCGACAGCATCACGCCCTTGGGCAACCCGGTTGTCCCCGACGTGTAGATGAGCGTCGCGAGGTCGTTGGGCTGCGCCGCGAGCGCGGCCGCCTTCCATTGGGCCGCGCGCTCCGGAGTGTCCACCGCGGCGCCGCGCGCCTCCACCTCGGCCAGCGTCAGGTCGGCGCCCGGCACCAGCGCATCCGTGAAGGTGATCACGTGCCGCAGTGCCGGACACTGCCCGCGGATGGCGGCGATCTTTGCCGCGTGCGCCTCGCTCGACACGAACACGATGACCGCGCCGGAGTCATTCAGCGGGTGCACCACCTGTTCGGCGGGGAGGGAGGGATAGATCGGCACGTCGGCGAGTCGCGCCGTCAGGCAGGCCCAGTCGGTGAGCGCCCACTCCGGACGGTTCTCCGAAATCAGCGCCGCCCGGTCGCCGGGCCTGAGTCCGAGTTCGGCGAGGCCAAGCGAAAGGTGGCGCACTCGGCGTTCCGTGTCGCGGTGCGAGATCGCCTGCCACTGCCCGGGACCGACGCGGTGGTTCATGGCGTCGGGTCGGTCGTATGCGGCCATCGCGTCGAAAAACAGGCGGTTCAGCGTGCCCGGGGCTGGACGCGGGCCTCCCTTTGCGATCATCGTCGGCTCCACTCGGCGGAGGTTGGACACGCCGGGCGGCAGGAGCCGCGGTCAGCGCGCCTACTTTGGTCGGAAGTGAATTACGAACTTCACGGGGCTTCCCGCTACCACCGCCCCCAGGTACCGGGTGGAGGCATAGACGACGAAGGAGTCGGCCGCCGACGGCAGGGAGTTGGAGCGAATGCGCAGCGTCCGGGCCGCGGCGCCGTCCGTGCCGGTCGTGTCCAGCATGCTCACGCGGCGGCTGGTGCCGTCTTCCCAAAGCGACGCGAGGGTCGTATCCGATGGCAGGACGGTCTGTCCGCGGAAGGTCACGCGCCAGCTCACGAGAAAGCCCGGGACGTTCAGCGCCGTTCCCGCGCTGTCCCGTGTCAGCTTCACGCTCATCGCCTTGCTCACGTTCGTCGTGACGTCGGGGAGCGCGTACTTCAACGTATCCGACGTCGCGCCGCTGGCCGCAAGCGTGTCTGGCTTGCTCGTGACAGTCACCGTCTTCTGCAAGGACTGGAGCGAAGCCGCCGCCGCCACCACGCGCACCGTGCCACTCGTGCGGGTGGTGGCGATCAGGTACCCCTGGCTGCTGATGATCACGCCGGTGTCGAGCACGATGTACCGCACGGCCGGCTTGTCGATGACGTCACCGTCGGCGTTGTAGGCCACGGCACTGAGCGGGGCGGCACGTCCGGTGGAGTCGCGCATGGTGTCACGCGCGACCACCGACGGATACGGCAACGTATCGAAGGCGAGCGCCACGATGCCGTCAGGCGAGGTTCCCACATCGGAGCAGGCCCCCACCCAGGCCGCGGCCACGACGGCCGCCGCCACCCAGCGTGGCGCGCGCCTCATTCGGTGTCCGCGGAGAGCCGCTCGGCGACCCGCAGGGCAAGGTTCACGTACGCCTGGCTTGCCGGATCGGCCGGTTCGCGCACCACCGCCGGCTGGCCGGCGGCGAACGCCTCGGCGAGCGCATAGGAACGCGGAATCATGATGTCGCATACCATCGCCGCCGGCAGGTGTTCCCGGACGTACTTCACGGTCCGCTCGCATGCCGGATTGCCGGCCTCGTACATCGTCAGCAGGATGCCGTCGAGCGTGAGCGCCGGATTGGACGCCACCACGTCCTGAATGCTGCGCAGGATCTGCGGCGTCGTCTGCAGCGCGAGCGGCTCCGCCTGCATCGGAACGAGCACGCGGTCGGTGCTCTCCAGCACCCGCCGGGCGATGGGGCCGAGCCCGGGAGGCGTGTCCACCACCACGACGTCGCAGCGTTCGCGCGCCGCCTGGAGCATGCGCGGCAGGAGGTCGCTCGCGGCGACCCGGGCCTGATAGTCGCTGTGGTCGGCGCCGTCGGTGACGGTGCCCACCAGCATGACGCGCAGCCAGGGGAGGGCGGTGGGCAGGATGACCTCACGCAGCGTGCGCGCCCCGCGCAGGTAGTCGGCAAACCCCCGCGTGTCCACGCCCTGTCGCAGGCCGACGCCGAAACGCACCGAGCCCTGCGGATCCACGTCCACGAGCAGCGTCTTCATGCCGCGGCGGGCAAAGGCCGCGGCGAGGTTCACGGCGCTGGTCGTCTTGCCGACGCCCCCCTTCTGGCTGACGATCGAGAGAACCTTGCCCACCTAGGCCTCGCTCGACCCGGCCGGCGATTCGCCGGACGCCGGGTTGCGCAGCGATTCGAGTGTTGCCGCCGCGTGCCGAACCCAGCGCTCGGACTCGGCGCCGACCGGCGGGCTCGCCAGAAAGGCCACGAGGTGCTTCTCGGCGGCGACGACGTCGCCGCGCTTGATCAGCAGGAAGGCGAGGCCGTAATGCGCGCCTGAGAGCGAGGGATCGATTTCAAGTGACTTCCGGTAGGCGCGGATCGCTTCTTCCAGTCGTCCGGTGCGCGAGTAGGCGATGGCCATGTTCTGCAGCACCTTCAGGTCGTCCGGATGGTCGCGCAGGGCGAGGCGGTACGACGTGATGGCCGCGTCATAATCGCCCTGACGCTCGAGCAGCAGCGCCTCGTTCAGGTAGTCGAGGCGCTGCGGTCGGGCATCGCTGTCTGACTTGCCGCCGAACAGGCGGTTCAACCAGGACATAGGGCGCGGCGGGTTCGCAGAATGAAGGAGTACGCCCGCCAGCGCGGCATCGGCTAGCGGAACCAACTATAGACGCGCGGGAGGGCTCCAACGGCACAACCTATGCGTACCCCACCGAGGGAGCAACCGACTGCTTCCGCCGCACTCGCGCAGCGGGTACCTTCACCAACGCACCCCGAACCCCGCACCCTTTCCCCGGAGTGCCATTGTCTCCTCGCAAGACCGCCGTTGATCCCGCCAAGGGGGTCCTGCACGTCGAGTGGCCCCTGTTCGGCGAGCTCTCCCGGGCGCTGGCCCTCAAGGTGGCCCGCGACTTCATCCCGGAAGTCGTCGTTGGCGTGGCCACGGCCGGCGTGGTACCGGGCTGCGTGGTGGCGGCAATCCTGGACTGCGAGTTCCACTCGATCATGGTCAGCCGCCGGTTCGGCGCGGCGCACGTGCGCGAGACGCCGGCCGTGCTCGGCGGCGCGCCCGGGCAGGTGCGCGGCAAGCGCGTGCTGCTGGTGGACGAGACGTGCGACAGCGGCGAGACCCTGCGCCTCGCCAAGGCGGCGCTGATCGACGCCGGGGCCAACGATGTCCGCACCGCCGTCAGCTTCCGCTGCGGGACGTACGAACCGGACTTCTACGCCCTCGCCACGGAGAGCACCATCGTGCTGCCGTGGGACCGCGAGATCCTGCACGACGGCGACCTCGTGCCGAATCCGAAGTATGAGGCAGTCTACCTCGACGATCCCGGCGGATATTGAGCGCTGACTTCAACGACGAAGGGCGAAGGGCGCGAAGGGGCGCGAAGGACTTCCTGATGAACGAAACGCGCCACGCATTCATCTGCGTGGCGCGCTGTCTTTTCACCCAGAGAACAGGGGCACCGGTCTCGCTCAAACGCGCGCCCCTTCGCGCCCTTCGCTCTTCGCGGTAGCCGTTGAGGCTTACGCCAACTCCATCACCGCGTCCGCGTAAGAAACCCCCTCACTCATCCGCTGATACACCTGCCCAATCACCTCGGCGCTCCCCAGCAGAAACCGGCAGCGTGCCGCGCCATTCGAGCGGCATTCCACCTCGTAGCACGCCAGCGGCGCCTCCGCCATGCGCCCGAAGAAATCCGCGAGCAGGCCCATCGAGTAGTAGCAGGCGGGGAAGCCGATGTTCAGCGTCGGATCGGCCTCGGCCCAGTCGGCTGAATCGAGCGTGATCACGACGTCGTTCAGCGTGCCGATCTCGAGCGTGCCCCAGCCCGAATCACGGAAGAACTCAGCCGCGAGCCCCTGGAACTCGGCGAAGCCGACGCCTTCGGCGTTGCCGCCGCGGGCGGCGAGCCACTCGCGGAAGGCCGCGAAGATCGCATCGCCACCGGCGTAGCCCGCCTCCTGCAGGTAGGTCGCGTAGCCGCCGCCGAGGTCGCGCATGAGCGCGGAACGCAGGGTGGTCAGGGACTGACGGGGGAGCGCCACGAGCGGCGTCGCGGCAAGGGCAAAGTTGGTGGCCATATGCGTCAAAGTAGGGGTCAGCGGCCAATGCGGCGCAAGAGCGCGGGATCGTTGATCAGTTTCAGCAGCCCGGTTTCGTCGATCACCTTCACACCCAGCGCCTTCGCCTTGTCGAGCTTGCTCCCCGCATCGGCGCCCTCCACCAGGAAGTCGGTGGCCTTCGACACCGAATCGGTCACCTTGCCTCCAGCGGCCTCCACCAGTTCCTTGGCTTCGCTGCGTCCAAGCGTGGGCAGGGTACCGGTGATGACGATCTTCTTGCCCAGCAGGGCACCCTCGGCCTCGGCCCGCTTCGGCTCTGTGGTGTTGACCCCGTGCTTGGCGAGCGCCTTCAGCAGCGTGCGATTCTCCTTGGTGGCGAACCAGCGGCTCACCGAAGCGGCAATGGACGGCCCGACACCGTGAATGGCCTCAATCTCCTCGGCCGACGCCTCCTGCAGCGCCTCCGCCGTCCCGAAGCGCCGCGCGAGCAGCTTGGCGGTCTCCTCGCCGACGTCGGGAATGCCGAGCCCGAAGAGGAGCCGCGAAAGCGGCTGTGCCTTGGATGCCTCGATGGCCGCCACCAGCTGCTGGGCGCTCTTCTCGCCGAACCGCGGCAGTGCCTCCATGACATCCTCGGTCAGGTCGTACAGCGTTGCGGGGTCGCTGATCAGCCCCGCCTCGAGCAGTTGCCGCACCCGCTGCTCCGAAAGGCCGCGAATGTCCATCGCGTTCCGCGCCGTGAAGTGGATGAGTTCCTCGAGGTGCCGGGCCGGGCAGCACTCGTTGGGGCAGCGGATCGCCACTTCGTCCGCCACGCGCACCACGGGCGTGTGGCACTCGGGGCACCTCGTAGGCGCGCGGAACGGCTTCGGCGGGTCCGCCGCATCGCGCTTCTCCGGCACCGGCCCCAGCACCTGCGGGATCACCTCGCCGGCGCGCTTCACTTGCACGATGTCGCCGATGCGCAGGTCCTTCTCCGCGATCAGGTCGAAGTTGTGGAGCGTCGCGTACGTCACCGTCGTGCCGCCGATCTCCACCGGCTCGAGCACGGCGCGTGGTGTCAGCACGCCGGTGCGGCCGACCTGGATCTCGATGTTCACCAGGCGCGTCTCGGCGACGTCGGGCGCAAACTTGCGCGCGATCGCCCAGCGCGGCTCGCGGCCGCCGGCGGTGGAGCCGAGGTCGGCTTGGGTGGCCAGCGCGTTCACCTTGACCACGCCGCCGTCAATGGCGAACGCGAGCTCGGCGCGGTGTGTGGTCTCGAGGGCGTGGGCCCAGGCGTGCACTTCAGCGAGCGACGCACACCGCTTGCGGTGCGGCGCCACCGGAATGCCCCAGCTCGCGAGCGTGTCGAGCAGCTCCCACTGCGAGGCGAACGGAAGCGTCGCCGCGCCAGGCACCGCGAACGCATAGCCGAAGAAGCGTAGCGGGCGCCTGGCCGTGACCGTCGGATCCTTCTGCCGCAGGGCGCCGGCGGCGGAGTTGCGCGGGTTCGCGAAGACCGGCTCTCCAGCCTTCACCCGCTCCGCGTTCATCTTCTCGAACCCGTCGAAGGTCATGTAGACCTCACCGCGGATCTCGATGAGCGTCGGCCACCCCGCGCCGGCCAGGCGCAGCGGAATGTCGCGGATCGTGCGGACGTTGGCGGTGACGTCCTCGCCGACGCTGCCGTTGCCGCGCGTGGCCCCGGTGACCAGGACGCCGTCGCGGTATGTCAGGGAGACGGCCGCGCCGTCGATCTTCAGCTCGCAGCAGAAGCCGGACCGGTCGAAGTCGTCGCCGGCGACGTCGCGCCCCGACGAAGCCCACGACTCGAGGTCCTCGTCGCTGAACGCGTTGCTCAGCGACCCCATCGGCACGAGGTGCGCGAACTTGGCGAGGTGGCTCGGGCCGACGTCGATCCCGACGCGCAGGGTGGGGGAGTCGGCCGTGCGCAGCTCCGGATGCGCCTGCTCCAGCGCCTTCAGCTCGTGAAAGAGCCGGTCATACTCGGCGTCGCTCAGCGAGGGCCGGTCGAGCACGTAGTACTCGTGCGACGCCCGTTCGAGCGCCTCACGCAGCCACGCCGCGCGTGCGGCCTTGTCGCTCACGCGCGCTGCCTCCCGTGGCGGCTGCGCCACATGGAACTACTCGGCCCCGTCCTTGGGTTCGCCCTCCGCCGACAGTCCGCCCTGCAGGAGGAAGTTCTCCACGAAGAACAGTCCGCTCTCGCCGGCGCGCTTCACCATGCGAAGCAGCGTGTCCATGGACGACATCTCCTCGCGCTGCTCGTTCACGAACCACTCGAGCGCGTTCTTGTTGCCATGGTCCTTGTCGGCGATCGCCTGGTCCATGAGCGCGTTGATCTGTGCCGTGACGCGCATCTCCGAGTCGAGCGCCAGCTTCACCGCCTCCGCCGCGTTCTTGAACCCGGTCTTGGGGGCGGGGACGGCCGGAATCTTCACGGCGGCGGTGGCCTCGAGCAGCATCTTGACGAAGCGCATGGCATGGCCGCGCTCCTCGAGCGACTGCTTGTAGAAATGCTGCGCAAGCGCGGGCAGCCCCTCTTCATCGAAATACGTCGCGATCGCGATGTACTGGTGCGATGCGCCCAGTTCATTGCCCACCTGCGCATTGATGCCGGCGGCGAGTTTGTTGCTCATCATGGTGTGGTCCTCTCTGCGGGGTTAGCCCTTCGCCTCTTCGGCGACAACGTTGAGTGCCACTTCGACGAGGCGTTCCAACTCCTCGTCCGACGCCTTCGGGAGCAGCGTCTCGGCCCACATGTGGTCCTGCGTGCCGGCGTACCGGTCGAGCAGGCGGCGCATGAACGCCACCAGCGCGATGCGTTCGAGGTCGGCCCGGCGCGAGTCGTGCTGCTTGTCCTCGGTGGACCGCAGCAGCGCCTCGAACCGGTGGGCATTGCGCAGCGCCTTGGCTGTGAGTTCGGCGACGACCTGCGTGAACCGCACGTCGGCGTCCGAGAACGGCATCGCGTCGCGCTCCGTGCGCAGGAAGATTGCCCCGATGACGTCCTGCCGCCACTTGATGGGAACGACGACGATCGACCGGACATTCCGCATCTCCAGCGCCGAGCGGACGCTCCGGTACGCCGGATCGTTCACGGCGTCGGGAATGAAGACCGTCTCGCCGCTGTCGAACGCCCGCTTGAGTTCGGGATATCGGTCGAGGTCCACCACCAGGTTGCGGATGGACGCGTCCTCGTAGCTCGCCACGAGCCGCACCCCCTCGCGCTCGCCGGCGAGGAAGATCGAGCAGCGGTCGAGACCGAACGTCTTGCCCAGCTTGCCGGCGATCGCCTGCAGGATATCCACGAAATGCAGCGAGTTGGAGACATCCTGCAGGATGTCGACGATCGCCAGCAGGTGCTCCTTCTCGCGCGTGAGCTCGCGCACGCGGGCCTGGAGCCTGACGATCTCCTCGCCGGCATCAACCGGATTCGCCGTGGGGTTGGTCAACTCTCCCTCCCGTCGTGTGGGCGTCGTGCCCGTGACATTTCCCGCCGTGCGTCGTAGTGCGTATGACCGGGGGCGTGCGCCCGTTTCCGGCCCACGAGGGAACGTACGGGGCGCGTCGGTACACGGTCAATGCACCTCATCGATCTGATTACCCGCAAGCGCGACGGCGGCCGGCTGACCCCGGCCGAGCTGCGCACCTTCGCCGCGGAATACGCCGCCGACCGGTACCCGGACTACCAGGTGTCGGCCCTGCTCATGGCCATCTTCTTCCGCGGCCTGGACGACGACGAAGGGTTCGCCCTCATGGAGGCGATGCTCGCGAGCGGCGGGCGCCTCGATTTCACCGGGCTCGGCAAGCCGGTCGTGGATAAGCACTCCACTGGCGGCGTCGGCGACAAGGTCTCGATTCCGCTCGCCCCGCTCATTGCCGCCTGCGGCGTCGCCGTGCCGATGATGAGCGGCCGCGGTCTCGGACACACCGGCGGAACGCTCGACAAGCTGGAAGCCATCCCCGGCTTCAACACCCGCCTCTCCCTCGCCGAGGCCAGGGCGCAGGTGGAGCGGCTCGGCTGTGCGCTCATCGGGCAGACCGGGGAGATCGCACCGGCAGACAAGAAGCTGTACGCGCTGCGGGACGCCACCGCCACCGTGGAGGCCATCCCGCTAATCGCCGCCTCCATCATGAGCAAGAAGCTCGCGGAGGGGCTCGGTGGGCTCGTGCTCGACGTGAAGACGGGATCCGGCGCGTTCATGCCGGAGATGGAGCGGGCGACTGCACTCGCGCGAACGATGGTCGGCATGGGCGAGCAGTGCGGCTGCCGCACGGTGGCCCTGCTCACCTCGATGGAACACCCGCTGGGCGTCGCCTGCGGCAACGCGCTCGAGATCGAGGAGAGTCTCGAAATCCTCCGCGGTGGCGGCCCGATCGACACCCGCGAACTGACGCTCGCGCTGGGCGCCGAGATGCTCGTGCTGGCCAAGGTCGTTCCGGACCTCGGATCGGCCCGGGTGGTGCTCGAGGCCCGGCTGGCCGACGGCTCCGCGCTCGACAAGTTCCGCGAGATCGTCTCCGCGCAGGGCGGCGATCCCCGCGTCGTGGATGAGCCGTCGGCGGTGCTCCCGCAGGCCGCGGAGCGGGCCGTGGTGACGGCGCAGCGCACGGGTTTCGTGCAGCAGGTGGCGCCACGCGTCATCGGCCGCGGGATCATTGCGCTGGGCGGCGGCCGTCGGACGATGGAGGACACGGTGGATCCATCGGTCGGGTTCCACATCCTCGTGCGGCCCGGCCAGCACGCCATGCGAGGCCAGCCGCTGGCCGCGATCTACGCGCGCGACGCGGCGGGCATCGAGGTCGGGAAGGCGTGCATCGCCGAGGCGATCGTGATTGGGGAGGACGAGTTCACGCCGCCGAAGCTCATTTCGCATCGGGTCACTGGAGCGGGAGTCGAGGAGCTCTAGCAGACTGAGGACCTGGAATCCGGATTGGGATTGCGGACTTCGATCTCGGACAGCGACCCCCGACTAAACAATCGCCAGTCGCCGTCCGTAGTCGTATTCTTGAATCCCGTTTCGGATTCCAAATCCTCAATCGTCCCATGAAGATCGCTCTCGCTCTCGTCGCCGCGCTCGCCTCCGCGCTGCCGGCGCAGGTTCCCTCCGACTCCGCCATCCTTTCCATCCTCCGGCCACGGGTCGATGCGGGGATGTGGGCCGGCATTGCGGTGGGCATCGTGGACCGGAACGGCGTGCGACGCACGCTGGCATATGGCCCGAACGCCGGCGTCGCGCCATTCGACGACCGCACGGTCTTCGAGATCGGCTCGATCACCAAGACCTTCACCACGGCGATCCTCGCCGACATGGTGCGGAAGGGCGAGGTCTCCCTCGACGATCCCGTGGCGAAGTTCCTCCCGCCCGGCACCGTGGTGCCGTCCCGGGACGGCAAGCAGATCACGCTGATCGACCTCGCGACGCAGACGTCCGGCCTGCCCCGGATGCCCGCGAACTTCACCCCGAAGAACGCGGCCAATCCGTATGCCGACTACACGCCGGCCCAGATGTACGACTTCCTGAAGTCGTACCAACTGACGCGCGGCATCGGAGAGAAGTACGAGTACTCCAACCTCGGCCTGGGGCTGCTTGGCCACGCCCTCGCCCTGCGTGCCGGCACGAGCTACGAGGCGCTGGTCACCGAGCGCGTGCTCGGGCCGCTCGAGATGGACGACACGCGCATCGCGATGACCGGCGGCATGCGCACGCGGCTGGCCCCCGGTCACGGACCGGACGGTGCGGTGGTGGCCAACTGGGACCTGCAAACACTCGATGGGGCTGGCGCGCTCCGCTCCACCGTCAGCGACATGCTCGCGTTCATCGGGGCGAATGCCGATTCAACGTCGCGGCCGCTCGGACCAACCCTGGCGATGACGCACGGCGAGCGGCGGCCCGGCGGATCGCCGGCCGTGTCGCTGGGACTCGCGTGGCATCGCCTGCGCCTCCCGTCGGGTCACGTGATCGTTTTCCACAACGGCGGGACCGGCGGCTACCGCACCTTCACCGGCTACAGCGAGAAGACAGGGGACGGGGTGGTGGTGCTCGCGAACACCGCGAACAGCGTGGATGAAATCGGCTTCCGCCTGCTCGCACCGGGCTTCCCCATTCCGCCCGTGCCGAAGAAACGTACGGAGGTGTCGCTGTCCGAGGCCACCCTCGAGCGGTACGTCGGGACGTTCGAGCTCGCGCCGACGTTCACGATCACCATCACGCGCGAAGGCGCCCAACTCTTCCTGCAGGCGACGGGCCAGCCCCGGTTCCCGCTCTTTGCCGAGAAGGAGGACGAGTTCTTCCTCAAGGTGGTGGATGCGCAAATCACGTTCACGACGCGCGGCGCCGGCATCGTGACCGGGCTGGTGCTGCACCAGAACGGCATGCACCAGCCGGCGAAGAAGAAGCCGTAGGGCGCCGTCGTCTGGCGACGGTCGCCGCGCGCGGGCAATTTCCACTGGTCATCCAGGCACACCCGACTTTTCCGAAGGCCGACATGTTGCGCCGAAACGAAATCCTGCCGTTGCTGGCAGTCGTGCTCCTGTCCTCGCTCGCGGCGCCCGCGCCCGTCGCGGCGCAGGACGATCCCTGCCGGACGGCCCTCGCGCCCCTGCGCGCGCGCTATGCGCCCGATCGCCGCGTGGCGGTGTTCGACGTCACCTGCGCGCGTCAGGGCGATCAGCTGGTCGTGCGGGGCGACGTGGACCAGGTCAACGCGCGGCGCGACGTCATCGCTGCCCTCGAGGCGGCGAAGCTGGGCGTGGTGGTGGACAGCTTGCGCGTCCTTCCCGATCCGGCGCTCGCGGCGACGCCGTTCGGCATCGTGAAGGTGAGCGTCGGCAACGTGCGCTCGAACCCCGCGCATTCCGCCGAGCTGGCCACGCAGGTCATGATGGGGATGGTCGTGAAGGTGCTCAAGCAGCAAGGGAGCTGGTACTACGTCCAGGGGCCGGACCAGTACCTCGGCTGGCTTGAGGGGGCGGCGATGCACCTGACCGGACAGGCGGGCGCTGAAGCGTGGCGGAGCGCGCCGAAGGTCATCATGATCGAGTACTTCGGCGTCGTGCGCGAGCAGCCGAACAATGCATCGCTGCCGGTGAGCGATGCGGTGCCCGGCGTGCTCTTCAAGTCGGCCGGCGGACGTGGCAAGTGGCAGGCGGTCGAGACGCCGGACGGACGGAAGGGCTACGTCGAGCGCACGCTCGTGGCCGACTACGCCAAATGGACGGCGACGCGCAAGCTGACGGCGGAGACCGTGGAGCGGACCGCGAAGCGCTTTATCGGTGTGCCCTATCTCTGGGGCGGCACGTCGCCCAAGGGGATGGACTGCTCGGGCTTCACCAAGACCGTCTTCCGCCTGAACGGCATGGAGCTGAACCGCGACGCCAACCAGCAGGCGCAGATGGGTATCGAGGTAACCGCCGACTCGGCCATGCGCTCGTTCTCGAAGGGCGACCTGCTCTTCTTCGGCCAGAAGGCGACGGCGGAGCGTCCCGAGCGCATCACGCACGTCGCGATCTACCTGCAGGACCGGCAGTTCATCCACACCCCCGGTGGGTCGGGCGTCCGCATCGACAGCTTCGATCCGGCGGCGCCGAACTTCAACGACGGGCTGCTGAAGAGCTTCGTGCGCGCGCGGCGCGTCATTGGCCAGCCGCCGACGCGGGTGCAGCCGTAACGCACGCGGCGGGCGGATCGCTCCGCCCGCCGTTCGCACCATTCGCCGCTTCGACTGTCGCGCCTGACGGCGCGCGGCGCATCCCGCGCGCCGCGTGCCGTTGGCTCAGCCCTTCAGCTTCTGCACCCCGATGCCGGGCCGGTCGCTCAGCGTGACCTTGCCGTCCACGACGCGCGTGCCGTCAAAGACGTCGTTGCTGATCAGGAGCGCACCGTCGAGGTCGGCCCAGTCCACCATCGGTGACAGGTGGGAGGCCGCCGAGATGGCGCACGACGTCTCGGTCATGCAGCCGAGCATGACCTTCATGCCCAGCGACCGCGCGAGCACGATCATCTTGTGCGCTTCGCGCATTCCCGTGCACTTCATCAGCTTGATGTTGATGCCGTGGTAGACGCCCTTGGCCTTGGGGATGTCGGCGAGCCGCTGCACGCCTTCGTCGCCGATGATCGGCAGGGGGCTGCGCTCCGTCAGCCAGGCGAGGTCGTCCACCTGCTCCTTGGGAAGCGGCTGTTCGACCATCACCACGTTGCGCTCCTTCAGCCAGTGCAGCATGTCGAGCGCCGCTGCGCGGTCCTTCCACCCCTGGTTCACGTCGGCGGTGATCGGCGAGTTGGTCACCGAGCGGATGGTCTCGACGATCATCTTGTCGGTGTCGCGGCCGAGCTTGACCTTCAGGACCTTGTACTCGGCCGCTTCCTTCGTCTTCTGCCGCACCACCTCCTGCGTGTCGATGCCGATGGTGAACGACGTGTACGGCGACTTCTTCGGGTCGAAGCCCCAGATGTTGTACCACGGCTGCTTCATGAGGCGGCCGATCAGGTCGTGCAGCGCGATGTCCACCGAGGCCTTGGCCGCCGCATTGCCGGCCGTGATGGCGTCGATGTCGCGCAGGATGGTGTCGAGCTCGAACGGATTCTCGTACTTGGAGAGGTCCACGCGCGACAGGAAGTCGAGCACCGACGCGTGCGACTCGCCGAGGTACGGCGGCATCGACGCCTCGCCATAGCCCGTGACGCCGTCGTACTCGATCTCGGTCAGCACCACCGGCGTGGTGGTGCGCGAGGACGTGGCGATGGTGAAGACGTGCCGCAACTCGAGCGTGTACGGGCGGTAGCGGAGCGTCATGCGCGCCCGGCCGCGGCGCCGCAGCGGTGCGGCGGCCGCGGCAGGCAGGGAAACAAGCGAACCCGCGACCGCCGAGCCGGCGAGCGCGGAGGAGCACTTCAGGAAATCACGACGATTGTGTGGCACGGATTGCCTCTGGAAGTCATGGCCTGCCCAACGGTCTGTCTGCGTGCGACGCCAGCCGCCTACCCGCTGATCGCCGCCTTGCCCTTGTCCAGAGCGACGGCAGCGCGCCAAACATCCACACGATGACGCCGGCCACCACCACCTTGTCCTTGGGCAGCTTCGCCACCACGCCGATGCCGATGGCCAGCAGCACCGTCACCCAGAGCGTGAAGAGGTCCACGCGTCCGAGGAGGCCGAGGAGGCCCGGCGACATCTCCGGATCGAGGAAGCGCCCGATTCCCAGCGAGAGCTGCCTTGCGCCGGTCAGCTTGCCTGTGTCGAGCAGCAGGCCCTGCACCGAGATGGTCAGCGACTCGACGATGCGGGGAATGAAGGCGTAGGTCGCGACCATCGTCGCCGCGGCATAGCTGAGCGAAGCGCCGAGCAACTTTGCCGTCACCCAGGCACACAGCCCCGTCAGAAACATCATGATCGGCATGAGGACGAAGGCGCCATAGGTCATTTGAACTCGCCGGTCTTGCGAATCACCCCGGCCTGTTCCTCGGTCATGCCTGGATTCTGCTTCATCGCCTCGGCGACGCCGCGCGCCATCTCGGCGTCCATCAGGTCCTGCATCGTGCCGCGGTTCGCGATGGCCAGGCCACCGATCAACAGCGTCACGCTGATCATGACGAGGGCGTACCCCTCTTTCTCGCGCCGCGCAAAGACCGCGCGCGGCGAAAAGAAGATGTCGACGAAATCCTCGATAAGGGACGCCTGCGCGGGCGCGGGCGACTCTGGTGCGATGTCGGACATGCCAAGCTCCATCCATGGGGCAGGGGGCATTCGACTGGAACTTGCGGGTGGTCCGGAGGGGCCGCAACTCGTGATCGCCGGACGCGCGTGTGGCGGAAGGCCTGAGAACGGCGGAGAACGGCGGAGAACGGCGGAGAACGGCGGAGAACGGCGGAGGACGGCGGAGAACGGCAGAGGACGGCGGAGAACGGCGGAGAACGGCGGAGAACGGCGGAGAACGGCAGAGAACGGCAGAGAACGGCAGAGGACGGCAGAGGACGGCAGAGAACGGCAGTGGGGAGGATGACGCCGGTCAGCGCGCGCCAATCCGCCCGGCCGCATAATGGGCCCGAGCGCCAACCGCGCCCGGGCCCATCGTCAATCGTCATCCGCAATCGCAATCCGCGTTCCAGATCCGGATTCCCGATCCTCAATCGTCCCTAAATATCCAGATTGGACGCGAACTTGGCATTCGCCTCGATGAATGCCCGCCGCGGCTCCACCTCGTCGCCCATCAGCGTCTCGAACAGGTGGTGCGCCTGCGCCGCGTCCTCGATGTTGACCTTCAGGATCGTACGCGTCGCCGGGTCCATCGTCGTCTTCCAGAGCTGGTCGGGGTTCATCTCGCCGAGGCCCTTGTAGCGCTGGATGTTCACGTTCCCCTTGCCGTCGGGACCGCCGCCGAGCCGGTCGGCGATCTCCTGGCGCTGCGGCTCGTCGAACGCGTAGTACTCTTCCTTCCCCTTGGCCACGCGGTACAGCGGCGGCTGGGCGATGTAGATGAACCCGCTCTCGATGAGCTGGGGCATCTGCCGGAAGAAGAACGTCAGCAGCAGCGTGCGAATGTGGGCGCCGTCCACGTCGGCGTCCGTCATGATGATGATCTTGTGGTAGCGCGCCTGGTCAATGGAGAAGTCCTCCTCGCCGATCCCCGACCCGATGGCCGTGATGATCGTGCGGATCTCCTCGTTGCTCAGGATCTTGTCGATGCGCGCGCGCTCGACGTTCAGGATCTTGCCGCGCAGCGGCAGGATGGCCTGGAACATGCGGTCGCGCCCCTGCTTGGCCGAGCCGCCGGCCGAGTCGCCCTCGACGAGGTAGAGCTCGCACAGCGCCGGGTCGCTCAGCGAGCAGTCAGCGAGCTTGCCGGGGAGGTTGCCGACGTCGAGCGCCGACTTCTTGCGCGTCAGGTCGCGCGCCTTGCGCGCCGCCTCGCGCGCCCGCGCCGCCGCCAGTGCCTTCTCGATGACAATGTTGCCGACGCGCGGATGCTCCTCGAGATACTCGGCGAGCCACTCGTTGACGAACGTCTTGACCGCCGACTCGACCTCGGAGTTGCCGAGCTTCGTCTTGGTCTGCCCCTCGAACTGCGGCTCCTTCACCTTCACGCTCAGGACCGCCGTCATCCCCTCGCGCACGTCGTCGCCGCTGAGGCGCAGTTCCTTGTCCTTCTTGGCCGCGCTCGACTTGTCGAGGTGCTTGTTGATCACCGAGGTCAGCGCCGACTTGAAGCCGGTGAGGTGCGTGCCGCCCTCGTGCGTGTTGATGTTGTTGACGAACGAGAACATCGTCTCGTTGTAGCCGTCGTTGTACTGCAGCGCGATCTCGATGCCGATGCCATCGCGCTCGGCGTCGGCGTAGAGGATCTCGTTGTGCAGCACCTTGCGGCTGGCGTTCAGGAACTGCACGAACTCGCGCAGCCCGCCCTTGGCGTGGAACGTCTCTTCCCGCTCCTCACCCTCCCGCTCGTCCGTGAGCGTAATGCGGACGCCCTTGTTCAGGAACGAGAGCTCGCGCAGCCGCGATTGCAGGATGGAGTAATCGTAGTGCAGCTCGGTGAAGATCTCGTGGTCCGGCTTGAACCAGATCTTCGTCCCCGTGTCCTTCTCCTTCACCTTGCCGAGCATCGTGAGCTGCGTCGTGGTGTCGCCACGGACGAAGTCCATGTAGTGCTCCTTCCCGTCGCGCTTGATCCAGACCTTCAGCGACTCGGAGAGCGCATTCACCACCGACACGCCCACGCCGTGCAGGCCGCCCGACACCTTGTACGATTCCTTGTCGAACTTGCCGCCCGCGTGCAGCACCGTCAGCGCCAGCTCGACGCCCGGCAGCTTCTCCGTCGGGTGCATGTCCACCGGGATGCCGCGCCCATTGTCCACGACCGTGACGGAATTGTCGGCGTGGATCGTGACCGACACGCTGTCGCAGTAGCCGGCGAGCGCCTCGTCGATGGAGTTGTCCACCACCTCGTACACGAGGTGATGGAGGCCGCGGCTCGAGGTGGAGCCGATGTACATGCCGGGGCGCTTTCGGACCGCCTCGAGTCCCTTGAGGACCTGAATTCCGGAGGCGTCGTAGTGCGATTCTGCCGCGTCGTTCGTCTTGGCCATGGCGCGCGGAAAGGGGAGTTGGGGAAGCTCCAAAGAAACGCCGAATTCGGACGTTTCTCCACATCCCCAATACTATAATAGAAAACGCCCCGGAACGCAACCGGAGCGCGACTTTATAAGTTGTTGTGGTATAAGCACTTATCGGTAGAGCTCCCAACGAATCCGCTTCACGATCTCCGCGCCGGCGCTCTTGTTCACTTTCGCGACCAGTGAACGCTCCATCATCGAGAGTTCCTGCACCCAGCCGTTCGTCTTGACACTCACCGTGAGCGTGCCGTTCTCTGCAATGGCCCGTGCGTGCGTCACGGCGGCGATCTGAGGCCCAACGGCCCCCGCCCAGTGTCCCAGGACCTCTGCACGCGCGATGCGCGCGCCCAGCGCGCTCCCCGACAGCATGTCGGCCAGCGCATCGCCCACCTTGGCCGGACCGCGGCGTCGTTCGCTCAAGTCCCCTCCGACAGCGCGCCGTCGGCGATGCGAAAGCGCGCCAGCCGCGTGAATCGCCCCGGGATCTCCTCCGGTCGCGGCACGCACAGCACGACCTGGCCGATGCCCGCTTCCAGCAGGAGGTCGAGCACGCGCGCCGCACGCCGGTTGTCGAGTTCGGCGAACGGGTCGTCGAGCAGCAGCACCGGAAGCGTGGCGCGGCAGGCGCGAAGCGTGGCCGCCTCGAGCAGGCGCAGCGCGATCGCCCCGGTGCGCTGCTGCCCGGCCGAGCCCACCACGCGGAGGTCGCGACCGTCGAGGGTCAGCGCCAGGTCGTCGCGATGCGGCCCCGCATGCGTGCTGCCACGCCGCAGGTCGTGCTCGCGCGTGCGCTCCAGCGCGGCGCGCAGCGCGCGGGCACTGTCGCCGTCATCCGCGAGCGAGGTCGCGTACGCCATGGCGGCGCGTCCCGCCTCCCCGATGGCGTGCGAGAGCCGGGTGAACTCGGCCGCGTGCGCGCTAACCCACGCACGGCGCTCCTCCACCAGCACGGCGCCGTGCTCGGCGAGCGCCGGCTCCCATGCCGCCACCGCGTCGTCGCCCCGACGATGGCGCGCCGCGTCGCGCAGCGCCGCATTGCGTCGCTCGAGTGCCGCGCGGTAGTGGCGCAGCGCGCGCAGGTAACGCGACGAGGTGAGCGCCAGCGTGATATCGAGGAAGCGCCGCCGCTCGGCGGGGCCGTCGCTCACCAGCGTCACGTCGCGCGGCGCCAGGAGCACCGACGGCAGCGCGCCGAGCGCGTCCGTGATGCGCGGCACCTCCACGCCGTCACGCGTGACCTTCTTGCGGCCGGCGCGGTCGGCGCCGGCTCCCAGCTGCACGACGCCCTCGGGGCCGTGCACCGTGGCGTGCACGTGGAAGGCCGGCGCGTCAAAGCGGACGAGGTCGCGGTCGCGCGCGCCGCGCACCGACCGGAGCTGCTCCACGTAGGCGAGTGCCTCGAGGAAGCTCGTCTTGCCCTGGCCGTTCTCGCCGACGATGGCGATCCCCTCGGTGGGCAGCGCGACATCGATGCGCGCCAGATTGCGGAAATCGCGCACGGCGAGTTCCGCGACCCGCGTGCGCGCGACGGCCACGCCGACGTGGGCTCCCGAGGCCGCCGCCACCGGCGCTCCTGCGACCGACGCCGGACCCGCCTCCACCTTATTCGCCGGTAAAGAGCGCGGGGCGCTTGGCGAGGAACGCCGCGGTCCCCTCCGCCATGTCTTTCGTGGCGCCGAGCGTCCCAAACAGGCGCGCCTCGAGCCCCATCGCCTCGTCCGCGTGACGGTCGAACCCGTCGTTCACCGCCTCGATCGCGCGTGCCACCGCGACCGGTCCGTTCTTCGCGACCTGCAGCGCGATGGAGCGCGCCACGTCGTGCAGCGTGGACGCAGTCGCCACGACGTCCACCAGGCCGATGCGATACGCCTCGGTGGCGTCGATCTGCTCGCCGGTGAGGATCATCTGCAGGGCGCGACCCTTGCCCACGAGGCGGGGCAGCCGCTGTGTGCCGCCGTATCCGGGAATAAGCCCGAGCTTCACCTCGGGCAGGCCGAACTTGGCATGCTCGGACGCCACGCGAATGTGGCAGGCGAGCGCGAGTTCACACCCACCGCCAAGCGCGAAGCCGTTGACGGCCGCGATGACGGGCTTCGGGAGGCGCTCGATGCGGCTGAAGATCGCCTGCCCCTGTGCCGAGAGCCGTTCGAGCCCCGCGGAATCATTGGCCGCGATCTCGGCGATGTCCGCCCCCGCCACGAAGCTCCGGCCGGCTCCCGTTACGATCACGGCGCCCACCAGGCGATCCGTCGCCAGGGCCGTGAAGAGGCCGTCGAGCTCCTCGAGGACGCGCGCGTTGAGCGCGTTCAGCTTGTCGGGGCGGGTGATGGTGACCGTCGCGATGCGGTCGACGACTTCGACGGTCAGGAATTCGTAGGGCATGGCACAACCGGAATTTGGAGATAAGAAAAGTTACGAACGGGGAGGGGAAGGGTACAGAGTGTGGAAAGGGGAAGGGTACAGGGTGTGGAAAGGGGAAGGGTACAGGGTGTGGAAAGGGGAAGGGTACAGGGTGTGGAAAGGGGAAGGGGGCGAAGAACCACCGCCGTGCTTGTCACCCCCGCACCTCGCCCCCCACACTTCCTCTTTCCCTTCCCACACCCTGCACCCTTCCCCTTTCCACACTCTGCACCCTTCCCCATTCCACGCTCCTTGCCTCGCATCCCTCGATCGCTCCGCTGGAACGCCGACTCCCGCGTCCTGCACATTCTCGATCAGCGCCTCCTGCCCGCGGAGGTCGTCGAGCGGGAGCTGCGCACGCTCGATGACGTCGAGGACGCCATTCGCACGCTGGCGGTGCGCGGCGCGCCTGCCATCGGCGTGGCCGCGGCGCTCGGACTGGTGGCGTCGTTTGCGCACGACGCCGCGGCGCCGCGCGCTGCGCTGCTCGCGGCGATGGATCGACTCGCGCGCGCGCGCCCCACGGCGGTCAACCTGTCGTGGGCGATGGCGCGTCTGCGTCGGGTCGTGGAAGCGGCGCCGATTGCCTCGCCGCTGCTCGACGCGCTGGCCGCCGAGGCGGAGCGCATTCTCGCCGAGGACGCGGCGATGTGCGACGCCATCGGCCGGCATGGCGCCACCCTCCTTGCCGACGGTGCGCGCGTGCTGACGCACTGCAATGCCGGCGCGCTGGCGACGGCGGGCATCGGCACGGCGCTGGCCCCGGTCTACACAGCGGTGGCGGCGGGACGGCGCGTCGAGGTCATTGCATGCGAGACGCGCCCGCTCCTGCAGGGAAGCCGCCTCACCGCGTGGGAGCTGGAACGGGCCGGCGTCCCCGTCACGCTCTGCACCGATAGCATGGCCGCGTCGCTCATGCGCGCGGGACGCGTGGACCTCGTGCTCGTTGGCGCCGACCGCATTGCCGCCAATGGCGACGTCGCCAACAAGATCGGCACGTATGCACTGGCGATTGCGGCGGCGCACCACGGTGTGCCGTTCTATGTGGCGGCGCCGTCCTCGACGATCGACCCGGAGACGCCCGACGGCAGCGCCATTCCCATCGAGCGGCGCGACGCCGACGAGGTGCGGCGGCTCGGCGACCGCCAACTCGCGCCGCCGAATGCCGCGGTGCACAACCCGGCCTTCGACATCACCCCCGCCGCGCTCGTCACGGCGATCGTTACTAATGGCGGGATCGTGCGGCCGCCGTTCCACTTCATGCGGTGAGGGAGCCATGAACCTGACGCTTGCCTTTCTCCTGTTCACCGGCGGGGCGCCGCGCAGCAACAACGACCCGTGGCTCGGCCGGGACAAGGCGCTGCACTTCGTCGCGTCGGCCGTGGTCCAGGGTGCGGCGTACTCCCTGTTCCGGCGCGACGCGCGCTACACCGTGGCGGCGCAGCGCGCGTCGCTGGTGACGGTCGCCGTGGGCGTGGGCAAGGAGCTCTACGACTTGCGCCACCCGGAGCGCCACCGCGCCAGCTGGCGCGACCTCGCGTGGGATGGCGTGGGTGGCGCGGCCGCCACGGTGGTCGCGAAACAGGCCGAGCGCTGATCGCCGCCAGTTTGCATTCGCGGCGCAGGCGGGCAAATTCGGTTCACCTCTTCCCGACGGAATGACCGACACCGAGACGCAGGCCCCGGACTACTCGAAGCGCCGCAGCAACTTCGTCCTTCGCGCGTTGATCGACGAGATGCTGGACCAGGTGCGGGCCCTCGACCGGCGATCGGCGACGATGAACGCGGAGGAGCGCGCGCAGGCCGAGCAGGAGCTCGATGCGCTGATGGCGCGCGTGCGTCGCGCGGCCCTGAAGGGCCCCGCCGCCTGATCCAGCTCGGCGATCTGTCGCTCTGGCTCGCGCTCCTCATGGGAGCGTGGGGAACGGTGCTGGGCTTCTCGGGTGCGCTCACCGGGCGCGCCGACCTTTCCTCCAGCGGCGAACGCGGCGTGCATGCGGCCACGTTGCTTGCGGCATTGTCCCTCGCCGGCCTCGGCTGGGCGCTCGCCGTCGGCGATCTCACCTACCGCTACGTCGCGACCTGGACATCGTATGGCACGCCGCTCCCCTATCGCATCGGCGCGGTGTGGGCGGGGCCGTCGGGTGCGCTGCTGCTCTGGGCGGTTGCCCTCGGGTTGGGGGCGTCGCTCGCATCCGGGACGCTGCGGCGCGGCAGCGTACTTCGCGCCTGGACCAGCGCGCTGCTGGCGTTGCTGCTCCTCGCCGTCCTCGCGATGGCGTGCTTCGACACCAATCCCTTCCTCCGGCTGCCGTTTCCGCCCGATGATGGGCGTGGGCTGGCGCTCGAGTGGCTGCGTCCGGTGGTCCTGGCGCAGGTGCCACTCGGCTACCTGGCGATGGCGCTCGTCGCCGTTCCTGCCGTCCTGACCGTAATGGGTGCGATGGGCACGGCGCCGTGGCGAGCGCCGGCGCAACGCTGGGCGTTCGCGTGCTGGGGGCTGCTGGCCGCGGCGATGCTCTTCGACTGGCGCCGGCGGTACGGTGATACCGCGTGGGCCGACGACTGGCGATGGGCGCCGGTGCACGCGGGCACGGCCTTCGCATGGGCGGGGGCATCGCTGCTGGTGCTCGTCTCGGGCAGGCGCTGGCGCGCCAATGCCTCGATGCTCGCCGGCTTCGCCGCATTCACGTTTGCGCTCGTCGGGCTCACGCTGCAGCGCGCCCACGGCTGGGAGGGCGTGCATGACTTTGCGGCGTCGGCGCTCGGCCGCGCCACGGCCTGGCTGGCCCTTGCCGCGGTCGTGGCCCTCGCCGTGGAGGCGCTGCGCTCGCTGCGCCGCGTGGCCGGCGTCACCGCGCACGCGATGCGCGTGACGCAGGGCGCCACACTCCTGGCGGCGGCAGCGCTCCTCGCGGCGGGCTTCGTGCGCGGCAGCGACGTTGCCGTGCGGGAAGGCGAGCGCGTGATCGCCGCCGACCGGTTCGGCAGGCCGTGGACGCTGTCGCTCGAGGGCGTCTCCACCGTGGGACGCGTGAACGTCGTCTCCAACGTGGTGGCCGTGCGTGCCGCCGTGAACGGCCGCACGCGGGCGTATGTGACGGCCGAGGTGCGGTCGCTGTTCAAGGGTGCGTCGTCGGCGCCGGCGGACCAGCTGCAGCTCGCGGGGATCGCCCCCGGACTCGTGCAGGACCTGCGCGTGGATGTGCGCGAGGCGAACACCGCCGATGCCATCCTCACCGTGCGGTTCGTTCCCGCCGCGACCTGGCTCTGGATTGCCGGCGCGCTGGCCGTGCTCGGCGCGCTGGTGGCGGCGATCGCGCCGGCACGTCGCGAACCCGAGGAGCCGGCGGCCGTGCCAGCGGCGCAGCCGCCGCACGCGCCGGACGCCGCTGACGCCGAGGCGCCCCCAGCCGTCGTGGAGGTCACGTGAACGGACCGTTGCTCATTGGCGTCGCGCTTGGCGCGATCGCCGTGGCATACGTGCTCTGGCCGCTGCTGCGGCCGCCGCGGCGTTAGGCCGCGGGGTCAGCACCGCGCGTCAGCGTGGGGCGGCGTGCCGGCCGTCAGGCCGCGGAGGCGCGGTCCTCGCGCAGGACGCGGGAGAAGCAGTGCTTCTCGGCCATCTCCACCTCGGTGCGGTCGATGCGCGTGTAGCGCAGCACCTTCTCCGGGAACTCGTCGAGCTTCTCCTTCAGGAAGCCGCATGACTCGAAGATCGCCTCGGAGAACGACGTCGCGAAGATCTCGTCGTAGCCGCGGCGCCGCGCGAGTTCGGTGATCTCCTCGATGAGCATCACGCCGTAGCCGCGGCCGCGCGCCGACGGATGCACCGCAAGGCCCACGAGCTCGACCAGCGACGGCGAGTACTCGTCGAGCGCCACGCACCCGACCACCTTGCCCGTCTCACCGCGGATCACGAGGTAGTCGGCCAGGTGCTCCTCGACGAACTGCTTGGTGCGGCGCAGCGTCTTGCCCTCGGGGGCGAACATGTTGTTGAGCGCGGCGATCGCCGCGATGTCGCGCTCGGTGGGTCGGCTGATCATCCGCGCTCCGTTGCCTCAAGGCGCCGCAGCGCCACTCGAATGGGAATCACCGTGCAGCCCACGCACACCAGCATCGCCGCGCCGAACCCGAGCACCATCTCCACCGGGCTGGCCTCCGTGTTGAAGGCGCGGGCCGCAAGATAACCATACACCGGCCGCGCTTCGAGGATGATCGTGGCGCCGATCATGCCGATGGACGCCATCATGAACAGCAGCCCCCCGAACGACGTCGGGATCTGCGCGGCATTCTCCGTCTCGTACTGCGGGAAGAGCGTCCCGAAGCCGATGGCGAGCCCGGCGATGGCGAACGTCATGAACGTAATCGTCAGCACCGAGACCAGGAACATGAAGACGGAGACCTGCAGCAGGTAATCGGTGACGCCCACGATGCCGAGGGCGAGGACGAGCAGCGGCAGCGTTCCCACCCAGAACTTGGCCCACAACAGGTCGCGCATCTTCAGCGGACTGGAGCGCAGCAGCCAGAGCGTACGTCCCTCGAGCGAGACGCCCGGGAAGATGAAGCGCGCCGCGATCGACGCGAGCACGAAGCCGGCGAGCACGAGGTTGAGGAACGGCACGACGTTGATCAGGAAGAACGTGATCCCCTCGCCCCGGAGCGGCAGGTACTTGATGTTGAAGACGTAGACGACGACGAGCACGGCGAGCAGGATGAGCTGGCTCCACTGCGTCGTGTCGCGAAAGAAGAGGCGCAGCTCCTTCATCACGAGCTCGCGCTTCAGGGTGCCGGCGGGCCTCAGCAGTCGCATCGCCACCCGCTGCAGCAGGCCGGCATGGGCCCAGCGCTCGGCGCTTTCCTGCGCCTTGCTGAAGCCTGCGGCGTACAGCGCGCGGTGCAGCAGCGCGCCGAGCACGACGAGCGCGGCCGCGGTGGACCAGAGCATGTACAGCGAGAGCCAGTCCGGCCGGTCGGCGAGGTAGCCCATCACCGACTTCTGGAACCACTCGCTGGGGAGCAGCGGCGACGTCGGGCCGCGCAGCACCGCGATGAAGTCGACGAGCGACCGGAAGCCTTCGGGGCGGGCCAGCTTCTCCGGGCGCACGAGGCGGAAGAGCAGGACGATGCCGCCCGCCGTGAGCACGGCGATGACGCTCAGGATGTCGCGGGTGCGCCGCGCCGGGAAGATGTTCACGAGGAGGAGCGTCGTGGCGCTCCCCAGCACCGAGGGAATGACGAGGAACGGCACGATCGTGAAGACGATGAACAGGCCGAAGCCCCACCCGCCCTCGTACGCGATGCCGTACGCGGTGAACATCGGAATCGCCATCAGCACGACCATCCAGCTGGAGAAGATCGTCGTCTCCGAGAGCTTGGCGGCATACACGCGCAGCCAGTCCACCGGCGCCGAGACCAGCAGGTCGAGGTCCTTGGCGAGGAAGAACGACGAGAGCGCCGTGATGATGTTCGACAGCAGCAGCAGCGAGAAGAAGCTCACCAGCATCAGGCCGAGCAGCTTGCCGGCGAGCAGCTCGCCGATCTCGGGGACGCCCTTGAAGTAGTTGAGCAGGCGGTAGAGCAGGCCGAAGATGAAGCCCCAGAAGAGCAGGCCCACGGTGGCGAGAATCGCGAAGCGCGCCCCCCGCCCGCGCTCCCCGGACATCGCGCGGGCGCGGGCCGTGAGCCACTTGGGCATGAGGATCCACAGCAGTGGCGCATCCGGGTTTGCGACGGTCGCGTGCGCGCCCGTCGTGTGCAGTCCGTCGGCCGCCAGGGCAGCCGGCGCGCCGGGGGCGCGCGGCGGGTAGTTGGTCATTCGCCCCCTGCCCGCTCCCGTCCGCGACCTGCCGTCCGCCGTCCGCCGTCTGCCGTCCGCCGTCCGCCGTCGGCCGCCCGCCGTCCGCCCCTACGCATCCAGCACATCCATCAGATTCCGCGCCGCATTCTCTCCCGTGAGCCGCAGGAAGACCTCCTCCAGCCCGCTGCCGCCATAGATCGCCGAGGTGCGCAGTTCCTCCATCGTGCCGAGCGCGTGCATGCGGCCGTTCACGATGATGCCAATGCGGTCACACAGCGACTCGGCCGTCGCCAGCGTGTGCGTGCTCATCATGATGGTGTGGCCGCGCGCGGCGTACTCGCGGAACAGGTCGCGCAGGATCTTGATCGCCTTGGGGTCGAGGCCGACGTGCGGCTCGTCCACCACGATCACCTCCGGACGGTGCACGAACGCGCTTGCGATGATCAGCTTCTGCCGCATGCCGTGGCTGTAGCTCTCCACCAGTTCGTCGCGCCATTCCTCGAGGTCGAACAGCGCCAGCAGCTCGCGCGCGCGGTGCTCGACGTGCGGCCCGTGCTGGTCGTAGAGGCCGGCGACGAAGCGCAGGAACTCGCCGCCCGTGAGCTTCTCATAGATGAAGGGACGGTCGGGGATGAAGCCGAGCTTCGCCTTGGCGGCGATCGGGTCCACGGCGAGGTCGACGCCGCCGATCTCCACGCGTCCCGCCGTGGGCTTCAGGATGCCGGCGATCATGCGCAGCGTCGTCGTCTTGCCGGCGCCGTTGGGGCCGAGGAAGCCGAACAGCTCGCCCTGCGGGACGTGCAGGTCGAGCCCGTCGACCGCGACGAACGAGCCGTAGTGTTTGGTGAGGCCAGTGAGGCGAATCATGGAGGCTGATGGTCGATGGTCGAGGGTAGGTGGTAGACGGTGAATGGGAGGGGCGCTGCTGGGCGGCGAGCATCTACCTTCTACCGCCTACCACCTACCATCTGTATCTCGAGGTTCCCAATTAGCCGTAACAACTCCGCCTGCTGCCCGAGCCCGCCCACGACGAAGCGCAGGTGCGCCGCGTCGGCGGGGAACTGCCCGAACGTCGGGTCCACCGGCACCCACTCGTCGAGCCAGATCTCGGGCCACGCGTGGTAGTAGAACTTGCCGCGCACGTACGCCAGCCCGGTGGCGATGCGCGCCGGAATCCCGACGGCGCGGGCGAGCGCCACGTACAGTTGCGTGTGCTCGTTGCAGTCGCCGCGGCGGCCGCGCAGCACCTGCAGCGCGTTGGGCACGCTGAAGGTCACTTCCTTGGCGAGCGAGTCGTGCACCCACGTGTTCAGCTTCTCGGCGACGCGGCGCGCATCACGCTCGAGGCCCGTGATGGCGATGGCCTTCTGCACGATCGCGATGTCGTTGGACTGCAGCAGCGGCTCGGCCGCCAGCTCGGCGCGGAACCGCGCGAGGAACTCCGGCGCACGCGTCGTGAGCGAATACGACGTCGCCGGCAGCACGGCCCGCTCGATGAGCAGCGTGTCGCCGCGCAGTGACTGCCGGCCGCCGGTGAGATCGTAGCCGTCGAGCGAGACGCCGGTCAAACGCACGCGCAGCCGCGGCAGCGCCTGTGTGCGGAGCGAGACGCCGGCCGATATCGCCGTGCGTTCGAAAATGTCCCGGTCGGCGGCGGCTCCGCTCGCCGCGGCCGCGTCGCGCGCGATCCGCCAGTTCTCGAAGGCGAGTTCATACGCCATGCGACGAAGCGTGATCCCCGCCGCCTGCTTCGCCTGCACCACGCGCCCCTGCGCGTCCACCCAGGTGTCGAAGCCGGCGCCGTCCTCCCCCACCACGTGCCAGGCGCGCACCGTGTCGGTGAGGGCGCTCGTCCAGACGCGCGCCGCGGCGTCGAAGCGCGCCGAATCGTCCACCACGAACAGGCTCTCCGCCATGACGGTGAGCGCGACGTCGCGGGACTGCATCTGCTGCGGGTCAAAGGTCGGCACGCGGTAGGTCTTGCCGCGCTTGGGCACCTCGCCCAGCGCCACCGCGAGCGGTGCCAGCGTCGGCACCAGCACCGGGCCGCGCACCGCGACGCGTTGCGTATCCGCCGCCTGGCCCGGCACATCCATCGCGAAGATCACCACGCTGTCGCCCTCGATGCGCCCCACGACGCGCAGCGGGGTTTGCGCCGCCTCGGCCTGCACGTCGAACGTGCGAAGGGCGAGTGCGCGCGAGAGCAGCACCACCGACCGGGCCGACGCGCGATGCACGGTGCCGGCCACCGGAAGGTCGGCGACGAAGTAATCCGTGACCTCGATGCCGTTGGCGACGGTGTCTATCGTCGTGGACGCAAAGCCGATGCGCACGCCGTTCTGCTCCACCGTGTAGAACGTGGAGCCCGGGTTCAGGCGCATGGCCGCCTCGGCGAGGCGCTCGGCCCGCCCCTGGAAGAACTCGCGGCGCACGAGCAATGCCAGCCCGCCGCTCCAGGCCACGAGCAGCAGCAGCGCGAGGAGCATCCGGCGGCGTCGGCGTTCGAGGCGGCTCATGGGAGGGCGCACTCGTTGACGTCGGCCGAGCGGACCTGCGGGCACGCGGGCACGCGGCGCGTCACCGTCCCTGTGCCTCGCGCATGTGGCGATAAGCCACGGCCGCGTCGGCGGGACGGCCGAGGCGGTCCAGCACGATGCCCACGCCCTTGAACGCGCGCCAATTGGCGGGGTCGAGCCGGGTCGCATGCTCGTAGGCGCGCAACGCCGGGGCGAGTTGGTCCACGTGGTTGAGCGCCTCGCCCAGGTAGAAGTGGGCGAGCGCATCGTCGGCGCGCTGGGCCGCCGCCTTCTGGAGCGGCTCCACCGCATCGCGCCAGCGCGCGCGCCGACAGGCGAGGATGCCGATCTGCAGCTGGACCTCCGGGTCGTCGGCCTTCGACTTTGCGGCCCGCTTGAGCTCGACCTCTGCCAGGTCGTATTTCAGGCGGCTGCCCAGCAGGAACGCGCGCGCGCAGATGAGGCGCAGCTCGTCGCCCCCGGCGGCGAGGCAGACGTCCAGCGCGTCGAGCGCGGCGGTCGCGTCGCCGTGTTTCTCGAGGGCGTGGGCGTAGGCGATCGCGGCCTCCGCGTCGCGCGGCGACATCTCGGTGGAGCGCTTCAGGGGATCGAGCGCAGCCGTCGGTACCGCCACCGGGGCCGGCCGGCGCGGCGGCGGCGCGGGTTCGGTGGGTGCGTGAGAGACGGTCCCCCGGGCTGCCGGAGCCGGACGGACGCCCCCCGATGCTCGCGCCGCGTCGTTGGCCGTGGTGTCGGCGTGCGCGGGTTTGGGACCGGCAGCGGGGGTCCAGGCACCCGGCGGGCGCGCCGCGCTTTGCGCTACGGCCCCCCCCGCCGAGCGCTGCGCCGCGGCGCGCGCGCGCATAACCGCCGGCGTCGCCTCTGCCTCCTGGACGATGCGCACGGACCAGCTCGGCCCCGCATCCTCGACATCGTCGTATGAAGACTCGCCGCAGACCGGCGGCTCGCGAAAGGCCACCATCGCCGAGTCGGCGTTGGCGCTCGTCCCCTCGGCCTCCCGGTCCACCCGCAGCTGCGGCACGGCCTCGACGTCGCCGAACGAGAGCTGGGCGGGGTCGAAGCTGGGCAGGGCTGGGGTGGGACGCGGGTCTCGGGAGTTCACGAGCCTCAGAGGGTAGGGGACCGAAGGAACAATCTAGCCCGCGGGTCGCTTGGTCGGCCAACGGACCCCGTGGAGTACGCCCGACTCCCATCTGGCGGTTCCCGAAGCCATCTTACAAAGCTATGGCCGAAGAAGCCCTCATCGTCCGCGGCGCCCGCGAGCACAACCTCAAGGAGATCGATGTCACGATCCCGAGGAACCGCCTGACGGTGGTCACGGGATTGTCCGGGTCGGGCAAGTCGTCGCTTGCCTTCGACACGATCTTTGCGGAGGGGCAGCGCCGCTACGTCGAGTCGCTCTCCGCGTACGCGCGCCAGTTCCTCGGGCTGATGGAAAAGCCCGACGTGGACTCCATCGAAGGGCTCTCGCCGGCCATCTCCATCGAACAGAAGACGGCCGGGCACAACCCGCGGTCCACCGTCGGCACGGTCACGGAGATATACGACTATCTCCGTCTGCTCTATGCGCGGGCCGGCACGCCGCATTGCCCCAACTGCCACCGTCCGGTGGAGCGCCAGAGCGCCGGGCAGATCGCCGACATCCTCCTCGGGTGGCCCGAGGGGACGAAGATCGAGGTGCTCTCGCCGTTGGTGCGCGGACGCAAGGGCGAGTTCCGCGACCTGTTCGAGAACGCGCGCAAGCAGGGCTTTGTCCGCGCCATCGTGGACGGCGAACTCGTCGAGCTCGCCGATCCGCCCGTGCTGAACCGGCGGCAGAACCACGACATCGCCGTGCTGGTGGACCGGCTGACCGTACGCGACAGCGATCGCGGACGCCTGGTCGATTCGGTGGAGACGGCGTTGCGGCTGGCCGAGGGGTTGGTGGAGATCCGGCGTTCCGAAGGGAGCAAGCAGACGTCGCACCTGTTCTCGGAGCGCTACGGCTGCGCGGAGTGCGGACTGTCGCTCCCGGAACTCGAGCCGCGGCACTTCTCGTTCAACTCGCCCTTCGGCGCATGCCCGGCATGCAGCGGGCTCGGCGTGCGTCGCCTCGCGAGCGCCGACATGGTGCTCGGCGATCCGTCCATCTCGCTGCTCGAGGGCGTGGTGCTGCCGTGGGGCGAGCCCGACGGCTACCTGCGGCGCGTCATCCTCCCCGGGCTGGCCAAGCAGCTCAAGTTCGAGCTGAACACGCCGTGGGGGAAGCTGCCCAAGAAGGTGCAGGAGACCCTGCTGCACGGCATCCCCGCGAAGAGCGGCGACTTCAAGTGGGAGGGCATCCTCGCCACGGTGCAGCGCCGGTACACCGAGACGACGAGCGACAACGTCCGCACCGAGCTCGAGGAGTACATGCTCGTGGCCGAGTGCCCCGAGTGCGGCGGCTCACGCCTCAAGCCCGAGTCGCTCGGCGTGACCATCGAGAAGATGAACCTCGGGGATCTCGTCGACCTGCCGGTGGCGGACACGCTGGCCTTCATCGAGCAGGTCCCGCTGCGCACCCTCGGGCAGCGTGGGCTCGACCCCGAGATCGCTGGCCCCATCGTGAAGGAAGTCAGCGAGCGGCTGCGCTTCCTCGTGGATGTCGGGCTCGACTACCTGACGCTCAACCGCTCCGCCGAATCGCTGTCGGGCGGCGAGGCGCAGCGCATCCGGCTTGCCACACAGATCGGCAGCAAGCTCGTCGGCGTGCTGTACATCCTCGACGAGCCGAGCATCGGCCTGCACCAGCGCGACAACGCGCGGCTGCTCGCCACGCTCAAGCGTCTGCGCGACCTCGGCAACACGGTGCTGGTGGTGGAGCACGACGAGGAGACCATTCGCGCCGCCGACTACCTGATCGACCTCGGCCCGGGGGCGGGGAAGCATGGCGGCGAAGTGGTGGCCCAGGGGAGCGTGGCCGATGTGATCGCCACGCCCGGGTCGCTCACCGGCGCGTACCTGCGCGGCGAAAAGGCCGTACCGGTTCCGGCCGCGCGGCGTCCGGTGGATCCGCGGCGTCAGCTCGTCGTGGAGGGAGCCAGGGAGCACAACCTGCGCGACCTCACGCTCGAGGTGCCGCTCGGCTGCTTCACGGCCGTCACGGGCGTCTCCGGCTCGGGCAAGAGCACGCTGATCAGCGACATCCTGCATCGCGCGCTGGCGCGGCATTTCTACCGCGCGCGCGTGATTCCCGGTGCGCACCGCCGCATCCTCGGCCTCGAGCATCTCGACAAGGTCATCGACATCGACCAGAGCCCCATCGGGCGCACGCCGCGCTCGAACCCCGCCACGTACACCGGGCTCTTCACACCCATCCGCGACCTCTTCGCCGAACTTCCCGAGGCGAAGATGCGCGGCTACGGCCCGGGCCGCTTCTCCTTCAACGTGAAGGGCGGGCGGTGCGAGGCGTGCCAGGGCGACGGTCTGGTGAAGATCGAGATGCACTTCCTCCCCGACGTCTACGTGACGTGCGAGACGTGCAAGGGGAAGCGCTACAACCGCGAGACGCTCGACGTGCGCTTCCGCGGGCTCAGCATCAGCGAGGTGCTCGACCTCACGGTGGAGGACGCGCTCGCCCTCTTCGAGAACCAGCCGCGCATCGCGACCAAGCTGCAGACGCTGCACGATGTGGGGCTCGACTACATCCACCTCGGGCAGAGCGCGACGACGCTGTCGGGCGGCGAGGCGCAGCGCGTGAAGCTCGCCACCGAGCTCAGCAAGCGCGACACCGGCCGCACGCTCTACATTCTCGACGAGCCGACGACGGGCCTCCACTTCGAGGATGTCCGCATGCTGCTCGAGGTGCTGCACAAGCTGGTGGACCGCGGCAACACCGTGCTGGTGATCGAGCACAACCTCGACGTCATCAAGACGGCCGACTGGATCGTCGACCTCGGCCCCGACGGCGGCGCCGGCGGCGGTCGTATCGTGGCGGCGGGAAAGCCGGAGGACGTGGCGGCGGTGTCCGCGTCATTCACTGGGCAGTTTCTGAAGGGCATGCTGCGGCGGCGTTAACTGGCGGACGGCGGACGGCAGACGGCGGACGGCGGACGGCAGACGGCAGAAAGCAGAAGGCGGGCGTTGGATCGCCAATCGCCATCCGAAATCGCAATCATCAATCCGAATCCGGATTCCAGATCCTAAGTCATGGTCTCCATCCTAGACATCATCGGCCCCGTCATGGTGGGCCCCAGCAGCAGCCACACGGCCGGCGCGTGCCGGCTCGGCCTGCTCGCGCGCAACCTCGTGGGGGGCACGCCGCAGAAGGCGCACGTCGAGCTGCACGGCTCCTTTGCGCGTACCGGCGAAGGCCACGGCACCGACAAGGCGATTGTCGGCGGACTCCTCGGCTTCCGGCCCGACGATGACCGCCTGCGCACCGCGCTCGAGATCGCCGCGGGAGAAGGACTCGATTACAGGTTCAGCAAGACCAAGCTCGGCGAGGAGAACGAGGTCCACCCCAACACCGTGCGCATCACGATCGAGCGAGACGGAAACACCTCCGTGATGACCGGCTCGTCGCTCGGCGCCGGGCGCATCCTCGTCAGCGAGATCGACGGCTTCCCCGTCGAGGTGCACGCCAACCACCACACGATCGTGCTCGTCGCCGAGGATATCCGCGGGTCCATTGCCCGCATCACCACGCTGCTGGCCGAGGATGGCGTCAACATCGCCACCATCCGCGTCTCGCGCCGCCACCGCGGCGGCGACGCCTTCATGGTGATTGAGCTGGATGAACCGCCCGGCGATGAAGTCCGCGACCATATCAAGACGCTCGACTGGGTCCGCTGGGCCGTGAAGCTCGACCGCCTGACGAGTTAGTCCTCCTCTCTCATCCTCCTCTCTCCACTCGTCCCTCCGCACCAAGCCCCCGCACTCCGCCCCCATGTACTCCTCGCTCGCCTCCGCCATCCACGACGCCGAATCCCGCCGCCTCCGCCTCAGCGACGTCGCGCTCGAGGCCGAGTCGCTCGACAACGGCCGACCTGTGGCCGAGATCCGGCAGGTGCTCGGCCGCGCGCTCGCCGTGATGCGGCAGGCCGTGGCCCGCGGCGCCGCGGGCGACCTCAAGAGCGCCTCGGGGCTCGTCGGCGGCGACGCGGCCAAGCTGCGCATGGGGCCGGCCGGTCCGCTGAGCGGCACGCCATTCCGTGAGGTGCTGATGCGCGCCCTCGCGGTGCAGGAGGTGAACGCCGCGATGGGCGTCATCGTCGCGGCGCCGACGGCGGGTGGCGCCGGCGTGCTCCCGGCGGTGCTCACCGGCCTCGCCGACGCGCGCGGCATTGGCGATGACGGGCTGATCGACGCGCTGGCCACCGCCGGGCTCATTGGCGCCGTCGTCGCGGAACGCGCCTCGCTGAGCGGGGCCGAGGGCGGTTGCCAGGCCGAAACGGGCGCCGCAGCCGGCATGGCGGCGGGTGCCGCCGTGGAGATGCTCGGCGGCACACCGTCGCAGTGCGGCCACGCCGTGGCGCTGGCGCAGCAGGGGACGCTCGGGCTCGTCTGCGATCCGCTCGGGGGGCTCGTCGAACTGCCGTGCGTCTTCCGTAATGCCACCGGGAGCGCCATCGCCCTCGCCGCCATCGAGATGGCCCTGGCCGGCATCGAGTTCGCCATTCCGGCCGACGAGGTCATCGATACGATGGGGCAGATCGGCCGCGAGATGGACGTCCGCTACCGCGAGACGGCGGGGGGAGGGTTGGCGGCGACGCCGACGGGACGTCGGCTGGCGAGAGAGCGGCTTTACCAATTGAAGAAGAACTGATGCGGAACCTGGAGGGGGTAGAGGCGTAGGGACGGGGGACGGGATGCGGAACGAGGAGGGAGTCCTCCCGGCGCGCCGGTGAACTCCGTGCTCGTTCCACCCCTCGTCCCTCCTCGCCAGGCCTCTACCCCCACCTCGTTCCGAACGCGTTGACGAATTCTACCAGTACGACTGGCGCCATTCCTGTGTCAGTGTGAAACTTTCATCCACGGGGCCGACGTAGAGTCCCCCACACGTTGCATCAGGTGAGGCCATGGTCAACCGCGAAGACATCGAGAAGTTCCTCGACCGGCTGTCGAATGAAGGGGCGTCGTACCGTGAAATCGAGCCGGGGCTCTGGTCCATCAATCCCGGCGGCGAGTTCGACATGAGCGTCGTCGTCCACCACTCGCCGCCCGTGCTGGTGCTGCGCGTGAAGGTGATGGACGCGCCTGCCGACGCGTCGACGAGCGCCCGCGTCAACCGCCGCCTGCTGGAGTTCAACGCCACCGACCTGCTCCACGGGTCGTACGGCATCGACAACGAGTCGATCGTGCTGACCGAGGCGCTCGAGCTCGACCACCTCGACTTCACCGAGTTCCTGGCCGCTTACGAGAGCATCACGCTCGCCCTGCCTTCGCATCTCCGCGAGCTGGCGACGATCCGCGAGGCAAAGTGACGATGGGTATCTGGGACCGCTTCACCACGCTCCTCAAGTCGAACATCAACGACCTGATCTCGAAGGCCGAGAATCCGGAGAAGATGCTCGACCAGATCGTCGTCGACATGCGCTCGCAGCTGCAGCGCGCCAAGCAGCAGGTGGCGGCCGCCATCGCCGACGAGAAGCGCCTGAAGGACCAGGCCGAGTCCGAGTACAAGGCGGCGCAGGACTGGGAGCAGAAGGCGATGCTCGCCATCAAGGAAGGGCGCGACGATCTCGCCAAGCAGGCGCTCGTGCGCCAGAGCGAGCATTTCGCGCACGGCCAGCAGCTCGAGACCACCTGGCAGTCGCATCAGGCCGAGACGGAGAAGCTCAAGAACTCGCTGCGCGACCTCAACGACAAGATCGAGGAAGCGAAGCGCAAGAAGAACCTCCTGCTCGCCCGCCAGCGCCGCGCGCAGGCGCAGGCCCGCATCAACGAGACGATGTCGTCGATGTCGGAGAAGTCGGCATTCGAGGCGTTCGCCCGCATGGAGGAGCGCATCGACCAGAACGAGCGCATGCTCAAGGCGAGCACCGAGATCGAGGAGGAGTTCACCGGCGACCGCCTGCAGCACGACTTCAAGCAGCTCGAGAAGGTGGCGGGCGCGGCGAGCGCCGATGCGCAGCTGCTCGCGCTCAAGCAGAAGATGGGGCTGCTCGGCGCGGGCGCGTCCGCCCCGCCGCGGCAGATCGGCGCCGGCGAGGAGATCGCGCACGCCGAGATCGAGGACGCGCGCGAGGAGAAGAAGTAATTGGACGCCAGTGCAGCGCCGCGCCGCTTCGGCCTGGCGCTCGCTGGCGTGGCGGCGGCGGCGCTCCTCGTCTGGCTGGCGGGGCGCGTCGCCGACCTGCTTCTGCTGCTCTTCATCGCCATCCTCCTGGCGGTCTACCTCGGCGCGACCACTGACTTCCTGATTGCGCGCACGCGGCTGCCGCGCGGCGCCGCCTTTGCCGCGGCCATCGTCGGCACCATCCTGGCGGTCGTCGGCATCGGATCGCTCCTCATCGGGCCGGTCGTGGCGCAGACGCGCGAACTGCTGAGTGTCTTGCCGCGCTACGTGCCCACCTGGGAAGCGCAGCTCGAGGGGTTGATCGCGGGGATCCCGGGGCTGAACGACCTCGTGCGCCCGGGCGAGCACAAGCTCGTCCAGCTCGCCCTGGAAGAGGTGCGCGACTTCGTGGGAGATGTCGTGCCGCGCGTCTTCGGCGTGCTGCACGGCTTCATCAACCTCGTCGGCGTGCTGGTGATGGCGCTCTATCTCGCGTTGCGCCCCGACATCTACCTCGACCTCGTGGTCACGCTCACGCCGCCGCGCCACCGTGACACCGCGCGCGACGTCATTCGCGCCGCGACGCTTGCGCTCCGCGCGTGGACCTTCGCCCAGCTGCTCGCGATGTTCGTGCTCGGCGCGCTGACCGCGCTCGGGCTCTGGATCCTCGGCGTGCCGTACTGGCTGACGTTCGGCATCTTCACCGGCGTCGTGGCGCTGGTGCCGTTCTTCGGCACGCTGATCTCATCGCTGCTCCCGGCGTTGTTCGTGCTGGCCGACGGCGACTGGGTGAAGGCGCTCCTCGTGGTCGTGTTTGGGTTCGTGATTCACTTCATCGAGAACAACGTCGTCAACCCGCTCATCATGCAGAAGCACGCGAGCCTGCCGCCCGTGCTGACCATCATGAGCGTGCTGATCTGCGGCAAGCTGCTGGGCCCCATGGGCCTGCTCGTCGCGGTGCCGGGCCTCGCCGTGCTGCTCGTCCTGCTGCGCAAGCTGCTGGTCGAGCGCGGCTATGGCAGCGGCGCGGCGGTGCTGGACAACTGAGCGGGCGCCCCCGGAGCCACGCGCTCCGCGTGATGGCCGCCGAACTGCTTACCACGGATGACACGGAAGAAGGCGGAGTTCACGGATCCGGCCTTTGAGAGGTGTTCCGTTCACCGGCAGGATCCGTGTGATCCTCCCAGTTTCCGTGGGATCCGTGGTGTGCAGTTGTCGTGCGTCTGTCTCTCGGTATCGGGAAGACGACGCATTGACTGGCGAACTGCCTTGCCGCGGATCACGCGGATAACAGGCGGATGACGCGGATCCTGACTTGGGGGTCCCTCAACGCACGATCCGCGCGATCCGCTGACATCAGCGCAATCCGCGGCAAAGTCGTTCGCCGTCCCTCCCCGCGCACCGCGCTCTTTCGATGCCGACTGCGCGCATATGGTGACACACTCGCGCGGCTGAGAGTGCACACTCGGCACGTCTCCAGCGGAGCGTGCCCGTGCCACCAGCCATCGTCGCATTCCAGAACATCCGCAAGGTGTACGCCGCGGCGCTTTCCGGCGTGCGCGCCGGCGTCGTTGCCCTCGACGGCGTCAGCGGCGAGGTGCACGAGGGCGAGATCGTGGGCATCGCCGGGGCGAGCGGCGCCGGCAAGAGCACGCTCCTGCGCATTGCCGCCGGCATGCTGCGCGCGGACAGCGGTGTCGTCACCTGGCTCGGCGCGGCCGAATGCCCGCCGCGCCTTGCCGCCTTTGTCCCCTCGCACGCCATCCTCCACGACTTCCTCACCGTCCGCGAGTCGCTGCGATTCGCGGCGGTGCAGCGCGAACTGGAGGGGGCGCGCCGCGTGGCTGCCGAGGACCTCTGGCCGGCACGGCTCGGCCTGGCCCACCGCCTCGACACGCGGGTGGGCACGCTGCCGCCCGTGGAGCGGCGGATGGTGGCGCTGGCGGCCGCGCTGCAGGGCGGACCGTCCCTGGTGGCCTTCGACGGCCCGCTTGATGGCCTCGACCCGACGGCGCGCCGCGCCCTGCGGCGCGCACTGCAGGTGGTGTCGTCCGGCGGCGTCGCCGTCCTGCTCGGGGCGTCGGACCTTGGCGTGCTGGCGGGGATCGCGCACCGCGGCGCGCTGCTGCGCGCGGGGCGCATCGTCGCGTGGATCGATCCGCGCGCCGCCGCGCCGCGCAACGCGCTCGAACTGGCGGTGGGCGCGCCGCGCGTGGCCGCGGCCCGTCTCCGCCGGCACCTGGCCGCATCGTGCCGGCGCGATGGCGCCGTGCGCGTCCCGCTGGCCGACCGTTCCGCCGAAGAGGTGCTTGCGCTCTGCCGGGAGGAAGGGATCAGGGTGCTGCGATCGCGTGTGGTCACGGAACCGATGGCCCGGTGGACGGTACCCTAGGCGCCCGGCTAGCTTTCGGCATGCCCGAGTTCCGCCTCTACAACTCGATGTCGCGCTCCGTCGAGCCGTTCGCCCCGGCCGACGGCGAGACCGTGCGGATGTACGCCTGCGGTCCCACGGTGTACAACCCCGCGCATCTGGGGAACTTCCGCACCTTCCTCTTCGCCGACCTCATGCGTCGCGCGCTCAAGCTGGCGGGGTTCAAGGTGCGGCAGGTGATGAACCTGACGGACGTGGACGACAAGATCATCAAGCGCGCCACCGAGCAGAAGCAATCGGTGCGCGAGGTGACCGAGCCGGTCATCGGCCTGTTCAACGCCGACCGCGACTACCTGCGCATCGAGCCGGCGGAGCACTATCCGCGCGCCACCGACTTCATCGCCGAGATGGTGGACCTCGTGCGCCGGCTCGAGCAGAAGGGGATCGCGTATCAGGCCGACGACAAGTCGGTGTATTTCGCCATCGACAAGTTCCCGGGGTACGGGCGCCTCTCGCGCCTCGACACGCGCGAGCTCAAGACCGGCGCGCGCGTTGCGCAGGACGACTACGCCAAGGAGAACGCGCAGGACTTCGCGCTCTGGAAGGCGGCCACGCCCGACGACGAGGCGTGCGGCGCGGCGTGGGACTCGCCATGGGGACGCGGCCGTCCCGGCTGGCATCTCGAGTGCTCGGCGATGGCGATGAGCCTGCTCGGCGAGACCATCGACATCCACACCGGCGGCGTGGACCTCCAGTTCCCGCACCACGAGGACGAGATCGCGCAGAGCGAGGCGGCGACGGGCAAGCCGTTCGCGCGCTTCTGGTGCCACGGCGAGTTCCTGCTCACCGACGGCAGCAAGATGGCCAAGCGCGTGGGCAACGTCGCCACCGTGGAGGACCTGCGCGCCCAGAACGTGAGCGCGGCGGCCGTGCGGCACCTGATGTTCTCGACGCACTACCGCAAGCAGCTCAATCTGTCGGGGGCGGCGCTCGAGGCGAGCATCGAGGCGGTGCGCCGCGTCGGCGATTTCGCGGAGCGGCTCGCGTCAGCGACGGGCGGGACACCCAAGCTGGCGGAGTTGGCGGAGACTTTCCGTGGCGAGTTCGACGAGGCGCTGCGCGATGACCTGAACGCGCCGCGCGCGCAGGCGGCGCTGTTCGTGTTCATCAATCACGCCAACGCGGAGCTCGACAAGCGTGGCGGCGACGCGGCCGGGCTGGCGGCGGCGCGCGAGGCCTTTGCCCGCGCCGACGGCGTGCTGGACATCGTGCCGGCGCGGGAGGACGTGGACGCCGGGCTTTCGGCGTGGGTGGACCAGCAGCTCTCGGCGCGGAAGGCGGCCCGCGCGCGGCGCGACTTCGCCGCAGCCGACCAGATCCGCAAGTCCTTGGAGGAAAAAGGGATAGTGGTGGAGGACACACCGCAGGGCGCGCGCTGGAAGAAGGTGCGCTGACGGGCGTCGCGGAGTCGCCGTAAAGCCAACAATTGCAACGGCTTGACACATGCCATGAACGCGAGTATTCTAAGAGTCTCGCAAAAAATGGCCAGTCGCTGACGTAGCTCAACTGGCAGAGCACTTGATTTGTAATCAAGCGGTTGCGAGTTCGACTCTCGCCGTCAGCTCTGTTGGCGAATGGTGCAGGGTGTGGTGCAGAGAAAGGGTACAGGGAACAGGTGGGGTACCCAAGTGGCCAACGGGAGCAGACTGTAAATCTGCCGGCGTATGCCTTCGAAGGTTCGAATCCTTCCCCCACCACTGGAGCAACGGGCGGTGCGGCGAAGGAGCCAGGTGGGACACGGTGGGTGACTTGCGGGAGTAGCTCAGCTGGTAGAGCGCAAGCCTTCCAAGCTTGATGTCGCGGGTTCGAGCCCCGTCTCCCGCTCTGGAAGAGAGACAACAGAGAGACAACAGAAAGACAACAGTGCTGGCGTAGCTCAGTCGGTAGAGCACACCCTTGGTAAGGGTGAGGTCATCGGTTCAATCCCGATCGCCAGCTCTTGATGGTGCAGGGCGCAGGCGCAGTGGAATGCATGGCACCGAGTGCCACGGGGGCGGTCAACCGTGAACCGCCAATACAGGCAGCACCCCAGAGGTTTTTGACATGCCCCGCGACAAGATCATCCTCGCGTGCAACGATTGTAAGAACCGCAACTACTTCACCACCAAGAACAAGCGCCTGCATCCGGAGCGCGTCGAGTGGAAGAAGTATTGCCCGCGCTGCAACAAGCACGTGGTGCACAAGGAGACGAAGTAAAGTGGCCGTCGAGGTGGTGCCTCAGGGTCCCGTGCAGAAGACCGTCACGTTCTACCATGACGTGATGGCCGAGATGAAGCGGGTGACCTGGCCGGACCGGCCGCAGGTGCGTCAGCTCTCCGTGGGCGTCGTGCTGCTCTCGCTGTTCATCGGGGGCGTCATTGCGCTGATGGACGTGGTGCTCCAGCAGCTGCTGGTGCGCCTCCCCTCGGCGTTCTAGGAGCCCTCGTGACGCATCGGTTTTACGCGATCCAGACGACCTCTGGACACGAGAACAAGGTGCGGTCGCTGATCCAGCGCAAGATTGACGCGGATCCGGCGGCCCCCGAGGCGCGTGCCATTCGGCAGGCGCTCGTGCCCACGCAGGAAGTCGTCGAGATCAAGAACGGCAAGAAAGTCACGGTCGAGCGCAAGGTGTACCCCGGATACGTGCTGGTGGAGATGGAGGCGCACGAAGACGCGCTGCACACCATCGGCAACATTCAGGGCGTCATCAAGTTCGTCGGCAAGGACCGCGACCCGCAGCCGTTGCGTGAAGATGAAGTGCGCCGCCTCCTCGGCATCGCCGACGAGGCGGAGGAAGCGCCGCCCAAGGAGGAGATCCCGTTCCTCGTGGGGCAGGCGGTGGCCATCACCGATGGTCCGTTCACGGACTTCAACGGCGTGGTCGAGGAAGTGATGCCCGACAAGGGCAAGGTGCGGGTGTCGGTGTCGCTGTTCGGACGGCCGACGTCCGTGGAGCTGGATTACCTGCAGTTGCGGGCGCACTAGGCGGAGCGCCTACGGTGCTGCGGTTTCCTCAACCGCAGCGACCGCTTTGCCGCCGAAGAGACGGACGGAAGACGAAGGACGGATGACGGAGGCGAGCGCGATGGCGCGACCGCCGCTCTCATCCGTCCACCGTCCTCCGTCTTCCGTCCCAGGAATGCCACGCGTAATGGCTGCTCTACTTACGCACCGAGGCCCACCACGACCTCGCTAATCACACCGTGGGAGTCGGCGGGGCGATGGGCGCCCCGCCCGAACGTCAGAGGAGCACCATGGCAAAAAAGGTCGTCGGTTTCGTCAAGCTGCAGATTCCTGCAGGCAAGGCGAACCCGGCCCCGCCGGTCGGCACCGCGCTCGGCCCGCAGGGAATCAACATCATGGCATTCTGCAAAGAGTTCAACGCTCGGACGCAGGGCCAGGACACGATTCTCCCGGTCGAGATCACGATCTACGCCGACAAGTCCTTCACCTTCATCCTGAAGACGCCGCCCGCGGCGATCCTCATCATGAAGGAGCTCGGACTGGAGAAGGGGTCGGGTCAGCCCAACCGCAACAAGGTCGGCGCCATCAGCAAGGCGCAGATCAAGAAGATCGCCGAGCTCAAGATGCCTGACCTCAACTGCGATTCGATCGAGTCCGCCATGGCGATGGTCGCCGGCGCGGCGCGCTCGATGGGCGTGGAGGTGAAGGACTGATGCCCGGCACTCATGGCAAGAAGTACCGCGCGGCGGCCGCCAAGCGCGTGATCGAGCAGTCGTATGCGGCCAAGCAGGCGCTGGAACTGGTGAAGACGGGCGCGTTCGCGAAGTTCGACGAGACGGTGGAGGTGGTGGTGCGCCTCGGCGTCGACCCGCGGCACGCCGACCAGGTGGTGCGCGGCACCGTCGTCCTCCCCGCGGGGACCGGCGCGACCGTGCGCGTGCTGGTGATCGCCGTCGGTGACAAGGCCAAGGAAGCCGAGGCCGCCGGCGCCGACTACGTGGGCACCGAGTACATCGCCAAGATCAAGGAAGGCTGGACCGATTTCGACGTCATGATCGCCACGCCCGACCAGATGGGCCAGGTGGGCCAGCTGGGCCGCGTGCTCGGCCCGCGCGGGCTGATGCCGAACCCGAAGGCGGGGACGGTGACGATGAACATCGGCCAGGCCGTGAAGGAAACCAAGGCGGGCAAGATCGAGTTCCGCGTCGACAAGGGCGGCAATGTGCACGCCAAGATCGGCAAGGTCTCGTTCGGCCTCGACGCCCTCGAGACGAACTTCACCGCGTTCATGGACCAGATCGTCCGGTCCAAGCCCGCGGCGGCGAAGGGTGTCTACGTGCGGAACCTGTCCGTCTCGTCGACGATGGGTCCCGGGGTGAAGGTCGACACCACCCCCTACCGGTAACGAGCCATGAAGCGCACAGACAAGGAAAAGCTCGTCGCCGAGCTCAGCGAGAAGATCAAGGGCGCCAGCGCGCTCTATTACACCGACTTCACCGGGCTCAACGTGAAGCGGATGACGGACCTGCGGCGCCGCCTGCGGCGCGCGGGCGTCGAATACGTGGTGATCAAGAACTCGCTCGCCATCCGCGCGGTCAATGAGTGCGGGCTGGTGGGCCAGCCGATCAAGGGACCGACGGGCGTGGTGGTGGCGAAGGATGCCATCGCGGCGGCGAAGGTCCTCACCGACTTCGCCAAGGCCAATGACCAGCGGCCGGCGGTGAAGGGCGGTGTGTACGAGGGGGCGGTGGTCGACCAGGCGATGGTGTCGAAGCTGGCGACGATGCCGACCCGCGACGAGGCCCTGAGCATGTTCGCGGGATACCTCAACAGCATCCTGATGTCATTCGCCCTGGCCCTCGACGCGCGCAAGACGCAGCTCGAAGGCAGCAACTGATTCCCCAGGCGTCCGCCTGATCAACAACGCCCCAGGACTCCTGGGAAAACACGGAGAACACTACCATGGCTAGCACGACCCTGAGCAATGACGAGATCCTCGAGGCGATCGGCAACAAGTCGGTCATCGAGCTGGTCGAGCTCATCGACGCGTTCAAGGCGAAGTTCAACGTCACCATCGCCGCGGTTGCGGCGGGCGGTGCGGCCGCTCCGGCGGCTGCGGCTGTCGAGGAGCAGACCGAGTTCACGGTCACGCTCACGTCGGCCGGCGCCAAGAAGATCCAGGTCATCAAGGTCATCCGCGAGATCACCGGCCTCGGGCTGAAGGAAGCCAAGGACCTGGTCGATGGCGCGCCGCAGACCGTGAAGGCCGGCGTTTCGAAGGATGAGGCCGCTGCCCTGAAGGCCAAGCTCGAGGCCGAAGGCGCCGGCGTCGAAGTCAAGTAAGGCCGGGGGTTGCCGGCGGCGCGGACAGTCCGCGCCGCCGGGTTCCCACCCTCAGCCCCAACGACCCCCGTGATCGCACGCTTCGTCCCGCCGTACAACTGACGCGTTGCACGCCCTGACCCGCCCGCGCGGCAAATCGCCGCACGGCTGGGCCGGGGCCGTTTTCGCCTGTCCACCGGAACGCCCGGACCCGACATGATCAAGCAGATTTCGTTCGCCAAGCTCGACGAGCGCATGGAGATGCCCCATCTCCTCGACATCCAGGTGCGCGCCTTCGAGTCGCTGCTGCAGCTCGACGCCGCCGCCAAGCACGTGGAGGATGTGGGCCTCGAGCGCGTCTTCAGGGACCTGTTCCCCATCGAGGACGTCCACCAGAACTTCTCGCTCGAGTTCGAGAAGTACACGCTGGGGGAGCCGAAGTACTCCGTCGAGGAGTGCATCGAGCGCGACATGACCTACTCGGCGCCGCTCAAGGCGACGCTGTCGCTGCGCGTCTTTGAGGACGCCGGCAACGGCAAGCGGCTCAAGAACGAGATCCGCAAGGAAGTCTATCTCGGCGAACTGCCGCTGCTGACCAACCTCGGCACCTTCGTGATCAACGGGGCCGAGCGCGTCATCGTGTCGCAGCTGCACCGCTCGCCGGGCGTGGTGTTCGAGGAGAGCACCCACCCCAACGGCCAGCGGCTGATCAGCTCGCGGATCATCCCGTTCCGCGGCTCGTGGGTGGAGTTCACCGTCGACATCCACGACATCATCTATGTCCACATCGACAAGAAGAAGAAGTTCCCGGCCACGGCGCTGCTGCGTGCCTTCGGGTACGGCACCAACGCCGACATCCTGCGGCTCTTCTTCGCGGTGCGTGAGCTCGACCTGACCAAGAAGCGCGAGGGGCGCGCGGAGAACCGCGAGGTCATCGGCGCCATCGTCGCCGAGGACATCGAGCTCGCGGGCGAGGCGGCGGCCGACGACGCGCCGAAGCCGAAGACCAAGAAGGCGCGCGCCCAGCGCGAACGCGACGAGAACCTGCTGCTGGTGAAGGTGGGTGACGAGCTCACCGAGGAGGTGTTCAACCGCCTCCGCCGCCAGAAGATCGACAAGCTGAAGGTCTTCGCGTCGTACATGTCGGTGGACCTGCGCGACGAGCTCGACGCGATCGAGCGCGGCGAGCGCACGAACGCGCGCGTGATCGCGCTCGACGTCATCGACCCGAACACGGGCGAGGTGATCGCCGAGGCCGGCCAGTCGCTCAAGGAGATGCTGTGCAAGCGCCTCCGGAAGGCCGACCTGCACCGCGTGCACGTCTTCTCCCCGTCGCTGCGCGTCGAGAGCCAGCTCATCAAGAACACGCTGCTCAAGGACCCGACGCACGCCGAGGACGAGGCCCTCAAGCAGATCTACTCGCTGCTCCGCCCGGGCGACGCGCCCAACAAGGAGACGGCGAAGCAGGCGCTGGAGCGGCTCTTCTTCTCGCCCAAGCGCTACGACCTCGGCCGCGTGGGGCGCTACAAGATCAACCAGCGCCTCGGCCTGCCGACGTCGCCCGACACCACGGTGCTCACCGTGGACGACTTCGTGGCGATCCTCCGCTACCTCGTGGAGCTGCACGAGGGGCGCGGGCACACGGATGACATCGACCACCTCGGCAACCGCCGCATCCGCTCGGTGGGCGAGCTCATCGCCAACCAGTTCTCCGTCGGCCTGTCGCGCATGGCGCGCCTGGTCAAGGAGCGAATGAGCATCAACCAGGACACCGAGAAAATCGCGCTCGACGACCTCGTCAACGCGCGCACGGTGTCGGCGGTGATCCAGGCCTTCTTCGGGTCGTCGCAGCTGTCGCAGTTCATGGACCAGACCAACCCGCTGGCCGAGTTGACGCACAAGCGCCGCCTGTCGGCGCTTGGCCCGGGCGGCCTGACGCGCGAGCGCGCCGGCTTCGAGGTGCGCGACGTGCACTACTCGCAGTACGGCCGCATGTGCCCCATCGAGACGCCGGAAGGCCCGAACATCGGCCTGATCACGTCGCTGGCGTGCTACGCGCGCGTCAACGACCTCGGCTTCGTGGAGACGCCGTACCTCGTGGTGCGCAACGGCAAGGTGACGGGCGACCTCGAGTGGCTCGACGCCAACCGCGAGGAGGACGCGATCATCGCGCAGGCGAACGCCAAGCTCAACCCGGACGGGACGTTCGTGGACCAGCTGGTGCTCAGCCGCCAGCAGTCGGACGTGCCGCTCGTGCCGCCGTCGCGCATCGACTACATGGACGTGGCGCCGGAGCAGGTGGTGTCCATCGCCGCGGCGCTCATTCCGTTCCTCGAGCATGACGACGCCAACCGCGCGCTGATGGGCAGCAACATGCAGCGCCAGGCGGTGCCGCTCCTCAACCCGCAGACGCCGGTGGTGGGCACGGGGCTCGAGGAGAAGGTGGCGCAGGACTCGGGCGCGGTGGTCATCGCCAAGCGCGCGGGCGTGGTGACGCGCGTGACGGCCGACGAGATCATCGTGGACGCCGGGCAGGGCAAGGAAGGGAAGCGCGACGCCGGCGCCCCGCTGGCGCGGCTCACGCAGCAGGACCGCTACCGCCTCAAGAAGTACTGGCGCACCAACCAGGACACCGCCATCAACCAGCGCCCGGCCGTCAAGCTCGGGCAGAAGGTCAAGCAGGGCGAGGTCCTGGCCGACGGTGCGGCCACCGAGCACGGCCAGCTCGCGCTCGGCAGCAACGTGACCGTGGCGTTCATGCCGTGGTACGGGCACAACTTCGAGGACGCCATCGTGCTCTCGGAGCGGCTGGTGAAGGACGACGTCTACTCGTCGATCCACATCCAGGAGCTCGAGCTGCACGTGCGCGACACCAAGCGCGGGCAGGAGGAGATCACGCGGGAAATCCCGAACGTCTCGGAAGAGTCGCTCGTGGACCTCGACGAGCGCGGCATCGTGCGCATCGGCGCCCACGTGAAGCCGGGCGACATCCTCGTCGGCAAGATCACGCCGAAGGGCGAGACGGAGCTGTCGCCGGAAGAGAAGCTGCTGACGGCGATCTTCGGCGAGAAGGCGAAGGACGTGAAGGACTCGTCGCTCAAGGTGCCGCCGGGCATGGAAGGCGTTGTCATCGACTGCAAGATCTTCTCGCGCGTCGAGGACCAGGTGGTGGAGAAGGACCGCGGCGAGCGGATCGGCGACGTGCGCCGCCTCGAGGGCGAGGAGAAGGTGCGCGTCAACGACGTGCGCGACGAGGAGATCAAGGAGCTGCTCGTCGGGCAGGTCGTCGAGCTGGCGCTCAAGAGCGGCACGGTGGAGGAGGCGATCCCGAAGGGGACCAAGCTGACCGAGGAGATCCTCGGCACGCTGCGCCTCGCCACGCTCGACCTCAAGACGTTCCGCGTCGGCAACAAGAAGGTGAACGACGAGGTCCGCGAGATCATCGAGGCGGCCAACGACGTCAAGGCGAAGATCGAGGAGAAGGCGGAGGAGCGGATCGACCGCATCCTCCAGCCCGACGAACTGCCGCCCGGCGTCATCCAGCTGGTCAAGGTCTACCTCGCCGAGAAGCGCAAGATCTCGGTGGGCGACAAGATGGCTGGCCGCCACGGCAACAAGGGCATCGTGGCGCGCATCGTGCCGGAAGAGGACATGCCGTTCCTCCCCGACGGGCGCCCGGTGGACATCGTGCTCAATCCGCTCGGCGTGCCGAGCCGCATGAACGTGGGGCAGATCCTCGAGACGCACCTCGGGTGGGCGGCCAAGCTGCTGGGCTTCTACGCCAAGACGCCGGTCTTCGCCGGCGCCAACGAGCGGGAAATCGGGCTGCTGCTGCGCCTCGCCGGCGTGACGTGGGCGAAGTCGTCGCTTGGCCTGCAGGTGGAAGCGCCGCAGATCACGGACAAGGACGTCCGCCATCTCCTCGCCGACATCAAGCCGAGCGCGGAGGACCTGGACAAGGTGGAACTCCTGAACGACGCCACGCTGAACGACCTGCACGGGCGGGCGATGTCGACGGAGACCAAGGAGATCTTCGTGCGGGTGCGCGAGTACCTCGCGGCGGCGGCGAAGGAGCTGGCCGAGCGCGAGCACGCGAACCTGCGCAACGAGAAGGCGTTCCACGACGTGGCGGCGGACGATCCCGACTACGCGCCGCGGAAGGCCGAGTTCAAGAAGGTCGGCAAGGAGATCGAGAAGCTCGACGCGCTGAGCGCGGCGGAGCTCCTCGAGTCGCGCGGGTTGCCGGCGCTGGCCGCGACGCTCGGCAAGAAGAGCGAGGCCGACGTGGACGCGGCGGCGATCGAGCTGATCGGGCAGGCGGGCATCATGCCGTTCGGCAAGATCCGCCTGCGCGACGGCCGCACGGGCGAGACGTTCACCAGCCCGGTGACGGTGGGCCAGGTGTACATGCTGAAGCTCAGCCACCTGGTGGACGACAAGATCCACGCCCGGAGCATCGGGCCGTACTCGCTGGTGACGCAGCAGCCGCTGGCCGGCAAGGCGCAGTTTGGCGGGCAGCGCTTCGGCGAAATGGAAGTGTGGGCCCTCGAGGCCTACGGCGCGGCGCACACGCTGCAGGAGATCCTCACGGTCAAGTCGGACGACGTGAACGGACGCAGCCGCGTGTACGAGGCGATCGTGAAGGGGCAGAACCTGCCCGAGCCGGGGACGCCAGAGTCGTTCAACGTGCTCGTCAAGGAACTGCAGGCGCTGGGCATCCACGTCACGATGGACGCGAACGAAGTCACGGGCGGGTCCTTCGGAAACGGGAACGAGGAATAACCGATGATTGATTTCCGCAACGCGCGCGAGCAGCGCGCCTCGGCGTTCGACTTCATCCAGGTCCGCATTGCGAGCCCGGAGGAGATTCGCGGTCCCCGTGATCCCAAGGAGCGCGAGCGGCTGGAGATGGCCGGCCTGCGCTCCTGGTGGTCGTGGGGCGAGGTCACCAAGCCGGAGACGATCAACTACCGGTCGTTCAAGCCCGAGAAGGACGGTCTCTTCTGCGAGCGCATCTTCGGCCCGGTGAAGGACTGGGAGTGCCACTGCGGCAAGTACAAGCGCATCCGCTATCGCGGCGTGATCTGCGACCGCTGCGGCGTGGAGGTCACGCTGAGCAAGGTGCGCCGCGACCGCATGGGGCACATCGAGCTCGCCGTGCCGGTGGCGCACATCTGGTTCTTCAAGACGCTGCCTAGCCCGATGGGCAACCTCCTCGACCTCACGCTCCGTGATCTCGAGAAGGTGATCTACTACTCCAACTACGTGGTCATCGACGCCGGCGAGCAGGAAGTCCGCGTCAACGACCTGCTGGACGAGGAGCAGTACCTCGAGCTCCGCCTGAAGGCGAAGGCGGAGAACGACACGGCCTTCCTCGCCGACATCGGCGCGCCGGCGGTGCGCGAACTGCTGCGCCGGCTCGACATCGACAAGACGGCCGAGCAGCTCCGCGCGCAGGTGCTGGTGGAGACGTCGCAGCACAAGAAGAAGCAGCAGCTGAAGCGCCTGAAGATCGTGGACGCGTTCCGCAACTCGGGCGACCACTCGGACGTCCGCAACAAGCCCGAGTGGATGATCATGGACGTCGTGCCGGTGATCCCGCCCGACCTGCGGCCGCTCGTGCCGCTCGACGGCGGGCGCTTCGCCACGTCCGACCTCAACGACCTGTACCGCCGCGTCATCAACCGCAACAACCGCCTGCAGAAGCTGATCGTGCACCGCGCGCCGGAAGTGATCCTGCGCAACGAGAAGCGCATGCTGCAGGAGGCGGTGGACGCGCTGTTCGACAACGGGCGCCGCTCGAAGGCGATCCGCGGCCGCGGCAAGCGCCCGCTGAAGTCGCTCTCCGACATGCTCAAGGGCAAGCAGGGCCGGTTCCGCCAGAACCTGCTCGGCAAGCGCGTGGACTACTCGGGGCGCTCGGTCATCGTGGTGGGCCCCGAGCTCAAGCTGCACCAGTGCGGCCTGCCCAAGGCGATGGCGCTGGAGCTGTTCAAGCCGTTCATCATCCACAAGCTGGTGGAAAAGGGCATCGCCGAAACGGTGAAGCGCGCCAAGAAGATCGTGGAGCGGGAGAGCCCCGAGGTGTACGAGATCCTCGAGGAAATCATCCGCGACCATCCGGTGCTGCTGAACCGCGCGCCGACGCTGCACCGCCTGGGCATCCAGGCGTTCGAGCCGGTGCTCGTGGAAGGCAAGGCCATCCGCATCCACCCGCTGGTCTGCGCGGCGTTCAACGCCGACTTCGACGGCGACCAGATGGCGGTGCACGTGCCGCTGTCGTTCGAGGCGCAGCTCGAGTGCCGCGTGCTCATGCTGTCGTCGAACAACATCCTCAAGCCGGCGGACGGCCGCCCGGTGGCGGAGCCCAGCCAGGACATCGTGCTTGGCTGCTACTTCGCGACCAAGGCCCCGACGGACTTCGAGGCGATCCTCAAGGACCCGAAGCGCATCAACAAGCTGCCGGCGTACGCGCTCTCCGAGGAAGTGGAGATGGCGCTGGCGCTTGGCCGGCTCAGCACGCATTCGCCCGTGCGCTACCTGGTGACCGGGGCGGACGGCGAGAAGGCGTGGCAGGTGACGACCGCCGGTCGCGTCATGTTCAGCGAGATCGTGCCGCCGGAGCTGCCGTTCCAGAACCGCGACATGAAGAAGAAGGCGCTGTCGGAGCTCGTGTTCGAGTCGTACCGCGCGTCCGGCCTCGCCGCGACCGTGGCCTTCCTCGACCGGCTCAAGGACTTCGGCTTCCGCAACGCCACGCGCGGCGGCGTGTCGATCGGCATCTCGGACCTCGAGATCCCGAGCGAGAAGGAGACGCTGCTCGAGGAGGCGGGGACGCGCGTCGAGCGCTTCCAGAAGGCGTACGCCACCGGCAACATCACGAACGGCGAGCGCTACAATAAGGTGATCGACACCTGGACGCACGCGAACAACGACATCGCGGATGCGATGGTGAAGCGCATGCGGGAGTCGCAGGAAGGCTTCAACCCGGTGTTCATGATGTTCGACTCCGGGTCGCGCGGCTCGCGCGACCAGATCCGCCAGCTGGCCGGCATGCGCGGCCTGATGGCGAAGCCGCAGAAGAAGCTCACCGGCGGCATCGGCGAGATCATCGAGAGCCCGATCAAGTCGAACTTCCGCGAGGGCCTCTCCGTGCTCGAGTACTTCATCTCGACGCACGGCGCCCGCAAGGGCCTGGCCGACACGGCGCTCAAGACGGCCGACGCCGGCTACCTGACCCGCCGCCTCTGCGACGTCGCGCAGGACGTGACGATCAACGAGGAGGATTGCGGCACGATCATGGGCCTCGAGGTGTCGGCGCTGAAGGAAGGCGAGGACATCATCGAGCCGCTGTCGGAGCGCATCGTCGGCATCGTCGCCGCCGAGGACGTGTACGATCCGCAGCTGCGCGACGAGGCGGGGCGCCCGGCCCTGCTGGTCGAGGCCGGCCAGATGATGGAGGAGGAGACGGCCCGCGCCATCGAGGACGCCGGCATCGAGTCGGTGAAGATCCGCTCCGTGCTGACGTGCGAGGCCAAGCGCGGCCTCTGCCGCATGTGCTACGGCCGCAACCTGGCCACCATGAAGATGGTGGACATCGGCGAGGCCGTCGGCATCATCGCCGCGCAGTCCATCGGCGAGCCGGGCACGCAGCTCACGCTGCGCACGTTCCACATCGGCGGCACGGCGGCCCGTATCGCCGAGCAGACGGCCCGCAAGTCGAAGGTGGCCGGCATCGTCGAGTACGGCGATCGCCTGCTCACCGTGATCAACGCCGAGGGCCAGCGCATCGTGACGTCGTACGAGGGCGAGCTCTTCGTGCGCGCCTCGGCCGACAAGAACGCGCCCGTGTCGGCGCGCCTGCAGGTGCCGCTCGGCGCGATCCTGATGGCCAAGGACGGCGACGAGGTGAAGAAGGACGCGGTGGTCTTCTCGTGGGACCCGTACACCAACCCGATCATCACCGACACCGAAGGCACGATCAAGTTCGTCGACCTCGTCGAGGACGAGAGCTTCGCCGAGGAGCTCGATGAGCTCACCGGCCTGCGCCAGCGCGTCGTGATCGAGGACCGCGAGAAGAAGCTGCACCCGCACATCGAGGTGTGGACCACGAAGGGCGGCAAGGAGAAGAAGGTCCGCGACTTCGTGATCCCGGTGGGCGCCCAGCTCATCATCGACGACAACGCCCACGTCGCGGCCGGCACGACGATTGCCAAGGTCAACCGCGAGGCGTACAAGACGCGCGACATCACGGGCGGCCTGCCGCGCGTGGCGGAGCTGTTCGAGGCGCGCCGGCCGAAGGACCCGGCGACGATCTCGGAGATCGACGGCGTGGTGCGGTTCGGCGACATCAAGCGCGGCAAGCGCGAGATCTTCGTGCAGCCGCTCGACGGCAGCGGCTCGATGGACGAGACGGTGCCGGCGCAGCTGTACGAAGTGGCGGCCGGCAAGCACTTGCGCGTGCACGAGGGCGATCGCGTGCGCGCCGGCGACCGCCTGTCGGAAGGCCCGGTGAATCCGCACGACATCCTGCGGATCAAGGGCCCCCGCGCCGTGCAGGAGTACCTGCTCAATGAAGTGCAGGAGGTCTACCGCCTGCAGGGCGTGAAGATCAACGACAAGCACATCGGCGTGATCGTGCGCCAGATGCTGCAGAAGGTGCGCGTGCTGGATTCGGGCGAGACCGAGTTCCTGGAAGGCGAGAACGTGGACAAGGCCGCGTTCCGCGATGCCAACGACCGGTCGAAGAAGAAGAAGCAGGTCGCCGCGACGTCGGAGCCGCTGCTGCTCGGCATCACGAAGGCCAGCCTCACGACGCAGTCGTTCATCTCGGCCGCGTCGTTCCAGGAAACCACGCGCGTGCTCACCGATGCCGCCATCCGCGGCGCCAAGGACAACCTCCTCGGCCTCAAGGAGAACATCATCATCGGGCACCTCATCCCGGCCGGCACCGGCATGTACCGGTACCAGCAGGTGGACATGGACGTCGAGATGCCGGCGCTGCCCGAGCCCGAGTTTGGGTTGGGCGACCTCGGGCCGCTCCCGTCCGTGGCGGACGACCTGTCGCCGCTGGGGGCGGAAGAACTCGAGTAGCACTCAGCGCGAAACGAGGCGGGCCCGTCTCCTTGGGGAGGCGGGCCCGCTTCGTTTCGCGGTGCAGGGTGGGGTGCGAGGGCACGGGCACCGTGGGGTGCAGGGTGCAGAACAACCCCAATCAGTGCGCGCTCGCTCCGATCCCTGCGCTGAAAGACCTGTGAACAGCTTGCCGCGGATTACGCGGATTGGAAGCGGATGGACGCGGATCAGGCGTTGGAGGGGTCTCTCCACGCCGTATCCGTGTGCATCCCGTCTCGATCCGCGTAATCCGCGGCAAGGCAGTTGGCAGTTCGCCTTAGCGCCTTAGCGGCGAACCGTGCAGGGAGTGATACAGGGCACCTCAACAGCTAACTGCTTTGCCGCGGATTACGCGGATGTTGTGCGGATTACGCGGATGTTGTGCGGATTACGCGGATGTTGTGCGGTGTAGCTACCGGCTGAATACTTCCCACTTCGTACGGTCGAAAATGTCCCAGGTCTGATCCTGGGGGCGCCGCCCAGCGGCGCCTGCCTTTTCGGCTCATTCTAGGGCGTCCCTCCTGTGGG
>Ga0082335_1000932_pt1 | contig 68000 bp, 68 predicted proteins | sample Subgrocontami58m_FD_72375 | JGI IMG/M metagenome (GOLD analysis project Ga0082335, IMG submission 72375) | Subsurface groundwater microbial communities from S. Glens Falls, New York, USA - GMW37 contaminated, 5.8 m (SPADES assembly) (version 2) ... | reverse complement strand
GTCGCCCTTCCGCACCATCCGCGGAACCGGGAAGGTGCCGAGCGCCGACACGTCCGCCACCGCCGATCCGGATATGCCGCCGAAAAACATGCTGTCGAGCACGTTGACATAAGCGAGCCCACCACGAAACCGGCCGACCAGAACTGTCGCGAGATCGATGAGGACACGCGCGACACCGCCGCGCGCCGCGATATTGCCCGCCAGGATGAAAAGCGGTGCCGAAAGCAGGAGGTAGGAGTCGGACAGGAGCCCGACGAAGCGCGTGGGGATGATGATCGGATTGAGCGCCGGATAGAACATCGCCGCCGTGAGGGCGCCGACGCCCATCGCTATGCTGATCGGCATGCCGATCAGAATGCAGATGACGAAGGCGATCAGGAGGGTTTCCGCCATAAGCCCCTCAGCGCGAAATAGATGTTGCGAAGCATCGGCACGATGATCATCACCGAACCGGCGGGGATGGCGGCGAACACCCAGTCCAAAGTCAGCCCGAGGCCAGCGCTGGTCTGGAAACCCGCATTCGGCACCAGGGTGAAACTCAGCCAGATGAGATAGGCGAAGAGGGCGATGCCGAGGCCGTTGGTCAGGATCGAAAGCAGCGCCCGCCCGACGGGGCTGAGGCGGTTGACGAAATAGTCGAGCACCGTGTGCTCGTGGCGCCACATCGCCGCCGCCGCGCCGAACATGATCAGCCAGACGAAGAGATAGCGCGGCACTTCCTCGAGGCCGTCGATGCCGGTGAGTCCGAGATAGCGGAGCACCACCTGCAGGAAGACCGCCGCCGTCATGACGGCGAGGATCAGCCCGCCGATGTTGGCCAGGCCGTCATAGAGTCGGGCGCCCATCGAGGATGCGGATTGCGCGCCCTCGGGCTCCTGCTTGTCGGGAACTGTCACGACGCCGGCTGCCGCGTCACTTGACGCTCTGAATATACTCGACCATCGGCTTCGCCGCCTTGCCGGCCGGCGTGGCGTAGAATTCGGCGTAGACGCCTTCGGTCGCCTTGAGGAATGGTGCGGGATCCGGCTTGGTGATCGTGACGCCCTTCGCCTTGACGAGCTCCTGGATGCTCTTGTCCTCGTCGAGGATGAACTTGCGATTGAAGTCGCGTGCAAAGACCCATGCGTCGACGATCGCCTTCTGGCCACCGGGATCGAGCTTGCCCCACGCCGCCTTGGACATCACAAGCGCCACCGCCTGGTGTGTATGGCGGACGTCCGCGACGTACTTCACGATGTCGTAAAACTTGTTATGGTAAAAGGTGTTGATGCCGCCCTCGGCGAAGTCGATCACCTTGGTCTGCAGGGCCGTGGCCACCTCGGGGAAGGCGATCGGCGTCGAGATCATGCCCAACGCCTTGAACGTCGCGACGAGGATCTTGTCCTCCTGCACGCGAACCTTCTTGCCCTTGATGTCGGCCAGGCCGTTGATGGCATTGTGGCCGTAGATGCCGCGATAACCGGCGGCAAAGAAGCCGATCAGCTTGAGGCCCTTTTTGTCGAGTACGTCGGTGTAGAACTTGGTGAGCGTGTCGCTGCCGTCCAGCGCCTTGAAGAGGTGAGCGTAGTCGCGAAAGATGTAGGGAAGCTGGAACACCGACATTTCGGGGATCGCCGTCGAAAGCGGCGCGGTCGTGATCGGGCCGAACTCTATGACGCCGAGCTGGATCTGCTGGACCACCTCGCGTTCGCCGCCGAGCGCGCCCGAATGATGATGGGTGATCTTGACCTTGCCCCCGGAGAGTTCGGCAACCTTGTCGATGAATTGCTGCGAGGCCTGCGAGGTCCCGTGCTTGGGCGGATTGACGTTGCCCATGCTCAGGTCCTTCCCCTGGGCTTGGGCTGCCCGGTCCGGGCCGAGCGCTGCTGCGAGCAACACCATACCGGCGGGCAACAGATGACGTAGCTTGAACGTAACCATGGCCAATCCTCCCGGGGATGCCTTGCACTGGGTGACGCCCGTTGGCGCCGCTCTCGTCGACTTGGCCGTCTGCACAGCGGTTACTTGGTCGACAGTTTTCGCAGCATGGCACGACGTTGGCGATCACCGCTAGAGCAATCGCGCAATCGAATGCTAGTGTGATCGAGGGGAGAGTGATGGTGCGGTTGTGCAGGGGCACGGCACAGGACTTGCTCCGGCGGTCCCGACCACCATCGGGAGGGGAATTCACCATGCTGCGTCGAAGCCTGCTCGCCATTCCGCTGGTTCTTGCCGCCACGCCATCGCGCGCCCAGCAGTGGGTGCCCAAGCAGCCGATCAAGATCCTGGTCGGTTATGCGCCTGGCGGCACCGCTGACATTGCTGCGCGGTTGGCGGCCGAAACTATCCAGAAGCGCCACGGCTATCCGGTGATCGTCGAGAACAAGACCGGTGCGGGCGGCTTCATTGCCCTCAAGGCCGTCGCTCAGGCGGCGCCCGACGGCTACACTGTCGGCATCGGCATCATGGGCCAGCTGTCGGTCGGGCCCGTCGTCCCGGGCTCGCAGATCCCCCTCGACCTCGACAAGGACCTGGTGCCGATCTGCAATCTCGTCGGCGTTCCGATGGCGCTGGTCGTGCGGCCAAATGCGCCGTTCAAGACCATTCCCGAACTGATCGCCTATGCCAATGCCAATCCTGGCAAGGTGAGTTATGCCTCGACCGGCAACGGATCGACCAACCAGCTCGCGGCGGAATTCCTGGCGGCCGAATCGGGGGGCTTGAAGTTCCTGCATGTGCCCTATCGCGGTGGCGCGCCGGCCATAGCCGACATTGCGGCAGGCCAGGTCGATCTGTTCTTCGCCAACATTTCCGAAGTTTCCGGCCTCATCAACAGCGGCAAGGTCCGGGCTCTCGCACTCGCTTCGAAACGTCCGTCGTCGCTCGCGCCCGACCTGCCGCTGCTCACCAAGGACATCGCGGCGCTCGATATCAGCAACTGGTTCGGCCTGGTTGGGCCTGCCGCCCTGCCGGCCGACATCCGCGACGCCCTATCGAAGCTGTTCCTCGGTGCGGTGGCCGATCCCGCGAACGTCGCGGTACTGGCGCAACGCGGCCTCGTGGACCTGCAGCAGGGCAGTGCGGCCTTCTCGGCCTTGATCAAGGCCGACCGCGCGCGGTGGGCGAAGGTGGTCAAGCAAGGCAATATCCGCGCCGAGTAGAGAAGGAAGAGTAATGAGTGCGCCTTTGTCTCTCGGCATCGATATCGGGGGAACTTTTACCGACGTCGTCATCCACGATCCGCGCGACGGCCGAGCCATCATCTGGAAGGAGAGCACCACGCCCGACGATCCCGCGCGCGGTGCGCTCGAGGGAACGCGGCGTGTGCTGGCGAAGGCCGGCGTTCGTCCCGACCAGGTCGGCCGCGTCGTGCATGCCACGACGCTGTTCACCAACGCGCTGATCGAGCGCAAGGGCGCCAGGACCGGGCTGCTGACGACAGCGGGTTTCGCCGACGTCCTGGAGATCGCACGCGAGCGCAAGTACGAACTCTACGACCTCTTCATCGAGATGCCCAAGCCGCTGGTGCCGCGGCCATGGCGGCGCGAAGCGAAGGAACGACTGGCCGCCGACGGCAGCGTCGAGATCGTGCTGGATGTCGAGGCGGCACTGAAGGAGGTGGCCGAGCTGGTGGAGCAGGGGGTCGAGAGCCTCGCCATCTGCTTCCTGCACAGCTACGCCAATCCGGCGCACGAGCGCGCCGTCGCCGCGGCCGTCGCCGAACGCTTCCAGAATCTATCGATCTCGCTGTCGTCCGACATCGCGCCGGAAATACGTGAATACCAGCGCGCCAGTACGACGGTGGCCAACGCCTACATCCGCCCTCTGGCCGAGATTTATCTCGAGCGCCTGGAACAGGCATTGAGTTCGTCGGGAATTCCCGGTGGCCTGTTTCTGATGTTGTCCAACGGAGGGCTGACGCATGTGAGCGAAGCCAAGCGCGCGCCTGTGCAACTTCTGGAAAGCGGCCCCGCAGCCGGCGCGCTGGCCGGTGCCTGGTTCGGCCGGAACGCCGGCCTCGAGCGCGTGCTCGCCTTCGACATGGGTGGCACCACCGCAAAGCTGGCCCTGGTCGACGACGGCGAGCCGCTGGTCGCCTATGGCTTCGAGGCCGCACGTGAGAAGAGATTCCTGCGCGGCTCGGGCCTGCCGATCATGATCGCCACCGTCGAGTTGATCGAGATCGGCGCCGGTGGGGGCTCGATCGCCGGGAAAAGCGACCTCGGCACGATGCAGGTGGGTCCCGAGAGCAGCGGCGCCCAGCCGGGGCCGGCTTGCTACGGCCGGGGCGGCACCCAGGCGACGGTGACCGACGCCGATCTGGCGCTGGGCTATCTGAATGCCGATTTCTTCCTGGGCGGCGCCATGAAGATCGACAGTGCCGCGACTGAAGCGGCACTGGGCGGTCTTGCCGCCGCGCTGGGCGTCGAACGCGACCGCGCGGGCTTTGGCGTGCACGACGTGGTGAACGAGAACATGGCGGGCGCCGCGCGCGTGGCCATCGCCGAGCGTGGCCGCATCCCGGCCGAATATGCGCTGCTGGCGACCGGCGGGGCGGGCCCCGTCCACGCGTGGAACGTGGCACGCAAGCTCGGCGTCAAGCGCGTCGTCTGCCCGCCGGGCGCCGGTGCCGGCAGCACCATCGGCATGCTGATGGCGCCGGCGCGTGTCGACCGGGTCGCGAGCTTCAATGCTCCGCTTGCCGGCGCCGATTTCGCCGCGGCCGAGGCGATCTTCGCGGCCCAGGAGCAGGATTCGCTCGAAGTGCTGCGCCCGACAGGCGCCGATGCCGGAGGCCGTATCGTACGGCGCCTCGCCGACATGCGCTATATCGGGCAGGGTAGCGAGGTTACGGTCGGGATGCCGTTGCCGCTCACCGAAGCGAGCGTGCGCACGGCCTTCGAGGCCGCCTACAAGGCGCTGTTTGCGCGTACGCCGCCGGGCGCTGCCATCCAGTTCGTGGCGCTGCGCCTCTCGGTCAGTGCGCCGATGCCGGGTGCGGGCGGCAAGCTCGAGTTGCCGCGCCACCCCTCGGCGCAGGCGTTGAAGGGCACGCGGCCGGTGTTCTTCGCCGATGCCGGCAAGATGCTGCTGACGAACGTCTACGACCGTTACGCCCTCGAGGCCGGCGTTACCGTGCGAGGCCCGGCGGTGTTCGAGGAAAACGAAAGCACCTTCATCGTCGGTCCCGGCGCCACGGCGCGCCTGCTGCCCGACGGATCCATCCTGGCGGAGGCGGTGTGATGGCGCGCACGTTCGACGCGATCGAACTGGAACTGCTGTGGCGGCGGTTGATCTCGCTGGTCGACGAGGCGGCGGCGGCGATGGTGCGCACCAGCTTCTCGACCCTGGTGCGCGAGAGCTACGATTTCTCCTGCGTCGTCACCGATGCATCGGGCCAGTCGCTGGTTCAGGCGAGCGAGAGCATCCCGAGCTTCATCGGCACCCTGCCGGAGACGGTGAAGCATTTCCTGCGCTTCTTCCCGCCCGACCAGCTCCAGCCGGGCGATGTGCTGATCACCAACGACATTTGGCTCGGCACCGGCCATCTGCCCGACATCACGCTCGCCAAGCCGATCTTCCGCGGCGGTCGACTGATCGCCTTCAGTGCCACGACGGCGCACGCGCCCGACATCGGCGGCAAGATCAGGAGCCCCGAGCCGCGAGAGGTCTTCGAGGAGGGGCTGCAAATCCCGCCGATGAAGATGATCGCCGCCGGCAAGACCGACGAGACGCTGGTCACCATCATCCGCAAGAACGTGCGCACGCCCGACCAGACCATGGGCGACCTGTGGGCCCAGGTGGTGGCGCTCGATCTCATGGAAGACCGGCTGCTGGTTCTCATGGAGAATTATGGCCTGCCCGACCTCACCGATCTCGCGCGGGAAATACAAGGCCGCTGCGAGACGGCGATGCGTGCGGCCATCCGTGAGCTGCCCGACGGGACCTACCACAGCGAGGTCAAGACCGACGGCATCATGGAGACGCCGATCACGCTGCGGCTCAAGCTCACCATCAAGGGCGACGAGATCGCCATGGACTTCGCCGGCACCGACGCCCAGGTCGACCGCGCCATCAACTGCGCCCTTTGCTACACCACGGCGATGGCGATGTACGGGGTCAAGGTCTGCACCAGCCCCAATCTGCCCAACAACGAAGGCGCCTTCCGGCCGATCAGTCTCAGCGCGCCGCCGGGCTGCATCGTCAATCCGCAATTCCCCGCGCCGGGCGGCTCGCGCATGCTGATCGGCCACTATGTGCCGATGCTGGTGTTCGGTTGTCTCGGCCAGATCGTGCCGGAGCGGGTGATGGCGGCTTGCGGCTCGCCGATGTGGGGCATGAACCAGTCGGGCGTCCACAATGACGGGACGGGCGGCGGCAAGCCCTACGCCAACATGTTCTTCTACAACGGCGGCATGGGCGGCAACGTCCAACGCGACGGCGTCACCTGCCTGTCGTGGCCGTCCAACGTCTCCTCGACCTCGATCGAGATCAGCGAACACATCGCGCCGCTGCGCTTCCATCACAAGAAGCTGCGGCCCGATTCGGGCGGCGCCGGACGGCATCGCGGCGGTCTCGGCCAGGAGATCCTGATCGAGAGCCGCAGCGACACGCCCATCGCCGTCTCCTTCCTCGCCGAGCGCACGATCTTTCCGGCATTCGGCATCGAGGGCGGCAAGGACGGCGCGCCGGGCGAGCTCAAGATCAACGGAAAGAAGAACGATCCGAAGAAGCAGCACGTTCTGAACAAGGGAGACACCGTCTCGCTCGGCACGCCGGGCGGCGGCGGGCACGGCGATCCCCGGATGCGCGCGGAGGCGGCGCTTCAGGGCGACATCGCGGCGGGGTATGTGACCGACCAGGCTGCGTATCGAGTGTGAGAGCTCGGTGTCGCCGGACCAGGCCCATGCTATCCTTCATTCATGTCACCGGTCTTCACGATCCGCACGACCCTGCTCGGCTTTGTGTCGTGGCTGGTTCCATTCGTCGTTTCATTCCTGTTCTTTGATCGTACCGGTCAACTCCTCATTCCCCAGCCGCTGTTCAAGTCCCTGATGGTCGTGGTCTTCGGCGGCCTCGGCGTATCGCTGCTGGTTCTGGCCTTTCGGCGGGTGCGGCCATCGCTGCGATCCGGCCTTGTGCTCGGTTGCTACTGGCTCGTGATAAATCTGGCGCTCGATCTCGTTGTCTTGGTCCCGCTCGTGAAGATGCCTGTTGATCTGTATTTTTATGATATCGGTCTGCGATATCTCCTGCTCCCCATTGTCAGCACGGCCATGGGAATTGCATGTTCGCAAAGTACGCCGCCGGAGACCCGGGCGTAGCCGGTTGATTGAAACGCAGGAGAAACACTAATGAAGATCGCCCATTCCGCCGCCAGCCCTTATGTGCGCAAGGTCATGGCCTGCGCCATCGCCCGGGGCCTCAACGACAAGATCGAGCGTCTGAAGATCGGCACGACCGATCCGGCGCTGCTGGCGTTCAACCCGCTGTCGAAAGTGCCGACGCTGATCACCGACGATGGCATGTCGCTCTACGACAGCCCGGTCATCTGCCAATACCTCGACAGCATCGGCCCGGCGCCGAAGCTGTATCCCGCCGAGGGGCCGGCGCGCTGGACCGCGCTTCGCCAGGAAGCGCTTGCCGATGGCATCCTCGATGCGACCCAGCCGCGCCGGCGCGAGATCGCCCTACCGCAGGACGAGGGCCGCAAGGCCTATATCGCGCTCCAGCAGGGCAAGGTCGCCCGCGCGCTCGATGCACTCGAAAATGAGGCGGCCTCGCTCGGCATGCTGACCACGATCGGCGAGATCGCGATCGGCTGCGCCCTGGGCTACCTCGAATTCCGCTACGCCAACGAGCCGTGGAAGCCCGGCCATCCCAAGCTCGAGGCCTGGTACGACAAGGTACTCAGGCTGCCGCCGCTCGCCGAGACCATGCCGGTCGGGTAGCCGCCACCGCGTCCGAGGTATCCTGGCGGGCGTCTTGAGGCCCAGGCTCGATCAAGGCGCGGCATTTTTGGCGAGTGACTGCCCGTTTTCGGATATCCACCGCCGACGGCAGAGAACCATCACGGAACCGCAATCGTTGGTTCACGAATGACACCTAGCGTGGAGCCCTGTTCGAGGGAGTTTCCACGATGTTCCTGCGTCGCCGTAATGTACTTGCCGCCAGCGGCCTCACCGTTGCCGGGCTTGTCTTGCCCCGGATTGCCATCGGCCAAACCGACAGGCGTCCGAGCGTCACCATCGCGGTGCAGCAGATCGCCAACAGCGCCTCACTGGAGCCGCTGCGTGAGCAATCCAATGTCGGCCAGCGCGTCTTCTCCTTCATCTTCGAACGGCTGATTGTCCAGAACCTGCTCGGCCAGCTCGAAGCGGTGCCGGGCCTGGCCGAGAGCTGGAAACGCCTCGACGATCGCACCGTCGAGTTCACGTTGCGCAAGGGCGTCCGGTTCCACAACGGCGACGAGATGACGGCCGATGACGTGGTCTTCACCTTCAGCCGCGAGCGCATGTTCGGCCCGGAGTACGATATCTCCAGCAACAAGACGCTGTTCACGTCGGTGCTGATCCGCGACACCACGCAGGGCAAGAATCTTCCGCCGGAAGTTCCGGCCGTCGCCAAGCGCCTGTTCCCGGCGCTCGAGAAGATCGAAGCGATCGACAAATACACCGTGCGCTTCACCAATCGCACGCCCGACGTCACGCTGGAGGGTCGCATCGGCCGCATGGGCAGCGACATTGTCTCGCGCCGCGCCTACGACGAGGCCAAGACCTGGCTCGACTGGGCGCGCGCGCCGGTCTCCACCGGACCCTACAAGGTTCGCGAATTCCTGACCGACCGCTCCCTGACGCTCGACGCCCATGACGATTATTGGGGCGGCCAGCCGCCGATCAAGAGCGTCCGGCTGGTCGCGGTGCCCGAGGTGGCGACCCGCATCAACGGTCTTCTGGCCGGGCAGTTCGACTTCATCTGCGACGTGCCGCCCGATCAGATTCCTGGCATCGAGAAGAACGCCAGGTTCGAGGTGCTGGGCAGCACCATCGTCAACCACCGGCTTACGGTGTTCGACAAGCACCATCCCCAGCTCGTCGATCCGCGCATCCGCCAAGCCTTTACCCACGCCATCGACCGCCAGGCCATCGTGGACAGTCTGTGGTCCGGGCGGACCCGCGTGCCGGCCGGTCTGCAGTGGGAGTTCTACGGCCCGATGTTCGTCGAGAACTGGACGGTGCCGGCTTATGACGTGGCCAAGGCCAAGGCGCTGCTCAAGGCCGCGAACTACAAGGGCGATGCCATCCCGTTCCGGTTGCTGAGCAACTATTACACCAACCAGGTGGCCACCGCGCAGGTTCTGGTCGAGATGTGGCGGCAGGCCGGCCTCAACGTGCAGATCGAGATGAAGGAGAACTGGCAGCAGATATTCGACGCCAACGCGCCGCGCGCCGTCCGCGACTGGTCGAACAGTGCGGGCTTCAACGACCCGATCTCCTCGATCGTCGCCCAGCACGGCCCGCAGGGGCAGCAGCAGCAGGTGGGCGAGTGGACCAACGAGGAGATGAACAAGCTCTCCGTGGCGCTGGAGGTCGAGACCGACATGCAGAAGCGCAAGGCGATGTTCAAACGCATGCTCGAGATCTGCGAGCGCGAAGACCCAGCCTATTCGGTGCTGCACCAGAACGCGACCTTCACCGCCAAGCGCAAGGACATCCGCTGGAAGGCCTCACCATCCTTCGCCATGGAGTTCCGGACCATCAATTTCGCCACGAACTGAGAGGTCCGGCGATGGTCGCGCCACTGATGGTGCTGCGGAATCTCACCGTCGACTTCCACAACCAGGAGCGTGTCTCGCGTGCCGTCGACATCGCCGAGCTGGAAATCGGTGCCGGCGAGGCGGTGGGTGTCGTGGGGGAATCGGGCTCGGGCAAGAGCGTCACCTGGCTCGCCGCCCTCGGCCTGCTGCCGACACGGGCAAGGGTGGGCGGTTCGGTCAGGATCGACGGGCAGGAGCTGGTCGGCGCGTCGGCGGACACTTTGGAGCGCATTCGCGGCAAGCGCATCGCCATGATTTTCCAGGACCCGTCGAGTTGCCTCAATCCGGTGCATCGGATCGGCTGGCAGCTCGGCGAGGCATTGGGCCTCCACCGCGGCCTGGAGGGGGCGGCGGCGCAGGAGGAGGCGCTGAGGCTGCTCGACCAGGTCGGCATCGCCGACGCGCGCCGACGCCTCTCGGACTATCCGCACCAGCTCTCGGGTGGGCTGAACCAGCGCGTCATGATCGCCATGGCGCTCGCCGGCCAGCCTGATCTTCTGGTGGCCGACGAGCCGACGACGGCGCTCGACGCCACGATCCAGGCGCAAATTCTCGTGCTGCTGCGCGCGATCCGCCGCGACACCGGCATGGCGCTGGTCTTGATCAGCCACGATCTCGGCGTGGTCGCGGAGAATGTCGATCGGGTCGCCGTGATGTATGCCGGCCGTCTGGTCGAGGAGGCGATGGGCGCCGATCTGTTCGGTGGCGCACGCCATCCCTATACCCAGGGCTTGCTGGCGGCGCTGCCGGCGCTCACCGGCCCGCGCCAAAGGTTGACGGCCATTCCCGGGACGGTGCCCGAGCCGGGGAACTTCCCGGCGGGCTGCCGCTTCGCGCCGCGCTGTCCCGCCGTCGAGCCGCGCTGTGCGGTCCAGCCGCCGCCCTGCCGCCATGTCGGCTTGCTGCACCGGACGACCTGCCATCGCGAGATCGCGGCCGGCGCGTCGGTATGGGCCTTGCCGCAGGCAGCGGAATGACGGCGCTGCTCGAGGCGATCGATCTGCGTCGCGAGTACCGCGTTCACACCGGGCGCGGGCCCTTTGCGGCCAAGGGCGTGTTGCGTGCCGTCGACGGCGTGTCCTTCGAGATCGAAGCCGGCCGCACATTGGGGCTGGTGGGCGAGTCGGGTTGCGGCAAGTCCACCACCGGCAAGCTGGCCCTCGGGCTGATCGCCCCGACATCGGGCAGCGTGCGCTATGGCGGGGCCGCCATGCCGCCGGGCGGCAGCACCTCCTGGCGCGAGCTGCGGCGCAAGATGCAGATGGTCTTCCAGGATCCGCTGGGCGCCCTCGACCGGCGCCTTCCGGTGGGCGTCCAGATCATCGAGCCGCTCGTCATCCACGGCACGCTTCCGCCCAACGAGCATCGCGAGCGCGCCCGCGCAGTCATGGACGCCGTCGGCCTGCTGCCGCACCAGTTCGATCGCTATCCGCACGAGCTTTCCGGTGGCCAGCGCCAGCGCGTCGTCCTGGCGCGCGCCCTGATGACCGAGCCCAACCTGCTGGTCTGCGACGAGCCGATCTCGGCACTCGACGTCTCGATCCAGGCCCAGGTGGTGAATCTCCTGCTCGATCTGCAGGATCGGCTGGGTATCGCCTACCTCTTCATCAGCCACGATCTCAGGGTGGTCCGCCAAGTGAGCCACGACGTGGCGGTCATGTATCTCGGCCGCATCGTCGAGCGGGGCGAAGCCGAGAGCCTGTTCGCCGCTCCCGCCCATCCCTACACACGGGCGCTGGTGTCGGCGATCCCGGTGACAGGTCGTGGCGCCGCGCCGCGCCGGGAGCAGCTCCTGCTGCAGGGCGACCCGCCCAGCCCGGTCGATGTGCCGGCCGGGTGTGCGTTCCATCCGCGCTGCCCTTTCGCCGCGGCGCAATGCCGGAGCGAGCCGCCTTCGCTCGAGGTCCTGCCCGATGGTCGGCAGGTTGCCTGCCACCGCGTCAACGAGCCCGCCTTGAGGGTCGCTGCCTGATGCTGATGTTCGCCGTCTCCCGCCTGCTGCGTGCGGGTCTCACCATTCTCTTCGTCATGACCTTCGCCTTTGTCGTGCTGCGGCTCTCGGGCGATCCGGCGCTGCTCATCATGTCGGTCGATGCGCCGCCCGAGGCGATCCAGGCCTTCCGCAAGGCCTGGGGCCTCGACCGCTCGCTGTGGGAGCAGTATTTCGCCTACATCGGCCATGCCACGACCGGCGACTTCGGCAAGTCGATGCGCGACGGCCGGCCTGCCATCGAGCTGGTGATGGAACGCGTGCCGGCGACTCTCGTCCTCACGCTGCCGGCGCTGGCGCTGAAAGTCGGCATCGGCATTCCCGCCGGCATCTATGCCGCGCTCCACCGCAACACCTTCGCCGATCGCCTTACCATGGCGGTCTCGGTCGCGGGCTTCACCATGCCGAGCTTCGTGCTCGCCCTGGTGCTGGTGCTGATCTTCGCGGTCACGCTGGGCTGGCTGCCGGCGAGCGGCGCCGACTCGCCCGTCCATGCAATCCTGCCCATCGTGACGCTGGGCACCGCGGGGGCCGCCATCATGGCCCGCTTCACGCGCTCGGCCATGCTCGAGGTGCTGGGCCAGCCCTATATCCGTGCCGCCTCGGCCAAGGGCGTGACCTGGCCGCGCGTCGTGGCGCGCCACGCCCTGCCCAATGCCGCGATCCCGACCGTAACGATCATCGGCTTCATGATCGGCAGCCTGGTGGCGGGCGCCGTCGTGGTCGAAACCGTCTTCGCCTGGCCCGGCGTCGGCCGCCTGCTGGTCTTGGCCGTCGCCAACCGCGATCTCTCGGTGGTGCAGGCCATCCTGATGGTGATCGCGGCCTGGATGGTGTCGGCCAACCTTGCGGTCGATCTCGCCTATGGCTGGCTCGACCCGCGCGTGCGCGGCATCGCCGCCAGCGGACATTAGGGGGCGGCGATGGCGATGCGCGAATCCTTCCCGGCTGCTCTGCGGCCCACAGGTTTCGGGGCCCTGGCGCGACGCGTGGCCGGGCTGCCGCTCGGCGTCACCGTCGCCGGCCTCTGGCTCTCAGCCATGGTGGTGATCGCGCTCGGCGCCGACCTCATGCTGCCGTATTCCGTCACCGCCTTCGACCTCAAGGCGCGCCTGATGCCGCCGGTGCTGTTCGGCGGCGGCATCGCCCATCCGCTCGGTACCGACGAGCTCGGCCGCGACGTGTTCTCGCGGCTGCTGCTGTCGATCCGCATGAGCCTGCTGATCGCCTTCTTCGGCACCCTGATCGCCACGACGCTGGGCACCGCCCTGGGCTTCCTCGCGGCCCATTTCCGCGGCCGCGTCGAGTCCGTGATCCTGATGGCGATCGACTTCCAGGCCAGCATGCCGTTCATGATCATCGCGCTCTCCGTGCTGGCCTTCTTCGGCAACAGCCTGCCGCTCTTCGTCGCCTTGATGGGCTTCCATTCCTGGGAGCGCTATGCCCGCATCGCCCGCGGCCTCACGCTCGCCGCCAACGAGCAGGGCTATGCCGCTGCGGTGCGCCAGCTCGGCGCCGGGCCGGGCCGCATCTACGGGCTGCACATATTGCCCAACATCGCCTCGACCCTGATCGTGTCGATGACGCTCACCTTTCCCGAGATCATCCTGCTGGAAAGCGGCCTGTCCTTTCTCGGCCTCGGCGTGCAGCCGCCGCTCACCTCGCTCGGCAACATGGTGGGCTACGGCCGAGAGTACATCACCCGTGCGCCCTGGATCATGCTGGCGCCGGCCGGCGTCATCGTGCTGACGACGCTGTCGATCAGCCTGCTGGGCGACTGGCTGCGCGACCGGCTCGATCCGACGCTCCGCTGAAGCACCCTGCTGACTCCTGCCGCAAAACGCGGCAGGCTCGGTCCGACGACAGGGGCGTCGGAGGGGCCGATGAGCGATATCGACACCAAGCCGCTGGCGACGGTCGAGCCCACGGCCAAGCGGCCGCCGTTGCACAAGGTCATCCTGCTGAACGACGACTACACGCCGCGCGAGTTCGTGGTCGTGGTCCTGAAGGCGGTCTTCCACACCAGCGAGGACCAGGCCTACGGCATCATGCTGACGGCGCACCGCCAAGGCGCTTGCGTCGTCGCGGTATTCACGCGGGAGATCGCCGAAACCAAGGCGACGGAAGCCACCGACCTCGGCCGCCAGGCCGGCCATCCGCTCACTTTCACGACGGAACCGGAGGAATAGGGGCTCAGCCCGCGACCAGCCCCGCCGCGGCGATACCCGCGACGCAGGCCGCCTCGTCCTCGTCTCCCGTGCCGCCGCTTGCCCCGGCGGCGCCCAGGATGTTGCCTTCCTTGTCCTTGATCAGGACTGCGCCGGTCTGCGGCAGGAACTTGCCCTGCGCCGTTGCCGCCAGCGCGCCATAGAATTGCGGGTTCTCCTTGGCGCGCCCCAGCAGCGTGCGGCTCGACGCGCCCATGCCGACGGCGGCCCACGCCTTGCCGATGGCGACATCCACCCGGAACATGCTGGCGTCGTCCTCGCGCTGGATCGCCTTGACATGACCGCCGTCGTCGAGCACGGCGGCCGCCAGCGGCTTGATTTTCAGGCTGCGCGCGTTGGCCAGCGCCGCTTCGATGATCTTGTTGGCCTGAGCCAGCGTTAGCTTTGGCATATCACAACCTCATCGTGCTGCAGTCTGTTCTCCGGCTGCCAAGATCGCCGCGGCGCGTTCGCGCGTGAGCTCGATCAGCGTCGTCTGCTCGAGATCGTCGCCGTACCAGGTCGAGATCGCGGCCTCGCGCCGGCCAACATAGGAGGTGCGGCCGCCATCCTGGGTCATCGGCAGGTCGTGGCCGGGCACCAGGATGTTGCCGGGCCGGCGGCGCCAGAACTCCCAGATCATGGCCATCGACTGGCGTGTCTGGTCGGCGCTGTCGGTCATGTCGGCGCTGCGCGACAGAAGCTCGGCGCGATTCTTGGCGGCATCGCCGGTGAAGATGATGTCGCGTCGCCGGTCGTGCGCCACGTAGACGAGGCAGCCCGGCGTGTGGCCGGGTGCCACATGGGCGAACACCGCGGGCAGAACCTGCTCGCCGTCCTTGGCGCGCGCCAGGCTCGGCCAGCGGTTGAGTTCGCGCATGTAGAGCTCCGGCACCGGAGTCTCGCCCCACGGTTCGCCGAGCGACCAGTCGAGTTCGGCGGCGCCGATGACGATGCGGGCGTGGCGGAAAAGGGTCCAGTTGACCGAGTGGTCATGATGCGAATGCGTCAGCAGCACGTCGGTCACGTCCTTGGGCGCGAGGCCGCGCCGGGCCAGCCGCTCGATCAGCATCCGGCGCATGCCGAACGATCCGGTATCGACCAGCGCCACGCGGCCATGGCCGCGCAGCAGCACGACTGTGCTCCAGCCCAGTCCGCCGTGGCACACGGATTTCCCCGGGAAGCCCTGGATGACGATGTCGATATCGTAGGCGTCGTCGCTCATGACACCGCTTTCCCCGTTCATCCCGCGGCCTTGATGCCGGCCCGTCGGATCGTCTCGGCCGATCGGGCGATCTCTGCCTTGATGGTGGCATCGAGCGCCTCGGGCGTGCCGGGGTTCGCCGTCAGGCTGAGTTCGGCGAAGCGCTTCTGCAGGTCGGGCGCGGCGAGCGCCTTCAGCACTTCGGCGTTGAGACGCCGCACGATCTCGCGCGGCGTCGCGGCGGCGGCCGTCAGTCCGAACCAGGTCTCGACCGCGAATCCCGGCAGCCCCGATTCGGCGATGGTCGACAGGTCGGGGTATCCGGGCGCGCGGCGGGGCGAGGTGACGGCAAGGCCGCGGAGCGTGCCGGATTTCAAATGGCCCGTGACCGCCGAGAGATTGGCGAACATCATCGGCAGCTGGCCGCCCAACAGATCGGTGATCGCCGGCGCCTCGCCGCGGTAGGGGACATGCGTCATGCGGATGCCGGCATCGAACAGGAACTGCTCGCCCGCCATATGCGGGGTGGTGCCGACGCCGCCCGAGCCGAAATTGAGTTCGCCGGGCCGGGCCTTGGCCATGTCGATCAGCGCGCGCACGGTCTTGGCCGGAAACGACCGATGGACGACCAGCACCAGCGGCGATGCGCCCAGCATCGCCACGCCGGTCACATCGCGCGTGGCGTCGAATGAGACCGTCTTTGCGTAGAGGACGGGCGCCACCGCATAGGTCGTCTGCGAGGCCACCATCAGGGTCGTGCCGTCGGGCGACGACTTGGCGAGCATGTCGGCCGCGAGGAGGCCGCTCGCCCCCGTACGATTGTCGACCAGCACTGGCCCGAGCGGCCCCTCCGACAGTTTCTGGGCCACGATGCGGGCGACCACGTCGTTGCCGCCGCCGGCGGCGAAGCCCACCAGGATGCGGATCGGTCGCGAGGGGAAGGTCGTCGCTTGCGCAAAGGCGTTCGAGGCACCGATGCTGGCCGCGGCCCCACTTGCTGCTGTTGCCTGGGCAAGCAGGCGGCGACGGGTTGTCCCAATCATAGATCCCTCCCTGGAACCGTGTTTTTTGCACTCTAGCCCGGATTCCGGCAGCGCAGCCTTCGTCTATTATCTTGGCAATAAAGTATCTTTATGATAGAAATGTATCTGTATCCGCCTCATTGAGGTCTTTCATGCTGGTCGTCGTGGCTCTCGCGGCTGCGCTTGCCTTGGCGAGCGTGGGCGGCGGTCTCTATGAATTCACGGTCGTCGATCCGTTCTGGCCCAAGCGCCCGGACCTGGTTCAGCCGACGCGCGGCGGCATCTCGCGCAAGCGCTTCTGGATTTCGATCCATGCCGCCTTCGAGGTGACGCTGATCGTGGCGTTGATTCTCGCGTGGTCGCAGCCTGCCGTGCGCGACGGTCTGCTGGTGGCCCTGGCCGCCCACGCCGTCATGCGCCTCTGGTCGGGCGTCGACTTCATTCCCAAGGCGCTCGCCTTCGAGAAGGCCGATCCCACCACAGTGAGCGAGGCGGCGGCGCGCGCCTGGACGCGGCGCAGCCGGCTTCGCCTGCCGCTCGACCTGATTACTTGCGGCGCGCTGCTGGCAGCGTTCGCGTCGGCTGCGCGGTTGGGCTGAGGCCATGGCCGCGACCAAGGGAGGGGCGGCCTCCTTCAAGCACGCCGACCTCAAGCTGGTCGGCCGTATCGGCAATGTCGTCCGGCGGATGGGCGCGCAAAGCGTCGTCGTCAGCCAGACGGTGGCGGCCCGCTTCGGTCTCAACACGACCGACCTCGAATGTCTGGACCTGATCCAGCTCAAGGGCGAGGCTTCGGCCGGGCAACTTGCCGCCGCGACGGGGCTGACCTCGGGTGCGGTGACGGCTCTGATCGATCGCCTCGAGAGGGCGGGTTATGTCGAGCGGGTCGGCGACCCGGCCGACCGGCGTCGCGTGCTCGTGCGCATTCGCGACGGCTCGATCGTCGAAATCGCCAAGGTCTACGCCCCGATGCAGCGGCGCATGTTTGCGTTGTGGTCGCAGTATAGTGCGGACGAACTCGCCGTGATCGAGGACTTCTTGACCCGCAGCCTGGAACTCAGCGTGGAATGCGTCAGAGACCTGCGCGACAGGCGGTAGCGCCAAGTCCTTCTGATTATTGATGAATTTGGCTCTGAGCGCTGGTCTGGGCAGGCACCGCGGCGGTCAAGTTGGGTGGAAAATCAATGGGTTGACGGGCGGGCTTCGGGTCCGTATTTTCCGCGCGCTTTTGGAATTCACCCCGGCCCGGCCGGGGCTTTTTGTTGAGTTAGGGCCATGAAGATCCGTCATTCTCTCAAGTCGGTGAAGCTCCGTCACAAGGACTGCCGCATCGTGCGCCGCAAGGGCCGCGTCTACGTCATCAACAAGACCAACCCGCGCTTCAAGGCCCGCCAGGGCTGACCAGCGGAGGAACGTCTCTGTGATCAAGGCGGCGGAGCCATCGGCTTCCGCCGCTTTTTTATTTGGCGTATGAGCGAAGCATGCAGATGCCGCCGCTCGATCCCACCATTCTCGCCCGCCGCGGCGAGATCGTGGCAGCGTTGCGCGCCATCGTGCCGGGCGAAGGGGTGATCGACGACCTCGAAGGCATGCGTCCTTACGAGTGCGATGCGCTCTCGGCCTACCGCCAGATGCCATTGGTCGTCGTGCTGCCCGAGACGGTCAGCCAGGTCTCCGCCATCCTGCGCTACTGCCAGGACACCAAGGTCAAGGTCGTGCCACGCGGTGCCGGCACCTCGCTGTCGGGCGGCTCCATGCCGGTGGGCGACGCCATCCTGCTGGGGCTCGGCAAGTTCAACCGCGTGCTGGAAATCGACTACGCCAACCGCTGCGCGCGTGTGCAGCCCGGCGTCACCAACCTCGGCATCACCAGGGCGGTCGAGCACGAGGGCTTCTACTATGCGCCCGATCCCAGCTCGCAGATCGCCTGCTCGATCGGCGGCAATGTCGCCGAGAATTCCGGCGGCGTGCATTGCCTGAAGTACGGCCTCACCACCAACAACCTGCTGGGCATCGAAATGGTGCTGATGACCGGCGAGGTGGTGCGTCTGGGCGGCAAGCATCTCGATTCGGAGGGATACGATCTCCTGGGCGTCATGACCGGCTCCGAGGGCCTGTTGGGCGTCGTCACCGAGGTGACGGTGCGTCTGCTGCGCAAGCCCACGACGGCGCGCGCCGTGCTGCTGGGTTTTCCGACCGAATCCGGCGCCGCCGATTGCGTCGCAGCCGTCATCGCCTCGGGCATCATCCCCGGCGGCATGGAGATGATGGACAGGGACGCGGTGAAATGCGCCGAGGCCTATGTCGGCGCGGGCTATCCGCTCGATGCCGAGGGCCTGCTGATCGTCGAACTCGACGGTCCGCCGGTCGAAGTCGACTACCTGGTCGAGCGCGTGGCCGAGATCGCCCGTGGCCGTGGCGCCACCACGGTGCGTGTCAGCAACGACGAGCGGGAGCGGGAGCTGTTCTGGGCCGGCCGCAAGGCCGCGTTTCCCGCCGTCGGCCAGATCACACCCGATTATATGTGCCTCGATGGCTCGGTGCCGCGCGGTCGGCTGGTCGAGGTGCTGGCCGAGATGCGCGAGATGTCCAAGAAGCATCGCCTGCGTGTCGTGAACGTCTTCCATGCCGGCGACGGCAACCTCCATCCGCTGATCCTGTTCGATGCCAACGACGCCGACGAGCTGCATCGCGCCGAGGAGTTCGGCGCCGACATATTGCGGCTCTGTGTCCGTGTCGGCGGCGTGCTGACCGGCGAGCACGGCGTCGGCATCGAAAAGCGCGACCTGATGGGCGTGCAGTTCACCGAGATCGACCTCGACCAGCAGATGCGCATGAAGTGCGCCTTCGACCCCGACCACCTGCTCAATCCCGGCAAGGTCTTCCCCCAGCTCCGCCGCTGCGCCGAGCTGGGCCGTGTCGTGGTCCACCACAATAAGATGCCTTTTCCCGACATCCCGCGGTTCTAGGCACGATGGCGCGTTCTTCATTTCATGTTCCTCTCCGCCCGCGCGCAGCGTGGGGGGAGAGGCTAGGTGAGGTGGGTCATGCGGTACGCCAACGAGGCGGCGTGTCCGCATGGCGACACCCACCTCACCCTCCCATTGCTTCGCAATGGGCCCCTCACTCTCCCCCCACGCTGCGCGCGGGCGGAGAGGGCTCATGAGTCAAACAATCAAGCCGCGCGACGCGAATGAGCTGCGGCAGGCGGTGGAATGGGCGCTGAGCGAGGGCACGACGCTCGACGTGCGCGGGCAGGGCAGCAAGACGATGCTTGGCAAGCCGATGGCGTGCGCCCAGGTGCTCGACCTCTCGGGCCTGAGCGGCGTTGTCGACTATGCGCCCGAGGAGCTGGTCGTCACCTTGCGCGCCGGCACGCCGATGCGTGATGTGGAAGCGCTGCTGGCGCAACGCAACCAGATGCTGGCCTTCGAGCCGCCCGATCTCGGCCCGCTGCTCGGCCGGGAAGCTGGGCAGGGGACACTGGTCGGCGCCGTCATGGGAAATCTCGCCGGACCGCGGCGGCTTTCCGCCGGCGCCGCGCGCGATCACCTTCTGGGGTTCAGCGGCGTCAACGGCCGCGGCGAGATCTTCAAGTCGGGCGGCAGGGTGATGAAGAACGTCACCGGCTACGATCTCTCCAAATTGCTCGCGGGCTCCTGGGGCACTCTCGCCGTGCTCGACCAGGTGTCGGTGAAAGTGCTCCCGGCACCCGACCAGACGCGCACCCTGCTGTTGCTGGGTCTCGGCGATCAGGCGGCGGTGACGGCGATGTGCGCCGCCCTCGGCAGCCCGCACGACATCTCAGGCGCGGCGCATCTGCCGGGCAGGACGGCGCTCCGTATCGAAGGCGTGGCGCCCTCGGTCGAGGCGCGGCTCCGGGCGCTGCGCGACCTGCTGGCCGGCAGCGGCGCCAAAATGGAGGAACTCGGCACCCTCGAAAGCCGCGTCTTCTGGCGCGAGGTGCGCGACGTGACGCCGTTAAAAGCCGCGCCGGATGCCATGGTCTGGAAGATTTCCTGCCCGCCGACCGAGGGTCCGACCATCGTGGCGCGCATCAAGGCCCAGCGCCCGTCGGCCGAAGCCTTTTACGATTGGTCGGGTGGCCTCGTCTGGCTCGCCCTGCCGGCCAGCGCCGATGCCGATCATGCCATCGTGCGCGGCGCCATCGGCGCCACGGGTGGCCATGCCACGCTCATTCGTGCGCCCGAGGCCGTGCGCGCGGTCGTGCCGGTGTTCCAGCCGCAGCCGGCCGCCCTCGCCGCGCTGGCATCGCGCGTAAGAGAGAGCTTCGATCCCAGGCGTCTCTTCAATCCGGGCCGGATGGGCTAGGCGATGCAAACCCACTTCAGCCTCGCCCAGCTCGCCGATCCCGAGACCGCGCGCAGCAACGAGATCCTGCGCAAGTGCGTGCATTGCGGGTTTTGCACGGCCACCTGCCCGACCTTCGTGCTGCTGGGCGACGAGCGCGACAGTCCGCGCGGACGTATCTATCTCATCAAGTCGATGATCGAGGGCGACCGCGCGCCGAGCGCCTCCGAGGTCCGCCACATCGACCGCTGTCTTTCGTGCCTTTCCTGCATGACGACCTGCCCATCAGGCGTGAACTACATGCATCTGGTCGATCACGGCCGGCATCACGTCGAGGAAACTTTTGCGCGCACATTGCCCGACCGTTTCATGCGCGGGGTGCTGGCCTATCTCATGCCGCGCCCCGCGGCCTTCCGCTGGGCCATGGTGTTGGGTCGACTCGCCAAACCGCTGGCGCCGCTGCTGCCCGCGACCAGCCCCGACCCTGGCGGCGCCACCTTCCTGCGCCGCTTGCGCGCCATGCTCGAGGCGGTTCCCGACAGGATCGCGACACCCTCGCCCGTCGACCGGCCGCAGGTCTTTCGGGCCGTCGGCCTGCAGCGCAAGCGCGTGGCGCTGATGCCGGGCTGCGGTCAGCAGGTGCTGGCGCCCGAGGTGAACGAGGCCACGGTGCGGCTGCTGACGCGGCTCGACATCGAAGTGGTGAATGTCGCGGGCTCTGGCTGCTGCGGGTCCTCCGTGCTGCATGTCGGCAGGAACGATCAGGCCATCGACCTTGCCAAGAGCAACATCACCGCCTGGCTGAAGGAAATCGACGGCGCCGGCCTCGACGCCATCGTCATCAACGCCTCGGGCTGCGGCACCACCGTGAAGGACTATGGCCACATGCTGGCCGATGATCCGGTCTGGGCCGAGAAGGCGCAGCAGGTGGCGTCGCTGGCGAAGGACGTCACCGAGCTCGTGGCCGAGGTGGGCCTCAGCAACGTCGTGCCCCGGCCGCTCACGGTCGCCTATCATTCGGCCTGCTCGATGCAGCATGGCCAGAAGCTAACCGAACTGCCGAAGAAGCTGCTGCGCGATGCGGGCTTTGTCGTGAAGGACGTGCCGGAGGGTCATCTCTGCTGCGGCTGGGCCGGCACTTACCAGGTGCTGCAGCCCGACCTGTCGCGACGGCTGCGCGACCGCAAGGTGGCCAACATCGAGGGCGTTCGGCCCGACGTGATCGCCGCCGGCAACTTCGGCTGCATCGGTAACATTGCGGCCGGTACAGGCATCCCGATTGCTCATACGGTCGAGCTGCTGGACTGGGCTACCGGCGGCCCAAAGCCGGCGGCGCTGACCTAAATCCCCCGGAGGAATAATGACCCTCCTTCGCCCTTGCCTTGCCGCCCTGCTGGGCCTGATGCTGGGGGCGAACGTCATGGCGCAGAGCGCCGGGAGCGGCACCGTGCTGGACACGCTTTTCACCAAGCTGCTGACCGCCACCGATCCGGTCGCGATCCAGACGCTGGAAGCCGCCATCTGGGAGCAGTGGACCATGGTCCCCGACCTCGAGCAGCGCGAAATGATGCTGCGCGGCATCGCCGAAATGCAGCAGCGCGAGTTCAAGGCCTCGCTCGAGACCTACACCGGCCTGATCGGGATCGCACCCGAACTGTCGGAGGCGTGGAACAAGCGCGCCACGGTCCATTGGCTGATGGGCAACTTCCCGGCGTCGCTGGCCGACATCTGCGAGACCATCAAGCGCGAGCCGCGTCACTTCGGCGCCTACTCCGGCCTCGGCATGATCCGCGCCGAGATGGGGGAGAACGCCCGTGCGGTCGCAGCCTTCGAACTGGCGCGCAAATGGAATCCGCACATCGCGGGCATCGACGCCGAGATCGAGCGGCTGAAGGCGATGGGTGGCGCATCTGGGACCGACGGGCCGGTCGATCCGCTGGGCTGCGGCCGCCCGTCATCGTGATCTAGTCACCCTTCGCTTCGTTCAGGACGACCAAATGCGCGTACTGGCCCTGGGATCATGCCGTATCCACCATCCGCTGAAGGCCGCGCGGCCATGGCGCGAGATCGAGTATCTCAATCGCCACTTCTGGAAGTGGCCTCCCATTTATGTTCACGACGTCAACGAGGCGATCCAGCTCGTGCGGGTCGGGCGTGGCGACATCACCATGCCGAAAGAAATCCGCCCCTTCGCCTACGAGCGCGGCATGCGCTGGCGCCGCCGCGTGCCCCTGCCGCTGCAGCGGGCCGAGTGCGTGGTGGTCGAAATCTGCACCGACAAGCACTACGAAGCTGCCGGCTGGACGCTGAACGTGAACGAGATTCATCGCCATCTCCGCGAGGGGGCCGGCACGGCGGGCGAGGAATGGTGGCTTGCGATCGACCGCGGCCAGCGGCCGTCGGAGGTGCTGGCCCAGAGTGTCGAGGCGGAGCTGCGAGCGCGCTGGCGGACGCGCTGGCGGTTCGGCGAGGGCCATCGCCTGGTGCTGCGCGAGCTCGTCTTCCGATATCTCTCCGCAGCGGAAATCGCCGAGGGAATGGTGCGCCTGCAGGCGCTGGTGGCGCGGCCGCTCCTGGTCGTGCCGCATGTCGCGGTGCGCCTCGCCGACGGGAGCCTGCTGGCCGAGCGACTGCAACATATCGAGAAGACCATCGAGGCGGCGCGCATGGTCGGGCTGCCTGTCCTGGATCCGCGGACATTCGTCGGGCGCGACGGCCAGTCCCGCGCCCTCGACAAGGGCGGCGCCGATTTCAACCACTACGCGACGGACTACCTCCCCGTCGTCGGCCGCGAGATCGTCGAGGCGCTTCGCGACATCCCCCCAGGGAAAGGTCCTGGTCGATCACCCTGAAATTCCATTCGGGTGGGCGCCCACCGTGAGTGCAAGGGTGATTCTCACAGTGTAGCGCGGGAGATCCTTGTTCCACTCCGAAATCCCCTCGACCACAATTCAGACAAACAGCAACCCCCAGATGGCCCATCTTCTCATGCGAAGACTGCGCCACGCCGCGCAATATCGTTGTTGCTCTTTTACATCATCGGAACCGGCGGCGCTTGCCATTGCTTGATCGTGGCGAGAATCCCGTCTCAGGCTCCACAGCCTGGGCATGGCTGCCTTCTGAAAAGTAGCCCTCCTGGATTCGACAGGTTCAGCAGGTTCTGATAAGAGTTTTTAATAGGCTGGTGCTTTTCGTGCCGGCCTTTTCGATTCCGGCAAAGACCTCCCGCGGCCGCCCGCGGGCATGCGCACCGAGCGCAAGGTCGCCGCCGCGGGTCCTGACCCGTGGGTTAGCACAACGATGAGCCAGCACCTCCTTCAAGCCGATCGTCCGTCGGGAGGTGCTATCAATGCCGTCGGTCAACCGACGCAACGGCCCCTGCTCGCTTTCAAACGGCCGATCGGATTAGAAAAACAAGGTCCACGGTAGAGAGCCGCGGACAGCTTGGTGGACATCATGCGTTACATTTGGGTGTCCACTATGGATGTGGCAGACGTACGAGAATTCGGACCTCCGGGCGGATCCGGACCTGAAATTCGACCGGGGGACTTGTTCCTCGACCGGTCGCGCGTACGCATAAGTCTGGATAATGGAACGTGACGAGTCGTGGTCCTTGCCGATCAGAAGGAGCAGGGGCAAAGTCGCGTCACGTTTCAGTATCGGGAGTTGAGTCATGGCTACGTTGTATGTCGGCGGTCGTCTGTTCGACGGCGAGAAGGTTCTGGATGGCCAGGCGGTGCTGGAAGAGGGCGGCACCGTCAAGCGCGTGGCGCCGGCGGGCGAGTTCGCGGGCTTCGCCGGCGAGCGTGTCGACACTTCCGGCGGCACGCTGATCCCGGGCCTCATCGACTGCCATGTCCATTCGCTGTCCGGCGCCGAGGGCAACCCCGGGGCGGCGCAGGAACGCCTCAGCGCCGCCCAGCTCACCGTGCGCGGCATGGAGCTCATGCGCCAGACGCTCGAGGGCGGCATCACCGCCGTGCGCGATTGCGGCGGCAAGGACTACATCGAGTTCGCCATCCGCGACGCCTACAATGCCGGCCGGTTCCTGGGGCCGACCATGCGCTGCTCGGGCCGCATGATCTGCATGACCGGCGGCCACGGCAACCGCATCGGCCGCATCGCCGACGGCATCGACGAGGTGGTGAAGGCGGTGCGCGAGCAGATCCATGCCGGCTCCGACCTGGTGAAGATCATGGCGACCGGCGGCGTGATGACGCCGGGCGTCAATCCCGAGGATGCCCACTATTCGGCCGAGGAGATGAAGGCCGGCATCGGCGAGGCGCATCGCTTCCACAAATGCTGCGCCAGCCACGCCCAGGGTGCGCTCGGCATCCTGAACGCCGTGCGCGGCGGCATCGATTCGATCGAGCACGGCATCTTCATGGACGACGAATGCTGCGCCGAAATGAAGGCGCGCGGTGTCTGGCTGGTGCCGACGCTGGCTGCCGTGAAGAACATCCTGAAGGGCTACGACGACGGCGACCGCTCGATCCCCGACTACGTGATCGACAAGGCCCGCCGCGTGTTCGACCGCCACATCGCCGCGACCCAGATGTACTACAAGGCCGGCGGCCGCATCGCCATGGGCACCGACGCCGGCACGCCGCACAATCGTCACGGCGAGAATGCGCGCGAGTTGGAATATATGTGCGAGATCGGCGTTTCGATCCGCGATTCGCTGTTCTTCGCCACGGCGAGTGCGGCCGACCTGATGCGCTTGGCCGACCAGGGCCGGATCAGGGAAGGAAACAGTGCCGATTTCGTGCTGTGCGACGGCGACGCCTTGGCCGACGTCAAGCGTGCCGCCCGCAAGGAGAACCACCGGATGGTGGTGAAGCGCGGTCTCGTTGCCCGCGACAACCGCGCCGCCTTCCTCCGTCAGCCGACCCGCGTCGCGGCGGAGTAGGGCGGGGGACCGGCAGGGACCGAGACTTTCGTGGAAGAAATACTTCTCGGCCTTCTGGCCGTCGCCTGGGCGCTGGGGACGCCGATCGTTGCGATCGTGGCGCTGGTCCGCACGTCGCGGCTACGCGAGGCGAACCAGCGGCTGGCGGCGGAAGTGGCCCTGCTGCGGCGGCAGAGCGGGGACGGCGAAATCCTGCCGCCGCCGTTCGTCGCCGAACCGGCCCCCGAAGTGCCGGCCATGCAACCGGTTCCGCCGCCGCCCGTGCCACCGTTCGAGCCGGAGCCGGTCCCCGTCGTCGACGGTGCGCCCGCCCAGTCGCCGCCCGCGCGACCAACGCCGGCGATAGAGCCGGTCCAGCTCGGTTGGGAGCAGCGCCTCGGCGCGCGCGCCTTTCTGTGGGTGGGCGCGGTCACGCTGGCGCTGGCCGCGATCTTCCTGGTCCGCTACTCGATCGAGGAGGGCTATCTCTCGCCCGAGGTGCGCGTGATCCTGGCGGCGCTGTTCGGCTTCGCGCTGATCGCCGGAGCCGAGAAGATTCGCGCCCGCGACGATCGCGTGGCCCAGGCGCTGGCCGCCGCCGGCGTCGCCGCGCTCTACGGCGCGTTGTTCTCGGCCGTCGCGCTCTACGACATGATCTCGAAGGTGGCGGCGGGCGGCGGGGCGGCGGCGCTCACCGCCTTCGCCATCGCCGTGTCGCTGCGCCACGGCATCTTCGTCGCCGGCCTCGCCTTCGTCGGCGGCTTCGCGAGCCCCGCGATCATTGGCAGCGAGACACCCAACACGCCGATCCTGTTCGGCTATCTGCTGGCGATCGCCGCCGGCACGATGGGAGTCATCCGCATAAAGGGCTGGTGGCCCTTGGGCTGGGGCGTACTGGCGGGCTCGGCGCTCTGGACGGTGGTCTGGATGCTGGCGCCGCGCGATGCCGCCGGGGTGCAGGAGGAGCTGCACTGGGTCGGCCTCTTCCTCGTGGCCGTGGCCGGCCTCTTCGTTTGGGCGACCTGGCGGCGGATGGGCGAGAGCGAGAATCCGCCGGCCGACGTCGTGGCGCTGGTCTGGACCGCGCTCGCCGGCACCGGTGTGTTGTTGGTGTGCCTCGTGGTCGACGATGAGGGCCAGCAGAAGGCCGGCTGGCTGGCGCTGGCGCTGCACGGCGCCGGGGCTTTTGCGCTCGGCCGCTGGACGCCGCGCTTCCAGTATGCGGCGGCGCTGGGACCGGGCCTGTCGCTGCTCGCCCTCGCGCTGTGGTGGGGCTCGACCGGGGGGGCCGGCACGACCTGGGACGCCGACCGCTTCGCCTGGCTCACGATCCTGTTCGGCGGCCTCTATGCCGCCGCGGCTTTCGCGCTGTTGTGGAATGCGGGACGGCCGGGGTTTTGGGCGGCACTTTCGGTCGCCGCGGCCTTCACGCACTTCCTGCTCTGCTGGTACGTCCTGCGCAGCACGGCGACGGGCGTGCCGTGGGGCCTGATCAGCGTCGGCCTCGCCGTGCCCTTCCTGGTCGGCGCCGAGCGACTCGCCCGCTGGCGCGACAGCATGCCCGGCGCCACCGAAGCGCTGGGATTCCTGGCGGCCGGCGTCACTTTCTTCGTCGCCGCCGCCATCCCGATGGAACTCAGCCGCGAGTGGATAACCGTGGCCTACGCCATCGAGCTCGCGGCCGTGGCGGCGATTGCGGCGCGGCTCGACCTGCGCGCCATGCGTTTGCTGTGCTGGCCGCTGTTGGCCGTCGTCGTCGTGCGCTTCGTGCTCAACCCCGAGGTGCTGAAGTATCCGATCGGCGTCACGCCGATCTTCAACTGGATCCTGTGGGGCTATGGAATTGCGATCGTGGCCCTCGTCGCGGGCCTCCGCGTCCTGCGGCCGACTGGCGACGCGCGGCTGGTGCGGGCGGTCGAGGCGGCGGTCGCTTTGCTCGCCTTCGTGCTGGCGACCTTGGAAGTTCGCAGCCTCTTCCAGCCCGGTTCGATGGCAACGCCTGATGCGGGGTTCACCGAGCGCTCGTTCTATGTCGCGATCTGGGGCGCCTTCGCGCTGGGTGCGCTCTGGATGGTGCGCCGCGGCCAGGATCAGGTTGCGTTGTGGGCGTGGCGTCTCAGCGGTGGGCTGGCCGTTGCGACAGCGCTGGTGGTGCAGGTGCTGATCGCCAATCCGGTGTTCGAGCCGGCCGACGTCGGGCGTCTGCCGATCTTCAACGGCCTGTTCCTGGCCTACGCGGTGCCGGCGGCAATGGCGGCGTTGGCGCGGCGCTGGATCGACGTCGAGCCCAACCGCGACGTCGGCCCACTGATCGGGAGCGCGGCGTCGATCCTGGCCTTCGTCTATGTCTCGTTCGAGGTCCGGCACCTGTTCGATCCCGGCTTCAAACGCGATGGCTTCGCCGCCGAGGGCTTGGAACTCTACACCTATTCGATCGTCTGGCTGCTGTTTGGCGTAGCCTTGCTGGCGCTGGGCTTCCTGCGCCAGACCGCGGCGCTCAGGCACGCCGGCATGGTGCTGGTCTGCATCGTGGTGGCAAAAGTGTTCCTGATCGACATGGCCGGACTTGAGGGATTGCTGCGCGTCTTCTCGTTCCTCGGCCTGGGCGCGGCGCTCATCGGCCTGGGTTATGCCTACAGGCGGTTCGGTTTTCAAAAGGACGGTACGAGTAACCCATGACGGCGGAACTGTTTCCCGAAGTAAAGATCTCGCTCGACGAACTGCATGCGCTGCAGGTCCGGCGGCTGCGCGAAAGCCTGCACCGGGCGTACGAGGGGCAGGCGCCGTATCGCGCCAAGTGCGAAGCGGCGGGCGTGCATCCGGACGACCTCAAGAGGCTCGACGATCTCGCACGCTTTCCCTTCACCTCGAAGGACGACCTGCGGGACGCCTATCCCTTCGGCATGCTGGCGATCCCGCGCGAGCAGTGCGTGCGCCTGCATGCCTCCAGCGGCACGACGGGCCGGCCGACGGTGGTCGGCTATTCGGCGCGCGACATCGACACCTGGTCGGACCTGATGGCGCGCTCGCTCCATGCCGGCGGCGCGCGGCCGGGCGATATCATCCACAATGCCTTCGGCTATGGCCTGTTCACCGGCGGGCTCGGCGTGCATTACGGCGCCGAACGGCTGGGCTGCACGGTGGTGCCGATGTCGGGTGGCTTCGGCGAGCGCCAGGTCCAGCTCATCCGCGAATTCGGCGCCCGCGTCGTGCTGATGACGCCGTCCTACATGCTGGCGGTCGCCGACGAGTTCGAGCGCCAGGGCATCGACCCGCGCGCGACGGCGATGCGCGTCGGCCTGTTCGGGGCCGAACCGTGGACCGAGGGCATGCGGGCCGAGATCGAGCGGCGGCTGGGCGTCGATGCCGTCGATCTTTATGGCCTCAGCGAAGTCATGGGACCCGGCGTCGCCTGCGAGTTCGCCGAGACCAAGGACGGGCCCACGATCTGGGAGGACCATTTCTATCCCGAGATCGTCGATCCCGAGACCGGCGCGCCGGTGGCCGATGGCGAACCTGGCGAGTTGGTGTTCACCACCCTCACAAAGGAGGCGATGCCGGTCATCCGCTACCGCACGCGCGACCTCACGCGGTTGATGCCGGGATCGGCCAGCGTTATGCGGCGCATGGCCAAGATCACGGGCCGCAGCGACGACATGCTGATCGTGCGCGGCGTCAACCTGTTCCCGAGCCAGGTCGAGGAGCAGATCCTGCGCGACTCCGCCTTGAGCGGCCACTACGTGATCGAGCTCTCGCGTACCGGCGCGCTCGATGATCTGCTGGTGCGGGTCGAGGCGAGAGTGCCGCTTGAGGGCGAGGCGGCGGGGCGCTCGGCGGTGGCGCTGGGACGGCGCCTGAAGGGCATGTGCGGACTGTCGGCCACGGTCGACGTCGCAGGTCCGGGAACGATCGAGCGCTCGATGGGCAAGGCGCGGCGCGTGATCGACAGGCGCGTCCGGTCGTAGGCGGGTTTAGCCGCGCCCGACGGTGGCGCTGAAGACCGCGGCGAAGGTCACGATCGTGGCGGCAATGACCAGGAAATCGATCCAGGTCAGTGACAACCGGCGGCGGCTTCGGGCCTTCACGACCTTCCCTCCGGGGTGCCGTTGCGCCGCGGTGGCGGTTCGGGGCGGTACTTTTCGAGTACGGGCATGAGCTTGTCGGGGGACACGTTCATCGCGGTGGCGAGCGCCTGGACATGGCTCGCGCGCTGCTGCTCGGTCGGCGGCTGCTCCGTGCGCGGCGGTGGTCCGACCTTGCGGAAGGCGTCGCGCACGCGGTCGGTGGGAATGCCGAGGTCGGTCGCGATCTTCTCGTAGGGCGGCTCGCGGCGGGGCGGGGCGCCCTGGCTGCGGTCGCCGGACTGGGCGAGTACGCCACCGGCGAAGACCACTGTGCAGGCGAGGGCGAGCAGGGCGTCGATTGGGGCGAAAGTGCGGCGGGCCATGGAACCTCTCGTTAGGCGGGCTTCACGAGAGATACGGCGGCAGGGCCCCGGCCATCCCCGGGGCAATTTTCAGACGTAAGCGATCCTCAGGATGTTGGTGGCGCCTGGCGTGCCGAACGGCACACCGGCAGTGATCACGAGGCGCTCGCCTTCGCGGGCGAGCTTCTCCTTGCGCGCCACGCTCACGGCGCGCTGCACCATGTCGGCGAAGTTGTGCGCGTCTTCTGCATGTACAGGATGGACACCCCAGGTGAGTGTCATGCGCCGGGCGGTGTTGGGGTTGGGCGTCAGGCAGAGGATGCGGACGTCGGGCCGCTCGCGCGCGGCGCGCAGCGTGGTCGAGCCGGTGTTGGTGTAGGTGACGATCGCTGCCGCCGACAGCGTGTGGGCGCACTGGCGGGCCGCGGCGCTGATGGCGTCGGCGGTCGTGGCCTCGGGCTCGTGGCGACTCGCATCCATCAGGCGGCGGTAGAGCGGGTCGCCTTCGGCGGCACGGATGATTCGGTCCATGATCGTGACCGCTTCGACCGGATAGTCGCCCGACGCGGACTCGGCCGAGAGCATGACGGCGTCGGTGCCGTCGTAGACCGCGGTGGCCACGTCAGAGGCTTCGGCGCGGGTCGGAGTCGGCGAATGGACCATCGAGTCCAGCATCTGCGTTGCCACGATGGCCGGCTTGCCGGCCACCCGGCAGGCGGCGAGAATCCGCTTCTGCAGCGGCGGCACGGCCTCGGGCGGCATTTCCACGCCGAGATCGCCGCGCGCCACCATGATACCGTCGCTCTGCTCGATAATCTCGTCGAGATGGTCGATGGCGGCCGGTTTCTCGAGCTTGGCCATCACCGCGGCGCGGCCGGCCACCAGCTTCTTCAGTTCGGCGATGTCACGGGCGTGCTGCACGAAGGAGAGCGCCACCCAGTCGACACCGAGCGACAGGCCGAAATCGAGGTCCTTGCGGTCCTTCGGGGTCATCGGCGACAGCGGCAGGACGAGGTTGGGCAGGTTCACGCCCTTGCGGTCGCTGATCTCGCCCGCGACCTCGACCTCGGCGTCGATCGTGCCCTTGTCGTGGGCGATGATTTTCAGCCTTACCTTGCCGTCGTCGATCAGCAGCAGCCCGCCCGGCTTTGCCGCCTCGAAGATCTCGGGATGCAGCAGCGGGACGCGCTTGGTCGTGGCCGGCCTGGGGTCCATATCGAAGCGCAGTTTCTGGCCCTTCCTGAGTTCCATGGGCTGCTTGCCGATCACGCCCAGCCGCAGCTTGGGCCCCTGCAGGTCCATCAGGATCGCGATCGGGTGATTGTATTGCTTCTCCAGCGCCCGCAGCTGCTCGACCCGCTGGCGGTGATCCTCCGGCGCGCCGTGGCTGAAGTTGAGGCGGAAGACGTCGGCGCCAGCCTCGAACAGCTCGCGCAGGCGCTCAGGCGTCGAACTGGCGGGCCCGAGCGTGGCGACGATCTTGGTGAAGCGCTGACGACGCATCCGGCCCAGTCTACTTCTTCGGCGACGACACTTTGAAGTCGCCCGCCTGCTCGTAGACCTTTACGACGGCGGCGTCATCCAGCCGGCCCCAGCCGGCGCCCGATGCAGCAAGGAATAGCTGGTGCGCGGCGGCGGCCATGGGCAGCGGGAGGCGATGTTCATGGCCGGTGTTCAGCACCAGTCCGAGATCCTTTACGAAGATCTCGACGGCCGACAGGGGGGTGTAGTCGTCATCCAGCATATGCGGCACGCGATTTCCGAACATCCAGGAGTTGCCGGCGCTGGCCGAGATCACCTCGTAGACGGCACGCGTGTCGGCCCCGGCCTTGGCGGCGAGCGCCATGGCTTCGGCGGCCGTGGCGATATGCACGCCGGCCAGAAGCTGATTCACGGTCTTCACCAGCGAACCGATGCCGGCGGAGTCGCCGAGGCGAAAGACCTTCGCCGATGTCGCCGACAGGATGGACTCGGCACTGGCGAAGGCCTGCGGTGTGCCGGAGGCCATGAAGGTGAGTTCGCCGCTCTCGGCACGGGCGCGCCCGCCCGACATCGGCGCATCGAGCAGCTGATGGCCGCTCTTGGTCAGCCGCTCGCCCAACGCCCGGGCGAAGGCCGGGGGGACGGTGGCGCATTGCATGACCAGGCCGCCCTCGCGCAGTGCCGCGACGCCGCCACCCTCGCCAAAGAGTACCGCTTCGACCTGCTGCGCGTTCACGACGGCGACGACCAGCGTGTCGGCGCCGGCTGCGGCTGCGGCCGGCGTGGCGGCGGTCGTGCCGCCCGATGCGGTGAAGGCCTCGCGCGCCGCCGGACTGGGATCGACACCGATCACCTTGTGGCCGTGCTTCAAGAGGTTCTTCGCCATGCCTAGGCCCATCGAGCCCAGGCCGATGAAGGCGACGACCGGCGTGTTCTTGTCTGTCATGGATCAGGCCTCGATGCCGTACTTGGCTGCCCAGCCGAGGCCGGCGCCGGTCGTGGTCTTGGGTTTGTATTCCAGGCCGACGTAGCCCTGGTAACCGAGTCGGTCGAGCACATCGAGCAGGTAGAGATGGTTGGCCTCGCCGATGTCCGGCTCGTTACGGTCGGGGTTGCCGGCTATCTGGACGTGGGCGGTGATCGGGAACAGCCGCTCCGTGCGCCTGGTCAGATCGCCCTCCGTCACCTGCATATGATAGAGGTCGAGCTGCAGACGCAGGTGCGGCGCGCCCACTTCCTCGATGATCTGTTTCACCTGGTCGGTGGTGTTGGTGAAGTAGCCCGGAATGTCGCGGTGATTGATCGGCTCCAGCACCAGGGTGATTCCGCCCTTGGCGGTACGGTCGCAGGCCATCCTGAGGTTCGAAACGAACGTGCGGTGCATCGCCTTCACGTCGGCGCCCGGAGCGATCATGCCCGACATGATGTGGAGCGTACGGCACTCCAGCACCTCGGCGTAATCGAGCGCCTTCTCCAGCGCCGCCGCGAACTCGGCCTCGCGGCCGGGCAGGGCCGCGAGGCCACGTTCGCCCTTGCCGGCATCGCCCGGCGGCAGGTTGAACAACGCCTGCGTGAGCCGGTGCTTCCTGAGTTCGGCCGCGATCTCGGCTGCCGGCGCCTCATAGGGAAACAGGATCTCGACCGCCTTGAAGCCGTGCGCCGCGGCGGCGCCGAAGCGTTTTAGGAACGGCACCTCCTGGTAGATCCACGACAGATTGGCGGCGAGCTTGGGCATGTCGGTTCCGATCAGGAGGGAAAGGCTTCTTCGATCTCGCGCACCTGGAAATCGGACAGGGTGCGGGTTTTCAGACCCCGCAGGAGAAGGTGAAGCTTGGCTGTCTCCTCCAGCTCCTCGATCGAGGCGGAGGCGGCGGACAGCGACGTGCCGGCAACCACCGGCCCGTGATTGGCGAGAAGCACCGCGCGATGGTCCGTCGCATATTCGCGGATCGCGTCGGCGAGCTTGGGATCGCCCGGCTTGAAGTAGGGTACCAGCGGCAGCTTGCCGACGCGCATCACGAAGTAGGGCGTGATCGGCGGCAAGGTGCTCCCGGCATTGTGGTGGCAGGACGGGTCGAGGCAGGAGATCGCCACGGCATGCGTGCAATGCAGATGTACAATGGCGCGATCCTTGGGACGCACATCGTAGACCGAGCGATGCAGGAGCGCTTCCTTGGTCGGTGGGTCGCCTGCCACATGCTTGCCTGAGAGGTCGAGCTTCGAGAGCTGGCGTGGCTCGAGCTCGCCCAGCGATGAATTGGTCGGGCTCATCAGCCAACCGTCGTCGACGCGCATGCTGATGTTGCCCGACGTGCCGGGGCAAAGGCCTCGGGCTGCGAGCTTGGCGCCGAGCTCGCAAATTTCGTCGCGTGCCTTGGATTCGGACATGCTCATAGGCGCTGGAAGGCTTTGGTGAAAAAATCCGGGGCGCCGAAGTTGCCGGACTTCAGGGCCAGCAGTAGCGGCTTCTTGCCGACCGACGCCGTCCATGGCACGCCGGGGTCGATCTCCGGTCCGATGCGCAGCGCTGTCACGTCGAGAGCGCCGACGACGGCACCCGAGGTCTCGCCACCGGCGACGATCAGGCGACCCGCACCGGCTTCGACCAGCCCGCGTGCCAGGGCGGCCAGGGTCTTCTCGATCGCCTGGCTCGACTCCTCGACGCCGTACTTCGCCTGCAGCGCCTTCACCGCCTCAGGCCTGTCGCTGGCCGAGAGCAGGATGGGGCCGTTGCCGAGCTTGTCCTTGGCCCAGGCGAGCGCCTTCTCGCCGATCGGCTCGCCACGACAGATGGCGTCGGTGTCGAGGACGAGATGCGGGCCCTTGAACGCAGCGATCTGGCCGAGCGTCGCCGCCGAGCACGAGCCGGCGAGAACCACCGAGGCGCCGGCAATCTTCGGCAGCGTGTCGGCGTTGGCCTTATGCTGAAGCAATCCGCGTCGGCGATAGGCGGCGGGCAGGCCGAGCGCGACACCGGACCCGCCGGTCACGAGGACGTCATCGCCGACGGCCTCGCCTACTATGCCGAGATCGGTGTCTGCCACGGCGTCGACGACGACATGGCGCACGCTCTCCGCGGCAAGCTTGTCGAGGGCCGCCCGCAACGATGCCGAGCCGGCCTGCACCTGCCGGAGCGGGACCAGCCCGACCTCGTGGGTCGTCTGGCGCGCCAGCACGCGCACCAGGCTCGCGTCGGTCATCGGCGTCAGCGGATGATGCCGCATGTGGGACTCCGACAGCAGCACTTCGCCCACGAACAGGTGACCGAAGAAGATGGTGCGGCCGTTCTCCGGGAAGGCCGGGCAATAGATCGCCTGCGTGGCCTTCAGCGCGTCGAGCAGGGCGTCGCCGACCGGTCCGATGTTGCCGGCGTCCGTCGAATCGAAGGTCGAGCAGTATTTGAAGAAGAATCGGGCGCAGCCGGCCGCCTGAAGTGCCTTCAAGGCGTCGAGCGACTGGGCGATGGCCTCCTTGGCCGGGATCGAGCGCGTCTTGAGTGCCACGACGACCGCGTCGACGTCGTCCGGGATCGTCCCGCGTGGTGGCACGCCGATCGTCTGGATCGTGCGCATGCCACCCTTGACCAGCATGCCCGCGATGTCGGTCGCGCCGGTGAAATCGTCGGCAATCACTCCGAGTACAGCCATGGGGGGACGTTAGGCGATCACGGTCGCCTTCATCCAGAACTTTCGGCGGCGACGGCGTCGCTGCGGCTCGTCCTCCCCGTCGTAATGGTGCAGTGCGGGCGCAGGATCGAACGCGTCGCGAATGTCGAGCGCATTGACGTTGACGATGCCGATCGGCCCGTCTTTGTCCTCCATGACGGCGCCGACGTAGGTGCCGCACCTCGCGCAGAGCAGATAATCGGTGATCCCGAGCCCGAAGCGGTAGCGGACGAGGGAGCCGGGCTGGCAGCCGAATTCGACCGATCCTGCCGGGTCGCCCATCGTCCTGGCGCCGTGACGTCGGCAGAAGCTGCAGCCGCAGCGGCCGATCCGCATCTGCTCCGGCGTCTTGTCGGACTCCAGGCGGATGGCGAGGCTGCCGCAGTGGCAGGACCCAGCATAGATCGTCATGCGGTCGGCACGATCAGGGTGGCACGGAAGTCGTTGACGTTGGTCCGGGTTGGTCCGGTGATCAAACTGTCGCCGAGCGCCTCGAAGAAACTGTGGCCATCGTTGTCGCGCAGCATGGCTTTGGGGTCGTGACCCTTGGCAAGGGCGCGCTCGAGCGAGTCGGGGGTGAAGATCGCGCCCGCGATCTCCTCGGCGCCATCGACACCGTCGGTATCGGCGGCGAGGCCCCAGATCTGCGGCGCGCCGTTCGCCTCGATCGCCTTGCCGAGCAGGTATTCGACGTTACGGCCGCCGCGGCCCTTGCCGCGCACCGTCACCGTCGTCTCGCCACCGGAAAGAACGACCGTCGGCCTGGTGGTGCGCGTCACGAGATCGAGGGCGCGTCGGGCATGTGCGGCGCCCAGTTCGCGAGCCTCGCCTTCGAGATTGTCGCCCAGCATCACCACCGCGCAGCCGCGAGAACGCGCCATCGCCGCCGCGGCGTCGAGCGAGCGTTTCGGCGTCGCCACCACGATGGTCTCGACACGCCTCAGCCGCGGATCGGCGGGCTTGGGGGTTTCCTCGATCCTGCCCGCCGCACCGGCTTCGAGATGTGCGCGCACCGCGACCGGCGGATCGATGCGATACTTGGCGAGGACGGCCTGCGCCTCCGCGAAGGTCGTGCGGTCCGGCACGGTCGGGCCCGAACCGATCACGCCGGGGTCGTCGTTGGGTACGTCGGAGATCAGCCACGACAGAACGCGCGCGGGCTGGGCGGCGATCGCCAGCCGGCCGCCCTTGATGGCCGAGAGGTGCTTTCGCACCGTATTCATCTCGACGATGTTGGCGCCCGACTTCAGCAGCGCGCGATTGACCTCCTGTTTGTCGGCCAACGCCAGGCCGGGGGCCGGAAGCGCGAGCAGCGACGAGGCGCCGCCGGAGATGAGGCAGAGCACGAGATCGTCCGCCGAGAGGCCTTTCACCTTCTCGAGAATGCGGCCGGCGGCGGCGCGCCCCTTCTCGTCGGGCACGGGATGCGCGGCCTCGACGATTTCGATGCGCTGGCAGGCTTCGCCGTAGCCGTAACGTGTAACGACGAGGCCGTCGAGCGGATGCGGCCACTGGTCTTCCAGCGCCCGCGCCATAGCAGCGCTCGCCTTGCCGGCGCCGATCACGATCGTCCGGCCTTCCGGCGGCTGCAGCTTGGCGATGTAGGGCGCGAGGCAGGTGGCGGGGCGGGCGGCAGCCAGGGCAGCATCGAACAGGTCGTGCAACAGGGCGCGGGCGTCGGCATCTTTCATTTGGGCAATCTTCGCACTATAGGGGCGCGATGCAACAACTCCTCGGCCCGGGCGATCCGCCGCCATTTTCCGTGTTCAATGAAATGGGCGGGGCACCACTTCTGCTGCTCTGCGATCATGCCAGCAAGGCCGTTCCGAGGGCGCTGGGCGATCTCGGCATCTCCGCCGACGAACTGGCGCGCCACATCGGTTGGGATGTCGGTGGCCTCGAGGCGGCGATCGAGCTCTCCACCGCGCTCGACGCTCCACTTGTCGCCTCCGGCTATTCGCGGTTGGTGATCGACTGCAACCGCTGGCCGGGCGGCGAGGGATCGATCCCGGAAACCAGCGACGGCACGCACGTGCCGGCCAACCATGGCCTCGCCAAGGCTGAGATCGATGCACGCGCCGATGCCTGTTTCTGGCCCTACCACCGCGAGATCGATCGACAGCTCGACCGGATGATCCCGGGCGGACGGTCTGTCGCCCTGCTGGTGGTGCACAGCTTCACGCCCGAGATGAAGGGCTTCCGGAGGCCCTGGCACGTCGGCGTGCTGTGGAACGACGATTCGCGCCTGCCGGAGCCGCTGCTGGCCGAACTGCGACGCGACTCTTCGCTGGTGGTGGGCGACAACGAGCCCTATTCGGCGCGCGCTTCCTATGAATACACCCTCAACGCCCATGCGCGGCCGCGCCGCATGCCGCATTGTTCTCTGGAAGTGCGGCAGGACCTGATCAGTACGCCCGAGGAAGCGCGCGCCTGGGGCCGACGGCTGGCGCCCGCGATCCGGGCCGCCGTTGCAGCGGCCTTGACCTGAGCGGTCGGCAAAGTTACCGAATAAACATCGACGGTCCTCCTTAACCGGAGGCTAACAGGGAATGCCGTGCCGCCCCCGCGCATCGATTGCAGGGGGCCAATCGGCAGCTGTACCCGCAGCTGTGAGCGGCGAGCGAGTGCCCATCGTGCCACTGGACTTCGGTCCGGGAAGGCGGGCACAAGCGACGACCCGCAAGCCAGAAGACCTGCCGGCGATAGCGTCGCTCTTCCGATGGACGGGTTGATCCAACGGGACGGTCTGCCGAGCGGTGACGCGCCTTGTGCGTGTTGCTGTCTGGGAGATCCGTCCAATGACGCCGATCCGTCGATTCCTTGTCGTCCTGTCGCTGCTCGCGCCGCTGCCGGCGCTCGCCCAAACCGAGCCCGTGTACATGGTGCCGGAAATGGTCATCACCGCCGACCGCATACCGACGAGCCCGGACAAGGTGACCGGCAGCGTCACCGTCATCATGAACGAGGAGATGCAACGCCGGCAGTTGCGCACCGTGGCCGACGTCCTGCGCTCGGTGCCGGGCGTGTCGGTGCAGCAGTCGGGCGGCCCCGGCACCCAGACCTCCGTCTTCACCCGGGGCTCGAATTCCAATCACACGCTGGTGCTGATCGACGGCGTCAATGTGAGCGATCCCGCATCCGGCAACGGTGCCGTCGATTTCGCCCACTTCCTCACTGAGAACCTCGATCGCGTCGAGGTCGTGCGCGGGCCGATGAGTACGCTCTACGGCTCCCAGGCGATCGGCGGCGTCATCAATATGGTGACCAAGGCCGGCAAGGGGCCGATGAACGGTGCCGCCTTCACCGAGCTCGGCACGCGCCTGCAGACCAACAGCGGCGCCTTCGTGCGCGGCAGCGAGGGCCGCTTCAACTACAACGTCACGCTCGCCGGCACCTATGCACCGGGCGAGACCATCGTGCCGGCGCGCTTCACGCCACCCGGCGGCTACATCGACCTCGACAGCTACCGCAACGTCACCGCCGCCTCGCGACTGGGCTTCGAGATCAACGACAACGCGCAGCTCACCTGGTTCAGCCGCTACATCGACACCCGGACCAAGTTCGACCAGGTCGGCCTGGAGGATCCGAACGCCACCGAGTTCTCCCAGCAGTTCTTCAATCGCCTCGAGCTCGATGGTTCCTACTTCGATGGCCGCTGGAAGCCCGTGCTTGGCGTCTCGTATGCCAGCATCTATCGCCACGACCAGGATTTCCCGAGCCTGCAGAATCCCTTCCCGTTCACGCAGGACGCGTATTTCAACGGCCGGCGCCTGCAGGCCGACTGGAAGAACCAGATCGGCGTTGCCCGGGGAGTCGATCTGGTGGCCGGCGTCGATTACGACCGCGCGTGGGCCTACAGCAATGCCGATGGCGTGCAGGGCTGGGGAACGATGGCGCAGACCGGCTTCTATGGGCAACTGCGCGGCACCTTCTTCGATGACCTCACCGTCTCCCTGGGCGGGCGCGTCGATGTCAACGACACCTACGGCACGGTGTCGACTTGGCGTGTCGGCGCGACCTACCTGTTCCGCGACACGGACACCAGGTTCAAGGGCTCGTACGGCACGGCCTTCAAGGCGCCATCGCTGTTCGAACTCTATGGCAGCGGCTTCTTCTGCGCCGGCAACCGCGGCCTGCAGCCCGAGTATAGCCGCGGCTACGAGTTCGGTGTCGAACAGGGGCTGTTCGACAGGAAAGTCACGGCCGGCATCACCTATTTCTTCAACTCCTACAGCAACCTGGTGCAATGCCCGCCGCCCTTCACCTCGTTGCAGAACGTAGCCAACGCGCAGAGCGAAGGCTTCGAGGTCACTCTCCAGACGACCCCCGTGAGCTGGCTCGACGTCAACTTCGAGTACACGCACACGGTCGCCCGCGATGTCGACCAGAACGTGCCGCTGGTTCGTCGTCCGCTGGATTCGTTCAACGTGCGCACCGAGGTGCGGCCGTGGGACGGCGTGCGGCTCGGTGCGGGCGTCACCCAGGTCAGCAACCGCTACGACTTCAACGCCATCACCGGCGTCATCATGCAGCCCTCGGACTACACGCTCCTGCGGCTGACCGCGGCTTACGACGTCCGCAGGAACGTCGAGTTGTTCGCCAGGGTCGAAAACGTCCTCAATCGCTCCTACGAGGAGCCTGAAGGCTTCCAGGCGCCCTATGTTCAGGCATTCTTCGGCATCAAGGGCAGATTTTGAGGATCGGCAACGCCGAAGCCCCGGTCGCCCTTGCGCTCGATACCCTGGCCATGGAGTTGCCGACCATGAAATGCGTTCCGATCGCGGAGGATCCGAAACAAGTTACACGGCGCCACCTTGCCGACGCCGCCAACGGCTGGAGCGTCGGCGGGTGGGGCGCGATCGGCGAGTTCCAGTACGATCCGGACGAGCCGGGCCTCTCCGTCGATCTCGAGGCATTGTCGGCCGCCAGTCCGCGCGGTGCACTTCACATCGGCGAACTGAACGGCGCCGCGCTGTTTGCGTTGGTCGATGACAGCGGTCGCACCCGCGAGATCGCCTTCTGCTCGCCGCGCGGGGGCGCCGGGCGCACGACGATCCATGAACTGGACGAGGCGATATTCGACCTGGGCATCGGTGCGCCGCATATCGACATGATGGTGCGCCTGCGCGGTGACGATGCGGCGACCCGTGCGGCGCTGCGCGCCGGCGCCGGCCGTCCATTGCTGGAACCAGGCAATCCCGCCGGCCCGGCCATCGTGCAGGCCAGTCCGTCGCGCATCTTTGCGTCGGCGCTGGCGCGTCTGGAGGTGCATCAACCGATCCCGGCGCCGGGGGGCCGGTCCCCCGAGGGGGCCGCACAGCCATCTGCTGCCGCAATATCTGAAGGAGAGGCGGGCGCATGCCCTCGGGTCGCCCTTGCCGGCTGGCTTATACTGTGGGCTGAGCCTATATCCCCGGACACGCCTCTAGCCACACTGGCTCCAGGAGATTGCCATGGATGACAAGACCCGCACCGATCTCGAGGCCGCCGCCTTCCGCCGGCTGGTCGCGCACCTGCAGGAACGGACCGACGTTCAGAACATCGACTTGATGAATCTGGCCGGTTTCTGCCGCAACTGCCTGTCGCGCTGGTATCGTGAGGAAGCCGGTGCCCGCGGCATCGAGATTCCCGATCCGAAGGCCCGGGAGATCGTCTACGGCATGCCCTACGACGAATGGAAGGCCAAGCACCAGAAAGAGGCCTCGGGCGACCAGAAGAAGGCCTTCGACAAGGCCTTTCCCAAGCACGGCTGACCCACCCACGTCGTCCTCGATCGGTCCCGCAGCCGCTCATGGATTTCGCAGAAGAGCCCTTGGATAGAGGCCTTCAAGGTTCGCTGCTTCGTCCCGAGAGATGCAGCGGCGTGGGCGTTGTCGTGCTTGGCGGGTCGAGTGGCAGGGTCGACTTGGTGCGGGCAGGTCTGTTTGCGGAACGCGGCGTCCTCGCCATCGCAATGCGATGGTTCGGAGGAGAAGGGCAAAGCCCTGGGATCTGCGAAATCCCCATCGAGACATTCTCACAAGCAATTGATCGCTTGCGTGAAGAGGGCTGTGACCGGATCGGCTTTGTCGGGACATCCAAGGGTGCCGAAGCCGCCTTGCTCGTTGCTTCATATGACCTTCGGGTAGATATCGTAATTTGCGCTTAGCCCCTCGTCGGTCGTGTGGGCGAATGTGGGCCCGGGAAGGGACGGCTTCGAATGGCCACTGCGTTCGAGCTTCACCCATCATGGATCGCCCTTCCCATTCGTGCCACATGCGGCAGAAGCGTTGCTTTCGGTGAACCGCCTGCCTCCTGTTCGCTACCTTGAATTTTTTCAGGAGAGCCTGCGGACTTTCGCTGGGCACTTGGTTCCGGCCGCCATTCCAGTCGAACGTAGCCATGCGGAAATCGTCCTTGTCGCGGGTCGCGACGATGCCCTTTGGCCTTCGGCGGTCTTTGCCGAGGCCATATCCGTTCGGTTGAAGGCCCATGGGAAGGTTGCATCCCTCGTCATTCACCCTGCTGCGGGTCATCGCGTGCTGTTGCCCGGTGAAGCGACGCCGAAGTCGATGGCAAATGCCCATGGCGGCACGGATGAGGCCGATCGCGAACTCGGCAGGACAGCCTGGTTGGAAATCGCACGTCTTTTCCGCTTCGGAAGTTGAGACGTCGCGGCTCTCCCGGACGGTCCCCGTTATCCCCACCTTTCATCGCAACAGCGTCATTGAGCCGACGCGGGGTGCGCTCCTATGGTCCACAGGACTGGACCCTAGGAGTTGAGGACATGCCGGACGGAAGCGCCGTTTCCAAGAAGACCAAGGCCGGGCCGATTTCGGCCGACCGCCTGAAGAGCTTCGTCGAGCGGATCGAGAAGCTCGAGGAAGAGCGCAAGGCCATCGGCGGTGACATCAAGGACGTCTATTCCGAGGCGAAGGGCGTCGGCTACGACGTCAAGACCATGCGGAAGGTCGTTTCGCTGCGGCAGATGGATGCCGCCGACCGGGCGGAGCAGGAGACGCTGCTCGACGTCTACAAGCACGCGCTGGGCATGGTCTGAGGCCCTACGCAGGCCTATCGCCGCCGGCTGCCGGACGCTAGGCTTCCCGAAAGTATCGGGAGGATCCAGGTGAGCATCCATCGTCGTGCCTTCGTCGCGTCGCTCGGCGCGATCGCGGCTGCGGGCTCTGCCGCGCGCGCCCAGACACCCCCCACGCAGCCCGTGCATCTCGTCGTGCCGTTCCCGCCCGGCGGCGGCACGGATGCGTTGGCGCGTGCCATCCAGGAGCCGATGCAGCGCACGCTCGGCGGCACCGTCATCGTCGACAACAAGGGCGGCGGCGGCGGCAACATCGCCCACGAATTCGTGGCCAAGCAGCCGGCCGACGGCCACTGGATGGTGGTCAGCAGCAACAACGTCGTCCTCTACCCCTACATCGTGGCCAAGCTGGGCTACGATCCCAAGACGGCGTTCACGCCGGTGGGATTCATCGCCAAGCAGGAGTCGGTGCTGGTCGGCAGCGCCGATGCGCCCTGGGCCGATCTCAAGGCGATCATCGCTGCGGCCAAGGCGAACCCGGGGGTCGTTCAATACGGCACGGCCGGTCTCACGACGCCGATGCACATGTCGGCTGAACAATTCGCGCTGTTGAACGGCCTCAAGCTGACCCATGTCCCGTTCCGCGGCACCGGCCCCCTGGTCACCGACCTGCTGGGCGGCCACGTCAAGCTCGGCATGTCGAGCATCACCAGCGTTGCGCCGCAGATCGCGGCCGGCAAGCTCAAGCCCTATGCCATGGCTTCGCTGGAACGCTCATCGGTGGCGCCGAACATCCCGACCTTCAAGGAATTGGGTGCGGGCGACGTTGATGGCACGATCGTCTACACCCTGCTGGCGCCGGCCGGTACGCCGCCGGCCGCGATTGCCAGGCTCAACGAAGCGCTGAACGTCGCGGTGTCGACGCCTGCGGGCAAGGAAGACCTGCGCAAGCGCGGCTTCGTGCCGATGGGTGGCACGCCGCAGCAGCTCGGCGATTGGCTCAAGACGCAGGAGCCGATCTGGGTGCCGGTGTTGAAGGCGGCCGGGATCAAGCCGGAGTAGCTCAGAACCAGATGTTCATCGGCAGGCCGTGGCTGTCGCGCGCGTCGGCCGGTCCGAGCCGCGTCGCCTGGCCCGTGGCAATCAAGGTCGCCGTCCTGCACACGGCCATGCTGTCCAGAACGTCGTTGGCGGGGGCGCCGCTGAACGCGGGCGGCCGGAAGCCGTGCTTTGCCAGCAGGCGGCGGCGCTCGACCTCGCCAGCAGCGCTCTTTTTCTTGCTGAGCACCGGACTGCCGCCGTTCATGCGGGAGAAGGCGAGTTCGGGGTGCGCTTCATGGACGACCGGGCACAGATCGGGCCGGTCGCGCAGCAGCATGTCGATTTCGATGAGCTTCGCGGCCAAGCCGAACGCCTGGGCGCTCAGTCCGGCGCCGAGGCGTCGGCTTACGGCATTGGCTTCACGATAGTTCTTGCAGGCGAGGGCGGGGCGGCAGGGCGTGGAGAAGACCGAGCTGGTCTTGCCCGGCAGCAACGCCCGCGCCGCACGCTCGCAGTCGCGGCCGCCCGGCCGCGGCGCATCGAGCAGGCCGATCGGCATGTCGACGGCCAAAACGGAAAGGCCCTCGCAGATGTCTGCGAGGTCCTTCACAACGCTCAGCGACAGAGTGCCGTCGGAGTCGCGCCGGCAGACCGTCCAGCCGGTGCGGCAGCCGTCGGCGCCCCCGATGATCAATGGGCAGCTACCACGTGGCCATCTTGGCCTTGAGGTTGGCGTCGAGCGTCGCCAGGAAGTCTTCGGTGTTCAGGTACGGCTGCTTGGCGTCGATGAGGATCGCGAGATCCTTGGTCATCTTGCCGCTTTCCACCGTCTCGACGCAGACCTTCTCGAGCGCGTCGGCGAACTTCACGACGTCGGGCGTGCCGTCGAACTGTCCGCGGTACTTGAGGCCTTGCGTCCAGGCGAAGATCGAGGCGATCGGGTTGGTCGAGGTCGGCCGGCCCTTCTGGTGTTCGCGATAGTGGCGGGTGACCGTGCCGTGCGCTGCTTCGGCCTCGACGGTCTTGCCGTCCGGCGTCATCAGCACCGACGTCATGAGGCCGAGCGAACCGAAGCCCTGCGCCACCGTGTCAGACTGCACGTCGCCGTCGTAGTTCTTGCAGGCCCAGACGAATTCGCCGTGCCACTTCAGCGCCGAGGCGACCATGTCGTCGATCAGGCGGTGTTCGTAGGTGATGTTCTTGGCCTTGAATTTGTCGGCGAACTCCTCGTCGAACACCTTCTGGAACAGGTCCTTGAAGCGGCCGTCGTAGCGCTTGAGGATGGTGTTCTTGGTCGAGAGGTAGACCGGCCAGCCGCGGTTGAGGCCGTAAAGGAACGAGCTGCGCGCAAAGCCGATGATCGACTCGTCGAGATTGTACATCGCCATGGCGATGCCGCTGCCGGGGAAGTCATAGACGTTGTGCTCGATCACCTTGCCGTCGTCGCCCTCGAACTTGATCGTGAGCTTGCCCTTGCCGGGGACGAGGAAGTCGGTGGCGCGATACTGGTCGCCGAAGGCATGGCGGCCCATCACGATCGGATGGGTCCAGCCCGGCACCAGCCGCGGAACGTTCCGGCACACGATCGGCTCGCGGAAGATCGTGCCGCCGATGATATTGCGGATGGTGCCGTTGGGGGACCGCCACATCTCCTTGAGGTTGAACTCCTTCACGCGGTCCTCGTCCGGCGTGATGGTGGCGCACTTGACGGCGACGCCGTACTGTTGGGTCGCCTTGGCCGAGTCGACGGTCACCTGGTCGTTGGTCTTGTCGCGATATTCGACGCCGAGATCGTAGTATTTCAGGTCGATGTCGAGGTACGGCAGGATCAGCTTGTCCTTGATGAACTTCCAGATGATCCGGGTCATCTCGTCGCCGTCCATCTCGACGACCGGGTTCTTCACCTTGATCTTCGCCATCGTGCTTCCTTTCGCGCCCCAAAATACCAATGCGGGCGCGGTTCTAGCGAAGCGGAGCCGGCCCGGCAAGGTGGCCGGCCAACGCAGTCAGACCCGGTCGAGCTTCTTCTCCGGGCCGGCGGCACGCGGCATGGCCGCAATTGTCGGCAACAGATCGCTGAGGTCGTCGATGAAAGCGACATGGTCGAGGTGGGTCCGATCGGCGAAACCACCTTCCACGACGCCGCGCAGCAGGGCCGCCAAGGGCTCCCAATAGCCCGCCTGATCGACGATCACGATCGGCTTGCTGTGCAGGCCCAGTGTCCGCCAGGACAGGACCTCGAAGAACTCCTCGAGCGTCCCGAGGCCGCCAGGCAGGACTACGAAGGCGTCCGACCGCTCGAACATCTGCAGTTTTCGCTCATGCATGGTCTCGACGACGACGGTCTTGGTCAGGGCGGGGTGGCCCGCCTCGCGCTGCAGCAGGAATTGGGGGATGACCCCTACGACCGTCGCCCCGCCGGCAAGGGCGGCATTTGCGACCAGTCCCATCAGTCCGACACCGCCGCCGCCATAGACGAGAGTTATACGCTCGCGAGCGAGCAGCGCGCCCAGCCGGATGGCGGTGTCGCGCGTGGCGGGGTCGATGCCGAAGCGGGCGCCGCAGAAGACGCAGAAGGAAACGGGACTGGGCTCGGACACGAAGGCTTCTTTTTACAGGCGATCCGATGTCTTTCCGGATCGGGATGGCATGGTATCATTTCCCTCGGAGAGGTCGCGACGCCAAGGGCGGTCGGTCGTCGCACCGTTGGGAGGGTGATGTCACGCACTGTTTTTTGGCTGGTCGGCGGGGGCGCGATCGTCATTGCTGTCGCCCTGGCGGTCGCGTGGCGTGGCAAGCTGACCGAGCAGGCGGTGATCGAACAGGCAACCAAGCCGGCGGTCGTCGCGCCGCCTGCGGCCGCACCTGCACGCCAGGCTTCACCTCCACCGCATGTTTCGTCCGCACCCCGAGTTCCGCCTGCACCTCAAGTTTCGCCGGCCCCCCTGGCTTCGCCGGCGCCGTCGGAAGCTGCCACCAAGCCGAGTTTCGATATCGCCCGCATCGGCCCCGACGGACGGTCGGTCGTTGCCGGACGGGCGGCGCCGGGCGCCAAGGTCGTGTTGCTCGATGGCGGCAAGGAGATCGCCAGTAGCGTGGCGGATGCCCGCGGCGAATGGGTGATCATTGCCCAGGAGCCACCGCTTGGTCCCGGGCAGCACGAGCTGCGGGTGATCCAGCATATCGAGGGCCGGGCGCCGGTTACGTCGGAACAGGTTGTGATCGCGGTCGTCCCGCAGCCGCCGTCCGCCGCAGCGCCCGCCCCCCGGGACGAGACCCTGGTGATGATCGTGCCGCCCGCCGGCGCCGCCACGTTGGTCCAGCCGCCGTCTGCGGCGGGGGTGCCGAAATCGGGCGACCTCGTCATCTCGACGGTGGACTATGACGACCGGGGCAATGCCACGATCTCGGGGCAGGCGGCTCCGGGAACGACCGTGCGCGGCTATATCGACGACAGGATCGCCGCCGAAGGCATTGCCGGCGCCGACGGACGTTGGCGGCTCGCGCCGGCCAATCCTATCGACCAGGGCAAACATACGCTCCGAGTTGACCGGCTGGCGAAGGACGGCAAGCCCGTCGCCCGCCTCGAATTGCCGTTCGAACGGGTGGCCGTGCCGCCGCCGACTGGGAGCGATACCAAGCGGCTGTATGTGGTGCGCGGCGACAATTTGTGGAACATCGCGCGCGCTCATTATGGCGTCGGCTGGCATCACACCAAGATTTTCAATGCCAACAAAGATCAGATTCGCGACCCCGATCTGATATACCCGGGCCAAGTCTTCAGCCTGCCCAAGGTCGACTGACGGCCGCCGGGCGACAGAGAGCGCGTTCATGCTGGCCAATTTCTTCGTGCCGATCCTTGCTGACGGATGGCGATTCATCGTTCTTTTTGCCGGTGCAACCCTTCTTGGTGCATTGACGGGCGCGGCGTGGCTGTTTTGGCCGCTGATGGTGCTGACCTTGTGGTCGGTCTACTTCTTCCGTGATCCGCCGCGCGGGGTGCCCCAGGACGATGGGGTGCTGATCGCGCCCGCCGACGGGCTCGTGCAGATGATCGCCGATGCCGTGCCGCCGCCCGAGCTCGGATTGGGCACCGAGGCCCTGACGCGCGTCTCGATTTTCCTCAGCGTCTTCGACGTCCATATCAACCGCGTCCCGTGCGCGGCGGTGGTCGACGTCGTGGCCTATCGCCCCGGGTCGTTTCTGAATGCCGCCGCCGACAAGGCGAGCGAGGACAACGAACGCATGGCGATCGCGCTCCGGCGGCCTGATGGCCGGGTGATCGGTTGCGTCCAGATCGCCGGCTGGGTAGCCCGCCGGATCGTCTGCTACATCAAGCCAGGCCAGGCGGTCGCAGCTGGCGAACGCTTCGGACACATCCGCTTCGGCAGTCGAACAGACCTCTATCTGCCGCATGGCGCCCGTTTGTTGGTTGCACCGGGGCAGCGCATGATTGGAGGCGAGACAGTCATCGCCGAGCTCGATCCTGCCGTGGCCGGGGCGCGCCCGGCGGTCGAATTCTAGGAGGCCGCCATGGATGGCGATTCCCCTTCGCGCCGAGGCCGACTGCACGGCTTCTCGATCAACCGCCTGATCCCCAATGTCCTGACGCTGGCGGCTCTGTGCTCGGGGCTGACGGCGATCCGCTTCGCGCTTCAGGGCGAGATGCGCCTGGCCGTCATCGCCATCATCGTGGCCGCAATCTTCGACGCGCTCGACGGGCGCGTCGCGCGTCGGCTGGGGGTCACCAGCCGGTTCGGTGCCGAACTCGATTCGCTGTCGGACTTCCTTTGCTTCGGCGTCACGCCCGCGCTCGTGCTCTATCTGGCCTCGCTGAAGGACGGCGGCGCGCTCGGCTGGGTCGTGACCTTGATGTTCCCGATCTGCTCGGCATTGCGCCTGGCGCGATTCAACACGGCCCTGGTTTCCGACACGCCACCACCGGTCTGGACGGGATCGTACTTCACCGGCGTGCCGGCGCCGGCGGGCGCATTGCTCGCCCTGATTCCGCTGATGGTGAGCTTTGAAATCGAGGCCGCCTGGCCGCGCCACGCGCTGGTCGTGGGCGCGGTGCTGGTTGTCGTCGGCGGTCTGATGGTGAGTCGACTGCCGACATATTCCTTCAAGAAGGGAAGGGTGCCACGTCACCTCGTTCTGCCATCCCTGCTGGGCGCCGCGTTGGTCATGGGCGTGCTCGCGAGCGCTCCTTGGATCGCACTGTCCCTGCTCGGCCTGGCCTATGTCGCGCTGATCCCCTTCAGCTGGACGGCCTATCGCCGGCAGGCGTCGCAAGACCGACGGGCCGCGGCCAATTCAGCGGAGGTCGTGTCCCTGCGCGCGGTCGACTCGGGTCCTTCGGCACCTCACTGATCGCGCTGCGATGCCATGCTCGATCCTGTACTGCGCCGGCTGATCGATCCTCCCCTCAATCGCGCCGGTGCCTGGTTGGCCGAGCAGGGGGTGCCCGCCAACGGGGCGAGCCTCGTCGGGCTGGCAGTCGGGCTGCTGGCTGTGCCGGCGCTGGCCCACGGCCGGTACGATCTGGCATTGCTTGCGATCCTGCTCAATCGATTGGTCGACGGCGTCGATGGCCCGATCGCTCGGCGGGGCAAGCCGACGCCTTTCGGCGGCTATCTCGATATCATGTGCGACATGGCGTTCTATGCCGCGGTCCCGGTCGGATTTGCCCTCGCCAGTCCGGCAAACGCCATTTGGGCGGCCGTCCTGCTCGCCTCCTTCGTGTGCACCGGAACGTCGTTTCTCGGACGCGCCGTCCTGGCGGGTGAACACGGCGAGGCTTACGACGGCAAACGCGGGCGGAAATCGTTCTTCCATGCCGCGGGACTGATCGAGGGAAGCGAGACGATCGCGGCGTTCGTGTTGTTCTGCCTGTTCCCCGGAGCCTTCCCTTGGCTTGCGGGCTTCTTCGCCGTCTTGTGCGTATGGACCGCCGCAGCCCGGGTCATGGATGCCTACCGGCTGCTTTCACAAATTGGCTCCTGAAGATTTGCTTCGCAAATCGGGGATTGGGCCGGCGCGACCGTATTCTTCATCTACATATTTAGTATAATCAAAGTACTGCACGTATTTCTTCATATTTTTGACCAATTTCAATTGACCCAAGAATTTGCATTAAGTACGATTCTTAAAGCCACATTTGCAGAATGTCGGTTGCTGGCGAATTGCCCGGGTTGAAGTTTGGAGACGAGTATCATGTTGTCTGTCTTCCGGCGGCTGATGGAGAACGACCGAGGCGCCACGGCGGTCGAGTACACGCTGATTGCATCGCTGATCGCCGTTGCGGCAATCGCTTCCATGCGCACCGTCGGCGACAAGATCTCCAATGTTTTGGGCAATGTCGCCAACACCATGAGCTGAGGCGGCAACAAAATTTGGGTTCTGCGAAGGGTGGCCCAGTGATGGGCCATCTGGCGTATTTGATCCGCTATTAGCAGTGTCAAACAGCAATTTTTCCTTTTTAAAATAATGCACTAACTCCTTGACTTCAGGTATCGTAAAAAATATCCTTTGTAACGTTCTTATCCGCTGCCTTTTTATTCGATTTTCTTTTGTGCATTCGTTTGGAAGTATTGTAGTCGGGCCTTTCCAAGGCTGCCTTGGGCAGCCAGGCACCAGCGAATCCACACAAGCGAATCGTTGAATGGCGGCACCTCCGGTTGTGACGCGACGAGCCACCGGCTCCTCGCGAGGATGACCGGTTCATCGGAGGATCCCCGGACGGTGCTTCGCGGCACCGGCGGGGTGGATGGTGTCGGATGTCGCTGGTTGTCCCTGTCCAGTTCGCTTGTCTGATGGGCTTCGCCCTGCTGCTTGTCGCCGCGGCCTGGCAGGACTTGCGAACGATGCGGATCGCCGATGCGTTCTCGCTGGCGATCGTCGCGGCCTTCGGTGTGTGGGCGCTGAGCGGTCTCGCGGCGGGCAATATCTCGATTTCCAAGATCGCCCTGGCCGTTGGGTGCGCCGCAGCCGTGTTTGCGATCGGCGCCCTGGCCTTTGTTTTCGGCGCGCTGGGGGGAGGCGACGTTAAGTTGCTGGCCGCCGCCAGCATCTTCGCCGGGCCTGCTCTCCTCCCCGATTTCCTGATGATCACGGCCCTGGCGGGCGGCGTCTTGGGACTGGCCATGCTCGTTGGCGCGCGGATCGGTCCGGCAGCTCCGGCCGGCGATGGCTCGATATCCGCGCGCCTGCGTGGCGGCTTGCCCTATGGCCCGGCGATCGCTGCCGGCGGCCTGTGGGTTGCCGCCGCGTTGGCCGCCTCGTGAACGGGTGGCGATGACATCATGAACAGCAAGCGCGTCGCCTTTCTGTTGCTGGCGGTTCTCGTCGCCGGCGCGACGGCATTCCTCGCCCGCGCCTGGCTGGCCGCCGAACGCGCCGCGATCGTGGCGCAGGCCGGCACCCAGCGGCCGATGGCCGCGGCGAAGCCCGCCGTCCAGGTCCTGGTCGCCCGTACGGCGATCCGCACCGGCCAGATCATCAAACCCGACGATCTGCGCTGGCAGCCATGGCCGCAAGGCGCGCTGCCGTCCACCTACATCATCGAGGGCAGGCGGCCGATTTCCGATTTTGTCGGCGCGGTGGCGCGCAGCTCCTTCCATGTCGGCGAGCCGATTGCCGAAGTCGAGATCGTCATGGCGGGCTCGCGTGGATTTCTGGCCGCGGTGCTGCGCCCCGGCATGCGCGCGGTCAGCGTGCCTGCCACGGCCACGACGGCTGTCTCCGGCTTCATCTACGCCGGCGATCGCGTCGACGTGCTGCTGACGCACGTCCTGAACGGTCCGGGCGGGCAGCACAGCGCCACCGAGACGATCCTGCGCAACGCCCGCGTCATCGCCATGGACCAGAAGCTCGATTTCGCGCCCGGCGACAAGCCGGACATCGCCAAGACGGCCACACTCGAACTTACGCCCAAGCAGACCGAGATCATCACGCTCGCGGTGAAGATGGGCGATCTGTCGCTTGTTCTGCGGAGCCTGCAGGATATGGAAGAGGGCGAGCGCGATCAGGCCGTTGCCGATGAAGTGCCCGCCGAACTTGGCTACAGCTACACCCACGACAGCCAGGTGAGCCGCCTGATCAAGAACCCGGCGGCCGCGCCGCCACCCGAGGCCGCGCGCACCGTCTTCCTGTTGCGCGGCAGTGCGCGCACCAAACAGGAACTCGATGGCAGCGCCGCCGCCGATCCGTCTGCCCCGCCAGCGCCCGATCCGGCAAAGCAGGGTCCTCGGACGACAACCTTCACCCGTACCTTCCCGAGTGTGCCGCAATGAGCCAGTCATCCGCCCTTGCGTCCAAACCGTCGATCTGGCGGCGTGCCGGCTCGTCGCTCGCGCTCGTCGCGGCCTTGTCGTTCGCGTTGCAGCCCACGCTTTCGCTGGCGCAGGCGGTCGAGCCGGACAGCGCGACCAAGGTACAGACGAAGGCGAAGAGCCAGAACGCCAATGCTTCGGCCAAGAAGGCTGCGCGCAAGAAGAGCCCGACCGACAATGCCTCGGAAGATCTGAATCGCCGTGAGGCGGAGCGCGCCGAACAGGTCGTGCGCACGATGACGTCGCCGGCCGCGCTGAGCACCCTGCCGGCGACGGTGGCTCCAGCGGCGGCGCCGATGGCGGCCCCGATGGCGGCCATGCCGCCAGTCGAGGCCAGCCCGGCAAGTCCGTTGCCGCCGACGGTCGCGGCCATTCCGCCGCGGGCGCCGATCATCAGCGCCTCCTTGACGCCCGATGTCGGCATGTCCCAGGCGGCACCGGCGATAGCCCAGCCGCCGGTTGCCGCCGCGCCGGCTGTCGATCGTAGCGCCCCCCAATTCGCCCAGACACGACCACAGGCACAGCCGCAGCAGGCACAGCCGCAGGTCGCGCCGTGGCGGCCGGCGCCTCAGCAGGCGCAAGCCCCGGCGCCGGTGCCGATTCCGCCCGCCGCGACGCCCCGCCAGCCCCAGGTCGTCGGCGGTGCGCCGAGCCGCGCCTTCGGACAGAGCCAGGTGGTGCCAACCCAGCCGCCGACACTGACGCTAGAGATCAACAAGGGAACCGCCATCAAGTTGCCTGGCCCGGCCGCCACCGTGTTCGTGGCCGCGCCCGACATTGCCGACGTGCAGGTGCGGTCGCCGACCATGGTCTATGTCTTTGCCAAGAAGCCCGGGGACACCGTTCTCTATGCCGTCGACGATCAGGACCGGGTCCTGCTCAATACCATCATCAGCGTTACCTCGCCGATCAGCCGCATGAAGGGTGCGCTCGATGCGTTGCATCCCGCCAACGGCATCACCTACGACAATCAGGGCGAGACCATCGTGATGACCGGCACGGTCCGCTCGGCGGCGGTTGCCGAAGATGCCCGCCGGCTGGCTCTCCAGCACGTCAACGGCAACGCCGCCAAGGTGATCAGCAACGTAAGGGTCGATGCGCCCACCCAGGTGCAGTTGCGCGTCAAGGTCGCGGAAGTCCGGCGCGAGGCGCTGAAGCGCGTCGGCATCAACTGGCAGAACATCAACAACGTCGCCCTGTTCGGCCTTGCGACGTTCGGCATCGGCGCGGGCGCCGGATTCGCCGTGCGGACCGTGCAGTCCGTCGGCGGCGCGGCTTCTGGCGCCGTCGCGCTGCAGTCCAACGACGGTAGTCTGAACGGCTTCATCGACTTCCTCGCCACCCAGAACCAGGCGACCATCCTCGCCGAGCCGAACCTGATCGCCATGTCCGGCGAGACGGCGAGCTTTCTGGCCGGCGGCGAGATCCCGATCATCACGCCACAGGGCGGGACCACCAACGCCACCATCATGGTGAGCTACAAGCAGGTTGGCGTCAGCCTTGCCTTTACGCCGACCATCATCGGCGATCGCATCAATCTCAAGGTCGCACCGGAAGTGAGCCAGCTCTCCACCGTAGGCTCCATCAGCGTGCCGCTCACCGCGACCGCCGTCGTCACCGTGCCGGGTATTCAGACACGCAAGGCAGCGACCACGATCGAACTCGGCAGCGGCCAGAGCTTCGCCATCGCCGGCCTTCTCCAGGCGAGCTCCCAGCAGGACATCGTCAAGCTGCCGTGGCTGGGTGACATCCCCGTCCTGGGCACGCTGTTCAAGTCGGACGCCTACCAGCGGTCGGAAACGGAGCTGGTGATCATCATCACGCCGTACTTCGTCGAACCGACCAGCGGCAAGCTGCGCACGCCCCTTACCGATCGCGTGCCGCCAACCGACGCCGATCGGCTGGTCTACCAGCGTCTCAATCACCCGACGCCGCCGCGCCGCGTCGCGGTCGGTCGGGAGCAGTACGCCGGACCGTCGGCGGGCTTCAAACTGGATTAGGGAGAGGTCATGCGATCCGCCATCTTGGTCCTCCTCGCAAGCTGCAGCCTTGCAGCCTGCGCCAATCCGGTCGCCCAACAGGCGACTGTCGACACGGTCCACGACGCCGTGCGCGCCGACACGATGGTCGCCGTCAACTTCGCGCCCGGTGCCGGCCAGCTCGATGCCGCGCAGCTCAACGGACTGAAGACGATGGTCGCGGCGGGGAGGCGTGCCCAGCGCGACGAATTCGCCGTCGTGTCCGACGGCTCGGGGGGCGCGGTGCAGAAGATGCGGGCGCAGCGCGTCGCGCAGAGCCTGTCGGAGTCCGGTGCACGCTGGGTGACCACCGCGGTGGAACCCGCCATGGCGATGGGCCCCAATTCGGTGGTGGTCGTGCGATCGGAGTATCTGATCGCCAGCAACAGGTGTCCGAACTACTCCCCGGCGGCCATGTGGAACCCCAACGAGGCCGCCATGCCGGGATTCGGCTGCGGCGACGCCTACAACATGGGCCAGATGCTGGCCCGGCCGCGTGACGCGGCGATCGGGCGCTCGCCCGGTCCGGCCGACGGCACGGTGAATGCCGAAGCGGTCGCCCGTTACCGCGAGGGCAAGGTCCGCCCGCTCCAGGGGAGCGCGACGACCGGCGGTGGGTCGAATGGGGGCGGTGCCACATCGGGCACTAACTGAGGCAGCAGAGATGTCCGCTATGGCGAACGCCAAAATCCTGACGTCGGCGTCGCAAGACGACAAGCTTGGCCTCAATACCATGGCCTTCATCACCGACACGGCCACGCTGTCGCGCGTATCGGCGGACTTGTTCAACATGACGCTGGGCAAGGCCAACATCCGCGAAGGCTCGATCGATGCCGCGCTGGCGATCGGTGACTGGCCGCGCGACCTCGATCTGCTCATCGTCGATCTCGCCGGAGCCGCCGACCCGATTGCCGATGCCGCCGCACTCAAGACCGCGGTCCCGGGGGGATGCATTGTGATCGGCGTCGGTCGCATCAACGACGTGGCGCTCTTCCGCGACCTGATCGCGGTCGGATTCAACGACTACCTCGCGATGCCGTTCGCCGAGGGAGCCATGGGCCGGGCCGTCGAGCGTGCGCTTGATCTTCGCCAGCGGACCGGCGCTGCCGCGACGTCGGCCCAGGCGTCGCTCAAGGATGCGTCCCCCCGTACCTTGTCGGTGATCGGCGCGCGCGGCGGCGTAGGGGCCACGACGGTTGCGGTTGCGGTTGCGGCCATGCTGGGTGAGCGACTCAAGGAAGAGACGCTGCTGATCGACTTCGACCTGCACTACGGCTCGCTGATGCTGGCGCTCGATCTCGAGGCCATCGATGCCTTGCGGGAAGCGCTGGATCAGCCCGATCGGATCGATGCCCTGTTCATCCAGCAGGTCGCCCAGAAGAAGAGCGAGTACCTCTACGCCATGGGGGCCGAGGAAGCGCCGACCAACGGCTTCCAGGCCCGGCCCCATGCCGCCGGCGATTTCCTGAGGTCGATTCATCGCCGATTCCGCTGGGTCGTGGCCGACGTGCCGCGCGGCGACCCGGTGATCCAGCGTCAGGTGATCGAGGCGTCGACCGATATCCTGCTCGTCACCGACCTGTCGCTGCCCGGAGTCCGCGATGCCATGCGCCTGCAGCAACTTGTTCATGATGTGGCGCCGAGCGCGAGACTGTACATCGCGACCGGCGGTGCGATCGACGCCCGCCGCTCGCCGGTCAAAGTGTCCGATGTCGAGCGAACCCTCAAGCACAAGGTCGATTGCCAGATTCCGGCCGATCCGGCGGCGGCTCTTTCGGCGGTGAATGTCGGCAAACCACTCTCGGAGGCGGCACCGGCCAGCGGCATCGTCAAGGCGCTGCGTCCGCTCGTCGCCGGTCTCGACGCACCGGGCGGCGAGAGTCGGACGGGCACGGGCAGGAAGACGGCAAGCCTGTTCGAACGCTTCGGACGCGGCCTCAAGAAGAAATAGCCGGTCATGTTCGGATTGCGTTCCAAGAAACCCGAACGGACTGAGGTTGCTCCCGTCGGCCCGCTCGATCGGATCGATCGCCGGGCCCCGGTAGAGCCGCGCCCGGACCGGACTCTTGTCGATCGCGATGCACGCCTTGCTGCCGCGTCGGCCGGGCTGCACGAGGCGGTCGCTCCGCGGCTGCGCGCGCTGATCGAGGCGGGGAGCCCGGCTGGCGAGGTGACGCGCCAGGCTGGTTCGCTGTCCCAGGCGCACTTCCGCAGCCACGGCGTCCTGCTGGCGCCCCTCGAGTTGCGCCAACACGTCTCGGACGTTCTTCGTCCGCTCCTCCCCGCGACGAGCTTCGGCGCTCCGATGCCCGAAACTGCAGGGCAAGAGCTACCAACGGCGACCGAAAAGGTCTTGGCAGTAAGAATCCCCGACCTCTCCGGACAATCGCAGGCGACACCGGGTGTCGAGAAAGCCGAGACCTCCGGGCGCTCGGCTGCTCTTCAAGCCGAGTCTCTCCTCAAGACGGATCCCGGCGACCAGCCGGCCGACAAGTCGTCGAGCACGCTCTCCCGCAGCAAGGTCGATCAGGCCCGGCGCGCCGTGCAGCCCATGGTGATGGCCCGCATCGACCTCGCGGCCGCCGTCAGCCTGCCGCGCAGCGAACTTGCGCGCCAGCTCGAAGGGCTAGCCGCCGAATTGCTTGCAGAGCACCGCATCCAGCTCAATCGGCCGGAGCAGACCGACCTCGTCTACCAGCTCGTCAACGACATGATGGGACTTGGGCCTCTCGAGCCTCTGCTCGCGGACGAGGCCATCACCGACATCATGATCAACGGCGCCAAGCAGATCTATATCGAGCGCGGCGGCAAGATCGGTCTCACCTCGGTGACGTTCGAGGACAACGCCCATCTCCTCAACATCTGCAACCGGATCGTCAGTCGCATCGGCCGACGCGTCGACGAGGCGAGCCCGATCTGCGACGCGCGCCTGGAGGACGGAAGCCGCGTCAACATCATCATCCCGCCGTTGGCGATCGACGGACCTTCGGTCTCGATCCGCAAGTTCGGCAAGCGTCAGATCGGCTTCGACCAGATGGCGCAACAAGGCAACATCTCGCCGGCCATGGCGACGGTCCTGCGCATCGCCTCGCGTTGCCGGCTGAACACGGTCGTGTCGGGGGGTACCGGCTCGGGCAAGACGACCATGCTGAACGCCCTCTCGGGCATGATCGACAACGGCGAGCGTGTCGTGACCATCGAAGATGCCGCCGAGCTGCGCATGCAGCAGCCCCACGTCGTCCGCCTGGAAACGCGCCCGGCGAACCTGGAGGGCAACGGCGAGGTCACGATGCGGGACCTCGTGAAGAACGCGCTGCGCATGCGCCCGGACCGCATCATCCTGGGTGAGGTCCGCGGCCCGGAGGCGATCGACCTTCTCCAGGCGATGAATACCGGCCACGATGGATCGATGGGAACGCTGCACGCCAACCGGCCACGGGAAGCCCTCACGCGTCTGGAAAACATGGTCACCATGGGCGTATCCAATCTGCCGCCCAAGGCGATCCGCTCGCAGATCGCCGGTTCGCTGCAGTTGATCGTGCAGATCAGCCGCATGCGCGACGGCGTGCGGCGGGTCACTCACATCACCGAGGTCATGGGCATGGAGGGCGAGGTCGTCATCACCCAGGATCTGTTCACCTACGAGTTCCGCGGCGAAACCGTCGACGGCAAGCTGAGTGGCGCCTTCAAGAGTTCCGGCCTGCGACCGCATTTCCTGCCGCGCGCCGCCTACTACGGCCTCGACAAGGTGCTGATGGAGGCCATGGGATGAGCGGCAGCGCCGGGCCCCACGGCTTCGACCTGGACATGGTTACGATCCTGATCTCGGTCGGGTTCGTTCTCACCTTTGCCGCCCTCTACGTGGTGTTCGGTGGCTTCTTCGCCGAACGACGGTTGCGCGACCGGCTCGAAGATCTCGACGCGCGCACACAGGCCGGTCCGCGCACGCTCCAAATGGCGACGCTCAGGCGCGTCGAAAAGGCGGGGAGGCTGCCGACGCTCGACCGGTTGCTGTGGCGCTGGTTTCCCAATGCCAACAGCATTCGCCTGAAGCTCCAGGCCTCGGGCACGAATGTCACGCTGGGCGACTTTGCCTTCACGTCGCTCGCCCTCTCTGTCGCCACGGCATTCCTTCTCTTCGTCGTTCTCGATCTTGCGCCAGCCATTGCGTTGGGCAGCTCGCTGCTGATCGGTGTTGGCCTGCCGAACTTCTGGATCGGCTGGACGGCGCGCCGGCGAGGTCAAAAATTCAACCTGCTGTTCCCGGAGGCGGTCGATCTGATCGTCCGCGCGCTGCGGGCCGGCCTGCCGGTGCAGGAAGCGATCGGGACCGTGTCGCGGGACATCAAGGATCCCGTCGGCGGCGTCTTCCGCCGCGTGCAGCAGGAAGTGCAGCTTGGCGTGCCGATCGATACGGCGCTTTGGCGGGTCGCCAAGACGGTACAGACCGACGAGTTCAACTTCCTCATTGTCGCGATGTCGATCCAGCGCGATACCGGCGGCAATCTGGCGGAGACCCTGGCCAATCTCAGCGCGTTGCTGCGCGCCCGCCAGCAGCTTCGCCTCAAGATCCGTGCGTTCACCTCGGAAGCGCGGGCCACGATGATGATCATGGTGGGCCTGCCGTTTCTGGTCGGCGGCGGCCTTTTCCTGATCTCCCCAAGCTATATCGCGCCGATGTTCACGACCGAAACCGGTCAGATGATTGCCGCAGGTGCAGCCTGCAGCATGGGGCTGGGAATCTACGTCATGAACAAGATCGCCACGATCAAGGTCTGACGGCGCGATGGATCCAGTCCTCTCCGAGAAGAGCTTCGCGGTCATCGTCGCGGCCGCGACGTTCGTCGCGTTCTGGGCTCTGGGGACGGCTTTGACCTCGCAGCCGCCGATCGAGGCACGCTTGAAGGCGCTGCGCACGCGCCGCATGAAGACACGCGGCGAACAATCCATGTCTGCCAAGCCGTCGCCGAGGGCCGTGTCGCTGGGCATTCTGCGGAAGATTGCAGGCCGCCTGAATCTTCTTCGCGGCGTGGCGGCCGACCAGACCTCACGCAAATTGCGCCGGGCGGGATTTCACTCGCGCGACGCGGCAGTGGTCTACGTCTTCATCAAACTCGCCCTGCCGCTCCTGCTGGGCTTTCTGATGATCGGCCTGACATCGGTTTCGGGTGTTCTGGACCTGCCGGAAGACCTTGTCCTGCCGGCCTGTATAGGAGCGGTACTGGCGGGCTTTCTGCTTCCGGAACTCTACATCAAGAACGCCGCTGCCAAGCGCCGCGAAGTGCTGAACGCGATCCTCCCCGAAGGTCTCGATCTGCTGACGATCTGCGTCGAGGCCGGACTGAGCATCGATGCTGCGTTTCGCAGGGTTTCCCGCGAAATACAGGGGTCGATGCCCGAACTGGCCGTCGAATTCGAGATGACCGCGATCGAACTCACCTATCTGCCCGATCGCCAGCAGGCCCTGGAAAACATGGCGGACCGCTCGGACTCACCGGCGGTGACCGCCCTGGTAAATGCGCTCCGTCAGACTGAAAAATACGGCACGCCGCTGGCCGCTTCCCTGCGCATCCTGAGTCAGGAATTCCGCCAGACAAGGGCCTCGAAGGCGGAGGAGAAAGGGGCCCGGATGCCGGCGCTGATGACCGTCCCGTTGATGGTGTTCATCCTGCCTACGCTCATCACCGTACTGCTCGCGCCGGCAATAATGTCGGCGATGAAGTTGACATAATTGACATAAATTTCTTAGACTTACGGCATATTCCTCTGAGTTTGGATAAAATTCATATTTTGCCCGTTTGGGCAGTCATTGATGGGGGCAGACATGCTGCGTAGTTTTTCGCGCGGGGCTCATTCTGCGTACACGACCTGGCAGCGCCTTCGGCGTGACGACTCGGGGTCGGTTCTCAGCTTTTTCGTCATCGTTCCCGTGCTCATCGGCGCCGTCGCGCTGGGCGTCGAGACCGGCGAAATGTACCGCATCAAACGCCAGATGCAGGGAGCCGCAGACGCGGCGGCGCTCTCGGCGTCGGTCGATCGCGTCGCCGGCAAGAATACCGCGACGATCACCGCGACGGCGCTTTACGAGGCGCAGCGCAACGGCTTCCAGAATGCCGTCGACGGCGTCGCCGTGACCGTGAACGCCCCGCCGACGTCGGGCTCCAACGTCTCGACCTCCGGCGCGGTCGAAGTCATCATCACCAAATCACGGGGCTTCACCCTCGGCGCCGCCCTCAACAGCTTTCTGGGAGTCGCCAACCAGAGCTTTACCCTGCGGTCGCGCTCGGTCGCGGCACAGGGAACCTCATCCAGTGCCGAGGGCTGCATAGTGGCGCTCACGCCCGCCGCCGAGCAGGGAGTGAGCTTTACCTCGTTCAACAACTTCAATTCGGACTGCACGATCGTCTCGAACGGGACTTCGACATCGTCCAACTCGAATGCGTCCGTGTACATGGGGGGCTTCAACAACGCGAGTTTGAAGTCGGTATGGACGCGCGGCAGCTTCTACAAGACCTCGTACAACAGTTTCACCACAACCAGCTCGGTGAAGACGAACCAGACGTCGACGGTCGTCGATCCCTATGCAACCTCGCTGCCTACGCCGTCGCCGGGAACTTGCAGCTATACGAACTTCAGCCGTTCCGGCGGCAGCTCGCTCACCCTCTCGCCGGGGACGTACTGTGGCGGTCTGACGGTGTCGAGCTACAGCAATGTCTACTTCACGCCGGGCATCTATTACGTCGCCAACGGCGATCTCTACCTCAGCAGCGTGAACAACGTTACTTGTCCGACCTGCACGGCCAACAACGGAATAGCCATCGTGCTCACCCAGACGACCGGCAATAATTCCGACATCGGTGGTGTCAGGATCTCGTCGGACAACAACATCACGCTCAACGCCGGCAAGACGAACACGGGCGTCTATGCCGGTGTGCTGTTCTACCAGGACCGCCGCGCGACGACCGGAACGATGACATCGACCTCGAAGATCTTCACCATCAGCTCGCTCAACACCGTGACCTTGAACGGCGCCATCTATTTCCCCAACAACCGCATCGATGTCTCGAGCGTCAACAATGTCGGTGCGGGTGAGGATGGCTGCACCATCTGGGTCGGCCGCTACATCAAGTTCTCGTCGTACAACAACAATTACAAGGGCGGCTGCGCGACCTACGGGACCACGCCGGTCTCGATCGTGACGGACGGCAAGAGCAAGGTATACGAGTAGGGAAGCAACGATGCTCCGCTTCTTCAACCCTCGATCTCGACTATTCAGCCTCGATCGTCACGGCAATATCATGATCGAGTTCGCGCTCGTCGTGCCGGTCCTTTTCATCCTGCTCGTGGGCATGCTCGATCTTGGCCGTTTCGGTCTCCAGAAATCGGCGATGCTCCAGGGCGCGCGGGCAGGCGGACAATATGCGACCGTGGCGTATAGCGAGTCGTCGAACATCAACACGACCGCGCAGAACGCCACGGGGTTGACCGGGGTGACGGCGACGAACACCGTCTTCTGCGAGTGCGTCTCCGGCACCACGGTCTCCTGCTCGACGACCTGCGGCTCGGGGCAGACGCTGAAGCGCTATGTGACGGTCACCACCACCAAGGCCTTCAGTTCCGTCTTGTCGGTGGCGACGCTCAGTCTGGCCGGGATCGGAAGCTGGTCGCCGCCGACGTCGATCACGGCCTCCGTTACCCTGATCGTTCCCTGACATGGCGGCGCGTCGGGAGAGGAGCCGGACGAGGTTGCTGTCGCGGCTGGCAGGCGATCAGCGGGGCGTCTCAATTCTGGAATTCGCGCTCGTGGCGCCACTGTTGCTGACCATGACGGTGGGCGCGGTGGACTTCGGACGTATGTTCTATGTCCGGCAGGGCCTCGAGTATGCGACCGAGGAAGGAGCGCGCTACTACATGCTCAATCCGACTGTTGCGACGTCGGAGATCACCACGCAACTTCGCAGCAAGATGCCCGGAGCCATGGGCCCCAGCGTCAATGTCACCTATGCCGACACGGCCAATTGCAACGCCAACAGTTCCGTGACCTGCACGACGATCACGGCCACTTACTCTTTCAGCTTCATCGTCGGATATCTGGGGACCGGCGCCCAAACGCTGCGTGCGACTGCCCAGGCGGTCCGGCTGCTATGACGGCAGCCGTTTCTGGAGTGATTTCAATAAGCTGCTCCCAGTTATTGAGTGCTTGGTTGCGATTACCCCCAATACTTTGATAGTCTCTCCCGTCACCGGCAGATCCTGCACAATCAGGACGCCTATTTGGGGTTGGAATGAAGCTGGCGCCGATCTTGAGGGCGGGCCGTGCGCTCATCGGGGCGCTTCTCGTCGCTGGCTGCGGCCTCGACCTCTCTGGCTCGAATTCCCAAGGCGATAACTACGATTCGTCCGTGCAGCAGGCCGATCAGGCTCGCAAGGTCGGTGACTTCGACTCGGCGATTCCGTTGTATGGTCGGGCCTTGCAGGCCAAGCCGGACGGCGTTGAAGCCAAGCTCGGGCTCGGCCAGTCCTTCCTGTCGATCGGGGCGCCCGACGAGGCGGCGGCGCTGTTCCGGGACGTGTTGACGCGGCGCGACAGCAATCAGGTTGCCCGGCGGGGGCTTGCGGCGGCGTTGATCTCGATGGGCCAGCCCGATCTGGCAGAGCGCCAGCTCGAGGCGGCATTGCAGGCGGACAGCCGCGATTATCGTTCGCTGAACGCGCTTGGCGTCGTGCTCGACATGCGGGGGCAGCATGCCGCCGCCCAGGCGAGGTATCGCCAGGGCATCGAGGTGGCGCCCGACTACGTACCGTTGCGGAACAACTTCGCCCTGTCGCTGGCGATCTCGGGAAACCCGCAGGAGGCGATCGCCCAGCTCTTGCCGCTCGCCAACAGCCGGTCGGCCGACGGGCGCGTGCGCCAGAACCTCGCCTTCAGCTACGCCATGGCCGGCGACCTCGAGAATGCCCTGCAGGTCAGCCGCAAAGACCTCGACGAACAGAGTGCCCAGCGGCAGCTTTCCTACTTCATGCAGCTCAAGAGCCTGCCGCCGGAGGCGCGAAGCGCCGAGCTGCGGCGCAATCCCAGCTTCTTCCCGCAATCCAGCAGCGGCTCCTAGGCGGCCAGATCGAGGAGGGCGAGACAATGTACGGATTCCGCAATTTGGGCATGAAGGCTCTTGTCTGCTCTGTGCTGTTCGCGATCGGTGCGCCGGCCCACGCCAAGGCCCCGCGCAGCACCGTCGACATGCCGGCGTCGGCCGGGGTGCCCGAGTTCCGCGACCCCAAGACCGGCCAGGTCTGGACTCCGAACAATGTCGGGCTGGTTCCGGGGCCGAACACTCCGGCCGATCGGGCTTTCGATCCGCTGGGCCAAGCCGCGCGCGTCGACGGCGTGGTCGTCCAGAGGCCGAGGATCACTCCCCTGGGCGCAGTGCCGATCACGGCCGGGCCCACGGTGCCGATCGTCAGCATCGAGGACGCGACGCTGCGCGCCGTCCCGGAGCAGCGCTGGCAGGTCGTGCTCTACCTGAACAACAACAGCGGCAAGACCATCGTGCCGCTGCTTCATTGCAGCTTCACCAACGGTGGCAAGCCGGTCGAGGAAACGCGTGTCCTCGTTCCGGCGGTCGGAGGCGGCCTGCGGGTGGGGCTCACCATCCACGGGCCGAAGACCAGCCTCTTCGTCGATCGCGCCGTCTGCCGGGTCGAGTCGCCCTAGGGCCGTCCGCTCACCCTTGCACGGAATAGCCGCCGTCGACGGTGATGGCGGCGCCCGTCACATAGTCCGACGCGGCGGCGGCCAGGAACACCGCGACGCCGGCAAAATCGTCGGGCGTGCCCCAACGTCCGGCCGGCGTGCGCTTGAGGACGGAGTCGTGCAGCGCCGGCACATCCTCGCGTGCCCGCCGGGTCAGCGCGGTATCGATCCAGCCTGGCAGGATGGCGTTGACTTGGATGCTGTCCTTTGCCCAGGCCGTCGCCATCGCCTTGGTCATCTGGACGATCCCGCCCTTGCTCGCCGCATAGGCCGTCGTGAACGAGGCGCCGAAAATCGACATCATCGAGCCGATGTTGATCATCTTGCCGGCGCCGGCCTTTTTCATCTCGGGATAGGCGGCATGGCTGCACAGGAAGGCGCTGGTCAGATTGCTGTCGAGGACCTTGTGCCATTCCGCCAAGGTGTAGTCCTGCGGCTGCTTGCGGATGTTGATGCCGGCATTGTTGACCAGGATGTCCAGCCGGCCATGACGCTTGACCGTGTCGGCGATCAGGGCGCGGCAGGACTCCTCCTTCAGGACGTCGACGGCGATCGCGCTCGCCGTGGCGCCAATACCCTGGATCTCCGCAACGGCGGCGGCGTTCTTGGCCGCATCGCGGCCGGCGACGATAATCGCGGCACCCGCCTGCGCCATGCCCTTCGCCATTCCGAGGCCGATGCCGCCATTGCCGCCGGTGACGATGGCCACGCGGCCGGAAAGATCGAAAAGCTTCATCGTCGTTTCTCCTGCTACGAAGGGCGTTCTGTATAGCGGACAGGAGAGATTGGGGACAGACCAGGCCGTTTCGCCGACAAGGAAACGTCGCTACGCTGCCTGCCTGTTCGGGAGGGTGCGTAGATGGGCGGCATGGTGTTCGGGCGGCGGACGGCATTGACGACGGGCACGGCGCTGGCGACCGCATCCCTGATCCGGCCACGCGAGGCGCGGGCGGCGAAGTCGTTGACGGTCGTGCTGGAGTCGGAGGTCACGATCCTCGATCCGCACGCCACCACGGTGAACATCACCCGATCGTTCGCGCTTCACGTCTTCGACATGCTGTTCGCCATGAACGAGCGCGGCGAGATCAAGCCGCAGATGGTCGACACCTGGCAGAGCAGCACCGACAAGCTCACCTGGACATTCGTCCTGCGCGATGGCCTCAAGTGGCACGATGGCACCCCGGTGACGGCGGCGGATTGCGTCGCGTCGCTCAGGCGCTGGGGCTCGCGCGATACGCTGGGCAAGATGTTGATGGCCGAGACCGCGTCCCTCGAGCCGGTCGACGCCATGACTTTCAAGCTCGTTCTCAAGAAGCCGTTTCCGCTGCTGCTCGATGTGCTGGGCAAGCCGAACGCGCCGCTGCCGGCCATGATGCCGGCGCGCCTTGCCGCCACGCCGGCCGACCAGCGCATTCCCGAGCCGATCGGCTCCGGGCCGTTCCGGTTCATCAAGAGCGAGTGGCGGCCCGGCAATGCCATGGTGCTGGAGCGCAATCCCGACTACGTGCCGCGCAAGGAGGCACCTGATTTCCTGGCTGGCGGCAAGAACGTGAAGATCGACCGCCTGGTGCTGCGCGTGATGCCCGACCAGTCCACCGGCGCCAATGCGCTGATGGTGGGCGAGATCGATTACATGCAGTACCTGCCGTTCGACATGCTGCCGCTGCTGGAAAAGGAACGGGGTGTGAAGCTGATGGGACTGGGCGGGCTGCATCAGTTCCAGGGCAACTTCCGCCTGAACCATGCCGCGCCGCCGTTCGACAACCCCGCGGTGCGGCGCGTGCTGTGGAAGCTGGCCGATCAGGATGCGACCCTGACCGCGATCGGCGTGCCCGAACGCTATCGCGCCAAGTCCTGTCCGTCCTTCTGGATGTGCGGCACGCCGCTCAGCACCGACGCGGGATCGGCGGCGGCCAAGGTCGATCTGGCGGCCGCCCGCGCCGAATTGAAGGCGTCCGGCTACAAGGGGGAGCCGGTGATCGTGCTGGAAGTCGCGGGCTCGATCAGCCAGACCGCGGCGCGCGTTCTCGTGCAGAACATGCGCGACGTGGGCTTCACGGTCGAGGAGCAACCCCGGGACTGGCCGACCATCCTGGCCCGCCGGGCCAAGAAGGAGGGCTGGTCGATGTTTCCGGTCTACTCCAACGGCACCGACATGTTCTCGCCGCTCACGCACTTCTATATTGCCGCGAGCTGCAACGAATTCCCCGGGTGGTCGTGCGACGAGCGCATTCCGAAGCTCCTGAAGGCGTTCACCGAGGCCGGAGCCCTCGAGGACCGAAAGCGGATCGCCGCCGAGATCCAGGTCATCGCCTACGAGCTGGTGCCGTCGGTGATGTGGGGCCAGTTCAGCATCGCCTCGGGTTACCGAAGCGACCTCAAGGGCCTGATCCAGTCGTCGTATCCGATGTTCTGGGAGGTCGACCGCTGATGGGGACGGTAAGGCACAACGAATCGCAAAGTCGCTACGAGCTCGAGACGGAGCATGGGCTGGCGATCGCCGTCTATCGCCGGCAGGACGCTCGTATGGTCTTCACTCATACGGAAGTGCCGCCGGCCGACGAGGGCAGGGGCATCGGCTCCCGGCTCGTCCGCTTCGCCCTCGACGATGCCCGCAGGCGCGGCTTCAAGATCGTGCCGGCGTGCAGCTTCGTCGTCGCCTTCGTGCACCGCCACCCGGAGTACGACGACACCCGCAGCTAAGGCGCCTGCACCGAGCGCACGACGAGGAAGGCGACGAGGGTGGCCGCTGCCGTCACGGCCGAGCCCCAGGCGAGGTCGACCAGGCTCACGGCCATCGGCCAGCCGCGCAGGGTGGCGAGGTTGGTGAGGTCGTAGGCGGCGTAGACGCAGAAGCCGAAGAACGCGCCGTACAGAACCGCGGCGGTCCACGAGCCGGTTGCCAGCGCCGGCGGGACGGCGAAGACGGCGATCCCGGCCGCGTGGACCAGGTAGAACAGGATGGCGACGGACCAAACCGGCCGGTCGACCAGGAGTTGGCCCAGGCGGGCCCTGTAGAACTCCCGGCTGATCAGCCCTAGCCACAGCGCATCGAGGATGGCCAGCACCGCCATCGCGCCGAGATAACTGGCAAGATACGTCTTCATCGAGGGCAGTCTAGCCTGCGCCCGGCGCCATCGTCCTGGCGAAGTGCTCGGCGAGGTGCCGACGCGCGGCGTTGCCGGCATCGCGATCCCAGCAATTGACGATCGCGACACGAAAGCCTCCGGGTGGCATGGCGTGGCGGTCGGGAGCCACGTCCTCGTGGAAGGTGATCTGGACGCTGGAGACGCCGGGCAGACGGGCGACCGCCTGCTGCAAGGCGAGCGGCGGATGGCGATAGCGTGGTCCGTGCGGCACGAACAGCACGACGCTGTAGCCGGCGCGCCGCCCCGAGTCGTCGAACCGCCATTCCCCCGTCGAATACAGCCGGACCAGGGCGTCGACCCAGCCCTCGCCGTAGAGGTCGGGCCACTGGTCGGCGAAGCGCAGGTGCACCTCAATGATGCGTCCCCCGATGGTCTCGAGATTGACCATGCCGGTGTAACCCGCGAGATGGCGGCGGCACCACGCCCCACACCAGTCCTCGACCGGGGGCACGGGGCCGGCGTGCACCTGCCAATGATCGAACGTGCCGTCGCCGCTCGCGAGGCCGCTGGCATGGCGCCACCAGTGCGGCTGGCCGTCGACCACGGCGACGTCGCTGCTGACGTGATCGCCTTCGAGCAGGGTCGACCACATGTGACCGGGGCGGTAGGCGATGGCATAATCGACATCGGAGCGCAGCACGCAACTGCCGACGCCCATGCCCTTGAGGTTGTAGATCGGCTTGGAGAACACCGGATAGGTCGAGGGCGCGACGCCATGCGGCGCGGCGTCGAGCCCCTGGCTCATCGCCACCGCGAGCTTGTCGTAGACCCAGCGATGGCCGGGGTTCCAGATCCAGGCGTCGCTGTCCTCGGTCGGAATGAAGACGTCGGCAGGACACGCCGCACTCGCGAAATATTGAGTGCGCCATGGGTCGATCTCGCAAATCGGCACTTGCATCCCTCTGGTGGACAAGTGGAGGCTGGGAACTGTGAGTGCGCGACGGGCCCATTGCAACCGGCTATCGTCGACAGGTGTTGCGCGCGGTGCGGAGGTGTCGTGTCGATCCAGGTGACGCAAGTCGTTCGGGCCGAAGCGCCGGACCCGGCTTCGCATTTTCTGGCCGTTCGTGGTCTCACCGAGCAGCTGGCCGCGCCGTTGTCGCCCGAAGACCAGACCGTGCAGTCGATGCCGGATGCCAGTCCGACCAAATGGCATCTCGCGCATACCACGTGGTTCTTCGAGACCTTCGTGCTGCGCCCCCGCGCGGCGGGGTACCGGGTCTTCGATCCGGCCTACGACTACCTTTTCAACTCCTACTATGAAGCCGTCGGCCCGCGTCATCCGCGCCCGCTGCGGGGAATGGTCTCGCGGCCCGGCGTTGCCGAGATCATGGCCTATCGCCGCCACGTCTCCGACGCCATGGCCGAACTGCTCGAGCGTGGTGCCGGCGACGTGCAGGCGCTGGTCGAGCTCGGTCTTCATCACGAGCAGCAGCACCAAGAGCTGATACTGATGGACGCCAAGCACATGCTGTCGCTCAATCCCCTGCGTCCGGCCTACAGACCTGCATCGCATGCCGTCGTGGCGGACGCCGCGCCGCCTTCCTGGATCGGCTTCGACGGCGGACTGGTCGAGATCGGGCACGATGGCCGGGGCTTCGCCTTCGACAACGAAGGGCCCCGCCATCGCGTCTGGCTCGAGCCGTTCGCGCTGGCGTCACGCCCGGCCAACGGCGCCGAGTATCTCGCCTTCATCGAGGAC
>Ga0082335_1000931_pt1 | contig 68008 bp, 63 predicted proteins | sample Subgrocontami58m_FD_72375 | JGI IMG/M metagenome (GOLD analysis project Ga0082335, IMG submission 72375) | Subsurface groundwater microbial communities from S. Glens Falls, New York, USA - GMW37 contaminated, 5.8 m (SPADES assembly) (version 2) ... | reverse complement strand
ATGGACTGACAGCCGCAAGGCTGTCAGCCCGCGTCCTAACGCCCTTGCGGGCGTTAGTCCACAGCGCGCTTGCGCGCGCTACTCCAAGGACGTGCTGGTTGGCACCTCCAGCCGATCCCGTGAAACTTAGTGCGGGCCACTTAGATGGAGTGGCGCCCGGGAGGGGGACGCGGATCGACGCCCGCAAGCTCGTCGTCGGTTCCGGTCGACGGCCCCTCCGCGTGCTTGACCTGCCGCCGTTCCGGGTCATAGCATCGGCCGGCATGGACGGCGAAGCGCCGACGCGGATCGGCGGCTACGAGATCCTCTCGGAAATCGCCCGCGGCGGAATGGGGATTGTCTACAAGGCCCGGCAGCCGGGCCTCGATCGCCTCGTGGCGCTCAAGGTGATCGTCGCCGGCGAGCACGCCTCGATCGAGACGATCGAGCGGTTCCAGCGCGAGGCCCGAGCCGCCGCGCGCCTCGAGCACCCGAACGTCGTCCAGGTCTTCGACGTCGGCCAGGACGGCCCCTGCCACTTCTTCACGATGCAGTTCGTCGAGGGGGCCTCCGTCGCCGCCCTCGCGAAAGAGCGCCGCCTCTCCCATCGCCAGGCCGCCGACCCCGACGTGCCGTATGGTCTTCTCGTCGAGGCGTTCTGGGACTTCTCCTGGTACGCGGAGGAGCAGACGCTTCCCGCGGTCACGCTCGAGGGGGAGGGGCCCGTCCTCGGCCGCTCGATCCCGGAGACGGCGGAGATGGCCTCGATGCGCGGGACGATCGAGGCGCTCCTCGATCGGGCGCGTCACGCCCGCGTGTGGGGGAAGGTCGCCGCGGCCGACCTGACCGCCGCGCTCGACGCGGTGCGGGCGATCCAGACGGCCGAGTACGCGCGCGCCGAGGCGGGCCTTTCGCAGGCGATCGCATCCCCCGACCTGACCTCCTTCGCGACTGCGCTCGTGCTGGCGCGCGCCAAGGTCCGCTACCTCACGATGGACTTCGAGCGGGGCCTCGAGGACGCCGCCGAGGTCGTACGCGCCCGGCCGTCGTCGGCCTACCCGCGCTACTTCCTTGCCCACCTCCGCCTGGGCCGGGCCGCGACGAGGGCGGCGAGGGGGGAGGACCCGCGCGAGACGCTGCGGGAGGCGAGCGAGGCCTGCGGAGAGGCGCTCTCGCTGAAACCGGCGTAGGATCAGGCGCTCCAGGAGCGCGCGATTGCCTTGCAGTCGCTCGCGATTGCGGAGGCCGGGCGCGGCGTCGACCCGCGTCCCTCGCTTGCGAAGGCGATCGCGGACCTCGAGGCGGTGCTGGCGATCCACCCGGACTCGGCGACCGCGTGGAGCAACCTCGCGGCGGCGCACCGATCCGTCGGGGACGCCGAGGAGGACCGCGGCGAGGACCCGCGCGAGGCCTACGGCCGCGCGATCGACGCCTGCGATCATGCGCTTCGCCTCCAGCCCTCCTCCGCGCTGACGCTCGTCAGCCGCGCGGGCGCCCGGTTCCGCGTCGGGGAGCACGAGGCGGGGCATGGGATCGACCCGCGGAAGGAGTACGACCTCGCGATCGCGGACTGCACGGAGGCGATCCGGATCGACGCCCTCGTGACAGACGCGTGGATCGGGCGGGCGAACACATGGACGCGGCGCGGGCAGGCCGAGGGAGGGCTCGGCCTCGACGGGCGAGACTCGTACCGGAGGGCGACGGAGGACTTCTCCGAGGCGATCGCGCGGAACCCGAAGGCGTGGCGGGCGCACATGAACCGCGGGCAGATCGAGGAGGCGCTCGGGCGGCTCGACGACGCGGCGAAGGACTACGAAGAGGCGATCTCGGTCGTCGGGGCGGGGTATGCGCCGCTCCAGGCGATGCTCGCGCGGGTGAAGGGGCGCCGCTGACGGGGGTTGCGCCGCGGGGGGGCCTTGCGGCAGAATGCGGCGCAACTCCAAGTATCAACTCCAACGCCAACGAACTCCAACTGCAACGCGAAGAACTTCATGACCTGGTCGTTGCGGCCCGCGCCGCCCGACCGCATTTCACCACGACGACCTCGGGACCGATGAACCAGTTCCCGCCCCGATCGCCGGACTCCGAGACGATCCTGCTCCGCACCGCGGAGCAGCGCGGGATCCTCTCGCACAAAAAGGTCGACGAGGCGCTCCGCACGCGGCAGACGATGACGGAGGCGGACCTCGCGCTCGACCTCGCTGACGTCCTCTTCGAGAGGGGGATCGTCTCGCGCGACCAGCGCGACGCGCTGCGCGGCCTCGCCGCGGAGACGACGCCGGGCTCCGACGCGACCGAGCGACGCGAAGCAGACCCACGCGTGACGCCGATCACCCTGGGCGGGGTCGCCTCCGCGCCCGACACGGGCCCGCCCGGCGAGCCGTTCGGCCGATACCGCCTGGTCGACCAGCTCGGCCACGGCGGGATGGGCGTCGTGTGGAAGGCGTGGGACTCCGACCTGCGGCGCATCGTCGCGCTCAAGCAGATCCTCGCCGGCGAGACGCGGACCGAGCAGCAGCTCGAGCGGTTCCTCCGCGAGGCGCGCGCGGCGGCGCGGCTCCGCCACCCGAACGTGGTCGCGGTCTACGACGTCGGCGAGTTCGACGGGAAGAACTACCTCACCGCGGACTTCATCGACGGGACCTCGCTCGACCGGCGCATGCGCGACGGCGAGGTCTCGACGCGCGAGGCGCTCTCCCTCGCGAAGACCATCGCGGAGGCGCTTCAGTATGCGCACGAGCAGGGGATCGTACACCGCGACATCAAGCCGGCGAACATCCTCCTCGACCGCGCGGGGAAGCCGTACGTCACCGACTTCGGCCTGGCGAAGGACGCGAGCCCCGGCTCGGGCCCGGCGCTTACGCTGAGCGGCGACCTCCTCGGGACGCCGTCCTACATGAGCCCCGAGCAGGCGATGGGGCGGCCGGACCTGCAGGGGCCCGCGAGCGACCAGTTCTCGCTCGGCGTGATGCTCTACGAGCTCGTCACGGGGGCGCTTCCCTTCCGCGCGCCCGGGATGCAGGAGTTGCTCAACTCGATCACCGACTCCGATCCGATCCCTCCGACGCGGCTCGACCGGAAGGTCCACCCAGACGTGGAGACGGTGATCCTGAAGGCGATGGAGAAGGACCCCGCGAAGCGGTACCCCTCGATGGCGGAGCTGGCCGCAGACCTCGGGAGGATCCTCGACGCGGAGCCGATCCTCGCGCGGCGGCCGTCGGTCGGCAGGCGGATCCTGCGCAGGGTCACAAAGCACAGCACGCTCGCGGTCGCTGTCGTCGTCGCCATGGTCGTCGGAGGGACGCTCGGTCTCCTCGCGTGGAAGAAGCACCAGGCGGGCAAGGAGGCGGAGGAGAAGCTCCGCCACGCCGGTGCCGCGCAGGCCGTCGTGCGCCGGTGGGTGGACCTCGCGCGCGACCTCGCCGCGATCGAGGAGGTCGCCTCCGACGCCACGCTCGACGCGGCGGCCGTCGCGGAGCGGACGAAGGGGCCCCGGGCCGCGGTCGAACGGTTCATGCGAGAGACCCCTCCCGACGTCACCTCCCAGGCGACGATGAAGGCCCTCGCGGGGTGGGCGCGCCATCTTGCGGGAAGGCACGACGAGGGGATCGCCTGGATCCGGGAGGCGGCCGCGGTCGATCCAGAGGTCCCCTATCCGGCGTGCATGGAGGCGCTCGTACGCTTGGATGAGTTCCTCTCGCGCTGGCCGCCGCCGGCGATCCCCCTGCCCGACTGTGAGTATCGCGTCCCGCCTGCACCGGAGCCGCCGAAAGGGCTCGCGGAAGAGGCGGCGCAACTCGACGAGATGGTCGCGCGGTCGCTCCGGGGGACGATCCCCGACGAGGGGCTCGCGGCCGACCTCCGACGGGCCCTCGAGGGGGTCCGCGCCCTCCGCGCGGGCCGTGCCGACGAGGCGGAGCGAGACCTCGGCTCGATCGTGAGCTCGCCGGCGCTCTCGGTGTTCGCCACCGTGTTTCACGAGGGAAGGGCACGCGCCCTGGCCGCGGCGGGGCGTTTCAGCGACGCGGACGGCGAGTGGGCGCAGGTCATCGGCCGTCGCCCGCGCATGAAGGGCGTCTACGTTTCGATCGGCGAGGTCCTTGCGCGGCACGCATGGGACCGCGCCCCGCTCGAGCACGACACGCGCGAGCGGCTCGGCGACGCGGTGAGGTGCTTTACGCAGGCAATCACGATCGGCGACGACCTGCCGCGCGCACACGTCCACCGTGGCGTCGTCCTCTGCCTTTGGGCGGAGCAGGAGGACACGTTTGACGGGGCCTGGCAGGAGGCGTACGAGAGGGGGATCGAGGATTTCTCGCGCGGGCTCGAGTGGCCGACCTCCGAGGCCTCGGCGAGGTTCGACCGGGCGCAGGCGCTCTTCGACCTTGCGGAGGTGCAGGCGCGGCGCGGCGAGGACCCGTCGCAGGCAACCGCGCGGGCCACCGAGGACATCGACCGCCTCCTGCGGGTCGCGCCGAACGACGATGGGGCGCGCGCGCTCCGCGCCCGGATCGACTGGAAGCGGGCAGCGGCGGCGGAGGGGCCGGAGCGGGTCGATCTGCGGCGGAAGGCCCTCGAGCGGGTCCGCGAGGCGATCCGAGTGCGGCCGGACCGCGCGTGGTACCACGTGATGGCGGGGGGCATCCTCCTCGACCTGGCGATGATCGAGGAGATCGAAGGCGACGACGCGATGGCGGGGTACAGAGCGGCGGTCGCGGAGCTGGGCGAGGCGGCCCGAGGCGATCCGAAGTCGGAGCAGGCGTTCCTCCGCCGGGGGAATGCGTGGCTTCAGATCGGTCGCATGGAGGCGGCCCGAGGGGCGGACCCGAGGCCGAGCTGGGAGAAGGCGATTGCGGATGAGCGCGCGGCGATCGCGATCGACACCTACGCGGGGGAGCCGCACGGGATCCTCGCGGGAGTCCTGACGGAGATGGGGAGGCTCGAGGAGGCCGTCCGGGAGTACGAGCAGGGGATCAAGAACGCAAAGGACAGCGAGTGGATGAAGGAAAGGCTCGCGCCGCTCAAGCAGGGGCTCGAGGCGTACGAGAGGCAGGGGACGGAGGGGTGGAGGCGGACACTCGACATCGCCGCGACCGCGCTTGCGAGCGGCGATGGCCCGACGGCACGCGTAGTGTACGAGATCGGGATTGAGGAGGCGATTGTCGCGCAGAGGGAGGAAAGGCTGGCGTCCCTTTCCGCGACGCAGAGGGACCTCGAGAGGATGTGCGCGGCGCACCGAGACCTCGGGAAGCTGTACGCGCAACTCGTCGTCGGCCGATCTTCACGGGAGGGGAAGGCGTTCACCCCCACCGAAGAGGAGAAGGCGGGATTCCGGGAGAGGGCCTTCAAGCACCTGCAGAACGCGGTTGCGTTCGGGTGGAGGGATGCGAAGGCGGCCCAGGAAGACGCCGACCTGGCACCGCTGCGCGAAGACCCGAGGTGGGAGACGTTCGTGCGGGGCTTGCAGGGGAAGTAGGGCGGGAGCGGAGTTCTGGCGGTCGGACGTGACACTCGTCCGGGCTCCGCCGAATTCCAACTTCAAGCCCCAACTCCAACGAACTCCAATTCCAACTCAAAACCCCTGGCGTGAGGCCGTTGGAGTTCGAATTGGAGTTCGTTGGAGTTGGGGCTTGAAGTTGGAGTTCCGTCCAAGCACCACTCCCGACTCCCCCGCTCCTCTGCTAAAATCCCCCCGTCCCCTCACGAGGTGCTCGATGCTCCGCCTTTCGCTCCTCTGGCTCCTCCTCGCCCTCCCTTCCCTCGCCCTCGACCGGAACGGCTACATCACCGACGAGGCGAAGGTCGTCGACACGACCTCCGCGAACAAGCTCACCTCGCTCCTCTCCGAGATCGAGGGGCGCACCGGCTACGACATGGCGGTCGTCACCGTGAAGAAGGCCGACGGCGGCGCGCAGGCGATGGCCGATCGACTCCTCAAGGAGTGGGACCACGGCAACCTCGGCCTCGTGATCCTCGTCGCGGTCGATGACGGCGAGTTCGCCTTCTCGCACGCCGCGGGCCTGGGAGATCCGTTCACCGCGAAGTTCTGCTCGGACCTCGGCGACCAGAAGATGATGCCGCAGTTCTCGGACGGCAAGTTCGGCGCGGGGCTCGTCGCCGCCGTGACCGCCTTCATCGACAAGGTCCCGAACTTCGCTGGCCCGCAGCGGCAGGTCGAGTGGTTCGCGATGGAGGTCGACGGCAAGCACGTCGGCTCGATGGGCCGCTCGTACGAGAAGACGAAGGAGAAGGACCTCCCCGTCTGGAAGACCACCGAGGAGGGGATGTTCCGCGACCCGTCCGGGAAGGAATTCCGCTGGAGCAGCGAGTACGTCGAAACCGCCGACGGCAAACCGATGCACTCGATCGAGCGGTTCTTCGCGGGCGACACGCCCGCCTTCGAGGTGGAGGGGGAGGTCTTCTACGACGAGTTCCGCGTCGTGCGGCGCGCGGGCGGGCAGGAGGAGAAACAGAAGCTCGCGGCCTCCGCCGACCTCCTCTTCCCGCACGGCCTGCGCGCGCGGATCCGCGCGTCGAAGTTCGCGGCGGGCGCGAAGGTCCACTTCGAGGCCTTCGACCCGCACACGCTCGGGATCGTCTCGCACGACGCGGTCGTGGGGGCCGCGGAGTCGGTCGACGTCGACGAGACCGCGACGGACGGCGTGCGTCTGAAGGACGCCGTGACGCCCGGCAACGCGGAGGAGATGGTCTGCGACAAGACGGGGGCGCTTCTGCGGCTGGAGCAGCCCGCGGAGAAGCGCGTCTTCGCGAAGACGTCGAACCAGAAGGCCGTGACGCTTCCGAAGTAGGCATCAACGCCCTGACGGGCGTCGATCCCCCGCGCCCTCACGGGCGCGACTCCATCCAGGCAAGCGCCTTCGCGAGGAGCGGCAGCGAGACGTCGTAGCGGTACGGGATCGTCATGTGCCCGTCGTCGAACTCCTCGTGGACGGGAGAGATCCCCTCGCGCCGCATCGCCGCGACGAGCGCCCGCGCGCCCCAGTGGAGCGCGAATTCGTCCTTCGTCCCGCAGTCGACGTAGACGAGGCGCAGGCGGCGAAGCGCCTCCGCGTGGCCCGCGACCATGGTCACGGGGTCCCACGCGCGCCAGCGCTTCCAGACCTCGGGCTTGAACACGCCGGTCTCGAGGTCGAACGGGAAATCGATCCCGAGCGTCGGCGAGGCGGGATTCGGCGAGTAGTGCGCGCTCATCGCGAGCATGTTGAGCGGCTTGCCGTACTTCTTCCTCCGCCGAGCGGGGTCGCTCCAGAACTTCTCGAGCCACTTCGCGGGACCGCCCGCCTCGCGCCACGCGTCGAGGGCCTCCGGGAAGTCGGGGAGGTAGCAGAGCTCGAAGCCCGAGTCGCCCGAGTGGTCCGCGGTCGCCTCGAACAGCTCGGGGTGGCGCATCGCGAGGACGATGGCGCCGTAGCCGCCGGACGACTTCCCGAAGACGCCCCAGCGGCCGGTGCGGAAGGTCCGACGCGCGTAGGGAACGACCTCGTCGATGAGGTAGTCCTCGTACCGCCCGGTCGCGGTGGAGTTGATGTACTGGTTCCCACCGAGGCGGGTGAAACAGTCGGGGGCGACGACGATCACGGGCGGGAGGGCGCCGCTGGCGATCAGCCGATCGAGCCGCGTCTTCAGCCCCTCCACGAGAGGGTCGACGTTGAAGATCATCCCGCCGGTCCCCGTGAAGCCGACGACGGCGAGGAGCGTCGGGTAGGTCCCCTTCCCCGAATCGTACCCGGGCGGGAGGTAGACGTAGAGGTCGCGCTCGGTCGGGTCGCCGAGCGGATTGCCCCGCAGGACCTCGCTTGTGAGGCGATGGACGACGAGGGTGCCTTCACTCGGCATCGGCGCCTCCTGCGACGGCGGGTACGAGAACGGGCGCATCCGCCGTCCGCGCGCCGCGATGGCCTCGGAAGAAGAGGTAGAAGACCGATGCGGCGACCAGGTAGAGCGAAATCGTCACGAACATCGAGAGAGAGAAGCCGTCGCGGACGCCGAAGCGGCTCGGGTCGACGTTCCTCCACGGGAGCCAGGCCCAGATCTCGCGGAAGTGGTCGGACATGTAGCCCCCCGCACTTGTCGTGACGACCCCCGACGCATTCCACGAGACGCTCTTCAGGCAGTTCGTGAACGCGCGCTGGTTTTCGGGCACGACCTCCATCGCGAAATTCGAGTTCACCGGCTGCGCCATGTTCATGAGCACGTTCCGCAGCAGGAGGGCCGCGATCGCGACGTGGAGGTTCGTCGTCACCGCGAGGATCGCGAAGAACGGGATCGAAAGGAGTTGCGAGGCGACCACGCTCTTCACGAGTCCCAGCCTCCGGGCAATCAGCGGCGAGGCGCCAAAGCCGACCATGTTGACGAGCTGCGAGGCGGCGGAGACCCAGGAGTTCCGGTCGCTCGGGATGCCGAACCGGGTCTGGAGGTACATCGGGAAGAAGGGGATCGTGAGCCCCGCCCCGCAGCCGATCAGGAAGTCGGGGATGCAGAGCTTTCCGATCGTCCTCCAGTCCCTCCCCCGGAACCACGACTCCAGGCCGGTGCCCACGCCCCGCTCCACCGGCGCCTCCCGGATGAGAAAGAGCGGTGCCCCCGCGAGGAAGCCGACGATGCACCCTCCGATCATGACCCCGCGCAGGACCGTGGCCGTGTCTCCCAGGCACAAGGTGATCAGGCCGGCGAAGATCATGCTGAGTGCGCTGCCCGCCGTGGCCACGACGGCCAGGAAGCCGAACATGTAGACCCGCTCGGAAGTCCCTGTGTTCCGCATGACGAAGGGCGGGATCACCACCATTCCGAGGGAGGCCGCCACCCCGGCCACGAACGACCAGAAGAGGATGTGGGTCACGCTGTGCGTAACGAGCTGCCCGAGGACGCCCACCGTTCCGAGGAAGCCGGCCGCGAGGAGGAACCCCTTCAGACGGAACCGGTCCATCAGGACGGCCGCCGGAATGGTCACGGCGAGGAGGCCAAGAGAGTTGAGGGAGAGGACGTTTCCGATCTTGGAGTCCTCGATCCCGATCTTCCGCAGGTAGAGGTTCCGGAGGACCCAGACCATCCCGGTGCCGAGTGCCCCGACGAATGTCCCGAGAAGTAGAAGCCGCGCATTCCTGCTGAAGAGTCGCAGGTTGCGCAGGTATTCCCGAAACACTTGCATCTCCATGGGTTGGGGCGACCGCCGACTCGGCTTCGCCCCATCGTGAAAGGCCCCCCATCGTATCCGCCGCGGACCCCTCTCGGCAAGGACGCGGTTGACAGCCGCCCCGGACCGCGTGTAGCATCCCGCCCCCGTTGGGTCTGGAACCACGAATGAAGAAGCAGAAGAAGTCGGTCGTCATCGTCGAGAGCCCCGCCAAGGCCAAAACCATCAACAAGTTCCTTGGCACGGGGTTCGTGGTGAAGGCCTGCATGGGGCACGTGCGGGACCTCCCGCCCCGCAAGTTCGGGATCGACGTCGAGAAGGACTTCGCCGCCGAGTACCGCATCATCAAGGGGCGGCAGAAGGTCCTCTCCGAACTGAAAAAGGCGATCCGCTCCGCCGACAAGGTCTACCTCGCGCCCGACCCCGACCGCGAGGGGGAGGCGATCGCCTGGCACCTCTTGCAGGCGCTCGAGCTGTCCGAAGACAGGGCCTTCCGCATCACGTTCAACGAGATCACGGAGAAGGCCGTCAAGGCGGCGATGGCGAAGCCGGGGAAGATCGTCATCGACCGCGTGAACGCGCAGCAGGCGCGGCGCTTCCTCGACCGCATCGTCGGATACCGCCTCTCGCCGCTCCTCTGGAAGAAGGTGGCGCGTGGACTCTCCGCGGGCCGCGTGCAGTCGGTCGCGGTGCGCCTCATCGTCGACCGCGAGGAGCTGATCAAGGCGTTCAAGTCCGAGGAGTACTGGAAGGTCGGCGCGCGCTTCAACGTGCACAGGGACGTGCAGCCGATCCCGCCCGCGGCGCCGCACACCGACACCGGCGTCGTCGGCCAGGGCCCCGAGCACGCGCCCGTCGAGCCGGGGAGCTTCACCGCGGAGCTGCGCAAGGTCGACGGCAAGGACTGGGAGTGCTCGAAGGGGGACGACGCGAAGCCGCTCGTCGAGGAGATGGCGAAGGGACCGTTCAAGGTCGTCGCCGTGACGAAGAAGGAGCGGAAGGAGGAGCCCCCCTCCCCGTTCATCACCTCGCTGCTCCAGCAGCAGGCGTCGATCCGCCTCCGCTTCTCGACGAAGAAGACGATGATGATCGCCCAGCAGCTCTACGAGGGTGTCGAGCTGGGGGCGGAGGGGCCGGTCGGCCTCATCACCTACATGCGCACCGACTCGTTCCGGATCGCCGACGAGGCGAACGACGAGCTGCGGAAGATGATCGCGGAGCGCTACGGCGAGCGGTACGTGAACGACACCGTGCGGAAGTTCGCCGCGAAGAAGGGGGCGCAGGAGGCGCACGAGGCGATCCGCCCCTCCGACGTCACGCGCTCCCCGGAGAAGGTGAAGCAGTACCTCACCGAGGACCAGTTCAAGCTCTACCGCCTCATCTGGAGGCGGTTCGTCGCGACGCAGATGAAGCCTGCGCTCTATCACCTGACGGAGGCGGACATCCACGCTGGGCGTGGGCTTTTCATTGCGAGAGGGCGCGAGCTCGCCTTCGACGGGTTCACGAAGGTCGCGGGGCATGCGCTCAAGAAGGACGACCAGCTCCTCCCGCCGCTCGCGGACAAGCAGGAGGTGTTCCTCCGCGAGATGAACCCGACGCAGCACTTCACGCAGCCGCCGCCGAGGTTCACGGAGGCGGCCCTCGTGAAGGCGCTCGAGAAGGACGGGATCGGGCGGCCGAGCACCTACGCGCCGATCATCAGCACGATCCAGGACCGCGGCTACGTACGGCAGGAGCAGCGGAAGCTCTTCCCGACGGAGCTCGGCACGCTGGTCACGGAGAAGCTGAAGAAGCACTTCCCGGACATCATGAATGCCGAGTTCACCTCGCTGATGGAGGGGAAGCTCGATCAGATCGAGGACGGCCAGGCGGACTGGGTCGGGACGCTGCGGGAGTACTACACGGCGTTCGAGAAGGACCTTGCGCTCGCGACGGAGACGATGGAGTCGGTGAAGTCGATCGCCCCCGAGAGCGGCGAGCTGTGCGAGAAGTGCCAGAGGCCGATGCTGGTCCGCTGGAACAAGAGCGGGAAGTTCCTGGGGTGCAGCGGCTTCACGGACAAAGAAAACCAGTGCAAGAACACGAAGTCGCTGACGCCGGTCGAGACGACGAGCGAGGTGTGCGAGCTCTGCTCGAAGCCGATGGTGATCCGGAGCGGGCGGCGCGGGAGGTTCCTGGCGTGCACGGGGTACCCGGAGTGCCGCAACACGCGGAACATCGACCGGAGCGGGCGGCCGGCGTTCAGGCCGATCCCGACCGAGGAGAAGTGCGAGAAGTGCGAGAGCCCGATGATCATCCGCCTCGGGCGGCGCGGGCCGTTCCTCGCGTGCAGCGCCTTCCCGAAGTGCCGTTCGACGCGGCCGGTGCCCGAGGAGCTGAAGCACCTCATGCCGCCGCCTCCGCCGAAGGACGGCGAGCCGCCGCCAGCGCCGAAGGACGGCCCTCCCCCGCCGGCGCCGCCCGCCGCGGAGGAGGAGAAGATCTCCGACGACGGCCCCGACGAGGCGACGGCGTAGGCAGGGCCAGTCCGCCGCGCGGTCATCGCAGAGCCGCAGAGCGCGCAGAGACCCGCGGAGGTCGAAGTCTGTCTCTCACGGCCATCGTCCCTCCATCGGAGTCTCAGTTCCCGTCGCCCGCTTCGACCGGGGGAAGGCCCCCGCTGCCCTGGGAGCGCGCGAGCAGGAGGGATTCGGCCACGCGGCGCCCCGCCAGAAGGTTGGGCACGCGGAGCATTTCCTTGAAGACGGGCTTCTTCTGATCCCTCTTGCAGAGGTAGAGGTGGCAGGCGTCCGCCGTGAAGCCCTGTAGATCGTCGATTGGGAGCAGGGCCGGTTCCAAGCGACCCAAGAACCCCGCAGGGCGATACTCGATCCCCTCTCGCAGAATCCGCAGGTTATCGGTCCATTGCACCTGGCCCCGATCCCTCAGCTCACGCCTCATCCGCGCCTCGAGCACAGCCAGGAGGCGGTAGCCTGTCGAACGGTTCAGGGGGATGTCCGCGCCGCGAAGGGGCCTCTCCCATGACACGGCACACCCCCTGGTTCGTGATCGGCGCCCTCTTCGTCCTCGCCCTCGCCATCACGGTGGGAGACCTCGTCCTCTCGGACCGCGCCATCCATCCCTCCGGACGGAGCCCTCGCCCGGCCGTCCCACACGCGGCGACCGCCGATCCCCGCACCTTGCCCAAGGGGCCGATCGCCGAAGACCCCGCGAAGGCCAAGGACCCGTCGGCCGCCACGTCGACGACGGACCCCGCCTCAGGCGGAAAGCCGTCCGTACCAATCGACCCCGCGAAGCTCGGCTCCGTCGTCGGCACCGTCACCTCCCCCGACGGCCGTGCCGTCGCAGGCGCCTCCATCGCCCCCGCCACGGACGAGGGGGCCCCCGTGAAGGACAGCCCTGCGGGGGCGGCGGTGACCGACGAGCTCGGGCGCTATCGCCTGGCCGCACTCGCGGGGACCGCCCACCTCATCGCCTCCGCGAACGGCTACGGGCCCTCCTTCGCGCGGGTCGATGTCCCCGCGGGCCGAGAGGCGACCTGCAACTTCAGGCTGCCCGCGCCGCTCGCGATCGCCGGCTGCGTGAAGGACAACGAGGGACGCACGATCGCCGGCGCGACCGTCGCCCTCACCTGGATCGCGCAGTCCGAGGACAACGACGAGGGGATGTACGAGCGGAAGACGACCACGGACGCGACGGGCCGCTACCGCTTCGAGGACCTGCACTCGGGTCGCCACCAGGTGTGCGCCTCGGCCAGCGGCTTCGCGCGGGTGGAGAAGTTCGACGTGATGGCGGGTTCGTCCGACGTCGACTTCGTCCTCGTTCGCGGAGGTCGTATCGAAGGGAAGGTCGTTCGCGCGTGCGACGGCGCCCCCGCGGAGCGCGCCGTCATCGTCTGCCGAGTCTCGACCGAGGAGAACCCGCTGCCCGTCGGCCAGGCGACCGTCGACGCGAAGGGGATCTTCGCCGTCGTCGGCGTCTCCGCGGGGCGGTACCGGATCACCGCCCGCGCCCATGCCCTCGCCGAGGGGCGGAGCGAGGAGATCTCCGTCGCCGACGGAGAGACGCGCACGGGGGTCGTCATCGCGCTCGTCTCGGGCGGGACGCTCCGTGGCGTGGTCCTCTCCGCGAGGACGCGCGCGCCGATCGCTGGGGCCTCCGTCACGCGCCTGGCAGCCGTCGGGGTGATCGACCAGGACGCCGATCGGATGCTCGACAACCCCAATGGCCCGACGACGACCGACGAGGCGGGGCGGTTCGAGATGGCGTGCCTGCCTCTCGGGCGGATCCGCGTGCGGGTCGAGCATCCCGACTTCTCCCCGATGATCCGGGTGTTCGACGTGGAGGACGGGAAGACGCTCGAGCAGGAGTTCCTGCTCGGCGACGGCGCGCGGGTCTACGGGCGCGTGACGGGGCCCGACGCGGCGCCTCGCACCGGCACCGCGGTCTGGGCGGTCGGCCCGCCGCCGGGCGACCCCCGCACGACGGAGACCGACCACGACGGGCGGTACGAATTCCGCGGGCTCAACGCAGGTGCGTGGTCCGTATCGCTCGACACGCCCGACGGGGGCGTCACGGGCGGCTCGCGGACCGACACGCGCGAGGGGCAGGTGCGCGAGGGGGACTCCGTCGAGGTCAACTTCGCCGCCTCCGAGACCGTGCGTGCGTTCGGGACCGTGCGGCGCGGGGGAAAGGTGCAGTCGGGCATCCAGCTCGAGTGGAGCGGCGCCTCCCGCAGCGGCTCGACGGTCACGGTGCGGACGGACGAGGCGGGCGCGTACGAGGTCCCCTCTCTCGTCGCGGGAGACTACTGGGTGACCTTCGACGGTACGCGGATCCGCGTCGCGGTTCCAGGGGGCCGCGAGGCGCGCATCGACATCGACATCCCGCTCGGCGGGATCTCGGGCCGCGTGCTCGATCGCGAGACGCGCGCGGCCGTCGCCGAGGCGGCCGTGATGGCCTACTACGCCGACCTCGGCTCGGGCGCCCCGAACGATGGGCAGCGGTACGCGGCCTTCGTGCAGGCGGACGCCTCGGGGGCATTCGCGATCGAGGGCCTCCCCCCGGGTGGCTACACGCTGGAGGCGTCGAAAGAGGGGTACGCGCCGGAGCTGCTCGGGCCGGTGACCGTGCCGAAGGAGGGGCGCGCCGAGGGGGTCGAGGTGCTCCTCGGCGCAGCGCGCGGTCGACGTGACGAAGGGGGGGAAGGCCGCGGTGGATGTCGCCCTCTCCGACGCCGCGGGGATGCTGCGGGGAAGCCGCTCGCGGACGCGGTGCTCACGCTCTTCGACGCCGCGGGGCAGGTGGTGGAGAGCGCCGCGGGCCCGGACTGCCTCCTCTTCCCCTCGATGCTCCGGACGGGGCCGCAGGGGTGGCTCGAGCGGCTCGGCGTGGCTCCAGGGCACTACCGCGGCGAGGTGTCGCTCGGGATGCGCAAGGGCGGGTTCGAGGTCGACGTCGTCGCGGACCAGGTCGCCGAGGTGGAGGTGACCTTGAAGTAGTTGCGCTACTCCTCTCGCGAGGCGGCTTGTGCCCTGGTAGTCCGCACCTGGTGAACGGTGTTGAACGGAGGAGCCTACTCCTACAACGCTAGTCCAGCCCCGAAGGGGCGACGTCAAGACAGCCAGGGGCGCAGCCCCTGGGGCTTTGCCGCCCATCGGAGAGGGAGCCCTGAAAGGGCGACACATCTCATGGGTCGCCCTTTCAGGGCTCACGTCACCAAGCATGCGCGGAAACCAGGGGCTTGCGCCCCTGGCTTTCTTGGACAGCCCCTTCGGGGCTGAGGAAACTAGCGTTGTAGGACGACCGGCACGCCCCGGAGTAGCGCGCGCAAGCGCGCTGTGGATTGACGCCCGCGAGGGCGTCACCACGCGGGCTGACAGCCTCGCGGCTGTCAGTCCACCGCGCCCTTGCGGGCGCGACTCCAGAATTCGTGGAGATTGGTTTCGAGGAGAACTGAGTGCGACCCGCGGGGTCTCTACCGGATGCGCCGTTTCCAATCAAATCGTGGGATGAACATACGGCTCGAGAATGTGCCGTTCCATTCGACGCGGAACCGGAGCCGCTCCAGTTCAGCGACGATGAGGCGACCAACGACGGGCCCCTCTGTCTGCTCTTTCTTCGCGTCGATGGGACCGAATGCCAGATAGAGACCGCCACCCTTGACCGCCCGCTCCAGGTCCTGGCCGTGATAGAAGCAGTACCCGCTGAGCTTGGTCTCCGTTGTCGCGCTCCGATAGACCTCCATACAGTCCTCGTACCCGTCGCTCTGCGTGTATCCGGCGTTCTGCAGGGCAATCAGGCCATGCCCGCTGAGCGCATCGAAGACCCTGTCGAGTCGATCGCAATCGGTTTCTGAGGGCCAGCCACGCTCGTCCTGACGGAGCCGGCTGAATTCGGTTTGGACGGCTGCGCGGACGTCAGACTCGTCCAACTCGCCGGGCGCGTAGGCCTCCTGGCAGAGGATCTCAATGATCCGCTCGGCTTCGTAGAAGCCGCTTCGAACGAACATCTGAATCAGGTCCTTCGCGTCGCTATCCATGCGCCTCTCCTCTGCAGCGAGCGAGCGCTACTCCTGCGGCGCCGGGGGCTGCTTCGGCTGCGCCTTCGCCTTCTGCTCCTCGACCTTCCGCTTCAGCATCCGGATCTTCGCCATGACCTCGGGGACGCGCTCGTTGTCGGGCGACTTCACGAGGAACTTCTCGAACTGGATGAGAGCCTTCGGCAGGTCGTCCTTCAGGTAGTAGACGTTCCCGAGGTCGTAGAGCGCCTCCGCGAAGCTCGGGTCGAGGTCCGCCGCGAGCTCGAGCTCGATCACCGCCGCCTCGTAGAACCCGATGTCGCAGCAGGTCACGCCCAGGTTGTAGTGGTAGAGCGCGCGCTCGGGGTCGAGCCGCACCGCCTTCTTGTACGACCCGAACGCCTCGTCGAGGAGCCCCTTCCGGCGCAGCGCGTTGCCGAGGTTGTTGTGCGCCTTCGCGTAGGTCCCGTCGATCCGGATCGCCGTCTTGTAATGCTCGACCGACTTGTCGAGCTCCCCCTTCTCGAAGAACGCCATCCCGAGGAAGACGTGCGCGCGGAACATGTTCGGGTCCGCCTCGATCGACTTTTTGAACAGCTCGATCGCGGGGTCGAAGCGCCCCTCGCGGTAGTGCGCGGCCCCCTGCGTGTAGAGGGTGAGCGCTTCCTTCGTCCTCACGGGAGGTACGGGCAGGCGCGTGTTTTCGGACTCGGCATCGTCCATCGACTACACCAGGATGTTGCGCTTCCGGAAGACCCAGAGCGAAATGGCGGACAGAACGACCACGTATCCGAGCGGCACGCCGATCGCGCGCACCAGCTCCTCGCCGCTCCATCCATACCCGTGGGAGTACCCCTCCACGTAGAGGCGCAGCTTGTCGAGCGGGGTGACCAGGTGGTACTGGGCCAGCCACTGCGCGTACTTCGACGGGAGGATTCCCTTCGAGCCCGCGGACGGGTAGACCCCCGCGCAGATCAGGTACGGGAGGAAGAAGAGCGCGGAGATCGAGACGCTCACCCCTTCGTTGTTGAACAGCACCGAGACGAAGAGACCGAAGAGCGCCGCCGACAGGAGCGGCAGGTAGAGCAGCGAGAGGTTCCGCACCGACTCCTGGAGGAGCTCGGCGATCGTCCGCGCCGGGGTCTGGCTGGGCACCTCCCGTCCCCCCCCGACCGGGTAGGTCGGGAAGAGGGCGCGGAATCGGTCCGCCTTGTGCCACGCCAGGCCCTCCGCGACGAGCAGCATCGCGAGATACAGGGTCAGCGAAAGGACCACGAGCGAGAGGATCTTCGCGAGGATGAAGTCGGTTCTCGTGATGGGGCGGGTCATCACCGTGCGGAGCGTCCCGCCGCTCGCCTCGCCGCTCACGCTCCGGCTGCCGATGACCAGGAGCATCATCGGGAGGAGGACGAGCGCCATCGACACGCCCTGCACGATGTAGTCGAAGCCGGTGCGCTTCCAGAACCCCTCCATCTCCTCGGAGGTGAAGTGGATCCCGAGCCACGTCATCCCGGCGGTCAGCGCGAAGCAGGCGTAGACGAACCACTGCCGGAAGAGCTTCGCCAGCTCGAACCGCGTGAGCCGCCAGACGCGTCCCGCCATCTCTGCCTCAGGTCCGATGGAGCCGGACGAAGTACTCCTCGAGCGTGATCGCCTTCGGCGACAGCTCGCTCACCTGCACCCCCGCGCCGACGAGCGCTCCGTTCAGCGGGGCGAGCCGCTCGGGGGAAAGCTCGACCTCGAACGCGCCGTCGCTCCCGCGCGCGAGGACGCGCACCCCCTTCTCCGCGAGGATCGCCTCCGCGCGCTCGGGCGGGTTCGCGACGATGCGGACCTTCGAGCCGGCCTCGGCGAGGAGCCGGTCGACCTCCCCCTGCACGGCGAGCTTCCCTCCGCGAACCACGGCGATGCGGTTGCAGATCAGCTCGACCTCGTAGAGGAGATGGCTCGAGATCACGAAGGTCATCCCGTGCTCGCGGTTCAGGCGCACGATGAGGTTGCGGACGTCGGTGATCCCGTGCGGGTCGAGGCCGTTCGTCGGCTCGTCGAGGAAGACGAGGCGCGGTCTGTGGACGAGCGCCTGCGCGATCCCGAGGCGCTGCCGCATCCCCTGGCTGTAGGTGCGGACGCGATGGTCGGCGCGCGCCGCAATGCCGACCTCCTCCAGCGCCTGCTGCACGCGCGCAGGGTCGACGCCTCCCGAGAGGTCGGCGAGGAGCGAGAGGTTCTGCCTCCCCGTCAGGTAGGAGTAGAACGCGGGCGACTCGACGAGCGCGCCGATCCGCGCGAAGGCGTCGAGGAACGTGAGGTCGGTGTCGTTCCCGAAGAGGAAGACGTGGCCCGCGTCCTGGCGGATGAGGCGGAGGACCATGCGGAGCGTCGTCGTCTTCCCCGCGCCGTTCAGGCCGAGGAAGCCGAAGATGTCCCCCTCGTTCACCTCCAGGTCCAGGGCCTCGACCGCGGCGATGTCGCCGAACCGCTTCGAGAGCTGCTCCGTGCGGAGGACCGCGGTCATGTGCGCGCGCTCCGACGGAAGGCGTCGACGAAGCGGGCCGCGCGGTCGCGGTCGACGGGGGCCTCGACGCGGCCGTCGTGCTTCAGCGAGCTGCCGACGATCACGCCGTCGGCGAGGCGCAGGAGCGAGGCGACGTTCTCGACCGTCGCGCCGGAGCCGACGAGGATGAAGGCGCCAGGAAGGCCGCCTCGCACCGCGGAGAGGTCCTCCGCGGACGGGGCGCTCCCCGTGCGGACGCCCGACACGACGAGCCCGTCGGCGAGGGCGCGCTCGACGGTGTCGCGGGCCTCCTCGGCGATCGGCCGCGCGCCGAGCGGCGTGGCGTGCTTCACGCGGAGGTCGGCGAGGAGGGCGACCTCGGCCGCGAGGGCGGCGCGGAGGCGCGCGGTCTCATGGGCGCGCCCCTCGAGGATCCCCTGGTCCGCGACGACGGCGCCGGTGTGGACGTTCACTCGGACGAAGCGGGCGCCGGTGGCGCAGGCGATCGAGATCGCGGCGGCCGCATCGTTGCGGAGGACGTTCACTCCGAACGGGAGCGGCGGGCGGAGGTCGGCGATGACGCGCGTCATCGAGGCGACGGTCGCAGGGGGCACGGCGCCGGGGAAGAAGGGGGCGTCGCCGAAATTCTCGACGAGGAGGGCGTCGACGCCGGCGGAGACGAGGGCTTCCATGTCGGCGCGGGCCGCCTCGATCACGCGGTCGAGTGGGCCCGCGAAGCGCGGGGCGCCGGGGAGCGGCGCGAGGTGGATCATGCCGATGATCGGCCGCGCCGAGCCGAGAAGCTTCCTCGCGTCCACCGGACCCTCCATGAAGGGGGGGGATCCTAGCAGTATGGGGAGGAGCGGTCAATCCGAGCGGCGGGTTGATCGGACCGGCCCCATCTGCTACGGTGCTGGGCTCAGGAGCCGCTCCATGCCCGACAAGTCGAAGAGGGTCGCGAAAACGGTGCCCGGGAAGTACTACGTCGACCAGACCTGCATCGACTGCAACCTCTGCCGCGAGACGGCGAAGAAGAACTTCCAGCGGAACGAGGACGGCGGGTACTCGTACGTCTCCGCGCAGCCCGCCAGCCCCGCCGAAACGAACGACTGCCGCCAGGCGCTCGAGGAGTGCCCCGTGCAGGCCATCGGCGACGACGGGGAGTAGCATGCCGCGCATCCACCTCGGACTCTCGATCTGGCTCCTTCTCTTCTGGTGTTCCGAGGCCGCCCTAGGGTGGTGGAAGGGGGGCCTCCCGATCGCAGCGGTCGCCGCCGACTGGAGCCAGTGGCACCAGATTGGGGGCCTCTTCGTCGCCGTCTTCACCTGCCTCGTCCACGTGATCGTCATGTGGCACCTCCTCGGGAGCGGAAAGGCGATGAAGGAGGCGCTCCAGGAAAGAGGCATCGGCGCGGACAAGGTGCAGTACATGCGCCGGATGAAGATGAAGGTCTACCCGTGGTCGACCTTCTCGATGCTCGTGCCCATCGCGGCGGCGATCCTCGGCGGCGCGGCGCTCAAGCTGTACGTGCCGAACGCCGTGCACCTCTCCTTCGCGATGCTCGGCCTCGCTCTGAACGCCGCGACCGTGCCGATCGAGCAGCGGTGGCTGCGGGCGAACGAGCGCCTCATCCGCGAAGTGGAGGGGATGATCGCCGCGCGCGTCTAGCACTGCAACGCAAGTTCCGTGCCCAGCCCCGAAGGGGCGCGTCAAGACAGCCAGGGCCGAAGGCCCTGGAACCATGGTTTTCCCGATTTTGTGGAGCCCTGAAAGGGCGATCCAGGCGCGTGAGGCGCCCTTTCAGGGCTCTCCCGCGGACGGGGATGTCCTTCCCAGGGACTTCGTCCCTGGCTGTCTTGGTACGCCCCTTTGGGGCGAAGTAGCGAAGTTGCATTGTGGCGCTAGCCGGGGTCACGCCCCGTACGCGTTGCGGGAGCCTCAGCCAGGCTTGAGCTCCGGCGCCCCGTCGGCCGGCGTCGAGACCTCCGCGGGCTTCGCGCCGATCCGCTCCGCCACCTTCGCCGCGAGGCGGTTGATCGCGGTCCGCTGCCACCCCTCCATGACGTCGACGACGACGCCGTCCTTCCCGACGAGGACCAGCGTCGGCACCGCTATGAGCCCATAGGACGAGGAGACCAGCCACGGCGTCGCCTCGAGGAGCATCGGGAAGGTGATCCCGAACGCCCCGCAGAACTCGTCGGTCGGCGCGGCCTCGTCCTGGCTCACGCCCAGGACCGGGAAGGCGTCGTACGCCCGGTGGAGCTTCTCCACGAAGGGGAACGCCAGGCGGCAGGTCGGGCAGCCCGTCTTATAGAAGGCGAGGAGGACGGCGTCCTTCGCCTCCGCGAGGCGGAACGTCCCGCGATCCCGGCGGGGCAGCGTGAAGTCGGGCGCGCGGGCGCCGGTGGCGATCGGCATGGGTCCCTCGACGATGGTGGATTGCGTCCCCCGGCCAGTATAGGATTCCCTGGCACATGGTGGAAGCCTCGAAGGCGGGCACCGGACACGGGAGGCTGATCGCTGGCCTGGGCGCGGCCGCGTTCCTGCTCTACCTGTGCACACTCGCGCCGGGGCTCCTGTGGGGCGACAGCGCGCGGTTCGCCGACCGGTCGATCGGGTACCTCCCGGGGGCCGAGCCGGGCGAGCACCACCTCCGCAACCTCGTCGGGAGGCTTGCGAACGACCTCCCGATCCGGACCGTCCCGTGGAGACAGAACCTCGTCTCCGCGATCTTCGGGGCGCTCGCCGTCGCGCAGCTCGCGAGCGTCGTGCTCTTCCTCGGCGGCAGCGCGCGGGGAGCGACCGTGGCGGCCGCGGCGCTCGCGGTCTCCCACACGCACTGGCACCTCTCCGTCATCTGCGAGAGCTACACCCTCCTCGAGCTCCTCCTCCTCGTCGCGATGGAGCTTCTCCTACGCTGGCAGGCGACGGGCCGCGCCGCCTGCGTCGTCGGAGCGGCGTTCGTCCTCGGCCTTGCCGCGTCGGACCACCTCATGACGCTCGTCCTCGGACCCGCGGTCGTCCTGTTCCTCGTCGTCGGGCGGCCCTGGCCGGGCGCGCGCGCGGCCGCGCGTGCGCTGCCGTGGATCCCCCTGCTCGCCGTCGTCTTCGCGACAGGCTACCTCCCCGCGCTCTCCGGCGCGGTCCGCGTCCACCTGGAGACGGGCCGCATGTGGTCGACCGTCTTCTACGACCTCCTCGACCTCCGCGGGCAGAAGTACCTGGGCGGCACGGGAGCCCTTCACGTCCTGACGTCGTACGGGAAGCTCGCCCTGTTCACGGGGTACCAGTTCCCCCTCGTCGCAGGCATCCTCGGAGTCGTCGGCGCGGTGAGCTCACTCCGGTCGGGCGCGAGACGGGCGCTCCTGCCGCTCTTCCTGTTCCTCGCGACATTCACCTGGTGCGGCCTCTACCTCCAGCAGCGGAACGTCTACCTGATGATCGTCGCCTACGCCGCGTTCGCGGTCTGGGTCGGGCGGGGCGCGGAGGTCGTTCTCGCGAAATGGGGCACGAAGGCCCTCGCCGTCCTCCTCGCGCTCTCGCTTGCCGCCCCCCCGCTCCTCTACGCCGCGACGCCCACGCTCGTCCGGCGGTTCCACATCCCCGTCGGCGGCGCCTACGCCGTCCGCGACATGGGGGTCCGCGACGAGCTGCGCTATTTCCTCGTCCCGTGGAAGAACGGCGAGGACAGCGCCGAGCGGTATGGGCGCCAGGCGCTGACGCTCGCGCCGCCGGGCTCGACGATCGTCCACGACTTCACGCCCGGCGCGGTCCTTTCCTACCTGCAGTCGCGCGAGGGGATCGGCAGGGAGGTCCGCCTCATGTCGATCGAGCACGCCCTCGGCAGGAACGACGACCTCGGGCCGTTCGTCGAGGCGAAGGGGGTCCGCGGCGACGTCTTCCTCGCGGACGATGCCGAGGTCTACCGCGTCGACCGCCTGCGCGCGCGGTTCGACGTCACGCCGGTCGGTCCCCTGCTGCGGGTGCGGAAGAGGTGACCTCCGCGAGCCGCTCGAAGAGGGTGTAGAGCAGTTCCTTCAGTCCCGCGCCCGTCACGCCCGAGATCGCGAACACCGGGACGCCCAGCTCCGCGCGGAGCCGCTCGACGTTCTCCTTCGCCTCCGGGAGATCGAGCTTGTTGGCGACGACGATCTCCGGCTTCGCGGCCAGCTCCGCGGAGTAGGAACTCAGCTCGTTGCGGATCACGCGGTACGCGGTCACGGGGTCGGGTGGCGCGATCGGCGCGGCGTCGATCAGGTGGACGATGATCCGCGTTCGCTCGATGTGCCGCAGGAAGCGGTCTCCGAGCCCTATCCCCTGATGCGCCCCCTCGATGAGTCCCGGGAGGTCGGCCATGACGAGCGACTTGAAGCCGGGCCCCGCGACGATCCCAAGGTACGGGACGAGCGTGGTGAAGGGGTAGTCGGCGATCTTCGGGCGCGCGGCGGAGAGACGCGACAGGAGCGTCGACTTCCCCGCGTTCGGGAGGCCGACGAGGCCGACCTCCGCGATGAGCTTGAGCTCGAGGAGGAGCTTCCGTTCCTCTCCGGGACGCCCCTGCTCGGCGTAGTCGGGGGTCTGCCGCGAGGGCGTGGAGAAGTGGAAGTTGCCTCGCCCCCCCCTGCCCCCCTTCGCGATGACGAACCGCTCGCCGGCGGTCGACAGGTCCTTCAGGACGTGGCCGTGCTCGAGGTCCTTCACGACGGTCCCTGCCGGGACGAGCACCTCGAGGTCCCGGCCGCCCTTCCCGGCGCAGTTGTTCTTCGTCCCGCGCTCGCCGTTCGCCGCGACGTAGTGGTACCGCTCGGTGAGGTGGTAGAGGGTGTTCAGGCCGGCGTCGGAGATGAAGATGACGTCGCCTCCGTCCCCGCCCTCCCCTCCGTCCGGTCCGCCCTTCGTGATGTACTTCTCCCGGTGGAAGGCGACGCAGCCGTCCCCTCCGTCACCGGCCTTCACGTAGATTTCGACTTCGTCGCGGAACATCGCTGAGACGAAAAGAGCCGGGCTCGAGCCCGGCTCCTCCTCCAATCCCCGTCGGGGACGGCCTACGCCTCGATCTTCTCGATCTTCACGACTGTGAAGCGAGCGCGCTGGCCCTTCTTGCGGCGGAACGACTCGCGCTTGCGGAACATCACGCCGACGACCTTCTTCCCCTTCCTCTCCGCCTCGAGGACCTGGCCGCGGACCTTCACGTTCGCGACCGTGGGGGTGCCGACGCGGACGTCCTTGCCGTTCTCGAAGTAGAGGACGTCGGCGAAGGTGACTTCCTTCCCGATGTCGGGGATCTTGTCGACGTTGACGACTTCGCCCTCGACCACCTTGTACTGCTTGCCCCGGTCGCGGATGATCGCGTACATGAGTCCTCCTTGGGCCGGCCGCGAAGGCCGGACGAATGGGGCGGGGAATATAGCAGGCCGCCCCGCCCGGATCAATGGGATTGCTCGGATGGCGGACGTCACGCTCGCCGATCTCCTGAAGGTGCCCGCGCCCGACCTCCAGCGGGCGTTGACGCGGGTGCCGAACCGCCTCATCGCGGTCGCGCTCGCGGGGGCGGAGGGCACGACGGCCGCCTCCCTCCTCCGGCACATCTCGCCGCGGCGGCGGACCGAGGTCGCCGCGGAGATCGGCGCGCTCGGAAAGGTCCCCCGCGCTTCTTCGCAGACGGCCGTGAAGAACCTGCTCAAGAAGGCGCTCGGGCTTCAGGCGGAGGAGGTCGACGCGAAGGTGGCGGGCGTCTCCCTCGGCCCCGCGCCGCCCAGGCGGCCCCGGAAGCCCCCCGTGCCGCTGACCGCCGAGGATTTCGAGGCGTTCCTCCTCCACCTACGCAAGCGGCACCCGCTCATGAAGTCGGCCGCCGAGGAAGAGAGGGCCCGCGCCGTGCGGCTCCTCATCGAACGAGGCCTCGCGGAGCCGCGCAAGGAATGACCGCTCGCCTCCGACTTGCGCTCGCGGCCATCCTCCTGCTTGCGCTCGGCCTGCGGCTCTACCGCCTCGACTACAAGAGCCTTTGGCTCGACGAGGCGTGCACATGGGAGTACGCGAAGAGGCCGTTCGAATGGTGCGTCAAGGCGGAGGTGACGAACCCGCCGGGCTCGTTCGCGGTCTCCTGGGCAGCGCTGCGCGTGTTCGGCGACTCGGAGCGCGGGCTCCGGTTTCCCTCCGCGCTCGCCGGCGTCCTCGCGACGTGGCTTCTCTTCCGCCTCGCCAGGCGCATCGCGGACGAGCCGACGGCCCTCCTCGCGGCGTTCCTCTACGCGGCCTCCGGGTTCAGCCTGCGGTTCGCGCAGGAGGCGCGCACGTTCAGTTTCCTCGCCTGCGCCGTCCTCGCGTCGGTGGAGGCGACGGTGATGCTGCTCGAGCGGCCGACGCTCGGGCGAACGACGTACTACGTGCTGGCCTCCGCGGCCGGCCTCCACTTCCACTACGTCTTCGGGTTCGTCGTCATCGCGCACAACGCGCTCGTCGCCTGGATGTGGTGGGTGCGGGGACGGAAGGAATTGCGATTCCTCGCCTGGGCGGCCGTGCAGGGGGCCACGGGGCTCCTCTTCCTGCCGTGGTTCGCCTACATGGTCGGTCGCGTCGGCCCCGTCCACACGGACTACATCACCTACCCGTGGGGGCGCGTCCTGGCCCTGGGCTTCAGCTTCACCTGGGCGTATCCGCGGTTGTACCTCTCTCCGGGGAAGGACGTCATGCGCCTCCTCGCCGACAACTGGGACCTGATCTCCGTGTTCTTCGTCGTCGCCGTCCCCATCGCGGTGCGCGGGGGAATGGCGGCCGCGCGGACGGCGCGCGCGGGACCTGTGATCGCGACGGCGATAGGCGTGCCCGTTGCGCTCGCGCTCGCGCTCGCGTCCGCGGGGTCGGTGAGGTTCACGAACGACCGCTACCTGGGGTTCCTCTGCCCGTTCTGGACGCTTCTCATCGCGATGGGGCTGAGGTCGATTCAGGACTGGAGGGCGCGTCTCGCGGCCTTCGCCGTCGTGCTCGTGATGGCAGGGATGTCGCTCCAGTACTACTACGGCATCACGGAGATCTCCAGCGAGAACTGGCGGGACGCCTCCGCCCGCGTGAGCTCACGGAGGCGCACAGGCGACCTCGTGGCCATCTGCATGCCGTACATGCGGTACGTCTACGAGTACTACGACCGCGGGCCCAAGGACCTGATCGAACTCCCCCACCCGAACGAGCGGACCGCAGCCTCCGACGCGGAGCTCGACCAGGCGCTCGCAGGGCGCACGCGCGTCTGGCTCGTGCTCGGGCACGTGGGGAGCGGGGCGGACGAGGCCGCTTGGGGAAAGAGGCTCGTCGAGCTGGGCTTCTCGCGGGTCGGGGAGACGGCCCACTTCCCAAGCCCCTTCGGAAACCCCGCGATCGAAGAGTACGTGCGGGCGTATGGGCATTGAGACCCTATGGGCTGGAACTGTGTTCCCTTGGCAAAATGCGCGAAACCTCAACTCACAACTCTCAACCCTCAAGTCACTTTCAACCTCAAGGGGCCGAGGCAAGGGGACCGCCGGGTCCGGCGGGATTGAAGTTGAGGTTGATGGTTGAAGGTCAGTTGAGGTTGAGGGTTGATGTCTTGAACGTTGCCGCGGGGGCGGTCCGTGGCCGCCTGGGCTGCGGGGGCGCCCGCATTGAGGCTTGGAGGGAAGCGCCTCCCCGGCGGGAACCGTCCACGCCCCACGTTCGCCTCCGCGGCTGTGATCCTGCGAGAGACCAGGGGGTCTAATCTCGGGCAGGTCCGTCGGACGACTACACGTCGGCCAGGCTGCGGATGCGTCCGTGGGTGTGTCGTGCCCCCGCCGGGGGGGTGCGCATATGACTTCGAGGTGCGTCCGAGGGGTCGTCCTTCGGTCGGCCCCGCGGGCGCGCCTCGGGGAGGATCCCCGCGGGGCGTTGAAGCCCCGCGGGGTTTGTCAGGGAGTCACTTCCCCGTCCGAGGACGGGGGTGAGGTTCGTTCGAGCTACGGGACCCACACGCGAACGGTCCGCGTGCCGTACACCGGGGCCACCCACTGCGTCTCCCAGCGGCCGCAGCAGCAGTCGCTGACCCACACGCGGTTCCAGAAGCCGCAGGTCACGATGTACGACTCGCAGCGGTACTCCCAGTGGCCGCAGGGGCGGCAACAGTCGTCGGGGGTGTACGTCGGCGGCGTGTATCCGCCGCAGTACCCGCCCGAATAGCCACCGCTGTACCCGCCGCTGTAGCCGGCGTACCCGCCGTGATGGCGGTCGCCGAAGCTGAAGCCGAATCCGAAACCGTCCGCCTTCGCCGTGGACGGCGCGATGCCGAGCAGTCCAACCGTCAGGGCCAGGGCCGCAAGTGCCTTCATCATGGTCGTCTCCTTCACACTCTTACCGCTCGCAATATGCGTGCGGAACAATGGAGAGTGTCGCAACCAAGTTGCCACGATGAAAACAACTTCATTTCACTTGTATGCGTATATATAGATTGGTGTTGTAGAATACGTGCAAATCAGCACTATGTTAGTGTAGTTAGTATATGTTAGTATAACGCTTTCCACTCTTGTGACACTTCCGTGTGACAGTGGTACAGTCCAAATGCCGCGCGGAGGGGGATGCGGCCTGAACCTATTCGTTCGAATCGTCGAATGCGGCGTCGAGGTCGGCCATCAGGTCCTGGGCCTCCTCGATCCCGACCGAGAGGCGGACCATGTCGCGCGTGACGCCGGCCGAGGCGAGCTCCTCGTCCGACAGCCCGGTGTGGGAGTTGAGGACGGGGATGGAGACCAGGGTCTCGACGCTCCCCAGGCTCGCCGCGCGCTGGCAGACCCCGAGCGCATCGACGAATCGCTTGGCGCGCTCGAAGCCTCCCTTGACGCGGAAGCAGATCATTCCGCCCGGCGTCCGGAGGACCTGCTGCGCGCGCGCGTGGTCGGGATGCGACGGGAGCCCTGGGTAGGAGACCGAGGCGACCTCGGGATGCCCTTCCAGGTGGCGCGCGATCGCGAGCGCGTTCTCGGCGTGCCGCTCCATCCGCACCCCGAACGTCTTCATCCCGCGCGACAGGAGGAACGCGTCCCACGGCGACATCGTCGCGCCAAGGTGGCGGATCGTCCCCCTCACCGCCGCGACGCGCGCACGATTGCCGCAGACGACCCCGCAGAGCACATCGCTGTGCCCCGAGAGGTACTTCGTCCCGCTGTGCGCGACCAGGTCGATCCCCGCCTCGAGCGGGCGCAGGTTGAATGGCGAGGCGAAGGTGTTGTCGACCATCGTGGCGACCCCGCGCGCGCGGCAGACCTCCGCGATCGGTCTCGGGTCGGTCAGGCGGAGCGTCGGGTTCGTGAGCGGCTCGAAGTAGCAGAGGCGCGTCCGCGGCGAGAGGCGCTCCTCGACCCGCTGGAACTCCTCGTGCGAGAGGAGCTTCACGGTCACGCCGAACCGCGGCAGGAGGTCCACGAAGAGGTGGTGCGTCCCTCCGTAGAGGCCGCGCATCGCGACGATCTCGTCCCCCGCGCCGACGATCGAGAGGATCCCCGCGCTGATCGCGCCCATCCCCGACCCGCAGGCGACCGCGTCTTCGGACCCCTCGAGCGAGGCGACCTTCTCCTCCACCGCGCGCACCGTCGGGTTCCCCCAGCGCGTGTAGATGTAGCCGGTCTCCGGGTCGCGGAGGTACGCCTCCAGGTCGGCGCTCTTCGCGAAGTTGTAGTTCACGGAGCTGAAAATCGGGTAGACGACCGGATCGATCGTCTGATCGAGCGCCTCGCCGACGTGGAGGGCGCGCGTGCCGATGCCGTCCCCGGGGCGGACGCGGTCGCGCTCCCAGGCGCGTGCGAGGCACTCCGCGACCGCCTCCAGGAAGGCGCGATCGAGGCCGTCCGTCAGCACGCCGTCGAGGACGATGCCGCCGACCGCCTTCCCGCGGACGACGATCGGGACGCGGCCGGCGGCCGTTTCCGAGCCGCCTCCGGCGGCCGTTTCCGAGCCGCCTCCGGCGGCCGACTCCGCGACGCGGAGCCCCTCCCGCTCGTATCGGGGGACCTCGCGGCGGAGCAGGTCGACGACCTGCTGGGCGACCTCGACGAACGGCACGGGCTTCTTGCAGATCCCCTGGACGCGGGCGAGCAGGCGCATGGGAGACTCCTCGAACGGGCCGCGCATTGTAGTCGCCGCTCCGAGGCGCGCAAGCGGCGCGAACCTTGACCCGCCTCGCGAGCCTCCCTATCATGTCGCCCCCCGCCGAGCCGAGGAAGCGTATGAGCGACGAGATCCTCCCCACGACCCCGCCTCCGCCCCCGGAGCCGATCCTCGACCCGTCGCGCGCGCCGGCCCCGCCGCCCGAGCGGCTTACGTTCTTCACGGTCGTCCTCCAGTTCTTCCTGATCCCCGTCGGGATCGTCGCCGCCTGCGCCGCGATCTTCCTCGGCCTCCGCGCCGTGGTCGGCCAGTCGAAGTCGCCGGACGAGCTGCTCGTCGAGGTCCGCGAGGGCGGCGTGAATCGCCGCTGGCAGGCGGCCTTCGAGCTGTCGCAGGTCCTCTCGCAGCCGAACCCGCCGTCCGTCGAGGCCGACTTCGTGGATAAAGTCGCCGCGGCTTTCCAGAAATCCTCGTCGGACGACTCGCGCATCCAGGAGTACCTCGCGCTCATCCTCGGGAGCCTGCGTGACAAGAGGGGAACGCCGGCGCTCCTCGTCGCCCTCCCGGGCGCGGGGCCGACGCTTCGATTCAACATCCTCATGTCCCTCGGGGCGATCGGCGACCCCGCGGGGCGCACAGCCCTCCTCGACGCCCTCAGGGACGCCGGGGACGCCGGCGTGCGGAAGGTGGCCCTCTTCGGACTCTCGCGGCTGCCGAAGGAGGAGGCGACCCTCGTCGAGGTGCGCTCACACCTAACCGACCCCGTCGTCGACGTGAAGTGGAACGCGGCCCTCGTCCTCGCGGCGTTCGACGACCCCGCAGGAGCGGACGTCCTCGCGTCGATGCTCGATCGAGAGGCGCTCGCAAGGCAGATCCCTCCGGGGGAGGAGGGGGAGGGCGATGCCGCCGGAATGGCCCTCAGGAATGCGATCAGCGCAGCGGCGAGGCTGTACCAGGAGCGGTTCCGCGCGCCGTTCGACGACCTGTCGAAGAAGGACAAGGACGACAAGGTCCGCGAGCTGGCGGCCGAGGCGCTGAAGTGGCTCGACTCGCGGAAGTGATGCGACCTCGCTGTCGCGGAGGGACCGATCGGTCCCGGGGCGCGCGCGAACGCTGGACATCGGCACGTCATGCGGATATAACCTCTATCCGCTCCGGACATTAGCAGGACCCCTCTCGCCGTCCTTTCGCATGGGGTGGCAGCCGGATTGCCCCTCTAGGCGGACCGGGACGAAGGAGATTCGGTATGGCCGAGCAGTCCCCCAAGTCGACGAAGGACCTCCCCGCCGGGTGGTGGCCTGCCTCGCTGTCACGCGCGGGCGGTGCCGCGCCGGCGGCGGGCGGGGCCGCGCCAGCGGTGGCCGCGGCGGCACCGGTAGCGGCGGCCCCGGCGGTCGCAGCCGCAGGCCAGTCGCCTAAGTCGAGCGGCGCCGCCCCGCTGCCGAAGTCGTCCGCCGGCCAGTCGCCCAAGTCGAGTGGCGCGGCCCCGCTGCCGAAGTCGTCCGCTGGCCAGTCGCCGAAGTCGAGCGGCGCCGCCCCGTTGCCGAAGTCGTCCGCCGGCCAGTCGCCGAAGTCGAGCGGAGGGGCCCCCGCCCCGGCCGCCGTCGCCGCGCCTGCGGCGAAGGCCATCGCGCCGGCCCCCAAGGCGCCTCCCGCCCCGAAGCCGGTCCCCGCCGCGCAGACCCTGACGAAGGAGATGCGCGACGCGGTCGGGAGGAAGATCGTCGCCGAGTATCCGCCTCCCGGGGTGCTCTCCCGCCGCGCGTTCATCTCGTGGTGCGGCGTGGCGTGGACCGCCTTCAGCGCCGCCTCCGCCGCGGGGCTCGCGACCTGCGCGCGGTTCATGTTCCCGAACGTGCTGTTCGAGCCGCCGATGTCGTTCAAGGCGGGCCCCCCGAGCGAGTTCAGCTCGATCGGGATGGTCTACGAGATGTTCAAGGCGAGGTACGGCTGCTGGATCGTCCGCGACGAGAAGCAGATCTTCGCGCTCTCGACGACCTGCACGCACCTCGGGTGCACGCCGAACTGGCTCGCCGCCGAGCAGAAGTTCAAGTGCCCCTGCCACGGGAGCGGCTTCTACAAGACGGGAATCAACTTCGAGGGTCCCGCGCCCCGGCCGCTCGAGCGGTACAAGATCGTGATGGCCGACGATGGCCAGATCCTCGTCGACAAGAGCAAGAAGTTCCAGTGGGAAATGGGCCAGTGGACCGACCCTGAGTCGTTCCTGGTCGTCTAGAGGAGTCCGAAGTGACCGCGAAAGCCCCCCTCTCGCAGCGGCTCTGGGAGTACCTGACGGGGTCCCAGATCTGGAAGTCGATCTTCCGCCACCCGTTCCCGAAGACGCGCCGCGACCGGACGCTCGCAGTCCTGACGAACGTCTTCCTCCACCTCCACCCGAACCTGGTGCGGAAGTCGGCGATCCGGCCGAAGTACACCTGGTGCATGGGCGGGATCTCCTTCTTCCTGTTCCTCTCGCTCACGGTGTCGGGCCTCCTCCTCATGTTCTACTACCGGCCGACTGCCGAGTACGCCTACGTCGACATCCAGTACCTCCGCGAGGACGTCCCGATCGGGATCATGCGCGAGATGCACCGCTGGGGCGCGCACGCGATGGTGATCACGGTGTGGCTGCACATGATGCGCGTGTTCCTCACGGGCAGCTACAAGCCGCCACGGGAGTTCAACTGGGGCGTCGGCGTGATCCTCCTGGTGCTCACGCTGCTGCTCTCGTTCACCGGGTACCTCCTGCCGTGGGACCAGCTCGCGATGTGGGCGATCACGGTGGGGTCGAACATGGCCCGCGCAACGCCATTCCTCGGGCACGAGGGGCCCGGCGCGGCCTTCCTCAAGCTCGGCGACATCCAGCTCATCCACAGCGGCAGCGACGCGCGCTTCGGCCTCCTCGCGGGGAGGTTCGTCGGCGCTCCGGCGCTGCTCCGCTTCTACGTGCTCCACTGCGTCGCCCTCCCGCTCGTCGTCGGGGTGCTCATGGCCGTGCACTTCTGGCGCGTGAGGAAGGACGGCGGGATCTCAGGACCGCTCTAGGCAGGCTACAAGGGGAGCCCGATGGTCGACCTGCTCAAACACGCCATCGACGCCGCGACGCAGCCGTACTGGTTCTTCCTCGCGAGCGTCGTGGTGTTCGTGCTGATGCTCCGCTTCTACCGGGTCTGGACGAAGCCGAGGTTTGCGCTCTGCCTCTTCGGCCTGTCGGTTGCGGTCCTCGCGTTCAGCTTGACGGACAAGAAGTTCGGCGAGCTCGCGCTCCGGCCCGACAACATCCCGATCCTCGGGATGCTGTACCTCGTCGGCTTCTTCGTGTGGCTGGCGCTCCGCCAGGCCGCGGTGAACGACGAGCGGATGGAGAAGGGCTTGCCGCCGCTCGAGAAGGTGGACGGGAACGAGAAGGTCCTCGTCTGGCCCGACCTCGTCTACATCGAGCTGATCGCGATGGTCGCCGGGTGCGTCATCCTCATCGTCTGGTCGCTCCTTGTGAAGGCGCCCCTCGAGCAGCCCGCGAACCCGACGAAGACCCCCAACCCGTCGAAGGCGCCGTGGTACTTCCTCGGCCTGCAGGAGATGCTCGTCTACTTCGACCCGTGGATCGCGGGCGTCGTGCTGCCGACGATGGTGATCATCGGCCTCATGGCGATCCCCTACATGGACCGGAACCCGAAGGGCCAGGGGTACTACACGTTCAAGGAGAGGCCGTTCGCGATCTCCGTCTTCCTGTTCGGGTTCATCATCCTCTGGGTGCTCCTCGTCTTCCTCGGCACGTTCCTCCGCGGGCCGAACTGGAACATCTTCGGGCCGTTCGAGGAGTGGGACGTGCACAAGGCGATTCCGCTCCTGAACCAGAACCTCTCCGACATCCTGTGGGTGAAGATGCTGCACGGATCGAAGCCGACGTTCTGGCTGTGGAGGGAGATGCCCGGGATCCTCCTCGTCCTGGGCTACTTCGCGGTGCTGCCGCCGATCCTCGCGCGGACCGTGTTCAGGAACCTCTACGTGACGATGGGATTCCTGCGGTACAACGTGATGGCGAACCTGTTCCTCGTGATGGGCGGGATGGTGCTGAAGATGTTCGGGCGCTGGACGATCAACCTGAAGTACATCGTCGCGATCCCGGAATTCTTCTTCAACATCTAGGCGGGATCAAAGCCGCCTTCGGCGGCCGGCGGAGGGAGAGGGCCCACTCGAGGAGCAGCACTCCCAGTCCCGCGGCCGCGGCCTTCGCGAGCGCGCCAAGCGGCATCGGGTCCTCGGGCTGCATCCCCTGCCAGCTCGAGATGTCCGCCCGCAGACCCGCCTCGCCGCTCGCCCCGTCCCACGCGACCACCGCGAACGGGAGCGGCGCATCCTTCGAGAGGGGCGCCTCCAGACTCCCGCGCAGCACGACCGTCCACCTCCCGTCGTGGAAGGTCCCCTCCCCTGCGATGCGGTCCGTCGCGACGGGCCGCGAGGCGCGGAACGAGGCCGGGCCGCTCGCGATCAGCTCCTCCGCGCCCGTCTCTGCATTCCAGACCCACAGGCGGACCGGGTGCGCGGCGTCGCCGAAGGCGAAGTGCGGCCAGGCCCCCTCGGGACGCCCGCCAAGCGGGAACTCGAGGGCGATCGCGTCGCGGCCGCGGTGGCGCCAGGCGCCATCGAGGTCGACGTCGGGGAAGCCGGGGATCTCCGTGGGAGGGGCCTCCGCCCTGGCGTGATCGGCGAAGCGGTCGTTCCAGGAGAGACGGAAGGCGACCAAGGCGCCCGCGCCGACCGCGCGGACCTCGACGTCGTCGATCGAGCTGTTGGCGGAGCGCGGGGCCTCCATCGCCTGCGGCGCGAGCGGGACGCGGACGGGTCGCGCGCGGTCCCACGCCTCGTCATCTGCGCGGGCCGGGACGAGCAGCTTCCCAAGGGCCGCGACGCGGAGGATCCCCTCCGGGGCCTCGGCGTCGCCGAGCGAGACGACGTACGCGGCGAGCGCCCACGCGCGGTGCGTTCCGACCTCCATGCGCTGCCCCGCATAACGCACCTCGTTCCATGTCGGCTGCGTCGACAGCCATGTCCGTACCCGCGCGACCTCGTCTGGCGCATACATGTCGGCCTGGCTCGCGAGCGGCGTCTCGCGCGGGAATCCGAGCGCGTCGAGGTAGCCGGACTTCGGGGTTCCCCCCATGCCGCACGCGAGCGTACGGAAGACCTCGCGCGCGGTGTGTCCCGCCTTGAAGCGGCGCGGATTCGTGAGGTCGGTCGGGACCGTCGGTCGACCCGCCGAGTCGCGCTGCGTCTCCGCCGCGGGGCCGTCGCCGCGGCCGAGCTTGCCGTGGCAGGTCCAGCAGGAGGCGACGGCGTAGACCGACTTTCCCTCCTCGCGCGCCGCTTCGTCGAGCCTGGGGAGCGCCGGGATCTCCTCCGCAGCTTCCACATGATCCCATGCCTTGGGTGCGAACGACTTCACCACGTCGACGAGCGCCCAGAGGTCGTTGTCGGGAAGGGTCCCCTCCCACCCGGGCATCGAGGTGCCCGAGAGGCCCCGCGCGATCGAGCGGAAGAGGTCCTCGTCGAGAGGGAGGCCTTGCGTGGAGCGGAGCTTGAACGACGGGGCCCCGGAGAAGTCGCAGGGTCGCGGGAGGAGCGAGGAGGCGACCGGGCCGTCGCCGCGGCCCGAGGCGCCGTGGCAGGCGGCGCACCAGCGGTCGTAGGCAAGGCGTCCCCGCTCGCGCAGCGCCGCGGTCGCGGAGGGGCGCGGTGGGATGCGGACCTCGAGCCACGACCCCGCGGGGGCGGAGGGAGTGGCCTCTCCCATCTCGCGGGCCGCGAGGAGGGTTTTCCAGATTTCGTCGTCGGAGAGCTCGAAGCCCCATGCGGGCATCGCGCTGTCCCACGGTGCGGCGGAGGCGGGAAGGCCCTGCGCGCCGGACCGGGTCCTCCAGAACGCTGCGCCCGGTGTGAGCGCACCCGGACCGGTGAGCGGCCCGGGGCGGCGGCGGAGGGCCGCGGCGAGCGGTCCGTCCCCCTGCGCGCTCGCGCCGTGGCAGGGGCGGCAATCGCGCTGGTAGAGGGCTCGTCCCTCCGCGAGCGAAGCGGCGTCGTCGAACGGGTTCCTGCGGGAGGCGAATTCGGCGAGCGGCTGCGTCGCGCGGACGAAGGGGACCTCGAGGAGGTCGGGCGGTGCGGCGCGGCGGAAGGCGAGGACGGCGGCGAGCGCGGGGAGGAGGAGGAGCGCCGGGATGCGGACGACGGCCGGGAGCCTCCGCTCGCTCGAGCTCATCGCGTCGCGGCGGGGACGGGGGGGCCCTCGATCCGCGCTGCGCCCTCGCTAGGAATAGGCCTCCGGCGACCCGCGCGAACCATGAGGAAGACGACGCTGACGATCATGGCGCCGAGGACGGAGAGCATGAGGATCACGCCCCAGTAGATTCCTGCTGCGAGGCCTTGCTGCGTCCCCTGACCGGGGGCGTCCTTCACGGCGGTCTCTCACATCGAGCATTGCGCTGCGGCGGCCGCGACCATCAGGAGCGGCAGGAGGCAGAGGAGCCAGGCACGTTTGAGGTTCATCATGGGAGGTTCACTTTCAAGTCGCGACTCAGGATAGTCCGTCGCAGAGATGCTGTCAACCGGCCAACGTGCAGCGGGTGCATGACCGCTTCTGCGCTGTCGCCCGCTTCGCGGGCTCGGTGCCGCGCCCGCGGAGGTATCTGCGGGCTCGCGCCCGCAGCTATTGTCTGTCGCCCGCTCCGCGGGCTGGTCGCCAGCCCGCGGAGCGGGCGGCAAGGAGTAGTCGCGGGCGGAAGCCCGCGGAGTTTCGATGCACGATCTGGGAGGGAGCCCGCGAAGCGGGCGATAGAGCGCACGGGGCGCGCCCTCGCAATAGCGATCATGCACCCGAGGCGCCCCCGCGCAGAGGAACTCGTTCGCTCGCTCGCCGCGCCGGCTACTTCGGCTCGGGGAGGGTCAGGCCGAGCTTTCCCCGGAGGTGCTCGAGGCGCGATTGGAACAGCTCGTACCAGCGCAGGAGCTCCCGCTCCACGTCCTCTTTCGAGGGCGCCGGCGTGGGCGCCTCGTCCGCCAGGTCCCCGAAGTAGCGCCTCGGGGCCGGCTTGCCGGCCCCGAGGTACAGCCCCGCCGCGGCGGACTGTCCGTAGCTCGACGCGTTCCGCACCATCTCCTCGATCAGGTCGAGGACGTACGGGTACTTGAACGTGAGGAGCGACTCGGCGCCGGGCTCCATGCGGATCTTCGTCAGCTCCCGCGGCGGGACCGCCGCCTTCAGCCGCTTCTCCCAGTCGGTGTAGATCTCCTCCCACCGCGCCGCGTCGAACGGCCCCTTCGCCTCCAACTCCGATTTCTTCCGCATCTCCTCGACGAGGTCGCGCAGCGTCATGAGGATCCCGAGCGACCACTCGCCGATCATCTTCTTCTCCGCCTCGGGCGTCGTCTTGTAGAAGGCCCAGTCGTCGGGCCCCGCCTCCTTCCAGGTCTCGACGATCCTCTTCACCTCGTCCGCCATCCCCCTTGTCGCCGCGACGCGGTTCGGGTCGCGGAACGGCCCCTCCGCGCGGTCGGGGATCCCGTACTTCTCGCCGATCTCCATCCCCGCCTCGCGGAGGAAGGCGCGCGTATGCGCGATGATCGTGTAGCGGACCGCCGTGAGCTGGGACGAGTAGACGAGGTGCGCCTCCGGGAGGTACCGTCCGACCAGGGCGTCGCCGGCGATCGCCTGCTGCTCCTCGATCATCCTGTCGATCCGCGCGAGGAGCCCGTCGACCCACGGAAGCCAGGATGCGGCGTCCCACCCCTTCCCGTCGCCCTTCACGAATCGCTTCCCGCTCCCGAAGTCCGCGAGCCCCGACTGGAACTCGTCGAAGATGGCGCGCGCCTCCTCCGCCCCGGCCAGGTAGTGCGCGCTGACCTTCGCGCGCCCCGCCGCCTCGTCCTTCGCGTCTCCCCAGACGAGCGTCGCGACGTCGCGCAGGCACATCGCGGGGAGCGCCGCCTGCTTGAGCGCCTTCTGGATGGCGGGGTGCTGGTCCCCCATCATGAAATCGACGAGGAAGACGTACGTGCCGGGGAGGAACTGCTGATCGAACGGGCCGATCTCCCCCTTCCAGTTGCCGTTCTCCACGTACACGCTCGTGTAGTGGTCGGAGTTCGTCTGTCCGTCCATCGAGAGCATGATCACGAGTCGCGTCCTGTCGGGGAAGTCCGCGCGCCCCTGCGCCGCGACGTACGTCTGCCCGCCGCGGGTCTCGAACGCGGCCGAGGAGATCGACAGCGGGCGGTCCTCCGCCCACGCCGCCGCGCACAGCGCCGCGGCGACCCAGAGTGCGCGCATCCGCATCACTTCGACTCCAGCGAGACCCCCTCGGGAACGACTTCGTACACGCTCTTCCCCGCCGCATGGAGGGCCTGGCGGACGGGGTCGTAGTCGGAATCGGTGGCGGGGCGGAACCCGGTGCAGTCTGCCATCGCGGCGAGGATCCCCTTCCCCGCCGCCTCGAGACCGACCTTCTGCAGCGCGGCGAGGATCGCGTCCCCCTTCCGCTTGTCGAGGCCCTTCCGCAGGAAGACCGGCTCGTTCGGGATCGTACGCGTGATCCCGAGCACGCGGAACGGCTCGCCCGGTTTCGCGGCGCCGCCGTAGACCGCCGCCGCCTCCACCTTCCCCGCGCGCAGCCGCTCGAGGGCCTCCGTGTGGCCCCCGGCGAACTCGTGCGCCATCGTCACCTTGTTCTCCGCGAGCAGCCACGCGGGGAAGATGAACCCGCCCGTCGAGTACGGGCTGACGTACGCGATCCGCTTCCCCTGCAGGTCCGTGAGGACCTTCGCGGGGGAGTCGGCGCGGACGAGGACCTCCCCCGTGTAGGAGACCGCGTCGTCCTTGCGCGTGATTTGGAGCCGCGCCTCCACGCCGTGCCGCGTCCGGGCCAGCATGTACTCGAACAGGTCGAGGAGCCCGACGTCCGATTGCCTCTTGAACGAGTCGATCGCCTCGACCGGCGAGGTGGCGATCCGGACCGACACCTCGAGCTTGGAGTCGGCCTGGAGCAGTTTCGCGAGCGTCGCGAGGTCCCCCGGCTTCAGGTCCTTCGCGTGGCTCGGCGAGAGCACGAGGACGACGGGGTTCCCCGCGGTCCCGACGCTCCCCTCGCTCCGCCCGAAGGGGTCGAACACGAGGATCGCCGCGCCGACGACGACGCCGAGGACGGCGAGCCGCACCGCGATGCGAAGGACCGGGGACGAAGCGGGCCTGCTCTCCATGTCAGGGGACGATCTGCCACGAGAGGATCTTCGGGTGCACGCCGTCGACGGAATAGAGGACCGTGACGTCGTCGACCGTGGGGGCGTTGCGGAACGGGTCCTGGCCGTTCCGGTCGAACGTCAGGGCGAACTGGAACCGGTCCGCCGACGTGGTCGACTGCGCGGCCGGGGGGAAGTCGACGTCGCGGCCGTCCTGGATCGCGGGGGTGGTCCATGCCCCCTGGAAGGTCATCTTGCACTTGAGGGTCACCTTCGCCTGGCGGCGCCGCGGGTTCCCGCTCGCGGGCGAGAGCGTCTCCCCGCGGTAGTTCTCGCGGGGCAGGTATCGCGTCCACGCCACCCGCTTCACGCGCGATCCGGCGGGGAGGGTGAGCGCCCCCTGGTACTGGGAGTAGCCGCCGATCCCCGTGTCGGAGTACCTCCACGGGGGCGCGAAGTCCGTGTCGCTCGCGGGGACGAGGCTCCGGAACTGCTGCCAGTCGTCGAACGTCCCGCTCCCCACCGTGTTCCACCACGGCATGTTCGCCCCGAGCTCCACCACGTTGTACCGCGGCGGCGGGTCGTCGATCCTCACCGTCCCGATCGGGCCCGTCACGTACGAGACGACCTCCCCCGCGGGCGCCCCGTCGATCCGATTTCCGTCGAGCCAGACGTTGTACTTGTTCATCTCCTGGTACCGCACCGCGACGTAGTGCCACTGCCCCGGGTTCCAGTTGCTCCCGACGAGCGGCTTCTGGAGGTATGAGTCGATCGTCGGCGGCGGGTTCCACCCCGCGTCGCTGATCGCCGCGCTGAATCCGCCGTACCCGCCCATCATCGTCCGGTTGTACCAGAAGGCGTGGAGGATCAGGAGGTCGGGGGAGCCGTCGTTCCCCCACAGGTAGCAGACCCTCCCGCGGATCGGCGGCGTCGTCGTGAAGTTCTGGTTCATCATGTAGATGTCCCGCAAGGAAATCGCCGCCGGGATGTCGTTCCACGTCGGCTTGTCCCAGAACCCGATGCTCCCCTGACTCACGGGGAGGGTGAGGTTCGAGTCGAAGTAGAGGAACTCCTGCTTCTCCCGCCGGATGAACATCCCGTCGGGGAACATGTCGCTGTAGTCGTTCGCGCCCGAGACGTCCTTCAGGAGGCTCGTCCCCCGCTCCAGGTTCGTCTGCAGCGCCCCGACGTTGAGCGGGTTCATCGGGGACGCGGGCGATCCGATGTCGGCTCGGAAACCGGGGTAGGGGTCGAGGCCCGACGGCGGCCCGATCGCGCTCACGCCCGGGCTGTCGTGGAACAGGCACCGGAGCGTCGTGTTCCCGGTCGAGTCCCCCCACGGAGCGGAGGTCGACGGGTCGGCATTGCGGAGCCCGATCTGCCCGTCGTAGATCGCGGGGCCGTCCCGCGCGCCGTCTCCGTTCGCGTCCACGAAGGCGTCCCCCTTCGAGTATCGCCCGTCCGCGTTCGTGTCGGTGTACGCCTCGATCGTCGACAGGTCGCTCGTCTCCTCGGGCAGGGTGAGGACGTCCGGCGCCAGCATCACGTCTGCCGGCAGCCCTCGCGCCGGGGTCCGCGGCTCGAAGTCCTCCTGCGTGGTCAGCCTCGCCACGTCGTAGAGGCTCAGCAGCGCGCGGATCTCCCGCTGCGCGATCACGATCCCCCCGCCGCCCGTCACCCGCCCGAGCGAGGAGATCTCGTAGGTCCCGCCGCTCGAGAAGCAGAACTCCGTCGAATAGGCGACGAGGTCCGCCTTGTCCATCCCGCGCCAAAGGTGGGCGTCCGGCTGGAACTTGTTCAGCAGGCTGTTGGGGTTCGCGTTCGCGTACACGAGCGCCCTCGCCCAGCCGTTGAAGTTCCCCACGAACCCGGTGACCTGCCCCAGGAAGCTCCGGTAGAACGTTTCCCAGTTGCAGAAGGGACCGTCGTATTTTCCGTTTGCGAAGACGTCGGTGTAGGTCTCTCCCGCGTCGTACACGCCGTTCCCGTTGGCGTCGGTGAAGGTCTCCGCCCGGGCCTGCACGATCGCGTTGGAGAGGTTCGTTGCGCGGACGGGATCGAGCGTGTAGAGCGACTTCGTCGGGGTGTTGTTGTCGGTGTAGTATCCCGAGATCCCCTGCAGCACCGCGCGGAGGACGTTCGGGTCCGCCGTGTTGAGGTTGATCGGCGCCCGCGGCTCGAGCCACGCGTCGCGGCGCAGGTTTTCGGGCATCGCGACGAGCTGTTGCTGCGGGTCGGGCTTGATCGTCGAGCGGTCCACCCAGCACGATGCGGTCCAGTAGTCGCGGGTCGCGTCGAACTCGCTCTGCGACAGCACCCCCTTCGCCACCAGGTCCTCGACGTTCGCGAACGGCTGGGCCGTCTGGATCGTCGCCCCGAGTGCCCGTGCGTAGAGGAGCGTCCCCATGTTGTCGTAGAGCCGCCGGAACCCGGTCCCCGGGCCGTTCAGCCAGACCATCGACTGCGCGTCGAGCACCTTGAGCACGTACGTGTCCCCGGTCTGCTCGTAGGTCCCCGCGAGGATCCCGCTGTACGCGCGCTGGCGCGTGACGAGGTTTCCCGTGAGGTCGGGCTCGCGGATGGGCAGGAGCTCCGGCAGCCCGTCCGCGTTCGTGTCGACGAAATAGGACGGCCGCCTCGCGTACTGGAGGCGGCAGCTCCGGAGCTGCAGCGTCCCGTCGTAGTTCCCGTTCTGGTCGTCGACCAGCTCCGCGAGGTTCCCGTTCCCGTTCCAGTCCTCTCCGCCGTACCAGGACTCCTGCCCCGGAATGCGCCGCTTCATGTCCGCGACGACCCGCTCCATCCCGGACTGCGCGAGCATCGTCGCCCTCACGAGGTCGATGTAGTTGCGGCTGATGTTCCGCTCCATCTGCGAGACGTAGGCGAAGACGATCGCGAGCAGGGAGAGGGCCGACAGCACCCCGATGACCACCAGCAGCACCACGCCGCGCCGATTCCGCATGGTCGTTCCTCCTCCTGGGCACTCCGGATCAAACTCTCCGCGTGGTTCAGATCGGGGTCACAGATTCTCCCCGTTCGCAATCGTAGTCGTAATCGTAATCGTCATCGTTTTGACCTGAACGATTACGACTACGACTACGATTACGAGGCCCGTGAATCAGTGTCACCGAGAAACGCCATCGGTTGAACCACGCCAAACTTTCACTTCCGCAGCCGGGCGTCGAGGGCCTCCCACGACTTCTGGAGCCCCGAGGCGACCTCTCCGAGAGCGGGTCCCTGCGCCGTCGAGAACGGGGGCGGCACCTGCGCGCGGCGGGAGGTCAGGATCGCGCGCGCTTCCGAGGCCGCCCCCTGGCGCAGTCGGGCCATCGCCGTCGTGAACTCCGCCGCGAACCCCTCCGGGAGCTGCGCCGACAGGCCGGGATCGCGCTCCTCGAGCCCCTCCGCTCGCGCGTCCCAGTCCCACGCCCACGCGAGCATCGCGTCGGCGTCGAGGGCCGTCCCCTTCCCGAAGGCGTCGCCGGACTTCGCGCGCGCCAGCGTCTCCGTCGCCTCCGCGGCGAGCGCGCGAGCCTCCGCGGTCCACCCCTGCCCCGCTGCGGCCACGAGGCTCCCCGCGCGGTACGCCTCCGCCTCCCCCACCCGCGTCGCCAGGGCGGCGAGCGCTTGGTCGAGCCGCCCCAGCACCTCGACGGACGGGATGAACTCGCTGCCGCTCGCGTCCTCGAACGGGGTCGGCTTGCCGCACGCGCCGTAGACCTCGATCGTCAGGGCCCGAAGGAGGCCCCGCGCCGAGGCCAGGCACGCCGCCACTGCGTCGCCGAGCCCCGGGAACCGGGGGGCGATCACGAGCGACTCGTGATCCGCGAGCCGCTGCTCGAGGGCGTCCATCCGCAGCGTCCACTCCCCGTACGCCTGCCCCCACGTCCGGACCGCCTCGTCCGACGGCTTCCCCTTCGCCGTGCGGGCCTGTCGGAGCGCCTCGCCCTCGGCCTCCGCCAGCTCCTTCGCGAACGATCGGAACATCGCCGCGACCTGCTGCGCCTCCGCTTGCTCCCCCTCCTCGGTGCCGTAGGCGAAGGAGAACCGCCGCACGAGCCGCTGCGGGAGGTGCTGGCCCTTGGGCAGCGTCCCGCCCCTCTCGAGGAGCAGGGAGAGGACGAACTCCGCCTCGCCGGTGTAGAGCCCCTGCAGCACGACCGCGTCCGCAGGGAGGGGACCGATCATGGAGGCGAAGTATCCGCCCCGCACCTCCAGGACCCGCTGCGTCCCGGGCACCGGCCGCCCCGCGAACAGGAGGCAGGTCGGGATCGCGGTTCCGTCGGGCAGCGCCGCCCAGCCGAGGATCTGGAAGGCGGCCCGGCCGTCGACGTCCGCGGGGAGGGCGGCCACCTCCAGGAGGGCCTGCCGGTTCCGGGGGAGCATCGTGCGCGCCCTGGCGAGGAGCGGGTCCTCCACGGTCGCCGTCGGCGTTTCCGTCGGGGCGCCGTCCGCCGCGGGCTCCACGGTCGCGCTCGCGGGCGCTTCCGGCTTCAGCGCCCCGCCCGTAACGAGCGGCGCGCCGCCGCGCGGGAGCGCCCTGCCGGCGGACCCCGGCGCGTCGAGTCCCGCCTGCGGCTCCCACGGCTTCTGCTTGTGGCGGAGGATCGGAATCGCCATCCCGACCACCAGCACGACGAGGGCGGCGCCGAACGCCCACTGCTTCCACGCCTCCCCCGCGGGCCCGGCGGCGGCGACCTTCTTCCGCCCGCCCTCGGACAGCAGGTAGAGGTCGTCCCGGGACAGGACCTGCTTCTCGAGGAGGACCTCCGCGAGGCTCATCTTGATGCCGAGGCCGGCGAGCGCCGCCTGCACCTTGAGCCCCTCGCCGATCTTCGGGGCGCTCGACTTCTGCTTCTGGAGGAAGGTCTTCACGGCCCCGTCGTCGAGGGCGCGGGCCATCTCCTGATCCAGCCCGCGGAAGCCCGTCTCCCCGCGGATCCCCTGGATCTCCGAGAGCGACTCGACGGCCTTCCTCGGGCAGAGCTTGAGGTAGACGAGGACCTCCCCGAGCCGCATCTGGATCCCGATCTTGCGGCACTGCGCCTGGACCTTGAGGGCCTGTTCGAGCTGGGAGGGGGAGATGACGCGGTTCTGCACCGCGAGCGCCCCCAGGCGCGACTCCTCGTCGACGGGCGCCTCCGCGGCCGGAGCCACGGCCGTCGCCGCGGGGAACTCGGCCGAGGAGCGCTTCTCTTCGATCACCGCGAGGCCCTGGAGTCCCTCGCGGTCGACGTACCCCTTCTCGAGGAGGATCTCCCCGATCTCCTTGTCGAGGCCGAGGGCCAGGACCCGCTTCTGGAGGGCGAGGACCTCGCGGAGCTGCTCCTCCGTGATGAGCCCGTTCTCGAGCGCGAGCTCGCCGATGGCGGCGGGCCTCGACTCCGGTTGCATCTGCGCCTGGATGGCGCGCCGGACGCCGGTCAGCTTCAGGCGCTGGACGCGGAGCATGGCCTGGAGGGTCTCGGGGTCGATGAGTCCCTTTTGGAGGACGATCTCCCCGAGCTTCATCCGCACGCCGAGGCCGAGCACCTGCTGCTGGGTGGCGAGGCACTCGTCGACCTGGGGTTGTGACAGGAGGCGGTTCTTGACGAGGAGGGTGCCAAGCAGCAGGTCCTCGCGATCGGAATGCGGCCGTTCGTCGCTCAAGCTCCCCTCCGACGCCACTCACGTCCGTGTGCGATGTGTGGACTGTGATTGATACGCCCGGAGGCGCGGGGACGTCAAGAGGAAAGGAGCGCGGTGGGCGCCCGAGGAAACCGACAGACGCACGGAGTTCAGGTCCGCGCCGGCGGCACGGGGCGCGGGCGGTGGTCGTCGTCGACGGCGACGTAGGTGAACACCCCCTCGGTGACCTTCTCCTCGACGGCGCCGCGGTTACGGCGGGCCCAGGCGGTCACCCGGACACGGATCGACGTGCGGCCGACCCGGTCGATCGTGCCGTAGCAGGAGAGCTGGTCGCCGACGAACACGGGCTTCTGAAAGCTCATGGCCTCCACGGCAACGGTGACGACCCGCCCTTGCGCGCGGGCCATCGCGACGGTCGAGCCGGCGACGTCCATCTGGGACATGAGCCAGCCACCGAAGATGTCGCCCGTGGGGTTGGTGTCCCTGGGCATGGCCAGGGTCCGGATCGCCAACTCGCCGCGCTCGGACTCACTCGGATCCGTCATGCGGGCCCATCCACATCCATGAGGGTCGGGGCAGACCTATTCGTCGATCGGCGAGGCGCGCCTTCAGCCCTTGTAGCTCTGCTTTGCCGGGGGCGTCAACATCCGGCGCCATTCCGGGTTCGGATTGTGGGGCCATCCAGTGCTGTCCGCCGAGAACGCCGAAGACGCCGAGGTCCCGCGCACGGCATCGCCCAGATCTCGGCGACCTCGGCGCGCTCGGCGGACTGAATCCGCGCTCCCTTCAGGGGCGGGCCAGCGCCGCCGTCGGAGGGGGCCTCCGCAGCGTCTCGACCGTCGATGTGCTCCTACTGGGGTCAGTGATGACCGCCGGGTGGGTCCGGAGACCCTCCTTGCATCCTCAGGATCTCACCCTCCACCCACTTGAGGATGTGGGCGCCGTCGGTGTTGACCTTGCCCTGGGCTCCAGATTGAACCAGCTCCCGCAGCTTCCGCGCATCCTCCATCGCGTCGGACAGGCGCCCCGCCTGCTCGTTCACCTCAAAAAGGCAAATCCGAAGATCCAGATCGTCGGGAGTCAGCCTGGCGGCCGCATACAAGTCCGCGAGCGCCTCGTCCAACTTCCCGAGCTCGGCCTTGCCGCATCCGAGATTCCTGAGTCCCTCCGATGTTGTCTCGCTTGATGTGGCGGGAACGACGTCTAGAGGCAGGACGGCGCGAAGATCCGCGAACTCTCCGTTCACACGAAAACGACCGGTGCAGACAATGTCCAGGCGGGAGACTTGATCGATGATCTCGTGAAGATCCACCTCGACGCGAAGCTCGACATCTCCGGTTCGGAGGTCGATCGTCGTTCTTGGATCGGAGAGGTCCAGTTCATAGTCGTCGTCCTTCCAGGGTCTGAGCGAGGCTCGTTCGAACACATGCGATTCCAAGGGTCGAGTTGCGCCGTTGGCACATGCGACAAACGCAAGGCCTGCCATGATGTCTGCTGATGTCAGACGATCGCGTACCTCTCCCCGAGGACGTGGACCCAATGACACAAGGAGGAATAGCGTCTGCTCGTTCGAGACGACGATCAGTCTGTCCTCGTTCCACCTGTGCATCGTAATGAAATCGAGCCCCAGAGACAGATGCGGCGCCTCAGGTTCTCGACTTGGCACCGGAGCCCAGATGCTCGTTGGTCTCTGGGATTGCTCGGTTCGGTATTCCTCCTCCAGTTCCTTGTTTTGCTGGATCTCGCGCGCCAGCTCCTCGAGATATTGCTTGCGCGAAATCTCGTCGTCAGTGGGAACATCGGGGAGATCTGCCTGCCCGGGCTGCGGCGCGCCCATCGCCGTCTCGTCGGTCGCTGGTCTCGAGGTGCCGCTCGGCCCTTCATGCCCACTCGAGTCCTTCGCCGTGTGCGCCGAGGCGACAACTGCCGCGTCAGCACGGGCGGTCTCGAACCCGGACCGAGCTGCGTGGAGGCGAGGGGGCTCGCCACGGGGGCTTCTCTTCCACAGACACCATCCGGCGATGGTGAGGAAGATTAAAGCAGAACCCAGCGCACAACCCACTCTGCGAAACACTACGGCCGATGCTCCTGGCCTGACCCCTTCATGATCGCCGTCGGAATTGAACGAGCGCCCTTGAGCCGGGTTCTTTCCAATGTCACACCAAGTTGCGGGGGTTCGTGCGTATGAAGAAGCCCGAGAAGCTAAATGACCGCGCGCGATTCTCCGACAGTCGGATGCATGGACCGAAGAGCGAAGAGCGAGGAGCGAGGAGCGAAAGGTCTGACCGCAGGACTCGCTCCTCGCTCCTCGCTCTTCGCTCCTCGGTTGGCGCCCGCGCTTCTGCCGGAGAATTGCGAGCGGTGATTTAGTCTCCCCCCGCGTGTCAGCCCACTCCCGCCCCACCCGGGAGTTGACGCGGCGCACCCGTCGGCGTATCAACGGGACACGCCCCGCAGAGAGGACTCAACATGCTGCGCAAGTTGACAGTCCTGCTCGTTCCCGTCGCCCTCGCTGCGCTCGCGCTCCTGCTCGCACGCTTCGCCATGCGCCCCGCCGGGCGTCGGCCCGAAGCGTGTGGCGCGCCTTCCTCGATCGCGCATCCTTCTGTGCGCGCGACGGTGGGTCCCGCCCCGGTCGCGGGCGACCCTCCCAAGGCCGCCGTGCCCTCGACCCCCGACTCGGGCGCCGACTGTTGCCTGGAGGGACGGGTCCTCGCCGCGGACGGCACCCCCTGCGCGGCGGATGTCTTCGCGTGGCCGGACGGCGGCGCCACAGAGGACGAGCGCCCGCACACCGCGCGCAGCGACGCGGACGGCCGGTACAACCTCGTCCTCCCCCCGGACGATTGGAAGGTCTGCGCGGTCTCGGCGGCCGACATCTCCGAGGACCTGCGCGCACAACTCCACGCAGGCGAGCACCGCACGGAGGACCTGCGGCTGAGGCCCGGGGCGGTCGTCTCCGGATCGGTCACCGATCCGCAGGGCTCGCCCGTCGCGGGCGCCTCCGTGGTCTGCCGCGACGACGACGGCGTGCACGTCCTCGGTCAGGTGACGGCGGAGGACACCGGCCGCTATCGCATGACGGTCCCTCCGGCCGACCTCCTGCTCGTCGCGCGGGTCGAGGGGTACGCGCCGGCGATGGAGCGAGCCTCCGTGCAGGCGGGGCAGGAGGCGTACGTGGACCTTCGCCTGACCCGGGGATTGAGCATCGCGGGGCGGGTCGTCGACAGCGCCGGCCTCCCGATCCCGGGGGCCAGGGTTTCCGCGACCCTGGACGAGGACACCAGCACGAGCGAGCTGCTGGGGAAGGCAGAGGCCCCGGTGGACCGCGACGGACGGTACGAGCTCGGACCCCTCCGCGACGCGGAGTACGACGTCACGCCGGCAGGGGATGGTTACGCCTGGGAGGCCCCGCGCAGGGTCCGCGCGGGCCAGCGCGAAGTCGACTTCGTGCTGCTCAGGAACGGAACGCTGGATGGTGTCGTCGTCCGGGCCTCGGACGGGTCGAGCGTCGACGTGAGCCCCGAGTGCATCCTGGTGTCCCCCGTCGGGTCCCACCTCGGGCTCCGCGTCGCCGGCGCCCACGGTGTGTTCCACGGCGACTTCCACCCCGGGAAGTACCGAGTGCTCGTGGACGGGGGCCGCCTCGCCTACGGCGAGCGAGAAGTGGAGGTGCTGGAGGGGAAGACGATGTCGGTTCGCGTGGAGCTCACGGAGGGTGGGACCTTGCGCGGCGTGGTGGTCGCGGCCCGCGGCGGGGTGCCCGTGGCCCACGCGGAGGTCTCTATCACCCGGCTGATCGGCTGCGTGGTGACCAGGACGGACGAGCACGGGAGGGTGACGTGGAGCGGCATGGACCCGGGCGTGCGCGTGCTGGACGTCGAGGCGCCGGGGTTCGCGGCCCTGCATGAGTCGATTGAGATCGCGGAGGGGAAGACCGTCGACCGGACGTTCACGCTTCGCGACGAGGCGCGGATCGTCGGGAAGCTCCTCCGGGAGGACGGGTGCCCTGTTGGCGACGCGTGGATTCACGTCGTGGGCCCGCAGGGCTCCCTCGGTGGCCAGGAGGCGACCGACGGCGGCGGGTACTCGATAGGCGGCCTGGGGGCGGGGCAGTGCCTGCTCTGCTCGGCAGACTACCACCCCGGGCGGGTTGTGCTCGCGATCGCCCATGTGGACCTGCGAGAGGGGGAGGAGCAGAGGGTCGACCTCGCGCCGGCGCACGCGGGCCGCATTGTCGGAACGGTGCGCGTAGGATCCAGGGTGGGGCGGAGGATCGAGGTGCGCCTCACGTCCCCGGAATGGGAGGGGTTCAAGGGGTTCCTGGTCGAGACGGACGCCTCGGGGCGTTTCGAGTTCGTCGGCGCGCCGCCCGGCCGCTACGCCCTCACCGTGGAAACGACCAGGCGCGACGCCGACCTCGTCGCGGGCGGCGGGGATGTGACTGTGGAGTTCGACCTCCCGGCCGGTCCGGCGAAGTGATCGCCGCCATGGATGCGGCGAAGACCCGAGAGGCGTTCCCTGCCCTACTTCTTCCCGTCGTCCGCCTCCGGCTCGACAGGCTCCGTGGCGGGGTCGTCGGGGGTGACGCTGGCCCTGTCCAGGCCTCCCGCGCCACCGGTCAGGGACTCGGTCGCGCGCTTGAGGAACAGGATGGCAAAACAGGTGTCGATCGTGCCGCCGTAGCCCCCAGTCCAGCTTCCGTCCGCCCCCTGGCCGTCGATGAGGAACCTCGCCCCCTCCTGATACCAGTCGTGGCCGCCGATCAGCTTCTCGCCCGTGATCGTACCCGCCCTCTCGAGGGAGTATAGGTAGTAATAGTTCGGGATCACCGCAAAGTGCGCCCCGAGCCACCGCATGCCTGCGCTCATCTGCGGGCGATTCCGATCGGCTGCCCCGAGCCCCATGCCGCAGATCGCCATCGCGGCGACCCCCGCACAGGTCATGCTCGGCGTTGCAGGGCCTCCGCTCCCGTATCCCCACCCCCGGGCGGCTCCCTCCTCCACCACGTTGCCGCGCACCTCCGACTCCTGGGCGCTCTTCCACCACCTCTCGGCCCGCTCGAAGGGCGACGCGGGGACCTTGATGCCCGCTCGGGACACCGCCCAGAGCCCCAACAGCCCAAACTGGGAGTTCGAGTTGTCACCGCCTCCCCCGCCCGCGACGGTGTCCCCTTTCGCCTTCAGCGTGATCGTCCCCTCGCCGTTTCCCGAGGCCACCGTGCGTTCCGGCGTCCGCACCAGGGATCCGCCGTAGGTCCACTGGCCGTTCGGCGATTGCGAATCGATGAGCCACTGCCCGCAGTCCGCAAGGCGGTTCCTGTACTTCTTCGGGTCGACGACCAGGAGGAGGACGGCCTGGAGCGCCACGTTGTACGTGGCCGTCAGTTGGCCGCGAACGATCCGATCGAGAAGACCCTTCAGCGGCTCCTGACTGGGGCGCACGCCTGCGTGCGCGAGGGCGAGGGCGACGAGCTCATCCGATCGCCCGTCGAACCTGTCGGCGGGCGCGCTCGCCAGGAACTTTGCCCCCTTGGCGATCGCCGCATCCACCTCCTTCTGGGTGACCCGGTCTTCGCCGAACGCGAGCGAAGCGACGAACGGGAGAATCAGGAGGACCTTCATGGCGTGAGCGCACCTCGTGAGCCACTGGATCCCCTGGACGCAATTCCCCCGCCGCGTCCCTCTTTCCGGGCAGATCGCCATGCGCCTTCGTTCTCGTTCTGCTGCCACCACTTGCAACACAGGCGCATCGCCGACCCGCAGGCTGGGGGATGGAGTGTCAATCCCTCGCTCACCCGGTTGTAAACTCGGGTTGCGATCGCCTCCGCCCATTGCTGTCCGCCGAGAACGTCGAAGACGCCGAGGTCCTTCGCACGGCATCGCCCAGATCTCGGCGACTTCGGCGCGCTCGGCGGACTGACACCGAGTACGGTCTTCCTTCCCGTCTTCGACGAAATCCCATGCGTTCGCGCCGACTGACGGGCATGCGCAGACCGGGACACCGGCGAAGTCCGTCGCGCGATGTTCCGTCGTCGAGGTCCCGCTTGTGGAATGGCAGTCTTCCACACCGGTCAGCCGCGCGCATAGGAGACCCGTCGCTTGAACCGAGGCCGCCTGGCTGGCATCGCGGTCCACCTCACGCTTCTCGCGATGGTGATGTCGCCGGTCCTAGCGACGGGACGCTTCCCGTGCACGCACGACAAGGAGCGGTACCCCCTCCTGCTCGTGGAATTTCGCAAGGCGATCGGCCAGGGGGTGTGGTACCCGCGGTGGGTCCCCGACGCGATCGGCGGGTACGGCGCCCCGACATTTGTCTTCTACCAGCCGCTGTTCTTCTTCGTCGCGGCGCCCCTCGCGTCCCTCCAGCTCCTTCTGGCGCTCGGCGCGTTCCACGGGGGGCCGAGGTCCGGACGCGCTGGATCGTCCTCGCGCTCCTCGCCGGCGTCGTGTGGCACGGCAACCAGTTCCGGATCGTGTCCGGGGATCGCGACGCCCTCGCGGCGATGGACCGATTCGTCGAGGAACGGGCGAGCAGGCTGGCCTGGCGGATCGACTCCCTCGCCACGACGGCGGAGATCTGTCCGCGGACGGCAACGACGTTCCCCTCCCCGCCGCGGAGGGACGGCCCCCTGTGTGTGGTTGTCGGGTCGGCGACAGCGGCGTGCACGGTGTCCGGGACACCTCACCGGATCCACGCGGAGTGGACGAGCGACGGGCCGTGCGAGGTCGCGCTCCGGCAGTTCTGGTTCCCCGGGTGGGAGGTCGAGGTGGACGGGAAGAAGGTGCCGGACGACGTCCTGCGCTCCGGGATCCTGCCGGACGGCCGGATGCGCCTCTCCCTCCCGCCCGCCCGGCGCGGGCGGATCGACGCGCGCTACGCGGGCCCGCCGGGCCTCGGCAGGAGGCTAGCGGTCGCCGTCGCGGGCGTCCTGGCGTTCCTCGCCGCCGTCGCCCTCCGCGGGCCTCGCGCGGAGATACCGAGCGATCCGGACCAGGTCTAGGGCCGCCTTCGGCAGGTCCATGGGCCGGATCTTCGACCCGGGGACATCGCGCCAGGAGCGCAGCGGGAGCTCGATCACCTTCGCGAGCACGGCGTCTCGGCCCATCGAGCGCAGGAGCCGCGCGAGGATCTCGACGTCGAAGATCCACCGCGTCTCGAACGGCGTCGCGAACGCGCGTCGCACAGGTCCGGTCGCGCGGAACAGCTTGGCGCCGCACTGCGTGTCGTAGACCGGGAGGCGGAGCACGACGCTCACGCACGTCGCGCAGACCCGCCCGACGTAGTGGCGGACCGCGCTCCGCTCGATGTCCCGGCCAAGGAGCTTCACGCGGGAGCCGAGGACGACATCCGCCCCCTCCTCGTCCATCGCCTGGGAGAGCGCCTCGGCCGCCTCGAGCGGCGTCGCGAGGTCGGCGTCGAAGTACCCGACGCGCGCGAAGCCACGACCGAGGGCGCGCAGGACCCCCTGCCGCACCGCTTCCGCCTTCCCCACGTTGGCGGGGAGGGGAAGGACCTCGACTCGCCCTGCCCACTTCTCGGCGAGCCCCCGCAGCACCTCGAGCGTCCGGTCGCGGCTCCCGTCGTCGACCAGGAGCAGGTGCAGGTTCCCCGCGTGCGCCATCGCTGCGGAGATCCGCGCGGGATCGAGCCGCGCCGCTTCGTTGTAGCAGGGGAGGACGACCATGATGTCGGACGGCGCGCTCATGCCCAGCCCCTACGGGATCGGCGGCCGTCGCCAGGGAGGCCGCCTCGGAGGCAGTCGCGTTGCAGGGTACCACGCTCGTCCGACGGAACGCACACAAGACTGATTCTCCCGTAGAAAGTCGTCCGCTCGTCGTAACCCGGGAAGCATCGGTCGCGATTTAACCGATTCCAAAGGACTTACGACGATCCGGGGACTTTCTACGGGAGAATCAAGACTGGCGGCGAGTCGGAGCGCACGATCAACGACTCTACGAGGTCGTCTACTGCGACGACAAGGGACGCCAGCACTTCGCCACGGCGAAGACCTCCATGTGGGCCGGCGTCCTTTGGATGGGGGACCAGGTCGCCCATGGAAATCCCGGGTGGTACTGCCGCGTCATCGCCACGAACACCCCCGCCCGCCCGCTGATCGGCGAGATCAAGAAGTCGCGCGAGGAGACCCCCGACCACGACGAGGGTGAAGTCGAGCGGCTGCGCAGCGAGAACGAGCGCCTCCGCGAGGAGTTGAAGCGACGCGGGGCGTGATGCGGAGGGGGGGCTGGACGTCGCCTCCAGTGTGCAGGAATGTCGTCGATGATGGTGCGTTCCCATCCGCGACGGGTGGACCCGACTGGCGAGGCCTTCGTGCTCTCGCGCATCACGGGGGTGCTCGGCCGTTGCGGGTTGCGCCCTGCTGGCGATAGAATCGCCGTCGAGCACGCCTTGCGTGCGCAACCTAGGGGAGTGCGAGAAATGGACGACGGCCCTCAGGTCAACCCGCCCGACAACCCGGACCTGCAGTTCGATCGGGCCGAGCCCATCGCTCCTCCGAGGGTCCCTGCGGCGCATGCCCCCGGAGCGATCCCGTCGGCCACGGTCCGTTGCGTGGCGTGCAAGAGACCGGTCGGCGCGGCCTACTACACCTCGGGGACGAAGACCGTCTGCCCGCCCTGCCGTAGCGCGTTCGAGACAGCCATGGCCAAAGGGTCCCGCGCTGGTCGCTTCGTGAAGGCGTCCCTCTGCGGGGCGCTGGCCGCCATTCTCGGGGCGGGGATCTACTACGCCATCGCGGCGGCCACGGGGTACGAGCTCGGCCTCATCGCGATCCTCGTCGGCTTCCTCGTGGGGAAGTCCGTGCGATGGGGCACGGGCGGCGGAGGGGGACGCGGGTACCAGCTCCTCGCAGCGTTCCTGACCTACTGCGCCGTCGATGCGACGTACTTCCTGCCGCTCTTCCAGGAGGCCATGAAGCAGGCCCAGCACTCCTCCCAGACCACGTCGGGCGCGGGTGGGGCTGCGCAGCCGGACCCGAAGGAGAAGGCGCACGAAAAGCCGAGCGCGCCGCGAGTGGCCCTCGCGACCGTGGAGCTGATCGGCCTGCTGCTCGCCCTGCCCTTCCTCCTCGGTTTCCAGAACGCCATGGGATGGATCATCATCGGCATCGCGGTCTATCAGGCCTGGGTCATCAACCGTCCCCTCCAGATCTCCTTCGCGGGCCCCTTCCGTGTCGGCCCGGCGGCGGCAGGAGGACCCATCGTTGCCTGACGACCCGGCTGCGGTCCCCGAAGCGGCGTGCCCCGATTGCGGCACGGTGGTCGCTCCAGGCTTCCTCGCCTGTCCGACGTGCCGGCGGCTCACCCACGGCGCGGAGCTGAAGTCGCTGGCTGCGGAGGCCGAGCGCGCATCGAACGAGGGGGATCTGTCCGCGGCCCTCGCGGCGTGGCGCGAGGCGCTCAGCCTCCTCCCCGCTGACTCCAGGCAGCACCAGACCGTCCAGAAGCGGCTGGAGGAACTCAGCCGCAAGGTGGAGGCGGGGCCTCAGCCGACGCGGAAGAAGGACGCGGGGGGCGCCAAAGGAGCGGCGGGGCTCGGCGCGCTGGGCCTGCTCCTCTGGAAGCTGAAGACGCTTCTCCTACTCCTCGCCACCAAGGGGAAGCTGCTGCTTCTCGGCCTGACGAAGGCGAGCACGTTCCTCTCGATGTTCCTCTCCTTCGGGGTGTACTGGACGGCGTGGGGGTGGAAGTTCGCGCTCGGACTGGTCGTGTCGATCTACGTGCACGAGATGGGACACGTGGCGACGCTCCGCCGGTATGGCATCCCGGCGTCGGCGCCGTTGTTCATCCCGGGGTTCGGGGCCCTGGTGCGCCTGAAGCAGGCGCCACGGACCCCGCGGGAGGATGCGCGCTGCGGCCTCGCGGGTCCGCTGTGGGGACTTGGCGCGGCGCTCGTCGCCTTCGCGGTGTTCCTGGCCACGGGCGCCGCCATCTGGGGAGGGATCGCGCGCTGCGGCGCCTGGATCAACCTGTTCAACCTGCTCCCGGTGTGGCAGCTCGACGGGTCACGAGGGTTTCGATCGCTTTCGCGGGGGCAGCGCTGGGTCGTGGCGTTGACGTTCGGCGCGCTGTGGTTCCTCACGGCGGAGGGGCTCCTCGTCCTCATCGCGCTCGCGGCGCTCTTCCGCGCGATGGAGAGGGACACGGTCGCCGAGGCGGACCGCATGGGTCTCCTGCAATTCGTATTCCTTGCCGTGGCGCTCTCGGCCCTCTGCGCCTGGCTCGGGCCCATCGGAGGCGGTCCATAGCGGCTGAGGGACCCGCATGCTCCGAACCCCCTCCGTTGTGCGGCCGGGCGGCCTGACTGCCGCGGAGAGCGCGCGGCGGGTTTGTCGATCACGCTCGGTGCTGATACGAGGGGGAACCGACAGCAAGAGGTTGCGCGATGAAGTCGCTGAATCGGATCACCGTAGACCCCAGGAAGATGAACGGCGAGCCGTGCATCCGCCACCTGCGCCTGACGGCCCGAAGAGTCCTTGGGTTGCTCGCGACGTATCCCGACCGCGAGGAACTTCGGCGAGAGTATCCTGAGCTCGACGAAGAAGACTTCCGACAGGCACTCGCATTTGCCGCTACCTGCCTCGAGGACAGAATCCTTCCCCTCAAGGGGGTCTGATGCGGAGCGTGACGCGGAAGGTGAAGCCTGGGCGTCCCTCCAGCGTACAGGATCGCGGTCGATGAGGGTGCGCACACCGGCCCCGGGGTTGACCCAGGGCGCTCGTTGGTCTATATTCGAGTCCGTTATCGGACCTACGGGGGGTCGCCGATTATGAGACCGATGCGGGTTTCGCAAGACATCGTCCCGCTGAGCCAGTTCAAGACCCACGCCTCGAGCATCCTCGAGCGGCTGAAGAAATCGAACCACGCGGTCATCATCACGCAGAACGGAAAGGCCGCAGCAGTCGTCGTCACCCCGGAGGAGTTCGATCGCCTCAGGGAAGAGGACCGCTTCCGCCAGGCCGTCCAACGCGGACTCGAGGACGAGCGGGCGGGACGGCTGGTCCCCCACAAAGAAGTCCGTCGGCGGATGAAGCGCCGATTCGGGCGCGCGCGATGAAGGTCGTCTGGACCGCCAAGGCGCTCGACGACCTCGCCGAGATCGGGGACTTCGTCGCGAGCGACAACCCTGATGCCGCCGCACGCCTCGTCGATCGCCTGCTTCGCAGAGTCGAATTGCTGGCTCGGTTCCCCCGGGCCGGACGAGTTGTCCATGAGTTCGAGGACGGGGCAATTCGCGAAGTCATCGACCCGCCCTACCGAATCGTGTATCGCGTGCGCGCCCGTTCCGTGCGCATCCTGACCGTGTTCGAAGGGCATCGCACGCTGCGCGCAGAGGACTTGCCTCCCAACGAATGAGGGACCGTAGGCAACGCAGAGAGGGAAGCCTCAGCGCGGATCTCGCGAGAGGGGATTACCGCCGAGGCCGGATCTGGGCACGCGATGCGGTCGCAGCGACTCGCGCGGCATCCCTGAGCGGGGCACGCTTTTGCGCGAGGAGTCTACGAAGCTTCGACCTGGCTTCGACATGACCCTTCGCCGCTGCCTTGCGGAACCAGAAGACCGCGCGTGGAAGGGACTGGTGGACCCCGTGCCCGTCCTGGTAGCACAGGCCGAGATTCCAAAGTGCCGCGACAGCGCCACGGCTGGCAGCCTTCCTGTACCACGCGACGGCCTTCTTGAAGTCCTTGCGGACGCCCTTGCCCTCATGAAGGGCGAACCCCACGCAGACCATTTCGTTCTCATGGCCGGCTCGCGCGGCCCGTAGCGCCCAGGCGAACGCGCCACGAAGGTCTCCTCGGGCCTCCCCTTGCGCCGCCCTCCGTTCAAGGCTCATTCGACGGACGGATTCTCGCTTCATTCTGTCCGACCTCTTGCTGCCGGGCGCCGAGTGGAGACCGGCGGCGACTACCCATTCAGCCACGCGAGGAAGTCGCTGGCCAGTCGACCCTGAAGGCAGCCGAGGCGCTTCTCAAGGACCACCTCGGGGACATCCACCGGCATGTTCGCGATGATGAAGCGGGTCTTCTTGAGACCCGTGGCCGGGAGGTCGGGATGGTCCGCGGTGAGGCGGAAGTGGAGCTTCGGGTCGAACAGATCCAACGCGGCGGAGATGGGAAGTACCCTCCACCTTCCTTGGCCCGCCTGGTCCATGAGCACCCAGGGCCGCCGATCTCGGGAATGGCCCAGCGGCAGCGTCGCAGCTACGATGTCGAGCGGGCGGGGCGTCACTCGGGCTGTCCCTGGGCTTCACCGGAAGAGTCCGTGACTTCGTCCACTCACGCTGATTCATCAGGATAGACCCATCCGATCGACTTCAACTCATCGGGGGTCATTCGCGCAAGCTGCTCGGCGTCGTACACCGGATGCCCCTTCCAGGTCCGGTTCGCTGTTGTCGCTTCGATTCCCTGGGTGGGTACGATTCGAGCCACTTCCCCATCCGGACCGACGACGACGACAGTCTCGTGCTGCGCGCAGGCCTGCGCCACGACGTCCTTGAGCGTCCGGGTTCCGGCTTCATCCAGCGAGATCTGGCTCATGGCGCGTCTCCAACCCCAGTCATCCTAACCCTGCAGGGCACCCAGGACAAGCCGGGCCGGTTGCCGGACCTTGGACATCGGGCGCGCCCCGCCGTATCATGCTCCCGCCATGCCGGACCCCAAGCGACTGATGGACCAGGCCGCCGTCGAGGCGGCGCTCGAGAGGATCACGAACGAGATCCTCGCGCGCAACGCCACCCGATCGCGCCTCGCCGTCATCGGCATCCATACGCGCGGCGTCGTCCTCGCCAAGCGCGTCCACGAGGCCCTCCAGTCGCGGACGGGCGCCGAGATCCCCTTCGGCACCCTCGACATCACCCTCTACCGCGACGACCACGACGTCCACGGCGTGAAGGCCGTCGTTCGCGCGACCGACATCCCCTTCCACCTCGACGGGAAGGACGTCATCCTCGTCGACGATGTCCTCTTCACGGGCCGCACCACCCGAGCCGCCCTCACCGAGCTCGTCGACTTCGGCCGCCCCAGCACCATCCAGCTCGCCGTCCTCGTCGACCGCGGCCACCGCGAGCTCCCCATCCAACCCGACTACGTCGGAGGCCGATTCGACACCCACCGCCAGGACTCCGTCCACGTCCGCCTCGCCGAGACCGACCCCAGCGAGGAGGTCGTCCTCGTCCAGGGGAAGGCCTCCGCATGAGCGCCTGGACCCGTCGGCACCTGCTCGGCCTCGAGGAGCTCTCCGCGGACGAGATCCGCCACGTCCTCGACACCGCCGCCTCCTTCAAGGAGGTCTCCACCCGCAGCATCAAGAAGGTCCCCGCCCTCCGCGGCAAGGTCGTCGTCAACATGTTCGTGGAGCCCTCGACGCGGACGAAGATGAGCTTCACGCTCGCCGCGACGCGCCTCTCCGCGGACGTCGTCGACTTCTCGCCGTCGATGTCCTCCCTCTCGAAGGGAGAGACCCTCGTCGACACGGCGAAGAACATCGAGGCGATGGGGATCGACTTCATCGTGATCCGCCACCCCGCGAGCGGTGCAGCGCACCTCCTCTCGAAGGTGCTGAAGGCGAGCGTCATCAACGCCGGCGACGGCGCGCACGAGCACCCCACGCAGGGGCTCCTCGACATCTTCACGATGCGCGAGGTGAAGGGGCGGATCGAGGGGCTCAAGGTCGCGATCGTCGGCGACCTCTCCTACAGCCGCGTCGCGCGGTCGAACATCCACGGCCTCGTGAAGCTCGGCGCGGAGGTGATCGTCTGCGGCCCCTCGACGCTCGTGCCGGGGCCGATCAAGGAGCTCGGCGTTCGCGTCAGCTACCACATCGACGAGATCATCGGCGAGGTCGACGTCATCAACCTCCTCCGCATCCAGACCGAGCGGCAGAAGGCGAACCTCTTCCCCTCCATCCGCGAGTACGCGCGGCTCTTCCAGATCAACGAGGAGCGCCTGAAGCGCGCGAAGCCCGACGTGATGATCATGCACCCCGGCCCGATGAACCGGGGCGTCGAGATCTCCCCCGAGGTCGCCGACGGTGAGAAGAGCGTCATCCTGAAGCAGGTGGAAAACGGCCTCGCCGTGCGGATGGCCGTCCTTTATCTCTGTTCCGGTTCCCACGAAGAGTCGCATGCCGACGTTCCTCATCAAGGGCGGTAGGGTCGTCGACCCCTCCCAGAACCTCGACGCGGTGACCGACGTCCTCGTCGAGGACGCGCGGATTCGCTCCGTGGGCGCGACGACCGCGCGCGCGGATCGCGTGATCGACGCGAAGGGGCTCGTCGTCTGCCCCGGCCTGATCGACATGCACGTCCACCTCCGCGAGCCCGGGAAGGAGGCGGCGGAGACGATCGCGAGCGGATCGGCCGCGGCGATTGCCGGGGGCCTCACGACCGTCGCGGCGATGCCGAACACGGAGCCCGCGGTCGACACGGAGTCGGCGGCGGAGTTCGTGATCCTCCAGGCGAAGCGCGCGGGGATGGCGAACGTCCTCCCCATCGGCGCCGTGACGAAGGGGAGGCTGGGGGTCGAGCTCGCCGAGATGGGGCAGCTCCTGCGCGGCGGCGCCGTCGCCTTCTCCGACGACGGGAGCCCGATCCAGAGCGCGGACGTCATGCGACGCGCGCTCCAGTACGCGAAGATGTTCGACAAGGCGATCATCTCCCACGCCGAGGACAAGGACATCGTCGGCAGCGGCGTGATGAACGACGGGAAGACCTCGATGATCCTCGGCCTCTCGGGGATGAGCCGCGTGGCCGAGGAGATCATGGTCGGCCGGGACATCGCGCTGGCGGCGATCACGGGAGGGAAGCTCCACATCGCGCACATCTCGGTCGCCGGGGCGATCGACCTCGTGCGCCAAGGGAAGTCGAGGGGGGTCCGCGTGACCGCGGAGGCGGCGCCCCACCACTTCACGCTGACCGACGAGGCAGTGCGCGGGTACGACCCCGTCTTCAAGATGAACCCCCCGCTCCGCACGCAGGCCGACGTCGAGGCGGTGCTGAAGGGGCTCGCGGACGGCGCGATCGACGTCATCGCGACCGACCACGCGCCCCACGCGACGGAGGACAAGGAGGTCGAGTTCGCCGCCGCGCCGTTCGGCGTGATCGGGATGGAGACGCTCCTGCCGCTCGTCTTGACGGAGCTGGTGGGCAAAGGGGTGCTGACCCTCCCGCAGGCGATCGCCAAGCTGACGGTGAACCCTGCGCGCGTCCTCGGGATCGCGAAGGGGACCCTCGCGCCCGGCGCCGACGCCGACGTGACGATCTTCGACCCCGCCCGCGAGTGGACGATCGACCCCTCGCGCTTCCGCTCGAAGAGCCGCAACTGCCCCTTCGCCGGCTGGAAGGTCCGCGGCAAGGCCGTGACGGTGATCGTCGGCGGCCGCGTCCACACGTTGGAGTAGCGCCCGCGAGGGCGCTAACGGTCCCGCCATGTGGGTCATCGACGGCTACAACGTCATCTTCGCGCGGCGCGACCCGGGCGAGAAGTTCGACCCGCGCGAATTGGAGCGGGAGCGTGACCTCCTCGTGTCGCTCCTCTCGCGCTACGTCGCGGCGAAGTCGGGCCGCGCCGTCGTCGTCTTCGACGGCGAGCAGGGCGCCGGGAGGCCCCCCGCCTCCCGTCCGGGCGATCGCGTGGAGGTGATGTTCTCCACCGGCCGCGGAGGCGCCGACGACGCGATCGTCGGCCTCGTCATGCACGCGAGGGGCCCCGGCGGCGTGACCGTCGTCACGGGCGACCTCGAGATCTCCCGCGCGGTGACGAAGCTCGGGGCCTCGGTCGTCGGGGCGGCGGAGTTCCTCCGCGAGGTCGACTCCGCGCTCCGCCGCTCCCGCGGCCGCACCGAGGACGAGCCGCTCGAGAAGACCCGTGGCATCTCCGCGGGCGAGGTCGACGAGTGGATGAAGATCTTCGGCCACCCCAAGGACCCCGACCTGGAGGACAAGCGATGACCTCGATGAAGGGGAGGAGCTTCCTCTCCACGCAGGAATGGAGTCGCGAGGAGCTGGGGCACGTGATCGACCTCGCGATGAGGATGAAGCGCGAGGGGCACGGGAAGCCGCTCCTCGGGAAGGCGATCGCCCTCCTCTTCTTCAACCCGTCGCTCCGCACGCGCACGAGCTTCGAGCTGGGGATGTTCCAGCTCGGCGGGCACGCGGTCGTCCTTGCGCCCGGGAAGGACGCGTGGGGGATCGAGCCGCGCGAGGGGGTCGTCATGGACGGCGAGGCGGAGGAGCACATGAAGGAGGCCGCGGGCGTCCTCTCGCGGTTCGTCGACGCGATCGGGATCCGCTGCTTCCCGAAGTTCCAGGATTGGGAAGAGGACAAGAAGGACGTCATGCTCCGCTCCCTCGTCCGCTGGTCGAAGAAGCCGGTGATCAACATGGAGACGATCGTCCACCCGTGCCAGGAGCTGGCGCTCATGCAGACGATCCACGAGCGGATGGGCCCGCCGAAGGGGCGGAAGTTCCTCCTCACGTGGACCTGGCACCCGAAGGGGCTGAACACCGCGGTGGCGAACAGCGCCCTGTCGATCTCGACGCGCTTCGGGATGGATGTCACAGTGCTGCGGCCCCCTGGCTACGACCTCGACCCGATGTTCATGAAGTCCGCGGAGCAGAATGTGAAGGAGTCCGGCGGCTCGCTCCGCGTGACCGACAAGATCGAGGAGGCCTACAATGGCGCCGAGTTCGTCTACGCGAAAAGCTGGGGGAACCTCGGCTACTTCGGGCGGTGGGAGGAGGAGAAGAAGCTCCGCGCCGACCTGAAGCACTTCATCGTCGATAAGCAGAAGATGTCGCTGACGAAGAACGCCTTCTTCAGCCACTGCCTCCCGCTGCGGAGAAATGTCAAGGCGACCGACGAGGTGCTCGACTCGCCGCAGAGTCTGATCCACGAGGAGGCCGAGAACCGTCTGCACGCGCAGAAGGCGCTCCTGGCATGCATCCTCGGCGAGGGGAAGCCGTGAGGCGGCTCCTCCCCGCGCTCGCGCTCCTCGCGCTCGCCGGCTGCGTCCTCGTTCCGCCGTCGTGGTCGCCGGACGGCAAGTCGGTCGCGTGCCTGATGCAGTGTACCGACGGCCGCGCGAAGGGGCGCGAGCACCAGGTCTGGGTCCTCGGAGTCGACGGCCGCGCGAGGCAGCTCGAGGCGCGAGAGGGAGGGCTCGGCGCGCCCGCCTGGTCGCCCGACGGGCGCTGCATTGCATGGTCCAGCGGCAACGAGGTCGTCCTCTGGGACGTCGAGGGCCGGAAGCGGCGCGTCCTCGAGGCAGGCGGCGCGTTCGGCGAGAAGGACCTCGTCGTGTACGGGATGCGCGCCCTCTCGTGGGTGCCGGGGTCGAACAGCCTCGTCGGGACGTTCCTCCGCGCGGGAGTCGACCCTGACGGTCCGATCGAGGAGCGCCTCGTAGTGAAGCGATGGGACGTCGACGGCGGCCAGGCGACGACGCTGCTCGAGCACGCCGACCTCTCGTGGTGCCAGCCGTCGCCGGACGGGAAGTGGATCCTCGGCATCGAGAAGTCCGGGTGGAACGGCGAGGTCCGGACGCTCGTGCTGCTCCCCGCCGCCGGTGGGGAGCGCCGCATCCTCGGCGGCGCGACGGCGACGAACGCCTTCACGCTCTACGCGGCGTGGGCGCCGGACGGGCAGTCGATCGCCGTCAGCTACGCCCAGTCGGAGGGCGATCGGGGAAACCGCACCGGCGTCGCCGTGATCGGCCTCGACGGGGAGGAGCTGCGGTTCCTGTCCACGCCGTCGTCGGACGTCACGCCGCTCGTCTACGGCTGGCCCGCGAAGGGGAAGGGGATCCTCGTCGTCCTCGATCGAGGCGACAAGGCGGCGAACGAGATCGCCTGGATCGACCCGAACAAGGGGACGCTCGAGTCGATCGCCTCAACCGATGGCTACCCGTCCGTCGGATGCCTCGCGCTCTCGCCCGACGGGGAGCGCGTCGCCTACTGCGTCTCGGGCGAGCTGATCAAGGCGATGCCCGCGTGGCGCGTGCGGTCGCTCGCCGGCGGGAGCGACCGCTGGATCCAGACGACCGCGCAGAACGCCGCGGCGTTCCTCGGAGGAATGCTCGACGCGATCGACGCGACCGCGGATGTCGCGCTGGCCGAGCGGATCCGTCAAGCCGCCCTGCGCGACGCCAAGGCGGCGCGGGAGGCGTACCCCGACGAGGCGTCGATCGCCGAGGTCGAAAAGCAGCTCCGAGCCTCGTGCGGAGGCGGGAAGTAGGTGGCCTCCCCCACCGACGCCCGTCGACAACGCGTCGCGACGATCTGGCTCGTCGGGATGACCGTCGTCTGGGGCTCGACGTTCTTCTCCGCCAAGATCGCCATCGACGCGATGGAGGCCTGCCCCTCCGCAAAGGGGGCCCACCCGGCGTTCGCCCCTGTCATGCTCATGGTGCTGCGGTTCATCGCCGCGTCGCTCCTCTACCCCATCCTCCTCCCCTGGGCCGTGCGTGAGCTCACCTGGGAGGGGTTCAAGGCGGCCTTCTGGATGGCGCTCGCCTGCGTCGGGGGGTGCCTCTTCCAGATCGTCGGCCTCGCGATGACCACGCCCTCCGTGTCGGCGTTCCTCACGAGTCTGACCGTGCTGTTCGTCCCGATGGTCGTCTGGGTCTGGTCGCGACGTACGCCCTCGAGGTCCCTCGCGCTCGCGGTCGTCATGTCGGTCCTGGGTCTCGCTCTCCTTACCGGCCCAGGCGGCGGCTGGGGGATCGGCCAGTCGCTCAACCTCCTCGGCTCGATCTGCTTCGCGGTCCAGATCGTCATGATCGACCGGATGATGCCGAAGGTCCCCCTCGCGGGGACGACGTGGCTCCTCTTCATCATCTCGTCGCCGCTCTCCTTCCTCCCCGTTCTCTTCCTCGGCGCCTGGGGAACGCTCATGGGCACGCCGTGGGTGCGCGAGGTCCTCCTCACCGGGCGGGTCTGGGTGCCGCTCGCCTACCTCGTCCTCCCCGGTACGATCCTCGCCATCTCGATCGCGAACCACTACCAGAAGGACCTCAACCCGACGCGCGCGGCCGTCATCTACACGCTCGAGCCGCTGTTCGCCGCGCTTTTCAGCTACCGCTTCTACGGGGAGCGGTTCACCGCGGCCATGATCGCGGGAGGGTCCATCCTTTTGGCGGGCAACCTCGTCGCCGAGCTCGCGAAGCGGAAGGACGCATCAGGTGACATGGAGAGGCGCGCGTAAGCGCGCCGTGGTCCGGCTCGCGTAAGCGAGCCAGCCAGGGCCGCTTGCTCGACGGGCTCGCTTACGCGAGCCCTGCCACGGCGCGCTTACGCGCGCCTCTCCAAGACGGAAGGTCGCGAAGCTGGAAGTCACACCCGCTAAATCATAAAGTATGCCCATGCGCCGCATCGCGATCATGAACCAGAAGGGGGGCGTGGGGAAGACCACGACCGCGGTCAACCTCTGCGCCGGCCTCGCCGCGCTCGGAAGGCGCGTCCTCCTCGTCGACATGGACCCGCAGGCGAACGCCACCCTCGCGCTCGGGATCGAGGGGAAGGCCGTCGGCGACACCGTGTGCGAGATGCTCCTCGGCGAGGCCTCCTTCGCCGAGGCGCGCCGCCGCATTGCCGAGGGGTTCGAGTTCGTCCCCTCCTGCGAAGGGCTCGCCGGCGCCGACGCCGAGCTGTCGAACGGAGAGGGGCGCGGGACGCACCTCCGCCGCGCCCTCCAGGGGATCGACGGCTACGACTTCGTCTTCATCGACTGCCCGCCGTCGCTCGGGATCCTGAACGTCAACGTCCTCGTCTATGTCGACGAGGTCTTCGTTCCCTTGCAGTGCCAGTTCTTTGCCCTTTCGGGGATCTCGCTCCTCACGCGGACGATCGACATCCTCCGCCGCGTGAACCCCGCGCTCCGGATCAGCGGCGTGATCCCCTGCATGTTCGACGCGCGCACCGGTCTCGCGCGCGAGGTCGTCGAGGAGGTCGAGCGCGCCTTTCCCGCCCAGGCCTTCCGCACGCGGATCCGCAACAACGTGCGGCTCGCGGAGGCCCCCTCGCACGGGAAGTCGATCTTCGAGTACGCCCCCGACTCGAACGGCGCGTCGGACTATCTGGCGCTCGCGCGAGAAGTGATCGAGCGCGAGGGGCCGCCCTCCCCCGCCGCGGCCGCCGCCCCCGCGGGGTTCCATGTGACGGAAACGCCCGCGCCGCAATCCGAAGTGACAGCGCCGCATTCAGAAGTGCCGCACCTCACTTCTTGATCAGTTCGCTCCACCGCGGGTCGTCGTGGAGCGGCGCGAGGTCGGCGTCCTCCGCGGCGTGCGAAACGTCGGCGCCCAGATCGATCGCCTCCCGCAGCATCTGGATCGCCCGCTCGCGCAGCCTCGTCGCCTCCTCGGGCGCGACCGCCTTCGCCTCGGCCTTCGGCCCGTCCCTTCCCGCGCTCGCGAGGGCGTAGATGCACGCGAGGTTGTAGCGGATGTCCATCCTGCCCGGTTTCGTCGTCTCGTCCGAGGCGCCCCCCTCGGCCGCGAGCGACGCCTCGTAAACCTCGCGCGCCTTTGCGTAATTCCCCTCCGTGACGAGGCGCGAGGCCCGCACGGCCTCCTTCGCCCACGCCGGGAGCTGCTTCCACTCCTGGAGGGCCGTGAGGCGCTCGCCCAGGAGCGTCTGCCCGGGGGCGTGCTTCAAGCCCTCCTGGTACTCGACGATCGCCTCGTCGAGCTTGCCCAGCCGCTCGTAGAGCATCCCGCGGTTCGCGCGGGCCATCCAGTTCGCAGGGTTCCTCGCGAGCGACTGCGCGAAGTCGTCGAGGGCTTCCTCGATCCGCGCCTTCGGGTCCTCCCCCCGGTCCGCCCCGTGCTGTGCGCGCTGGAGCTTCGCCGCCCCGCGGTTGTTCCAGGTCATCCAGTCGGAGGCGTCGAGGAGGAGGGCCTTGTCGAGGTCCGCGATCGCCTTGTCCCCGTCCTCGCGCGGGTCCTCCTTCGCCGCCGCGCGACGCTGCGCGATCGACAGCCGCACCGACGCGCGGTTCATCCAGGCGTCCGAGAAGCCGCCGTCGAGCCGGACCGCGGCGTCGTAGTCCGCGATTGCCTTTCTCCACGCCTCCTCGGGGTCCTTCCCCGCCGCCGCCTTGGCGTCCCCGAGGTCCTTCCACGCGAGGCCGCGGTTCATCCATGCCTTCGGCGCGTCGGCCTTCAGGCGGATCGACTCGTCGAACTCCTTCAAGGCCCGCTCGCAGCACTCCCGCGGGTCCTCGTGGTTCATGTCGCAGGCGTGCGCCTTCGCGGACCAGGCGAGGCCGCGGCACATCCAGGCGTCGGCGTAGTCGGGCGGACGCGGATCGCCTCGCCGTAGTCCGCGATCGCGCGCTCGTGGAGGTCCCCCACCTGCTCGCCGCGGTCGAGCTTCCGCCTCGCGACCATCATGATCGCGTTCCCGCGGTCCAGGTGCGCCATGAAGCTGTCCGGGTCGCGGGCGACCGCATCGTCCAGGTTCTTGATCGCGTCCTGGTAGAACGGGAGGGGGTCCTCGCCTCGCGCGAGCCGCTCGACCACCGCGCCGCCTCGAGCGCGCGGACCGCCGAGTCGAGCGAGGCCCACCTCGCGAAGACGGCCTGGGCTGCGGGTCGTCCATGGGGGGGCCTACGACGGCATCTGGGAGTGGATCACGAACTGGAAGATCATGTCGCGGTCGCGCGTGGTGATCTCGCGGAACTTCAGGCCTACCCCGCAGCGCTGCGTCACCTCGTCGATCGACTCGATCCAGGCGACCTTCGCGAGCGCCTTGATCGGTTCGTCCTGCGCGGGGAGGAGGATGTTCACCCCGACCATGATCTTCTGCAGCAGCAGCTCGGGGATCCACGCGAAGACGGGGATGCGCCCGGCGAGGAGGAGCCCTCCCCCGCTGATGTTCCACGTCGTCCCCTCGTAGACGCGGTCGAACTCGGGCTCCTGCCGGTCCTTGGCGAGGAACTTGTATCGGATGGGGACTTCGAGCTTCACGCGCACGAATTCCCGTCGCTCCTGCTCGTACGGTTGGTCCATTTGCGAGTCCTCGGTCCTTCCTACGTGGGCATCAGCGAACGCATGACGAACTGGAATACGCGGTCGCGGTCCGTCGACGTGATCTCCCTGAACGCGAGCCCCATGTGGCAGCGGAGCGACGGCTCCTCCACGGGCTCGAGCCACGCCGTGCGCGCCAGGGCCTTGATCGCCCCCCCGCCGTCGGGGAGGGCCATCGACACGGCGATCAGCATCTTCTGCATCAGCAGCTCGGGGATCCAGGGAATCAAGGGGATCTCCCCGTGGAGGAGGAGCCCTCCCGCGCTGATGTTGGAGGTCGACCCGCGGTACTGGTGGTCGAGCTCGGGGTCCTGGCGCAGGTGGCAGACGAATCGGTAGGTGACGGGAATCTCGAGGCGGACGCGGACGAATTCGCGCCGCTCGTGCTCGTAGGGCCGGTCCACAGCATCCCTCCTGGGTCGACCGGGCGAGCGTGAGGTGGGACTGCCGGAATGATACCCCCGGCGCGATCCGCGCCGCTACAGGAATCCCTCGACGAGGGCGTCGACCCGCTGGCGGAGGTCGTCCCGGACCTGCCGGAAGGTCGCGAGGACCTCCTCCTCGGTCCCCGTCGCCTTCGCGGGGTCGGCGATGGGCCAGTGGATCCGCGCCGCGGTCCGGGGCGGCACGGGGCACGCCTCGTCGGCCGACCCGCAGACGGTGACGACCAGGTCCACGGAGTAGAGCGGGATCTCCGCGAGCCCCTTCGAGCGGTGGCCGGAGATGTCGACGCCCGCCTCGGACATGACGCGGATGGCGAGCGGGTGGACCTCGCCCGTCGGCGCGGACCCCGCGCTGTAGACGCGGACCGCCCCCGGGACGCGGAGGCGCGCGAACCCCTCCGCCATCTGGCTGCGGCAGGAGTTCCCCGTGCAGAGGAAGAGGATCCCTTGGTAGCTCGTTGCTGGCATCAGTGCGTCCGCGGCATCCACGAGAGGGCATAGTACGAAAACGGCGCGGAGAGGAGAAGGCAGTCGAGGAGGTCGAGGAAGCCGCCGAACGTCGGCAGGAGCGCCCCGCTGTCCTTCTGTCCCGCGCGCCGCTTGAAGAGCGACTCGACCAGGTCGCCGACCTGCCCCGTCACGCTCACGGGGACGGCGGCGATCGCGATCGACCACCAGGGGAAGACATGGCGCATCGACGAGAAGGCCCAGACGGCCATCCCGGCGCCGACGCCCGCGAGGGTCCCTCCGTAGCTCCCCGCCCAGGTCTTCCCCGGCGAGACGCTCGGGCAGAGCTTTGTCCGGCCGAAGGCGCGTCCCGTGAAGAAGGCGCCGCTGTCGGTGATCTTGTTCACCGCGAGGAACCAGTAGAAGGCCGCCTCGCCGATCCCCGGGAGGAAGCGGATGCGGACGACGAACGACGCGAGGAAGACCACGTAGACGAGGGCGGAGATCGAGAGCGCGGCGGCCTCGGAGCGGGCGGGTTCGCCTCGGAAGACGCCTTCGGCGAGGAGGAGGGCGACGACGAGGGCGACGATCGGCAGGAGCCACGGGCCTCCGTCGTGCTCGGGGCTTGCGATCTGGAGGAGGAGGAAGGAGCCTCCGAGGAGGGCGAGCTCGATCGCGGGGAGGCGGAGCTCCGCGCGGGAGACGAGGCGGGCATACTCGTAGAGGCCGCCGGTGCACGAGCCGACGAGGATGAGGGCGAACCCCCACGCCGCGTGGGAGCTGTGGTCGAGGAAGAGGATCGTGGAGGTGGCGGCGACGAGGCAGACGCCTATGAGGAGCCGGGTCTTGAGCATCGCTACTCCCGGATGTCTCCGAAGCGACGCTCGCGCGAGGCGTAGTCGCGGAACGCGACGTGGAGGTGCTCGGTGGTGAACTCGGGCCATTGTACGGGGGTGACCCAGATCTCGGTGTAGGAGATCTGCCAGAGGAGGAAGTTGGAGACGCGGACGTCCCCTCCGGTGCGGATGAGGAGGTCGGGGTCGGGCATGCCGGGGTCGTAGAGGTAGGCGCGGAAGGAGTCCTCGGTCAGCGTGCCGGGGTTGAGGGCGCCTCTCGAGGCGTCGTGGGCGATGCGTCGGACGGCGTCGATGATCTCGGCTCGGCCGCCGTAGGAGAGGGCGAGGCAGAGGACCATGCCGGTGTTGGAGGCGGACATGGCGATGGTTTCGCGGAGGTCGCTCTTGACGTCCTCGGGGAGGAGCTCGAGTCGGCCGATGGCGGTGAAGCGGATGTTGTTCTTGGTGATCGTCGGTCGCTCGGCGACGAGGAACTTCTTGAGGAGGCGCATGAGGAAGGCGATCTCGCGCTCGGGGCGCTTCCAGTTCTCGGCGGAGAAGGCGTAGAGGGTGAGTCGTTCGATGCCGATCTGGGCGCAGGTCTCGGTGGTCTCGCGGACGACGTCGGCGCCCTTCTCATGGCCGCGGATCCGCTGCCACCCGCGTCGCTTGGCCCATCGGCCGTTGCCATCCATGATGATGGCGACGTGCCGCGGGAGCTTTTCTTTCGGCGGGAGTGCCGGGAGTGAGGACGACATCGCGGAAGGTATAGCATCCCGCCCGCCCCGGGTTCAAATGTCCCGCACAGCCTCGCCGAGAGCAATCGCGAGCCTGGAGTCGGCCGCGAAAGCCCACGGCGGGCTGTCAGCTGCGAGGCAGACGACCGTCGTTGCGCGCCACCGCCAAGGGACGAGCGCCGAAGGCGCGGCAGAATGTAGCCAGGGCCGAAGGCCCTGGGAAGGCATCCAGCAAGGAAATGGAGCCCCGAAGGGGCGATAGAAGGCGCGTTCTGTCGCCCCTGATACCCTCCCCAAGGCGTCCCCCCCGAGCGGGGGCCTTAGCCCTAGCGCGAGGGGGGCCGTGGACAACTTGGCGGGGGCGGTTGTGGAAAACTGCACGCTCGACTAT
>Ga0082335_1000930_pt1 | contig 68038 bp, 48 predicted proteins | sample Subgrocontami58m_FD_72375 | JGI IMG/M metagenome (GOLD analysis project Ga0082335, IMG submission 72375) | Subsurface groundwater microbial communities from S. Glens Falls, New York, USA - GMW37 contaminated, 5.8 m (SPADES assembly) (version 2) ... | reverse complement strand
AACTACTTGCAGTTTGAATGCTTGGCTATAGATGGATTGTGAGGGATACTTGTTCGTAGGTTGCATCAGTTAACTCCTGCTTTTTGTTTATCAGTAGTCAACTTTTTTCAGGACGAGACAATTTCCCTCCCCACCCCGATAGCTATCGGGGTGGGGTTTATGCATAAAAATACCTGCCCGTTGCTGCCCTGCTTCGACTCGCGTCTTCAGCGAGGCGAGAAGGCAAGGCGGGTCTGCTTGATATCCATGAAATAAGTTCGTTTCTTTATGAAGAACCTTTTTTGAAAATTCTATAGATAAATTCATAAATTTTTTTTTCATTTAAATAATATGCTTCTTCTAACGATCTGCTTGCAGGTGCGGGGGTATCCGGAAGGGCTATTCTGTTAAGCGGTGATTTTAGCGCTATTCCGCTCTCTGCAATTCTCGCTGCAATCTCAGCAGAAATTCCAAAGCTCTTCCATCCTACATCTATAATAATTACTCTGCCGGTTTTCTTAACTGATTTTAATATAGTCTTTGTATCTAGCGGCTTGATTGATCTTAAATCAATTACCTCTGCGTCGATTCCATTTTCACTGAGTCTTAAAGAAACTTTTTCTACAAGAAAAGCTGAATATGATACCGCAATAATAGTTATATCTTTACCTTCTTTACGAACCGCAGCTTCACCTATTGGAACGCTATATAATTCTGTGGGGACTTCCCCCTTATTTGCGTATAATAATCTATCATCAATAAAAACGACCGGATTAGGATCCATTACCGCTGATACCATTAATCCTTTAGCATCATAAGGTGTTGATGGCATCACTACTTTTAAACCAGGAATATGTGCAAACAATCCATGCAACGCTTGTGAATGTTGGGCAGCTTGTTCACCCCCTCTATTTATTATTCCCCAAAACACGACTGGCACGGAGAGTTCGCCTCCGCTCATATAATGCCAATTTGCTGCTTCATTAATAATGGGATCAAAAGCATATAGCATAAAATCCATACGAGGATGCACAACAATACTTCTATTGCCGGCGATAGCAGCACCAACAGCCATACCGGTCATTGCATTTTCAGAAACTGGAGTATCTATTACTCTATTCTCCCCAAACTTTTCAACTAATCCCTTACAAGTATTGCCGACATACCAAGGACTCTTAACCCCTTGCCCCACAAGAATAATATCTTTGTCCGCTTGCATTAGTTGATGTAATGCCTCATTTATAGCAAGACTATATTCAAGCTCTCTTTTATTTGAAGACATAATTCGTTAACTCCTTTGCATCTGGTCGTTTAGACAATCTTGCATTTTCATGAGCTCTTGATATTTCTCCGTCAACTTTTATCTCAATCTCAGAAATCTTTTTTTGACTGATGATTTTATTCTTTATTAAATATTTCTCGAAATTCTTTATTGGGTCTCGCTTCATCCAGGTATCTATTTCGCTTTGTGGTCTTATATCAGTGTGCGTTCCTTGAATATTATCATTTGGCCCTACATGTCCTCGTAAGCGATATGTCTTAAACTCAATAAATACCGGACCTTTTCCCACTCTGCAAATTTCAACTGCTTTTCCACTGACTGAGAGTGTGTCTAGCAAGTCATTACCGTCACACTGAAAAGATGAAATCCCGAACGCTTTACCAATACTGTATATAGATGTATTGGGTCTAGTTTCCCTTATAGGTAGGTGTGTAGAGTAAAAATTATTCTCACATGCAAATATTATTGGTAAATTTCTCAACGCAGCAAAATTCATGCTTTCAAACAAAGCACCTTCACCTGTTGCTCCATCGCCAAAAAAAGCAACTGCAACATTACCATTATTTTTAAGTTTTAAGGTCAATGCAGCTCCGAGTGTCAATGCAATTGTTCCTGCAACTATTGGAGCTGCACCTAACATACTTATACTTGAGTCGAAAATGTGCATTGAGCCCCCTCTTCCTTTTGCACAGCCATCCTCTTTACAATATATTTCTGAGATCATCATTTGTAGATCGCCCCCTTTAGCTAAATAATGCCCATGGGAACGATGATTCCCAAAAATAATATCTCGTTTATTGAGAAATGCAGAAATACCGACTGCTACCGCTTCTTCTCCAGAATAGAGGTGTACAGGGCATCTTATGGTCCCATCTAAAATAGGCTCAACAAAACTCTCTTCGCATCTTCTTATTCGAAGCATTTGTTCGTAATAACCTATTAACTTTTTTGTAGAATGCTTATTTTTTTTCATGTTCCTCAATTTCATTTACCCACCAATAGTCTTCTTAATAGTTTGGATAATTAATTTAAAATCAACCATAAAATTCTGCTCTTTTACATATTTTATTTGCAGTCTTAATTTTTCTGGTCTTATAAGTCTTGAGTATGCTTCGTCAGCATCATCAATTCCTGAAGCAGCAATAATTTCACCCTCATTATGAAACTTTATTGATGCAAAATCAGTAATACCTGGACGAACTGTTAGTATAATTTTTTCTTCTTCTGTGTATTGATCCACAAACTTTTGAACCTCAGGGCGGGGACCTACAAGACTCATATCTCCCAGAAATACATTTATTAGTTGTGAAAATTCATCAAACTTATATTTTCTGATAAATTCACCAACCCTAGTTACTCTCGAATCATTTTTACTAGTAGAAGACGAACCAATATGTTCAGCATCTACCACCATGCTTCTAAATTTAAAAATGCGAAAAGGTTTACCATGAAGCCCCGCTCTCAAACCACGATAAAAAACTGGTCCCTTCGAATCTAATTTTATCCAAACAGCAATAATTAAGAAAAATGGACTTAATATAATTAGTCCTAAACCAGCAAAAAAAATGTCAAATAATCGTTTTAGCATTAGTCTAATTTAAATTCCCTGATATACTTCCCTACTTTGGTTACACGCGTATCATTGTTACTTGTGGATGATGCACCAACTTTTTCAGCATTGACAACCATACTTCTGAATTTATAGATGCGAAAAAATTTTCCATTTTGAAACCATTTTCATAAATCCGCCGTTGGAATTGCCTTGGGAAACATATATACGAAAAAGCTGGCACCTCTCACAAACACCCGCCCGCACCACGAGCGCAAATTTAAAGGCTGACCGGCGCACCTGTCTTCGTCAGCAGGTATGTGTGCAGACCTGTACCGGAGCCGAGCTCAAGCACATTATGATTTTGGGAGATATACAGGCGGATGCATTGCTTGTAATAAGTGTAGGGCTCCCGGTAGATGGGTGAAATCGCCAAAGAACCAAGAGGCGGTTCGGTTCCGAATGCGTTTTTTCCCGCCGCCAGCATAGACTGAGCACGTTTGTCATATCGAAGATGTTCGGTTTTCTTGTCGTTGTTCATAGCAATACAATCAATAATCTGGACTACCCAAGTTTTATCTTTTACTGGAGATAGTGTGAAACGGCTGACTTATTCGCGCCTCTTTTCTAAGACAAAGGTAAAGATCCATCCCATACGCTGAACATACGGAATCTTTTCCAATGCGAGGTCAAGTCTGTCCAATAACGGGAACAGCCACGGAAACTTTCCAGCTGCATAGCCAGCCACATGCCAATAGCGAATCTCTTTTACATCGAAAAAACGCGAAGCGAATCTGACATCAGATAGATTAAGAATATGGGCTTTCTCCCACTCCGTTCTCATGTCAGGCGTCAGGAAACGGTACACCTTGATAGCCGGGTTGTAATCCAATGCCTCCACGGCGAGAATCTTTCCGCCAGGTTTGAGGATGCGACGCAGTTCCGGAAAGGCATAGGACAAATCAAGGTGGTGCAGCATCCCTGAACAGACGATAGCATCAATTGAATTATTGGGAAGTTTGGTGTTTTCCGCGTCCGCTTGAAAGAACCGTATGTTGTCATTGAGACCTGCCGCTACAGCCGCATCTCTGGCATTCTCAACGGAGACACCGGAGATGTCAAAGCCCAGACTTAGCGATGCCCCAGTTTGCGCAGCAAAGATGGCAGTCTCGCCATTGCCGCATGCATAGTCGAGAAAGACCTTATCCTTGCTCTCTGCGGCTATCCAGTCTTTGGTAAACTGTCTTGAGCGCCTGGTGGACAGATAGTACTTCTTGTTGCCATAGTATTTTTCGTAAGTATTGGAACTTAAGGTCTTCTCGATACTTGATTGGTCGCGGTCTCTATCATGAAATTCCAATTCTTTCAGCTTACGTTCAGCAAGACTGGATTTCCATTCCTGGTCTGAGATTTTGTCAATCTCATTGATTCTTTCGAGCAGGATTGTTCTTTCGGTAGCTTCTTTTGCCATAGATTGATCCTTTTTATTCCTGATTTTCTGAATCTGGGCTTGGGTTAAACAGGATAGGTTCAAGAATGATCATGACCCGTCCGAGAGCTTGCCAACATCTCAAGATGCGCAACACGTATAGACCATCTCAATAGCCCTACAACATTTTCCGCATCCACCACCTTGTCCGGAACTTGAAAATGTGAAAGAGCTTCCCGTGAAGACCCTACATGTTCACCCCGGTAGAACGCAGGCCCGCTATCTTCCGACTTGATACGCCAAGCAATCCATAAGAAAAACGGAGTCAATAATAACAATCCTACCAAAGATCCAATGATATCAAATAGACGTTTCATCGGTGTTACTCTTCTATTGGTCGTCGCGCAATAATAGATACGATGAAGGAATTATTTGCATGTCTTTTTTGAATAACCTCTTCAATTCGAGAAATCAGAAAATAAAGTGGCGGGAACAGAGCAAAAAATTGACTCAAGCCTCCGTAATAGCGGCGTTCGATGATTTCGAACCGTTCATCATAAAGGGTTTCCACTTCCCCAGTATATAGGCACAGGGTCGTGTAGCTACGTTGCCGCAGCCTCCGGTAAATTTGGGTAAGGCCGTTGGCTCGGCCGGTTTCGAAGTTGATGAACACCCCCCCTGGTCTGAGTATTGATGCGATCCAGTCGAGCCATTTTGCATATTCATATAGCGTCGATGAATTGTAGAGAACAGTTTTAATAAAAACGGCATCGTAATTTCCTTGGTAGTTGCAAATATCCTCAGGCGCGCAGCAATAAAAATCAATTTGCTTGGCCAGGCCAAAACGTTGGGCGTGTTCAAGGGCTGTGCTGTGGGACTTTTTGCTGACTTCCAGTCCCACAATTTTCCATCCCAGTTCTTTACAAAGATAGCAACTAAGCAAACCGTCACCATAGCCTACTTCGAGAACCTTGCTTCCCGCTGGAACTTGTTTTCTGATCTCCGGCAATGCTTCACGCAATACACGTTCCCACATTAATGGCGCACCACCAACCTCTAATCCCACACGAAGGTTAAGATTAATGTTTTTCACTACATGAAGCTCCTTAATTTGGGCATCATTTGCAACATAATTACAATTTGCCTTGCGGTTAAATATGCCGCCACCTTTTACAGCTTGTCGTTTCCACTGGGTTATCATATTGGGGTGTATCCCGAATCTTGCTGCCATTTAAGTGTTGGTCAAGGTATTTTACATAGTTTTCATAGATTTTTTCTCTTTCGAAAACTTCAAAAAATACTTTCCGCGAATTCTCCATATATTGTTTTACCATATGGGGGGCATTAACTAAACCTTTTAGTATGGCAGTGAGTGCTGCAGGGTCTTTTGGTCTAATCACCGCTCCTATCTGGTTATTTTTTATTATCTCCTCTGGTTCCCCTGGCACATTGTTGATCAGTACCAGAAATGTGGAGAGGTATTCAGCGATCTTGTTGCCAAGCCAAAAGCGGGTAATGCCTCCATGCATGAGAATCAGGCCGACATGGGCTTTTGAAAGGAGAGCTTGCAGTTCCTGATGGCTGATCCAGCCAGTAAAAGTTATACTTTTCAAGCCTGATGCCTGCTTTATCCATGTTGAGTGCATCTCACCATCGCCGGTTATCATAAACCGAATGCGTCGTTCGCCACGCGCCTCTAACAGCCTAGCGGCCTCAATCATAGTTGTGCCGTCATAGCTTCTTCCACCTGTGCTAATGAACAGGCAGATGAGAGGCGTTTCTTCTGTAAAATGCCGGTCAGGTATTTCTATTTTTCTCTGAACGGCTGGAATATCATAACCAATATAAAACACTTGATCAGCGTTACTCTCTTTCCGTCCTGAATAGTTAATTGCCCACTTCAGCATTGCTTTTGAGACCGATACAATTCCAATTGCCTCGGCGGCAATTGAACGAAACATACGCCTGTAATAATAAACGAGAGGGTAAGTCGCCCATCTTGCGATCAGAGAAAAATACTGAGGAAAAATATCCGGCCAGGGATCGCGTACGTCAATGATGAAGGGGATGCTGTGCTTTTTAGCGAATGTTTTACCGGCATGACATAATTCAGGTGATGGATATGAGGCCAAAATGATATTTGGTTTTGGAAGCATACCGGCAAGCCGGGTGAAATTTGCTGCACAGTGCCGGTGATGCCCAATACGAGAAAGGGAAATGTTCTTTTTATAACCGGGTCCATCAAGCAGATATAACTGATAACCGTTTTTGAGCTCGCAAAAGGTCTTTGCATGTTTGCGATGTGTTTTAAGACTATGATTGAACCGTGAAGCCCACCAAGTTACCGAAAATCCTGTATCAATGAGTCTCTCAGCCAGAATTCCAGTCCGCAGGAGCCGTGGCTCTTGATCTATCGGCAATGGCTCACCGTCCTGGAGTAACCAAATGCTCGGCGATCGCGCTTTAATATTACAGGCTTTTTCTGTCATAAATACTCTTGCAATTTTAGATTTTCCATATGTGCTGTCAGCCCGGAAAAGCAACAACGCTTCCGGTAGTATTACTCACCAACAAAAGCCATAGTAATTTGTTTTCGCCTCATCGGGCAATTCTAACCGAACAAAATCAATAACAACCTGATTTTTGAAACGGTTTTGAATGATCTCGCTGTACATCTTGCTATTATGAGTGACCACAAACATATCTACGTCTTTGGAAAGTTCGAACGCATTGTCGTACAGGTATTGCTCAAAGTTCGGGAGATATCTTTCCAAAAACTTCTTGTTTTCTCCCATCAGATTCAAAAGCAAGAGGTTTTCATCATGAATGCAGATATTGACCCCATCATTTATCAGGGCTCCAATCAAAATTAATGCTGGACTCTCCCGAACATCATCAGTCCCGTGTTTGAAGGTAACTCCGAGGAATCCTATCCTCTTGGGTCTATGAGAACGGATTATCTGAAGGGCTCGCTCTATGTGTGCTGTGTTGCTTGGTAAAATTGCATTGATAAGGGGGATGTCCAATTTTAGCTTCCTCCCCAATTCCCTAATGGCGCGAACGTCTTTTGGAAGACAGGAACCACCAAAAGGAAATCCTGGTCTCAGGTAGTAGCTGGAGAGGTTAAGCTTTGTATCCTGGCAAAAAATGTGCATAAGCTGATAACTATCAATGCCTAACTCCTTGCAAATACTCCCAATTTCATTGGCAAAACAGACCTTTAATGCATGCCAGGTGTTGTTAGCATACTTTATCATTTCAGCAATTTCGATAGTCGTGCGGAATATGGGCGCGGTAAAATTGCTGTAAAGGGAAGCAACTATTTCTCCACTCTTACTGTCAAGCTCACCAACAACTATGATAGGAGGGTTTAGGAAGTCTTCCACAGCTGTACTTTCCCTGAGAAATTCAGGATTTACAGCAATCCCAAAGTCAACTCCGGCAACTTTTTGGCTTGCGGCTTCAATGGTAGGAATGATTGCCTTTCTGGTTGTTCCCGGAGGAATGGTGCTACGAATCACAATGACATGAAATGTGTCTTTGATACGTATTGCCTCACCGATCTCCTTACAAACATTTTCTATGAACCCCAAATTTACTTCACCGTCTGGCCGGCTTGGCGTGCCAATACATACCATAGACAGATTTGAATGCTGAACAGCCTCGTGCGCATTCAGTGTCGCTACAAGCCTACCACAACTGACACCATGTGAGATTAGCTCGGCAAGATTATTTTCCACAATCGGAGATTTCCCTTCATTAACCAAGTCGACTCTATGCTGTTGAATATCAACCCCTGTAACCCGATAACCCATCTTAGCAAAACAAGCGGCACATACAACCCCCACATATCCTAATCCAAAAATACTGATGCTAACCTGATTCTTGCTAGTAATCATCTCTCCTCCAGTTTAGTATAAATGTCCTTCTTTAGCAACATATGCATTTGAAAATGTAATAATTTCACCTGGCTCAACATGGCAAATTGTATAATTTTTTTCCGTGAGAAGTTCCACAATATTTCTTGCATTCTCTATCTTTTGTTGCATCGTGATGCCGTGTACTTCAATAAACAAGATAGAAAATGGGCTTAAGAAGTTCCCTCCTTATTTAAACAATAAACTTAGCCGCGACGAGCTTTTGGGCAAGGTTTCCGGGTCCGCATCAAACGCGGTTTCTGGTCAATTGGCAGGGTTTCTCCGTCTTGCAGTAACCAAATACGTGGGGAATTTAGAACCACTCTCTCGTTCTCCTGTCGCATTTATTATCTTATTAAGTTTTGAAGTTGTCAAGTATTTAGTTGAACATTGTGTGTATACATTGCTACTAAGCATATCTAAACTGCTAACATCTGAATAGAGACCTCATTTTTTGGCGGGGTATAATCAGGAGACAAAGGGCAAAATTACCCGCCTCCTCTTTAGAAAAATCAGAAATAATACACTTAGCAAATAAACACTTACTACCATGGTCGCTAATATATGACCATATATTATCCACGCACCATTTAAGAGCAATATTATGTAAAGACTTAAAGTTGGTATACTTTTTTTTCTAAATAGCCGTAACTGTATGAATTGTAAAATAAACCCAATAAAGGTGCTCCCCATAAGGACACCAAACCAACCAAAATTTATCCACAACTCTGCGACAAAACTGGGAGAAATGGTAGGGTAGAAATCAACTCCAAATAAAGATGATATTAGTGGATGGATGGATTTCCCGTATAGGAATGTGCTGGGATTATTAAATGCCTGAAAATAAACACGGGCCATATAGGAAGCATCCAGTAATACACGGTCAATAAAAAAACCTATTGATGTATTCCATATGATTGTTAAGTTTAAGGGAAGGTTAAATTGCACTCTTGATACAATCCCTCCTATAACCATACCGACAGCAAGTATCGCCAAAATAAATACTGCAAGACGGATCTTAGATCTTGATAGGAGATGGATTTTGGATGTTGAGGGAAAACGGGTCGTGGATATTAATTGGTTATTCTTATTCTTAAAATAAATAGCCAAACCAAGCAAAATAAAGACTCCAAAGGGATACACTCTGTCAAATGTTAGCGAAAAGGTAAGTATCGCCAAAAGAAGTGTAATCCAAAATAGATATTTCCATCTGCCTTTGTATATATAAGCCATAAAATATGAATACAGTAAGCAAAAAGGTAAGAAAAATCTTGATATCAGCGCATGAGCATAGTGGATAAAATCACCCTCCTGAACAATACTACGTCTCACTATATCACCAGGCATTTCACCATATGCAGTAAAAGCTCCAAATAATGGAACATAATTCGAAGTAAGGATATAAATTGTCATAATTAGAATCGACGAAAAAAGCATTAGTATCCAAGAGGGGTATATATATGAGTCATGTCGTGTCTTCAACAAACTTGAATAAAAAAAATCCTTAATTATTCTAGAAGGTATGCAGGGATTTATAAAAAGTTCATTTGCTAATAGGACACCTAGTGGAAACGATATTAGCACACTCTGAATAGCCAAGAAATAAGTATATCTAATGGGATAAGCCAAACTATAGAACCATATTATTGATGGAAGTGACATTAGGATAATATAAGCAATCATAAAAAAAGAAGGTAATGTCAAACGAGTCAAATTTAATGTATTGCCCAAAAATATTTTTTTGAAAAGAAAAAAAACAAAAATAGCTGAACCTAAAACACTAACTAGAAATAGCACATCATCTGTTTGAGTGTTGATCAAATTCATTATAGCCGTTTTCTTCACATATAGAAGAATATCGGCTTCAAATCTATCTTCCACGCAGGCACACCTCTTTCTCGAACAGAGAAATTGGAAAATATTTTGGTATTGGGGTCTCTCCCGTCACTAAGATCATAACGATGCTCTCATATAGAATGAAGAGTAATGAGTCCTTACGGGAACAACTTAAGGGATTGGAAGATAGCTTGTCCTTTGTCAATTGATGATCCCTATACCATTATCTTAAGTTAATATCCTACCTCTGCTATCTTCTTGGTGATTGTGATACCAAGTCAAATAGATAATCAAAGACTTCGTCTATTGGTACGGAGGAGTTACTTCTCTTTTCTTTTAGGAGCGGCCTCCGTTCTAATTGGCTCTGAATTCCACTTATGATTTCATCGATTGTATAAGCGGGCATCGCCCAGCCAGACGAAACCTGCTCAGGAAAATTATCAGTTCCAATTTCCCGCACCACAATCGACGGGACATGGAAAGACTCGGCCTCAATAACTACAGAGGAGCACTCGGTAATATGAATGTCCATGTGTCTTAAAATAGCGTACAGTGGCAGCCGTGTAGCATTATCCAATTCAAAGTTGTTGATTCCATTTTCGTTCAAAATCCTCCTGACCTCCGGTTTCTGGTCAATTGTTACGGGATGCAAACGGACCCAGAAGTAACTCCGTAAACCGCTATTGTTTACACCTTTAATTATCTCAACCATAGTCCCCAATTCATTTTTTGTACATCCGTTGAGACTATAAAGTATATGAATTCCTTTCTTAGTATTCCTCTTTAAGCCACTCATTATCTCATCAAAAGTCCTCACAACATCATCATCATCACTAACAGCCCATCGTTGCAGAAACAGATTGCCACCCACAACTGGCTGATGCACATTCGCATTTTTGCTCCACCTCTTTATTGTAGATGCCTCAAATTCACTCCAGCACCAGAATATTGTCGGTAGCAACTCATAACCTTTTTCCGGCAGGCGATTCCATCGTCCGTATGCTATATGCAAATCACCCTGAAGGCCGTGTTGAATATCTATGGAAGGTATACCCAGATGGTGACACGCAAGGATTAATGCCATACTTTCGGTACTATAACAGCATGTTACAAATACAGCTCTTGGCTTTGTTTTCATTAGAAGCCGTTTGAAATACTTTTCAATGGCTGTAATTTGCTTGATACGTCGACTGACCTGCTTAATTAGACCAAATGATTCCGGAAATAACCCTGACCCTCTTACATGATTCTCTAATTCTATCAACTGTTCAAGTCTTTCGTATTTCGAGTTCCTATTCAACGTGCCCATTATTCGATATATTGTTAAATAGGGCTGTATGAACATGGATTTGGTAAAGCGAGGTATGGAATATCCATATCCAGCAGTCAACATCAGGCAGGACATACCCCTTTCTGACAAATGGCTGACAAAGGGATCGCATAAACGCGAATACCACGAGCCGTTCACCAATGTCATATAAGTATTGTAGTTTAATAAAAGCACATCGAATCGACTATTAGCACGTAGCGACTTTTGGGAATCCATTACCTGTGCACAGCCAAATCTCCATATACTTCGCAATGTCCTAAACGCAATTTTAGCAAAATTTAGGGATTTTATTGTACCAGCCATAGAGGAAGTTCCAAGTGGCGGAGGAAGTACAGTTTTTTTTTCACAAAAATGGGAATCGAAAAAGCTAAAGTAGAGATGGAAACGTATGAGTGGCCACATATGCACAGAGTCAATAACCCAACGGTCAACGGGAAATCTTTCCTCCAATTCATTAATTAAGTTCATTATATCATTAATTTTCATTTTGACTAACCTCCAATTTTCCATGGCATCTTCCAGTTCAGGCTCTGCCCCTGCCATTGATATCCTCTGTGCCAATGTAAATAGACCCTATCGAACTTTTAGCGAATCTTTATTCGTGACAATAGCCATACCATTTTTATACGCAAATGTAATTTCCCGAACATTAAGAGCTAAATACATCATAATTGTAAACATCGACAAAAAATATACGTTAGAGATAAGTATATCAAGCAAGACATACATAACTATCGGGATAAAATATCTATAATTGTAAAGGTACTTAATTAATTCATAGCGATTCTTAAACTGCTTAATAAATTTATTTCCCGCGTAAACCACTAAATAATTATAAACCATTACACTTATTAAAAATGCAATTGCAATAAACTCAACAGGCTGTTTAAATTGATATACGAAAATTGCGCCTGCTACCAATACAATCAAAACCGAAACAAACCCAAAAACAATAAGGGCTCTTTCCTGCTTTTTTTGAATAAGCAAATCTGAATAACCAAAACAGTTGCTTAATATAATCTGAGCAAACAATAAATACTTAAAGCATATAAAGGAATTTCCATAATTTGGGAGAAAATAAAATAAAAGAGGAGCAAAAAACAAACTAAACAATACTATTAAAAAGGTTAAAGTGAGATATATTTTCCTTGTCTTCTCAATAAATTCCACAATTTCTGAATTATCATTATATGAGCTAAATTTATTAAGCATTTTCGGATAAAACAAAAAGCTTATCGAGCCTAAAAACATCGCTATTGCCTGTGCCAGATAGTGTGCAAAATTAAATAATGCAAACTCTTCAACGGAATAGAAATACCCCACCATGCTTCTTGCGGAAACTAGAATGAGATAAAAACTCGAGTTGTAGGCTAATAGCAATATTCCTCTTTTAACAAGCAATAAGGCTATATCCTTGGAAAATTTATTTTTTATTCCGACTTTAAGGGGCGAATTGAATAAAAATATTGATAATGATACAAAATTTGTAGCAGCCAAACTAATAATTAGTGCCCAAAACAGATACTGCTCAACAAAGAAAAAAACACAGACAAGTTGGCTTAAAGGGACAATGACATAATTAATATTTATCTCGTTTAGTTTACCATAGATACGAAATAGATTTATAAGTAAAATATTAAAATGTTGCAGTATTGCTATTAGTACCACAACAACATAGTAATCATTAAGCAGATATGCTGAAAAAAGATTAATAAATCCCGAATAACTGCTTATAACCGTCACCGCAAGCAAAACAAAGCCGACCAATGTTAAAACTACAAGTGAGGCGAAAAGTATATTTCTTGCTTTTACATTATCTATATTTTTCTCAGTAGATAATATAACAGTTAAAGAATAACTCATTCCCAAATTAGTGTAAGAGAAATATTGTAATAAAAGGTTAACAAAACTGTATAAGCCAAAATAATAGAGACCTAAGTATTTTGCAATAAGCAAGGCATTAATGGCATGAAGTCCAAAAGTAAAATATCTTGTAATGATATAATGTACAGAAGATGATTTTATTATATTTTTCAAACTCAATTTAAGCCCGTTCAACACTAAATATTGTTACTGATCAATCTCCATTGTAATGGAGTTCCAGCGGGAATGTTTTCCGTTGATTTAAGTCCAATAATATTTTTTGGGAAATGGGTGTACAATCCATAACCTGGTCGAATATTTCGAATGTTATCTTCTGTAAATACATCCCCGGAGCGGGATAGGGTGAAGTGTTTTTCAACAATACAGGCACCAAGGGCGAACGCTGCTACGGGCACGGCTATATTAGGTATGATCTGATAGGCCAACAGGGACACCAAATGCCTCTGACATATGGGGAACGGTGTGAAGGTTCATCTCTTCCGGTTTTGCAGGATAAGTGCTGTTGAATTTTAGAAGTGCGACATCTTTACAATCCGCTTCTCTGACGGTGGTTATAGCTTCATCTATCTCCGCTAAGGTGGCCATGCTGGTGAACATGATAATAGGCTTTCCGGTCTTAGCAATATACTGGATTAGGGGTATATCTACCAATTCAAAGGAGGCGACGGCGACTTTATAGGCAGGTACACCCATCTCTTCCAAAAAAGTCAACAGCCGTTGTATCGAAAGGTGTTGAAAAAATGTCCATACCAAGATCATTTGCAATTTCTTTCAGTTTCGGCTGCCAATCTCAGGGGGTATAGGCCTCTTTATAAAGCTCATACAGGTTCTTGCCTTCCCAGATAGTGCCTTTGCCAATGCGAAAATACTCGTTATCGCAGTCTATTGTGATGGTATCTGGTGTGTATGTTTGGAGTTTAATGGCATCTGCAAATATCACTGTTTTGAAGAAACCTTTGACTTTTAACTTTACGTTATTCATCTTTCTTGTAAACTCCGAAACGGTTGCTTCAATGTTTGTTCTTAGTCTTCTTCTTTCTTTGTGTATCCTTTGTATGTTTGCTAAACGTTGCTTTTTAATATTCTTCTTCTGTAAAATAATAGACCTTCGCAGATTTCTTTTTTATTAACTTACACTCTAAAGCATGACTACATGAAGAGCAAATACTTAAATCAAACTCATAAATAAAATACTCTTACAAATTAGAATTATAATATTCTTACTGCAAAACCTTTCAGTTTTAAATATTTTTTTGCTTCTTTTGGTGTCTGTTCAGTAAAATGAAATATACTTGCGGCAGCAATAGCAGTAACTTTTGTTTGTGATAATATTTTATACATATCATCATAATTACCTGCACCACCAGATGCAATAACGGGTATTCCAACATTTTCACTTACTTTTTTTAAAGTATCAATATCATACCCCGTCAATGTTCCATCTCTTTCAATTGATGTAAGTAATATTTCACCTGCTCCTCTTTTTTCAACTTCTCTTGCCCATTCGTATGGTTCTAAGTTAGTTGGTATTTTCCCAGAATTTGAAAATACTTCAAGTTTACCAAAGTTATTTTTTTTATAATCAATGGAAACTACGATACATTGTGAACCAAATATTTCAGCTGCTTCATTAATCAGATTCGGATTCTGAATAGCTGCTGTATTTATCGAAACTTTATCTGCACCTACATCAAGAAGATGTTTAATATCATCGACAGACCTAACCCCTCCTCCAACAGTAAGAGGCATAAAACATTCATCTGCGATATCATCAATGAGACTGTAATCCGGTTCTCTTTGTTCATCAGTGGCAGTAATATCCAAAAAAACTAATTCATCCACTTCTCTCATATTATAAACCTTTACCGCCTGTATTACAGTCCCAACTCTCCTCCAACTATCGAATGAAATACCTTTAACTAAAGTTGGATTCTTATAAAGCAAAGTTGGAATAATTCTAATCTTCAGCATTTTCTACATGTTTAAAAAATTCTTTAGCAATTTAAAACCATATTTCTGACTTTTCTCAGGATGAAATTGAGTGCCCCAGATATTATCCTTTCCAATAATTGAATTAAATTCCCCACAGTAGGGCGTTTTTGCGATAATATTTTTTTCGTTTTCACAAACAAAATGATAACTATGAACAAAATAAAAATCTGTGCCGTTGATAATACCGTCTAAAAGTTTTGAGTTCTGTATAAAGTGTATCTCGTTCCATCCAATATGCGGTATCCTCTCTCCGTTATGAGATTGAAGCTTAATGACTTCACCAGCAATCAAATTCAATCCTTCGGTTTCGTTAAATTCAAAACCCTTAGTAGCAATCAATTGCATTCCAAGGCAAATACCCAAAAAAGGTATTTTCTTTTCGAGGGCTTGCTCTTTAATTACGTCTAACAGATTCAAGTTAATTAAGTTTTCCATTCCAGTTGGAAATGCACCTACACCAGGTAATATAATTCTTGCAGCTATTTCAATATCAGTAGAGTTATTTGTAATTATAGCTTTCCCTCCACATTCTTCAACAGCTCTTTTAACGGAGTCAAGATTGCCCATTTTATAGTCAATAATTGCTGTCAGGTTCATTGTCTCTCTAATCCTCATTATCATAATTAATTTTTGAAAGATTGCCAAATTTATCCTTCATTAGTTCTCCTCTTGAATCACATACAAATATTTTTTTATTAGTATACCTATCACATATATTAATAAATTCATCAACTGATATTTCTAGCGGCGCCAAAATATCTTCCAGTTTTTTGCCAAGATAAAACCAAGGAAATTTTCCATCAGTCATTTTTACTATTTTAAGTGCATCATTTCTTGAAATTCTACCTCGTCTTAAATGCAAACACGCTATATCTGTTGCTCTGCCAAAACCAAATTTTAGGAATTTAAAATAATCATGTATCCCGGTCTGGTAATTATCAAGATTTTCATAATTAACAAAATTACTTTCAACAGATTTATGGTAAGTTGTAAAACCATAGGCTTGAGAAATCAATGCATTTGTATAACCATCCCATAGATAATAATAACCTAGAAATAAACCTGTTACACCTTCTTTCTTTAATTCATCAATACTCGGGTAAGTAAATGAGATTAAGTCCCGTTTTTCAATTCCATCCACACCAATTAGATCAGAAACTCTCAAACCTAATAATCCTCCAAATTCTTCGAGCCACCTACGATCCAAAATATTGTTTTCACTGGCAGATGCGGGACCGCCATATTCATTCTGAGAATTTTCACCCCAAATAATCAGTGGTACTTTATATTGAACAGCAGCTCTCACAGGGATAGTAAAAATCGTTACGTGTTCTGGCCAAGATATATCCCCCACCTGTTTTAATCCAATTCGATTTAATTTCCTACGTACACGCCTGTTAGTAGTAAATTCAACATAGTCAACTCCTAAATTTTTAATATTTTCAATATTTTTTCTGCCAATATCTGAAAGATCGCAGGTTGTTCCTGTGATGCAAAGCGGAGTCATACCCAACTCAAGCATTCTTATGACCTGGTATGTGCTATCTTTTCCTCCACTGACTGGAATAATACAATCCCAATGGGATTGATCTTTTGACCTATAACGATCTAATATTTTAATCAATTCAGTCTTTCTTAATTCCCAATTAATTTCTTTTTGTTTTTCATAACTCCTGCAAGCATTGCATATTCCATTATCATCCAAGAAAAGATCAGGTTTTGTATCAGGCATTACACATCTTTTACAATATTTCATTTATTAATACCTCCAATTTTTTTTAATAAAAACCAATTCAGGTCATCTTGAGGAAAATTATTATCTAAATGATAAGAAAAACCATAATTCAATAATTTCAGGTCCGAATATTTTGACAATAATTCTCCTGCAAAATCCCTTTTGAATAATTTGTTTGAATGACCTCTATAATTGATTTCAACCGGTTGTGGATTGTAGTACTCTGCAACTAAAATATATTTATTTGTTGCCTCATACAACTTTTTATATACCGCAAATAATTCTTCAGGATTTACGTGAATAAGTACGCCTTTAGTGAAAACAAAATCAAAAGTTTCTTTTATTTCAAAATTTAAAATTGACTCATTAATTACTTCAATCCATCCGTTTTTTTTTAGAAACTCACATGCACTTTTGTTTATTTCAATAGCAGTTATTTGTGCTTCGGGTAGAAGTTGCTTTATCGCTATTAAATTCTGACCAATATTCGCACCAAATTCTAAAATAGAATTAACTTTTATAGTATCTTTAAATATTTTCGAAAAGAGGTTCAAATTGCCTGCAATTATTTGGGGATCATAATTTCTTTTTATGTATTCATTTCCAAATTCACCTGCCCAGAATTCCTCTTGGTCAGTCTTATATTCAAGCATCTTTCATCCTAAGATATTTAATTATTATATGTTTCTTTTCGGCAATTTCCCAATCTTCTGAATTATCAATATCTTCAACTTCAAATTCATCTAATAAGTATGGATATGATATAGAACCTGTTAAATTTTTATATTTTGAAACTTCTGAAAAATTCGAGTTTTGTTTTGTACAACGATAAATTTTGTCGTTTTTTCAATGTAAGAAAGTTCTTTGACAGAATGACGTTGTATTATTGAGTGATGATTTTTTTATCCGTCCACTTTTCGGGGAATAGATCTTTATTAAGTTAGTTTGCGTTAAAAATTATGCGCTTTTTCTTTCTCAAATTTCTTAATTACAAGTGCATTTCTAATTCTATATACTAATTCTACCGAATTCCGCGCGTCTTCAATTCCAAATCCTTCTTTGGATAAAGTTTTTTCATAAACTTTTGTATGTAGATCGGTAAATCCTTCTGTAAACTCAACTTCTTCATTATCAATTTTGATAGAGCGATAAGTGCGGAGAAGGTTGTCGGTTATCGGTTGTTGGTTGTTAATGGTCTGTGGTCTGTCAGCAGTAGTTTTAGAACCAGATTTTAGAATTAGTTGTCTAAGATCATTTTTGTCTATTGATAAGAACCATTTTACGTTTGCATTTTCAAGTTCAAGAAAACCAGCCATTTTATTCTCTTCGGATAAATGAACTTCGCTTTTTTCAACTTTTCCAAACAGCCAAATCAATAAATCAAAAAAATGAATTCCTATGTTAGTAGCTATTCCACCGCTTTTTTGGGGATCGCCTTTCCAGGAATATTTATACCATGGTCCGCGGGAAGTTATGTAAGAAAGAACAACTTGATGCTTCATTCTAGATACTGGATACTGGATACTAGATGCTGGTTGATTATTGGTTGAAAGTTTTTTCTTTAGTTCAATGAGTGTGGGATGGACACGTAATTGAAGTATTGTATAAACTTTACTACCGGATTCTTGTTCAAGCTGGCTTAATGCATCAAGATTCCATGGATTCAATACTAATGGTTTTTCACAAATGGCATTGGCGCCTAAACGTAAAGCTACAAGGTAATTGAAAGTACTTTTGCAAGCGCTTCTTTAATTTCCTCAGATACATAATGGTTAATATTTCCGATTTGTTTAACAAACCTTTGCTCTGATATTGATCTAACCTGAAAACAATCAACAGCAGAAACTTTTGTTAAATTATTCATAGCATCCGGGTTTACTTTCACCATCCAAGGAGCTATTTGATAGTTATCTTTCCAATCCGTAATAGGGACAATGATTTTAAGAGGTAGTTTTCCAAAACTTCCATCATTTACAATAACAGAGGGGCGTGCTTTTTTTATCTCAGCCCCAATTGTTGGCTCAAGGTTAATAAGCCAAATCTCACCTTGTTTCATAAAAATTCTCGAAATCAATATCGGTAAAAACAGTTAGTTCTTTATTTGTTTTGTATTCTTCTTCCAACTCTGCAACTGCATTAATCATTTTTCCTTTGGCTTCTTTTTCCCGGATTGATTTGATGGTTTGCTCAATTATTAACATTTTTTCTTCGACCGGTAATTTACCGATTTGTTCTAATATTTTTTGTGTTTCCATGGTTCACCAAATTTTTTTGTAAAAATAAACTTTTATTTCAGATAATCATAGTACCATTCTACCGCTAACTCAAAACCCTTCTTTGCATCAAACTTCGGTTCATAACCAAAGATCGTTTTAGCTTTTCCGAAGGATCGTTCCGACAAAATACTCGCTAATAACATTCCATTTCTTTTATTAATCTTTCCGTAAGATGAAAACTAATAAATCCGGCAGTACCAGCAATAAGTATTTTCACCTAATCACTTGTCCATTAAATAATTGTAAAATTTCTCTCTCTTAAAACCCACTGTAACTTTTTCATTTCTCAACTTATAAACCAGTTCAATTGAATTCCGCGCGTCTTCAATTCCGAATCCTTTACCGACTAACGTTTTTTCATAAACTTTGGTATGAAGATCGGTGAAGCCATCGGTAAATTCAATTTCTTTGTCATCAACTTTAATTGACCGGAATGTTGTTTTGCCATTCTTAACAACTTCTTCAGGCAGATCATTTCTATCTATTGAAAGAAACCATTTTACATTTGCTCTTTCTAGTTCAAGAAAACCAGCCATTTTATTCTCTTCAGATAACTGAACTTCGCTTTTTTCAACTTTTCCGAATAGCCATATCAACAAATCAAAAAAGTGGATACCAATGTTAGTTGCAATCCCCCCGCTTTTTTGTACATCTCCTTTCCAAGAATATTTGTACCATGGTCCGCGGGAAGTGATGTAAGAAAGAACAACTTGATGCTTGGTTCTGGATACTGGATACTGGATGCTTGATACTGGATACTTGATGTTAGATACTGGCTTGTCCCCATGGGAATGCTGGATATCTAACTTTCTTTTCAATTCTATTAATACCGGATGGACACGTAATTGAAGTATTGTATAAACTTTCTTACCTGATTCTTCTTCTAATTTTTGTAAAGCATCAAGATTCCATGGATTAAGAACGAGCGGTTTTTCGCAGATAGCATGAGCACCTAAACGAAGTGCCAATCTAATGTGAGCATCATGAAGATGGTTGGGTGAACAGATCGTCAGATAATCTATTCCTTCTCCTTTTCTTTTCAGCATTTCGAGATGCCGGTCGAATCTTTCTATTTCAGTAAAGAAAGCACAGTCCTGAAAGTATTGATCTAACACTCCAACAGAATCATGAGGATCAACTGCCGCAACCAATTGGTTTCCGGTTTCTTTTATTGCTTTTAGATGCCGTGGTGCTATATATCCGGCTACTCCGGTGATTGCGAAGGATTTCATATGTCAGTTGTCAGTGATCAGTCTAAAGAATTTAGAAATAAGGATTCAGAAGTAAGAAATCAGTCACTTCGACTCGGCTCAGTGCAGGTATTAGTGATCAGTGTAAGTCTTAATTATAAATTATAAATGTTAAATTATGAATTATGCTACGGCAGACAAGTTGTACTTCGCAAATCGTACTTCGTAATTCGTACTTCGTAAATCGTATTTCGAACTTGGTTCAATGTCCATGGTGCTTGGTTCAAAAAAGGCAATAGGCAAGGGTGAATAATAAAGAGTTTGTTGTCAGTCACTTCGACTCGGCTCAGTGCAGGTATCAGTTATCTGTTGTCAGTATAAATGATAAATTGACGAATGACGATCACTCGATTCCTCGGAACAAGTTTATGATCCGTCAACTCCCTTTTAAACCGGAATTCGCCGGACAGGTTGACGATTTACGTGTTTTCATTCAGAACAGCGATAGTAATCGGTTGTAGTTCATTTTGAACTTACCAAATTTTCGATCTTTAGATTCGCATTGAAACGAAACTCTTTTTCATAATTTGTTACAAGAATTAAATTTCTGCTCAAAGCCTGAGCTCCAATTAATAGATCTATTTCTCCAATCATTTTCCCTTTCTTTTCTAATTCAGATCTAATCTATCCATAAATCATAGCATCATTTTTATTAAAATCTATTATGATTAACGGTAGTTTAAATTCTTCCAAAGCAACAGTATTTTCATTAGTCTTAGAGTTTTTGCAATTCCGTAATACATTTCCGCAACAGTAATATTTGAAACTGCTAAAGTTTCTGGTTGAATTTTAGAAAAGCGTTTGACTACACTTTCCGGCTTGTTTTTTATTTAGTAATTATTATCAGTAATCAGTGATGCTTTAAAAACCATTCGTAAGTTTTTTTAATACCTTCTTCAAGATCAATTTTACTTCTCCATCCCAGCCGGTTTATTCTACTTACATCTAACAATTTTCTAGAGGTGCCGTCAGGTTTAGAAGTATCATAAACAAATTCATCTTTGAAACCGACAATCTCTTTTATCATTTCTGCTAATTCTTTAATAGTCAAATCTACTCCAGTGCCGATATTAAGGTGTGTGATTCCTATATCATAAATGTCTTTTGCTTCGACTTCGCTCAGTAAGAATAAGAGAGCATCTGCGAGGTCATCAACGTATAAGAATTCACGGCGAGGTGTGCCGGAGCCCCACACAATAACAGAATTGAGAATTGAGAATTCAGAATTTAGAATTATAGATTTCTCCTTCGACTTAGCAGGTATCGAAATGACAGGTTCAGCTGAAAGCTGAGAGCTGACGGCTGACCGCTGTTTTGCTTCATGGAATTTACGAATGAGTGCCGGGAGGACGTGAGAAGTTTCGAGATCAAAATTATCATTGGGTCCATACAAGTTTGTAGGCATTACTGAATAGAAGTTACATCCATACTGCTTATAATAATTTTCACATAATTTGATTCCAGCTATCTTCGCTATTGCATAGGGTTCGTTTGTTTGTTCTAAAGGTCCGGTTAATAAGTATTCTTCTTTTATTGGTTGGGGACAGTCACGCGGATAGATACATGAGCTGCCTAGGAAGACTAGTTTCTTCACATTATTCAAATATGAAGCATTGATAATGTTGGATTGAATCATCAGGTTATCGTACAAGAACTCTGCGCGATATGTATTGTTAGCTAGTATGCCGCCTACTTTGGCTGCAGCGATGATAACCATTTCAGGTTTCTCAGTTTCAAAAAACTGAGTTACTGCTTGCTGATCGCGGAGATCGAGTTGATCTAATGATCTGGTTAGAATATAGGAATAACCTTCTGCACAGAATTTTCTTATAAGTGCAGAACCAACCATGCCGGTATGTCCGGCGATGTAAATTTTTGAGCTTTTATTCATGCTATGAAGTATAACTATTTATTATCAACTTTTCTCCGTAGAAAGATCCGTCAGGAGGCTCGCCGGACAAGTGCCGGGAAAACCATGCCCAATATGATTGCGGGTAAACTTGAAAGAGAAGCATTCCCTTATCAAGTTCGGGATAAACTCCAGTTCAAGTTTGCAAATAACTCTATTAACTTTTCTCTTGAAAGAAAAGTTACAAAAGTTCAAGACTGCAAAAAAATCAGCTAAAATTTGATTCACTTCATTACGGAAAATAAACTCCTCTCCCGATGATTTTCTAAATAATGAATTATTGAAATCGGGATCGTCAGACAGCATTTTCCGTTTAACATTTCATTCATCAAATTTCTTAACGCAATTTTTTTGAGGTCTATATAAAAATATTTTTGAACTAAATATTGCACTGAAGCTAGACAACTTTTCGATTTCACTAAGAGTTCTGACTCAAAATTAAGTAAGCGGATTTTCACGGATTAGAATCCTCTTTTGAGAGTTTTTTCGAGATCGGCTAACACCATTATTTTTATGAGTTCTTCGAATTTTACTTTCGCCTCCCATCCCAACTTTTCCTTTGCTTTACTTGCGTCGCCAATCAAGTAATCCACCTCTGTCAGTCGGTAATAGCTCGGCGATACCTCCACAACAACCTTTCCAGTCTGTAAATTAGAAATTAAAAATTCAAAATTAGAAAGTGTTTGTTTTTGATTGAATGATTGATTGATGGGTTGATTGCCATCCTTCGCTAAAGCTTCGGAGGGTAAAAATGATTGTATGCCTTCCCTTTTGGGGGTTGAATGTTTTTTGTTTTGGTTTGCAAGTTCTTCATTTATAATTTTTAATTTATCATTTATAATTGATTTTACAATTCCTTTTTCATTTTCGGCGAAACCGGTCCATTCGAGTTCAATTCCGAGTTCCTTAAATACGAGTTCACAGAATTCACGTATGGTATGTGTTTCGCCTGTCGCGAGAACAAAATCTTCCGGCTGATCTAATTGAAGCATTTTCCACATCCCCTCACAAAATTCGGGTGCAAAACCCCAGTCACGTTTAGCATCAAGATTGCCGAGTGTCAGATTTTTTTGTAGTCCGAGTAAAATTCTAACAGCAGCACGAGTAATTTTGCGTGTGACGAATGTCTCTCCTCTACGCGGAGATTCGTGGTTGAAGAGAATACCGTTTACTGCAAAGAGGTTATAAGCTTCGCGGTAATTTTTTGTAATCCAGAAACCATAAAGCTTAGCAACTCCATAAGGAGAGCGAGGGTAAAAAGGGGTCTCTTCATTTTGGGGTATCTGCTGTGCTTTTCCAAATAATTCGGAAGTAGACGCCTGATAGAATCTCGCCTGCCGCTCGATTCCAACTTCACGTATCGAATCTAAAAATCTTAATGTACCCAGTGCATCAACTTGTGCTGTGTAGTCCGGAATTTCAAATGATACTTTAACATGTGATTGAGCTGCAAGATTATAGATCTCGTCAGGTTCGATCTTTTCTAATAAGCGATTTAGATTACTAGTATCTACAACATCACCATAATGTAAAAAAAGTCTTTTACCTAATATCTCGGGATTATTATATAGATGATCAATCCTTCCTGTATTAAACGAACTGCTTCTTCTAATTATACCATGAACTTCATAATCTTTATCAAGTAATAATTCGGTAAGATAACTTCCATCCTGGCCAGTTATTCCGGTGATGAGTGCTTTTTTCATGTTTGTTTTTTTAGTTATCAGTTATTAGTTGTCAGTATAAATGATAAATTGACGAATGACGATTGAAGATTTACGTGGTTTCACTTAGGACAGGGATTAGTATAAGAAATAAGAATTCAGAAATAGAAAAGAGTTATCGGTGATCAGTTATCAGTATAAATGATAAGTTGATGAATGACGATACCTCGATTCCTCGGGACAGGTTGCTTGGATGATTGAATGTTGAGTTATGAATTATGCTACGGCAGACAAGTTGTTCTTCGTAATTCGTACTTCGTAAATCGTACTTAGAGTTTGGATGTTTGGTTGCTTGGATGTTTGAATGTTGAGTTATGAATTATGCTACGGCAGACAAGTTGTACTTCGTAATTCGTAAATCGTACTTCATACTTCGTAAATTGTACTTCTTACTTAGGGTTTGGTTTCCTTCGCTAACGCTCAGGACAGGGTTTGGATGTTTGTTACTTCGCTTGGTTCAAAAAAGGTATTAAGCAAGGGTGAATAATAAAGAGTTTGTTGTCAGTTGTCAGTATAAATGATAAATTGACGAATGACGATGTACGATTGACGATCCCTCGATTCCACAGGACAGGTTGCTTGGATGTTTGATTGATTATAATTTCACATTATCTTTTATAGGTTTTATGCTTTGTAGATATTTTTAGATTTATTTCCTTTCCTTTCAAAAACATTTCTAGAATCTATAATTAGCTTTGAGCTTTTAGCAATTAGCTTATAGTCGAAGGCATCATGATCGGTAGCTAAAATAACAAGATCGTATGATTGCATGAGAGTTCCTTCGCTGCGCTCAGGACAGGGTTTGGATGCTTGATTTAATTGGATTGATTTCAACTTAAAATTATATTTTCTCGTTTTAGGAAGCTCAGGTACATAGGGATCGTGGTAATCTACAATAGCACCTTTGGACTGCAAGATTTCGATTAATTTTAGTGCGGGTGATTCACGCAGGTCATCTATGTTTTTTTTGTAACTAACTCCAAGGATAAGAATTTTTGCGCCATTGATAGTTATTCTATTGTCATTAAGTAATTCAATTGTTTTTTGAACAACATAGTATGGCATTTGAGTATTGATCTTACCGGCGAGTTCAATAAATTTAGTTTCAACTCCAAATTCTTTGGCTTTCCATGATAAATAAAATGGATCAATCGGAATGCAGTGTCCACCTAATCCGGGTCCTGGATAAAATGCCTGGAAGCCGAATGGTTTTGTTTTAGCCGCTTCAATAACTTCCCAAACATCAATTTCCATTTTATCGAATACAATTTTCAATTCGTTGACTAAAGCAATGTTAACGGAGCGGTAAATATTTTCTAATAGTTTAGCCGATTCAGCAACTTTACATGAAGAGACGGGAATAACATGCTTGATTGCTTGTTTGTAAAGAGTGCTTGCTATTTCCAGACAAGCCGAGGTGTAGCCACCAACTATTTTTGGAATTGTTGAAGTATTAAATTTTTTATTACCGGGATCTTCCCGTTCGGGAGAGAAAGCAAGAAAAAAGAGAGCACCAGCCCCCTCTTTATCTCCCCCCAAGGGGGAGAACTTTTTCTTGAAGAGCGGGAGAAGAATTTCTTCTGTGGTGCCGGGATAGGTTGATGACTCAAGCACGATTAATTGTCCTGGACGCAAGTACTCTGCAACGGATTTAGCGGAATTCTCAACAAATGAAATATCGGGCTCGTGATCATCATTTAAGGGAGTAGGAACACAAATCAGTATGCAGTCAGTAGTTTGCAGTTTGGAGAAATCAGAGGTGGCTTCGAACTTGTTTCTGGATACTTGATACTTGATTCTGGATGAAGGGATGTGCTTAATATAAGATTTCCCTTTTGATAATATTGGAATCTTATTTTCGTCTATATCAAATCCAATAACTTTAAATCCTTTTTCAGCAAATGTTAAAGCTAATGGGAGACCAACATAACCGAGTCCGATGATACCGATAACGGCTTTCTTTGACTTAATTTTCTTTAATAAGATTGATTTGTAAGACATAAAATATGTGATTGGTGATTAGTTATTAGTGATTGGTTCTCATTGTTTAATTGTTTGTTAAATGTTCAAGGTCTGTTCATTAAACTTTTTTATTTCATAATTCAAACCTAACGCCATACTAGTTGTAAGAAGAAATAAGAATACTGGAATAAAAATACAGAAATAAGAATTCAGAAATAAGAAATAAGAATTAGCCAATAATGACGAGTATTCTGCAGTCCCGCGCTTTTATCATTCTACCTTCTCTTTTTTGCATCTTACTAATCACTGATAACCAGATACAGCTTCGCTTGGTCACTCACAAATAACTAAAGAAATAGGAAAAAAGGAGTATATTTTCATTAAATACGTTAAAGAAGATTTATCTTATTTAAGAAATATCTTTTGTTGTATCGAATTCTTTGAATCTTTCTTTATGTAATTAATAAATAAAAACAGCATGACTTGTTGAACTGAAAACCAATTATCAACCCCATAAGTTGACCCCATTCATAAGAAAAATTTGTTACTCTGTTGAATTCTTTGAATTTTTATAAATATAATTAGTAAAATAAAACTGCTAGTTCTTAAGTACCGAAAATCAATCAACCCCATAAGTTGACCCCATTCATAAGAAAAATTTGTTACTCTATTGAATTCTTTTAGTTTTGATAAATATAATTGGTAAAAATAAAACTGTATGTCCTTAAGAGCTGAACATTATAAAACGACCCCATATCGTGACCCCATACATTTGTTCAATGATAATTTTTACAAAACTAATCCAAAAGCAATTCTAATTTACAAATAATCATTAGATTGTCAAGTATTATTATTAAAAAAGTGAGTTTTGAAAAGAATTTTAATATTATCTACGAGATTTTGGGAGTACGATCCCTCGTTGCCTCGGGACAGGTTTAAGAATGATAAATAAGAAGTATGAAGGGATTGACGATTTACTATTTAAGATTGACGATTTATGATTGAAGAATTAAAAAATAAGAAGTAAGAAATAAGTAAATAGAACAACATACAATACACCAAAACTCAGCACAACGCACAACCGATAACTACTTTCCTTTGGCTCTTTCGACGATCGGTCTTTTTCCTTTATCTTTAGAATTGAGCTTGCTTAATATAATTTCTGATTCTTTTGGCGGTACATTAAAGAATGAGAACGCATCGGATATTTGAATTCCAGTAACTAAATCAGGACTAACATTTGCTTTCTTCTTTAGCATCAATAATAATTCTTTTGGATTAAGATCATCTTTTTTTCCTAAAGCAAGAAACATTCTTGCTTTCCCTTTATCACTGGAGAATTTACCTTTTCTTTCAAAACGGTTTTCTCTTGAATCACTTCTTTCATTTCCTTTTTTACGATCATCCCTGCGAGAATATTCTTTTCTTCCCATCGGACGATCATCTCTTGAATCAAATGATCTTTTTCTTTCGAAGAGATCGTGTATCTTAGCATAATTTTCTTCTTCTAGTTCGTTTTGATAAGTGTATTTTATCAAAGCAGCAACAACATCTTCCGGATTGTGATTCTTTATCATTTCTTTTGCTAATGAGATGTAATTATGCGCAAGTCCTACTTCCATCATTGATTTCAACTCAGCAGCAATTTTTTCTTTTTTGAAATTAATAACATCATTAATGTGAGGAATTCTTTCTTTGCGTATCTCAGTTTGCGTAAAGTTCTTTATAAACATTAATTTGCGGTATTCTTCGGGAGTGATAAAAGTTACAGCAGTTCCCTCTTTGCCGGCACGTCCGGTTCTTCCAATACGATGAAGATATGCTTCAGGATCTTGCGGTAAGGCAAAATTAATAACGTGAGTTAGTTCATCAATATCGAGACCGCGAGCGGCAACGTCGGTAGCAATCAACACATTTATTTTTTTATTTCTGAATTTCGTTAAAATCCTTTCACGAACATTTTGGGAAATATCGCCATGCAAACCTTCAGTATCATAACCGCGGTCATTGAGTTTAGAAGTAACATGATCAACATCATTTTTTGTACGGCAGAAAACCAATCCGTAAAATTCTATTGTAGTATCAATAATTCTGCAAAGTGCATCTAATTTATCGGATTCTTTTACTTCGTAATAAATTTGATCTGTAAGTTGAATAGTTTCACCGGAATGTTTTGTGCGGATGATCTCTCTTTTACCCATATACTTCTTAGCAAGTGTAGCAATTCGCTCGGGCATAGTTGCAGAAAATAGGAGTGTTCTTCTATCCGGATTTGTTCTAGAAAGAATATCTTCGATATCATCAACAAAACCCATGTTAAGCATTTCGTCAGCTTCATCAAGAACAACAAAAGATATTTCCGAAAGGGACATACTTTTTTTATTGAGAAGATCAATCATTCTACCCGGTGTTCCTACAACTATATCAACACCTTTTTTCAATCTTCTAAGTTGAGTATCGTAAGACTGCCCGCCATAAATAGGAGCAGCGTGAATATTTTTATTACCTCGAAGAGAATTAAATTCTTCGGCAACTTGAATAGCAAGTTCGCGTGTTGGTACAAGAACTAACGCCTGCAGATGACCTGCTCTTGTTACGAGCTGTTGTATAATCGGAATTGCGAAAGCGGCAGTTTTACCTGTTCCTGTCTGAGCTTGTCCTATTAAATCCACTTTGTTTTCTAAAATAAGCGGTATAATTTTTTTCTGGATTTCTGTCGGTTCTTCAAATCCTTTTAAGTGGATTGAGTGAAGTGTTTCATCGGAAAGTCCAAGATCTTTGAAGCCATTGTTAAGCATATATAGTTATTCCTAAACATTTTTGATTTTTCCATTACCAATATACGGTTATAAATTGAGAATGTTTTGATAGTTCTCTTTTTGATTTGATTTACTTTATCCACTAATATCAATGGAATTTTAAAAGATTGCATAGCAAACTTGTTTATATAGAATAGCACGCAGATGACGTTGATTCAGCAGATTTTAGCTGATTAAAATTTTGTTACAGCAATTATTAAAACACACTTCATTTTACTTAACAATCCTAAAAACGACCATTTCGTTTCAGAATATTCCGATTTTCATCTACCACTTCTTTCGTTCTAATAATAACACTATACTATTAATTCACGTTACGCAAAAGTTTTATCTCTGTGTAACTCTGTGGCTCTTCGTGTAATAAAGACCAACAAATAACAGAGAGAAACACTAAGCAGACACATAGAACCACGGAGAAAATATCTTTTCTTCTATTCTTACGTAAGGTGATTTATTAAGCGTCTAAATTTCCATCCCAAAGATATTTTTTTGTTTCACTCACTATTATTTTATTCAGGAAGATCAGCGAAACTAAATTCGGAATAGCCATTAATCCGTTTGTTATGTCGGCAAATGTCCATACTAAATTAAGAGACATCACGCATCCGACAAAAACTGCAACAACCCAAAGATAACGGTAAGGTTGTATAGCTCTTGTACCGATCAAATATTCTATCGCTTTTTCACCGTAATAAGACCATCCTAGTATAGTTGAAAACACAAAAGTTAATAATCCAAACGAAAGAAAAATTGGACCAACAATTGGTATATCAGAAAAAGCTTGTTTAGTTAAGATCGCTCCGTTATAACCATGAGTCCATTCATAAGAATTAACAATTACTAATCCTGTAAATGCACAAACAACAACAGTATCCCAGAAAGTACCGGTTGATGAAACAAGAGCTTGGCGTACAGGATTTTTAGTTTGAGCTGCAGCCGCTACTATTGGTGCGCTTCCAAGTCCGGATTCGTTCGAAAATAATCCGCGCGCAATACCAAACCGAATTGCTTCTTTAACTCCCGCACCTATAAAACCGCCCATTACTGCATGACCGGTAAAAGCACTTGTAAAGATTAAAGAAATTGATTGCGGTATAGTTGTATAGTTAACAACTAATAATATTATACACCCCAGTACATAAAATATTGCCATGAATGGAACTAACTTTTCACATACTTTAGCGATTGATTTTATTCCGCCGAGAATAACTACAGCAGTAAGTACAGCAAGTATAACACCAGTAATCCACGGTGGAATACCCATTGTATCATTTACTAAATGTGAAATTGAATTTGCCTGAACCATATTGCCGATACCGAATGCAGTGATGGAAGTTAATCCGGCGAAAATGACAGCAAGCCATTTACTTTTCATTCCCCTTTCCAAAACATACATCGGTCCGCCTGCCATTTGACCATCTTTTGTAGTAATTCTATAATGCACTGATAGAAGTGCTTCAGCATATTTTGTGGCAATTCCAAAAACTCCTGTAAGCCACATCCAAAGAACAGCACCGGGTCCGCCAGCAGCGATTGCAGTTGATACACCTACGATATTTCCGGTTCCGATTGTAGCAGCAAGTGCGGTAGTCAAAGCGCCGAACTGACTTATATCTCCCTCTCCTTCTTTATTTCTTCCAAGAGAAATTTTAATAGCTTTGCCTATAAATCGCTGAATGAATTTTAATCTGAAAGTCAAAAATATGTGAGTGCCGAATAAAAGGATTAGAAGCGGATAGCCCCAAACAAAATCGCTAATTTGAGTTAGAACACTTTCTAAGGTCTGCATTATTTTCTCCTAAATAAATCAAATACTAAATTTTGCTTAAAGAAAATTTGGCGAGTTAAATTCGGTTTTGAATATAAAGAAGCAATATTAAAGTTGCAGATAATTCTGTAATCGAGGCAAATAAAAAGCCATTAGACTCTTTTGAATCTAATGGCTTTCACAAAAATTCAATATCAATTCTCCATGATAGTATTGCGTGATGTATTAATTAACTCCGCGAATTAGAGCTTGTGTAATTATTGTAGAGCGAAATTTATTTCATTCAAAATGCTGTGAGAATATTATTTTTTCGCAATAAGCGAGATAAATCTCGCTTTACAATTAACATTTTCACTCAACTTCTTATGCGTGGGGTTAAGCAAAAAATATCTGTTTGATATTCGTGAAAAATTTACGTGTCTTTATATGAACTATTTTAATTAAGTGTTTTATAGCTCTGCAGAGTTTTCATATAGTTTGCTCTTTCAAAAGCAGCCGGCTGAGTAATTTTCTTTTGACTCATACTTCCTTTCATCATATCAATCGAATCATATTCTTTTTCTTCCATCCATATTTTCATACCATCAATGATCTGAGTTATACGGCCAATGCCGTTATGTAAAAGTTCGGAAGCCATCATTGCAACATCTCTGCACCTTTACCAATTTCTTCAGCTGGTTGACTTATCATTATAATTGTGCCTTTCCATTTATTTTTATTTTCCACAAGCATCTTCGCAGTCCCAACAAACACTGACATGTGAATATCATGTCCGCAAGCATGCATTACTCCATTATTAATACTTGAAAAAGGCAAAGAGGTTGCATACTATCCCCATCGTACTCTTGAATTACACGTGCAATAGTATGAAATTGCTACCACCACTTGTATAACATCTCATTGGGATATTAATCGTTTAATCACTTGCTCACCCCAGAAAGCATCATAAGGAACTGGTGATTTTATCTTACCTTGGCTGAGAAGAAACTCATTATTTGCACTCCATGCTCGTCTCCAAAAATAAGGAGAAGTCTCATTATACAAGAGGCTATATGCTTCTTGCGTCGTAGGGGGAAAAATCTGAAATGTCCATGCAACTGAATATTCTTCAGGAGTATATCTCGTGCTAGCTTTTTTTGTTAGGTAATCGAGCACATATTTGGAATTTGTCTTCAGGTCTTTTTCCATAAACTGAATCGTTTGGAACCACAATCTGACCAATTTATCCAAAAGCACCTGATGCTCTTGTGCAAAACGCTCTGATGTAATAAGACCGTCAATTATAGGTGGGCTAACATCTGAAGCAACCAATAATTCAGTACCCTCATGCCGTCGAGCCTCTACTCTCTCAGTTAAACCAGCCCCAAAGGCATCTACATCGTTTGCAAGAAAAGCTGCAAGCGCATCTTCAGGTGTTGCATGAATCAATTTAACATCTTTTTGGGGATTCAATCCTGCCAACGAAAGTGCGGCAAGAACAATTTGTTCGTACTCTGTTCCTTTTGTAACTGCTATCTTCTTTCCCTTCAATTGACGCGCTGTCTCTATTACCCGATTCTTTCTAAGGCTGTCGGGCTCATTCGGCAATTCTCGAAATGGTTTCATAGTCGATTTCTCATGGATTATGATTGCAGCACCCTTGAATACGTACATTGCACAATAAAAAACAGGCTTGATATTCCCCTGAGCTGCATTTTCGTAGGGAGCTTGGAATGAATTAAAGTTATATAAAGCCACATCTATAGCACCTCCAGCGATAGCATTCACTACGTCGCCCCATGCGAGGGGAACGAATTCCACATCTATACCATTGTCTTTATACCACTGCAATTCTTCTGCTACGAAAGGTATGGCAGTGTCCTGATAGGGCGTAATACCATATCTAACCTTTTCCAGTGATGGCGTTTTTCTACAACCCAGACCTGGCAGTAAACAGAAGATCAGTACTGTCAAAACATACATAAAAATTCTGTCCATGCATAGTTGCGAAGTCATTATCAAGTTGGTCAAATTGATTCTCATAGCATAGCTCCTTTGGCGCGAATATCCCACGCACATTTTTTACTGAAAAAATAACGAAGAAATTTATCGAATGCCCATGACATCCATCCAATTAGTATGATTCCAAGAAGTATTGAGGCGGTACTTAGTGTTACTTTTGAAACGTTAATTAGATAACCCATTCCATAGGTCGCCCCCATGAACTCAGAAACCACGACCAATGTTATCGCCACACCCAGTGCAATTCTGAAACCTGCACGCATTTCTGGAATCGCTGCCGGTAGAATAATCAACCGAAAAAGTTCACGACGGGATAGTCCTACAACGAGACCCCATCTGATAAGGGAAGCGGGAACTCTCTCGAATGCCTCGACAATAGTAATGGTAATAATTAACGCAGTTCCAGAGGTCACTAATAAAATTTTGCCGAATTCGGTGAACCCAAACCAGAGTATGAAAAAAGGAACTAATGCTACAGGTGGCACGGGACGTGAAGTCTCTACAATTCCATCCACTAGTAAGAAAACTCTACGATTATATTGCATTAACACACCAGTTATTACACCAATTAGAACGCCCAGGGAATAACCAGCTATTATTCTAATGGATGTGGCAACAAGATGACCAAGAAGGTCTATCCCGATATCCTTTACTGCCATCAGAACGCGTAACGGTGAAGGTAGTAATAATGGAGATACGATACCAGCAAAGGACAAGATACTCCAAATTATAATCATAGCGGACACGCCAATGAGGGATATCGTACTCTTCTTTCCTGTGGAACCCAAAACGCTGTCATATTTTTTAATCAAGTAACTATTCTCCTAGTGATTGTATGATTTCCGATTTCATTCGGTGTATTTCGTCAGATTCATTATCGATCCCACGAGATCTCAATTCCTGTGGAATTCGGATTATTTTACTAACACCACCGGGATTTCCCTTACGCATCGTGACCACCGCATCGCAAAGCCTGACTGCTTCTTCCGGATCATGAGTTGCAAGAATGCCGGTCCTCGGACGTTTTACTCTCAATTGATTCCACAGTTGCCAAAGGTCCCGTCGAGTTAGTGCGTCCAGTGTTCCAAAGGGTTCATCTGCTAAAATATAATCTTCATCTGCGATAATGGCTCGAGCAAACTCAACTCTCTTTCTCATTCCGGCTGATAACTTAAATGGGTAATCAGACATATTTTCGCTTAAACCAACAGAAGTTAATATCTCAACTGCATAATCTCGTCTTTTTTCATCTGTTTTTCTGTGTAAGGGGAAAAGAACATTGTCTATTACAAAAAGCCATCCTAACAAACTATCGTCTTGAAACACCATTCCTTTTATTCTACGATTAGCTTGACCATTAGGTCCATATATATTGACTGAACCTCTAGTCGGCTGAAAGATACCTGCTAGAATGTGTAGGAGAGTTGTCTTACCACACCCAGACCTACCAAGCAAAGCCCAAACCTCTCCCTTAGGAACTTCTAAACTTACCGACTCAAAGACTTTGTTATCCCCATAAGAAAATCCAACATTGTCTATTACGATTCCTGCTTGTGGATTCACATTACTATTCCCTTATTTGACAGAATTCAGCGCAAATACTTTTGGCGTTCTAGTAACATTGTTCTTCTTTGATATCTTCCCTTTTGAAGGATGTGAAGCTACAGCAAAGTTATCATCGTTGCTAAGCATGTAACACAAATCTTCTTCATGCGTTATGAAACCCCAATATGTATCTTTCTGAGGATCAAACAATGATCTTAACATGAACTTTCTTAAAGTATTGATGTCGTCACTCGTTTCACTAGACGTTGAAACATGAATGATCAAGTCCCCGAGAGTTTTATATAGTTCGGTGATCGCTTTTTTTATATCACTATGTTTTTTCTTCCCTTTCAATTGACCTGAAAATACCAACCTATTCTTGAGCCCCATTCCATTTCCCATAACCTCCCAAATTTCGTCAGGATTAATAAGTGTAACAAAAGGTGAATCTTGTGAATCGTTCCACCAACGACGCAGAAGGCGTGCATGACTGGCTCCCCCAATAAACACTTTATCCTCGCCCTTTAAAAAACTTTCAAAACCAACATTAAAAAGTGACTGATGAGTAACACCTTCAAGGGCCCCCAATCCAGATCGCTTTGTAAGTTTTTTAATTATGAATTCATAATCGGTTTTTTTAGGGTATTGTAAGTTCAAAGATATTGCAAACTGTAGGCGTTGATTGAATGGGATTGACCTAACATTTCCTGGAGTAGCGCCATTATTTTTGAATTTTTCACAGAACGTACTCGCATTTGCAAAAATGTAATAACCTTTGAAGTTATAGATAAGAGATTGATGGGTTCCACTTTGGCCCTTCAATTCTCGGGTAAGTGCTCGCTCGTTTATGACAGCGATATCAACCTCACCGTCCTCACTTTCCATGTCGCCCCAAACTGTCTCATTAATTATTATAGATACCTGTCTGACATCAGAAAAAACTATCTTTGCGAGCGAACTCAGAATCTTATCCTCATGGAATCGACTGCAACCGATATATAGCCTGCTTATCCCTGATTTCTTACACAAGTTAGAAATTTGACGCACAATGGATTGTATTTTGCATAAGTAGAATACACTTTTTTGAACGTTATCATCATCGGTCTGCCATACGCGAGTGAAATGATACTCACAATAACCTCTGACGACAAAAGCTGAAATTAACCTTTGGTTTGGATCTTGCGCTGAATAGGATGCTTTTCTAATCGCCCTCCATAACTTCTGTATCTCTGTAGAGCCCCACTGGCTATTTTGCTTTCCGATCTCCTCACCCAAACTCATGCCAAGTTGTTTGGAATTGCCATTAGCCCAAAATGAAAAGAGCTTTGTAAATTTATTGGTAATCTCGTTCTCTGAAAGATTCTTAAGGTTTTCAAGAAGATGAGGTATTATGGCGTTCATTCCAGCTCTAGAGAAGTCCTTCAATACAGTCGATTGTTGTGTTGATACCAGTAATTGAAATTCACTTGGCACCAGTGAAAGAATAGACTGATCACTTACTTCGATTTCGGTCGGAACTGAAACGGCGGACCTGGTAACCTTTGATTTATGCCCTAAATTTCCTTCGCGCAGACGGTCAGCGATTTCAAAGTAACCAAGATTCTTTAATTGTCCACAAAGGAGAGTAATCTCTTCATTCCATTCACCACCAGAGAGATAGTCAGCAATCTTATTCCAAAGTTGCATATCAGTTCCCAGCTTCACTGCTACTCCAAAAAGAAGATTTATACTTGATACGTTAAGCGCTCTAAGAACTCTTAAAACTTGTGGTAGGTGTTTAATTGCAATTGAAGGAGATAATTCTAGCAAAACAGAAAATGCTGCCACTGCATAACGGGAGTCATCCATCTCTTTTTCTAAGTCGCTTTCCCATCCAGACAATGATTCTGTTCGTGCCCGAAGATGATTTGCCATTGCAAGAAGGATAAGTCGATGATAGTCTTGTTCAGAGGTGGGCCATTGTTTATAATCCTCACTTATTCTCATGTAATTTAATGTTTTAGCAACCTTATCAGAAGCAGAACTTGGTAGAGCTTCTAGAAGTGTTAAAAGACTCCAAAGAAAACTACTTTGGGGTACATCTGATGTAGGAATCAGTTCTCCAGTTCTTAGACCTTCAAGCAATAGAGAAAATGTGGCGTCGGCAAACTTTCGACCTAAAGCTAAGTCCCTTTGTGCACCTAAGTACGTTAGTAAGTAGGTTGCAGGTTCCGGGAAATCAGCTGGTATGCTAATGTAAGGATCCACATCTTCTTGAAGGAGATACCCCTTGAGCCAGCTCGCTACAGCTTCAACTTCTCTCCCTTCGGCTACTTCCGTAAATGGGTTTTTTATATCCTGCATCTAAATTACCTCCGCACATATTGTTCTTGCAACAGGAATTTCTCTTGTAACAACTTCTCGAGATCCATGACCTCCTGTTTCAAGATCTTGTGTATGTCCAAAGTCGTCACCAAGTCGAGGTGCAAGAAAATATTCATTATCAAAAGCATCCCAACCTGTCGGCACGTGTTTTTCAGATACTTCTGTAGATAATAACCTTAAGAATATATGTGGTGTATCATTAGGCACCGGTCCCCATCCTACATACTTACGGGCTCTTTCAACATTCAAAGATGAACCTAGTTTTTTTATATCCTCAGCAGGTGCCCAGAATGCATTCCTCAGTTGTCCTCGAATGAGCTTGGTGCCATCTAATTTCCTGTGATAAATATTTGGATCATCTAAATCTCTCGCCCATGCTTTGAGCAAAGTTGGATCAACCATTCCCATGGTCTTAGGAGTCCCTGTGGCTGAGGCAAGGTGATTGAATGCGGTTTGCACCGTTAGTAATCTCCATAGTTCGTCCACCAGCGTACCCGCAGGAGGACCACAACAAATCATGCAATCTGAGTCGTTGATTGTTGTCTTCACTTGTTCCATGGGATTTAAGCTTCCAGATGCTGCGAGCAATCCACTGGCGAATCCATTCATATGTCGAGGACGATCAATCGTTGTTTCAAACAAAACATCATTGTTAATGTTCCTAGCAATATTCCGTCCTCTTTTCGACAATGTTAATGTTATTGATGACCACCATGAAAGGGCAGTTTGTTGGTGGTTTAGATTAGTCACATCAGACTTAACGAACTTTTCGAAATCCATAAGATAGATTTAATTAAAGTATGGTAGAAAAGCAAACTGGTAAATTCCCTATACCGATCTTGAACATTCCTTGATGCGAAACTCTTCTCGAATCAAGCGGCATAATAATTAATAATTTTAAGCAAGTGTTTTAAAACTCTGCAGAGTTTTCATATAGTTTGCTCTTTCAAAAGCAGCCGGCTGAGCAATTTTCTTTTGACTCATACTTCCTTTCATCATATCAATCGAATCATATTCTTTTTCTTCCATCCATATTTTCATACCATCAAGGATCTGAGTTATACGGCCAATGCCGTTATGTAAAAGTTCGGAAGCCATCATTGCAACATCTGCACCAGCCATCATCATTTTTAAAACGTCTGTATGATTATGAATGCCTGTAGTTGCACCGAGACTTGCTTTGATATTACCATGTAGAATAGCGATCCACCTTAAAGGCAGACGCATTTCCCAATTAGTACTAAGTAAAAGATTTGGAACGACTTCGAGTTTATCAAGATCAAAATCGGGTTGATAAAATCTATTGAAGAGTACCAGAGCATCAGCTCCGGCATGATCAAGTTTACGTGCCATGTTAGACATCGAAGTAAAGAAAGGACTTATTTTTATTGCAACCGGAATTTTTACGTTATTTTTTACTTCCTTCAAAACATCAACGTACATATTCTCAACTTCAGAACCTGTTATATTTTGATTTGCAGCAACGTAATAAACATTAAGTTCAAGTGCATCGGCACCTGCTTGTTGAATGTTCTGAGCATACTTAATCCATCCACCGGTGCTAACACCGTTAAGACTTCCAATGATCGGAATATCAACTGCCTTCTTGAGGTTAGCGATATGATCTAAATATTGATCAGGTCCAAGATAAAATTTTTCCGGTTCCGGAAAATAACTTTGCGCTTCAACAAAACTATTTTTTCCAACAGAAAGATAATGATCAAGTTCACCGGATTCATGAGTAATCTGTTCTTCGAACAAAGAATATACAACAACAGCAGCAGCTCCGGCATCTTCCATCGCTTTTACAGTATCTACACTTTGTGATAACGGTGAAGCCGAAGGAACAATCGGATTCTTTAATTTCAATCCCATGTATTTTGTTGTGAGATCCATTATAACTCCTCTAATATTTTATGAATGATGAAACTCATCTCCCGATTATCATCGGGTTTGGAGTGACTTCGTCAATTTTTAATTTCTTTAGCTTTGCTCAAGACAATTCTTCTTTTCCGCTATTGTTATTGCCGACTTCAAACGAAGACATCTGTTCATAGAATTTCCATTTTTTCAATACCTCTTCCTGTGCTTTAATAAGTAATTCTTTCGCTTCGGTTGGATGAGATTTAGTTAACATCTTGTATCGTGTTTCTTTGTAGATATAATCTTCAAGTTTAATTTTTGGAGCTTTTGAATCTAACTTAAGCGGATTCTTTCCATCATTTAAATTTTCCGGATTGTATCTGAACAAGGGCCAGTAACCGCTATCAACCGCAGCTTTCTGACTCTCCATTCCCTTAGCCATATTAATTCCGTGAGCGATACAATGGCTGTAAGCAATAATTAAAGAAGGACCATCGTAAGCTTCAGCTTCTAAGAAAGCGCGTAATGTCTGAACATCGTTAGCACCCATAGCAACTTTTGCAACGTAAACATTTCCATAAATCATTGCCATCATTGCCAGATCTTTTTTTGCTGTAGGTTTACCTGCTGCAGCAAATTTTGCAACAGCGCCCATTCCGGTTGCTTTCGACATTTGTCCACCTGTGTTTGAGTAAACTTCCGTATCAAGGACTAAAATGTTTACGTTCTTACCGGAAGCCATTACGTGATCAAGTCCGCCGTAACCAATATCGTAAGCCCAGCCGTCTCCGCCGATAATCCAAACGGATTTTTTAACTAAGTAATCGGCAATTTCCAATAATTTTTCTGCGTCTTTAGATTTTATACTTTCAAGTTTGTTCTTTAGTTCAGCGATTCTTTCTCTCTGTTCATAAATTCCCGCTTCATCTTTTTGATTTGCTTTAAGAATTGCTTCTGCTAACTCATTGCCAATTTGATCTTTCAATTTTGAGATCAGTTCTGTAGCAAACTGAAATTGTTTATCAATTGAAAGACGCATACCAAAACCAAATTCAGCATTATCTTCGAACAAAGAATTAGACCAGGCAGGTCCTCTCCCTTCATTATTTTTTGCCCAAGGAGTTGTAGGTAAATTTCCGCCGTAGATTGATGAACATCCGGTTGCATTAGCAATAATTGTACGATCTCCGAATAATTGAGATACTAATTTTACGTAAGGAGTTTCACCGCATCCTGAACAAGCGCCGGAAAATTCAAATAACGGCTGCTGTAATTGCTGTGCTTTAATTACTCCGGTGTTTATAAGTCTTCTGTCTAATTCCGGTAAAGTCAAGAAGAAATCCCAATTAACTTTTTCTTGTTCTCTGATTGGAATTTGCGGAACCATGTTAAGCGCTTTGAGACGAGTTTCTTTTTTGTTTTTTGCCGGACAAACTTCAACACACATTTCGCATCCGGTACAATCTTCAACAGCAACTTGAATTGTATAAGTATAACCATCGGGGAATTCTTTTCCTTTTGCATCCATCATCTTAAATGTTGGCGGAGCTTCGTTCAAATATTTTTTATCATAAGATTTAATTCTTATACAAGCATGAGGACAAACCATTGCACATTTGCCGCACTGGATACACCATTCAGTGTCCCATGCCGGAACATCTAATGCGATATTTCTTTTTTCCCATTGAGTAGTTGCCGAAGGAAAAGTTCCGTCAATCGGCATTTCACTTACTTTTACATAATCACCTTTACCTTCCATCATTTTTCCAAGAACATTACGTACATAATCCGGAGCTTTATCAGAAACGATCGCCGGGATTTCAATTTTGCTGGTAACTTTCGCCGGGATATCAATCTTAAATAAATTTTCAAGTGTATGATCAACAGCTTCAAAATTTTGTTTTACAATCTCCTCACCTTTTGCACCGTAAGTTTTCTTAATTGAATTCTTGATCTGTTCAATCGCTTCATCTTTTGGAAGTATACCGGAAATAGCAAAAAAGCAAGTCTGCATGATCGTATTTACTCTGCTTCCCATTCCGGTTTTGTGAGCAACAGCGTAACCATCAATTACATAAAAATTTAATTTTTTATCAATGATCTGCTGCTGAACTCTGATCGGGAGATTATCCCAAGTCTCATCTTTACTGTAATGACTGTTGAGCAAAAATGTACCGCCGTTTTCGATATTACCAAGAACATCAAATTTTTCGAGCAATCCGAAAGTATGACAGCCGACGAATTTTGCGGTTTGAATTAAATATGTTGAGCGAATCGGTTTCTTACCGAATCTTAAATGCGATACTGTTGTTGAACCGGATTTTTTAGAATCGTAAACGAAATAACCTTGTGCGTAATTTTCAGTTTCTTCACCGATGATCTTTATCGAATTCTTATTTGCACCGACTGTGCCGTCAGCACCTAATCCGTAAAATAAACATCGAACAACTTCATCACCTTCGATCATAAAGTTTTCATCGTAATCAAGACTTGTAAAAGTAACATCATCATTTATTCCAACGGTGAAATGATTTTTCGGTTCGGGTTTTTTCATGTTATCAAATACAGCTTTTACCATAGCCGGAGTAAATTCTTTTGAAGACAAACCGTAACGACCGCCGACAATTTTCGGCATCTTAGCAAAAGGAGGATTGTTTGAGCTCATCGCTTCTGAAATTGCAGTGACTACATCCAGATATAATGGTTCGCCAAGCGAGCCGGGTTCTTTTGTTCTGTCAAGGACTGAGATTGTTTCAACTGTTTTTGGAATTGCAGAGAGAAAATGTTTTGCAGAGAATGGTCTGTATAATCTTACTTTTATAATACCGACTTTTTCTTCCATTCTTTGTGATAAATAATCAACAATCTCTTCAGCAGTTTCTGCACCGGAACCCATAAGAATAATAATACGTTTTGCATCGGGTGCACCGTAATAATCGAACAAGTGATATTGGCGGCCCGTAATCTGAGCAAATTTATCCATTGCATTTTGAACTATCTCCGGACAAGCATCATAAAATTTATTTACTGTTTCTCTGCCTTGAAAGTAAACATCCGGATTCTGTGCTGTTCCTCTAATGAAAGGATTTTCGGGGCTCAATGCTCTCTGGCGAAACTCTTTTATTTTTTCATCATCAATCATTGCTCGAATATCATCATCGGTTAACTCTTCCATCTTAACAACTTCGGCTGAAGTTCTAAATCCATCAAAGAAATGAATAAATGGAATTCTTGATTCTAAAGATGCTCCATGAACAATCGCAGCGGTATCCATAACTTCTTGAACAGAATTCGAACAGATCAAACCAAATCCCGTTTGACGGGTTGACATAACATCGCTATGATCACCAAAGATTGATAATGCCGCGGCGGCAATCGAACGAGCACTAACGTGAAAGACTGCAGGAGTTAATTCACCGGCTATTTTGTACATATTCGGAATCATTAAAAACAAACCTTGTGATGCAGTAAATGTAGTTGTAAGCGCACCGCTTTGAAGTGAGCCATGAACAGCACCGGCAGCACCGCCTTCACTTTGCATCTCTGTAACGCTTGGAACTGTTCCCCAAATATTATTTATTTTTTTAGCCGACCATGCATCGGATAGCTCACCCATCGTGGATGATGGGGTGATCGGATAAATAGCAATAACTTCACTAACACGATACGCAACGTGAGCGGCAGCTTCATTTCCATCTATCGTAATTTTCCTTCTTTCCATTTAATCCTCAAATAATTTATATGTGTATTTTTTTCAATGTAATTAGTTCTTAAATTCAAATATCTTGCCATCAAAAAGAGTTTATTAACTTACTTTTTAGTCTGAATTCTAAAGATTCTCGAAATATCTTAATAAGGACTTCTTTGATTTAGAAATTAACCTACCATCAATCTTATTTGTAAGAATTTTTCTAAAAGACGGTCGAATAATAGAAATTAATGGAGTTAAAATAAAGACGGAGAGGTCGAATATCTACAAAACTGCTAGTAAAAATTAGTTATTCGTAAATTAGTGTTACTACAATTTTTCTTGATCCACCATAGTTTCTGTGTTCACAAAGATAAATTCCCTGCCAAGTTCCGAGATTAAATCTTCCGTTAGTTACCGGTACACTTATAGAGCTGCCAAGCAATGATGATTTGATGTGTGATGTCATATCGTCTGAACCTTCCATAGTATGCTGATAAAATGGAGCGTTCTCAGGTACAATTTTATTAAAATATGTTTCCATATCAGTCCGAACAGTAGGATCGGCATTTTCATTTATTGATAATGACGCAGAAGTATGTTTGATAAAAATGTGAGCAATACCTATTGAGACTTTATCAAGTGAAGGCAATTGCGAAACAATCTCATCTGTGATCAGATGAAATCCACGTTCTCTGGCTTTAAGTGTTATTTCTTTTTGTAGAATCATTGTCGTAAATAGTGATTAGTAGTTATTCGATTGTTATTAATAGTCATTCAATTGTTATTCATGGTCATTCGGTCGTTTCAAAGATTCTTGTTTACCAATAGATTTTATATAGTTATTTAGCTTAACACCTAGATTATTTATATCATTGATAAATTCGTTAAAAGCATCTTCACTTATTAATTTTCTATTGTATGCTTTTGTCAACCAAGTTTTCGTTTCATATAAAGAACCTCTTGCATAATATCCAAAATGTTTTGCTTCATTAAAATGATATCTCCCAAATCCTTCGCTAATATTTGCCGCAACAGAATCCACAGCTCTAATTAATTGTTTACCGATTGTATCCTTAAGAAAATAATCCCAATGATTTATAACTTCCCAAGATTTTTCTCCAAGTTCCATGGATAATTCATATACTTTCAATTCTTCAAGTTTCATTTGCCCCTCATTTTTTTATTATTTAATGACAATTGAATGACCTAATGACTATCGAATGACCTGATAACTATCGAATGACCTAATGACTATCGAATGACTTTTTACAAAGTAAACTCCAACTGTTTTTCTGTACTACTAAATTTTTGCTCGTGTTCTAACAACCATTTCTTCCGCCACAATCCACCGGCATAACCTGTAAGACTTCCATCACTACCAATAACTCGATGACAAGGAATAATGATCGAAATTTTATTTTGTCCATTGGCATTTGCAACCGCACGGATTGCTTTTTGATCACCAAGCAATTTTGTAATCTCCATATACGATTTAGTTTCTCCGTAAGGGATTTTTAATAATTCATTCCATACTCTTTTTTGAAAATCCGTTCCTTCAGATTCTAATCTTAAATTAAATAATTTTCTTTCTCCTTTAAAATATTCATCAAGTTGATTAATGCAATTATCTAAATATGAATTAGATTTTTCTTCGGCATTAACTTCATTATCAATAAAATACAATGACGTAATAGAATGATCGTTTCCCGTAATTTCTATAGATCCTATTGGAGAAATGTAAAATGCTTTGAAGATCATAAGCTACCAAGATAAATGATCACTAATGCTTCAACCTATTAAGCTAAGGAGGAAATGTCAAGCAGATAATTTTATGGAAAAGAGATGCAGATTAGGAAAAGAGATTTTTAAGAACTTCGATCAGTTTATCTCTCAACAATGGTTTAGAGATAAAATCATTGAAACCGGCAGCAATAAAATTATCGCGGGCGCCGGGCAGCAAATATGCGGTTGATGCAATGACCGGAACATTTTTATAACCGGGCATCTTCTGAATAATTCTTAATGCATCCAGTCCGTTATACTCTCCTTGTAAATTAATATCCATAACAAGGAAATCGAATTTTTTTGTTTTAAGAAGAGGCAATGCATTTTCAAAACTTGGAGCAAATTCTATATTCTTCAAGTCTTTCATCTGAACCTTAAATAACATTTGTGAATCCACTTGATCTTCAAAATAGAGGCAAGAAAGCTGTGTCAAGTCTAACGGTTTTTTTTCTACTGGAACAGAAGACGGTGCAGAAACTTTTTCCGGTTGTTTGCCGCTAACTTTTTGTTGAGGAACGGTTTCGACTTCTATTTTTTTCTTATCATTAATAATAAACTTAAGAGGTATCACCAATGCGAATTCAGCCGGATCGGCATCTTTGGTAATAGTCTCTTTCTTAATTGATAATAAATCAATCAATTTCTTGGCAAGTTTAACAGAGAAACGTGAGAAGCCATAATTTCTTCTGCTTAAATTCTCGTCTTCAGAGAATATATCGTTAAATGCTTTTAACAAGTAAGGAGTAATTGTTTTAGAAGTATCTTTAATACTAACTGCACAATAACTATCCTGATAATGAGAAGCCGAAAGAAATATTTTGTCTTCCTTGGTAATCTGGATTGCAAATTTTATGAATAAACTTAGTAATGAAACAATCTTCTGCCGATCTGTTTCGATTTCCAATGAAGCTGAAATCTTATTGTATGAAAGTTCAACTTTTTTATCATCAGCGGTTTTTCGCGAATTCTCTTTGAGTTCATTCAATAGATCAACGAACTTGATATGTTCAGATTTTAGTTTTACAACTTTCTGTTCCAGTGTTGAGTATTCAACTGCATTATCCATTATCTGAAGAAGTAGTTTTTGATTTTGTTTTATAATATCAACAGCTTCTTTCTGTTCATCATTCGGTTTTTGAATGCTTTCCCCAAGCTCTTGTGTAAAGCCAAGAATAACATTAATAGGTGTTAGCAGCTCATGAAAAACATTTGAAAGAAACGGAGGGTCAATCTTATCAAAGGAATCTTCCTGGGTCTTCTTTACATCTTTTGTTACTACAGGCTCATCAATAGGTTTGATAATTAAACAGAATGAATCAATATCGCCGCTAAAATTTTTAATTGGTGTTGCTATCAAATTAGCTTTAAGAAATGTCCCGGAAGGTTTTTTTATTTCAATATCTATAATAGTCGGTTTCAATATTCCGGAATGAAAAATATTTTTATTTATCTTAGCACGGTCATCATCGGAAGCAAGAGAAATAAACGGACGTGTCACCAGATCTTTTTTTGAGTAACCAAAACGTTTTGTTACCGGTTCATTAATCTCGGTAATAAAACCATCTTTATCAGTAATAATTATTGGATCGTTTGTATTATCGAAAGCCGATTCTAATATTTGAGTTCTTTTTTTAGATTCTGCATGTTCAGTAACATTCCTAACAAGATTTAAATGTGATTTTTTCCCTCTAAATTCAATTGATGATCTCCTAAGTTCAACAAGAACAGAAGTGCCGTCAATCTTTTTTTGTCTCCATGGTCCACTGTAACTTCCTTGAACAATTTTACTATCACCGGTTTGAATCAATGTCTGGATATCTTCCGGAGCGTAAAGATCTGTAAGATCCATGTTGAGGAAATCATTCCGTTTGTAGCCGTATAATTTTAATGCTGCTTCGTTTACATCAAGAAATTTTAAATTTTCTATATCATATATAAACATTGCTTCAGGTAAATGTTCAATTAATGCTTCGTACATTTTTGCTTTTGTTTCTATCTGATAATCTGATTCTAGTTTTTGAGTAATTATAATCTGAGTCCCAAAATATTCGCCGTTATCAAGAAATATTTTTTTGAAGTTAACTTCAGTTTTAAGCTGAGCTTTTTCAGCAAATAAATAATTGATCTTTACTTCCGGATTTTTATCGGAGTTCTTTAAATATTTTTCATATTGAGTTATAAATCCTTTTTCAAAAATCTTACTTATATCCAGCAGTGTTAAATCTACATTATCATTGAGGTTCAACAGACGAACAAACTCTTTGCTATATGAAGTTATTTTAAAATTATTATCAATTAGTATAACTGCAATCGGTAAATCCTTAATAAGAAAATTGTCCGATTCCTTTTTTTCTTCCGGAATATGAAGTTCTTTTTTTTGTGAAAAGCCGATAATTGCAACAACATTATTATCAAGATCACAGAGAGGAAATTCTACTATAGAAATATTTCTATTAGCACCGCTAGTAACCGGAGTAACAATGCCTTCAAATATTACTGAGTTTGTAGAATCAATAATATATGCATCTACTGTTTTATAAAGATTTACTAAATATTTTGGAAGGTAATCCTGTTCATTTTTGTTTTCTAATTGATTGGGCTTAAATCCTAACGAATCCGCATATTTATCATTGACCATAACTAATTTTCCGGATGACTCTTTGATCCAGAAATAATCATCAAGTTCATTTATATCTTTTTGAACTTTTGCTTTCTCTATAAAAGTGAAGGGATAATTCAGCTTGATTTTATTTACGATTGCAACAATTCTTTTATCATAAGCAATTTTTTCAAGTTCCGAGATAGATATCGAAAATTTTTGTGTTTCGGTCTTATTTTTAACAAATGATTCATGATTAAGAGTTATCAGGAAGTAAACATTATTTTCACTGCGCAAAGGTGAGAATACAACTTCAAAATTATACTTAACCTTATCAATTTCAAGATCAATCATATCCCTTACGAGAGTATCATATTTCCTTACATCAATAAACATTCTTTGGAGTGTAAGTAATTTTACTTCATCAAAAAGTTCAAAGAAATTTGATTGCGAAGTAATTGAGGGTAACAATTTTTTTAAGTCGCTGCTGAAAGCAATAACACGCCCGGTTTTATCAATTATCAAACTTGGAGAAATATTGGGGTTCTCAATTAAAGTTTTAATATTTGTATCACTATCCATCATAACCTTTTAAGGAATATCAACTCTAACGCTTACAGAATAAGGAGTGTAAATTTTATTTCCCAGTTTTTGTCTAATGCGATAGAAATAAGTTACACTATTTGAGAATGAAAAATCGAAATATTCAAACTCATCTGAAGCGGCTGTGCCAATCTCTTTGAATTGACCATTTATTCCAAGTTTTCTTTCGATAATAGTTCCTTTAGAAAGATCTTTACTATTATCAGTCCATTTTAATTTTACTGCTAATCCGGGTATAAGAACAGCACTAAAATCTGTTGGAGGTAAAACATCGGTATAAAAAGTAGAAATAGATGCTTCGTTCGAATAACCACTTTGTGTAGTAAGTGTGAAATAAGCTACACGATATTTATAAGAACTGCTTGGTGAAACAAAATAGTCCTCGTATTCTGAAACGTTAGGACCAACAATAGTCAATACTTTAAAAGTATTTGAAAAAGCATCCGTTCTTTCAATTTGAAAACCTTGTTCGTTAACAGCGAAATCAATCCATTTCAATTTTACTAAACTTGCACCGATTGCCTCTGCTTGTAAATTCCATGGACCACCTGATAAACTAGTTGTGCTTACACCGTCACTAAACTCAGAGGGACCGGATTCATTGAAAGCTCTAACTATATAATAATAATCAATGTACGGAGATAAACTGCCATCGGTTGTACTAATTGTATTTACAGTGAGTGTTTTAATTTTTCTATAATCTATTACCGTACCGTTACCAAGATCTTTTCTAAATAATTCAAAACCGGTCTCGTTTTTTGAATTATCTACCCATTTAAGAATAACTGTGAAATCATTTAATCGTGATAAAAAAAGATTTGACGGAGCAACAGGTATTTTATCTTTCACATAAATATTTTCTTGAAGTATAGTTTCTTTCGACTTACCAGTTGCATTATAAACTTTCAAAGAATAATTAATACGAGTGTGAATTAAAGTTGTATCAACTTCCAAATAAATTATAGGATTAGTCCCATTAGTATTCAGCGGATATTTTTTTACAAATATTTTATTTACATAAAGTTCATAAAAAGAAAGTCCTTGCCCACCGGCACCATCAAAAGCCTGATAATTAATAGTGGTTTTCCCAACTTTAATAGAATCATTTGTCTTAGGGCTAAATATATCAATTGATGGTACAGCAGAAGAAGTTTGAATATCTGTTAATGATTCAACGCAACCAAATGTAATTGTTAATAGAAGAAAAAGAATAGGTATAGCAATTTTTTTTAGATAGCTGATCGATTTCATTATTTCTCTGAGAATGATCATTTTACAATATTCAATTTAATAAATGGAAATCAGTTTTAATAATTATTACAAAAGTTGATAAGACTATAAACAATAATTACACAACTGTAAATTATACAAAAAAGAATAATTCTGTTTAAAAATATTGGCAAGCTTTTTTGGCTGGTATTCCCTTTTATGTTTAGGGTAAAAAGCGCCATTTCAATTGTAAAAGGTCTTATCAGTGGTTAAATAAATTATTGTAGTTAACTGTCAATGTTATCAAAATCTATTAACAACGAACGTGTTTCATGAGGATCCATTTTATCTAAATAGAAGAAAATAGTTTTTGAATCACTATCTAACTTAAATTTTGGGATCTTAGTATTAATTATATCAGATGAGACCGAAACATTTCTTATTTTTTTATTTAAGTTGACCTGGACAATAAGATCAAATGCTTTTTCATCACGAGGATTATTCAACTCAACTGCGATTCTTCTTTTGCTTCTTACTTCATAACGTACTTCAACACCCAAGCGTTGGACCCACCAACTTTGTAACTCTTTAAGAGAAGTGATCCACATTTTTTTACTACGGGCATAATTAATAATGTCTTTTATTACAGAAGAATATTGTGGTTGTAATTGATATTCAGAATGAACTTTGAAAACATATAGTCCACCTTCAAATAAAACTCGATCTACATCTTCTTCATAAGTATATCTTTGAAATTCTTTATTAACCAAACCATAATTTCGTACTACTTCATAATCATCCCGAGCAGTTTTTGTAATGATCATGATTGGTTTATTATTTCTTATACGTATTTCCGGAACAGAGCGGTCTGTTAATGAATCAGTGACTAAGAAATCATAATTAAGTAGAGACATAGATAGTAACGTATTATCATCATAATAACCATTTAACGGCATAAGAGCTTTAACTGTTTTCCCCGATTCTTTACCAAGAGAATCGGCAGCATATTTTAATGTAGAGCTCTGTATATCTTTCGAGAAAAGTTTATTGATAGTATCTTCAGAGGATTCAAGAAATCCAATATCAACCATAGCTCCAATATCACCTTTCCTTGAAATTGATTTTATTAATCCTGGATTTTGTGTAGTAAGTATTGGATCAACAAAAAAAGTTATAGGTGCTTGATTACGATAGAATCCAAAATTAAAATTATAAATATTTTCCGGCTGCTCTTTTACAGTAGGAATAATTATCAAAGCTGCATCAAAAGGAGCGGGCCAATCTTTTATGAATGCTGTTGGTTGATAAATAAGCCAGTTAACGGAATTGTTAAAAAGTCTTTCGAAATAGATATAATCTTTTTGAACACCAAGAACAGAATTTAATTCAAAACCATACCAAACAAATCTACCTTTGCCGTAACTACCGTATGCTATTCCTGCACTCTTCTGAATTTCTTCTCTTACAAGTCCGGCTTCCCTTCTGAAATCATACCAGAAACTGACTTGTGTAGTACGCGGCTCAAGTACTTCTGCATAAATAGGTCTATCCCAAGTAGCAATCTTAAGTGCATATCCGGTTGGAATTTGTGCAGTAAGTGGTAAATTGCCCCGGAGAGTGTGAACTTTATATGATTCTTCGGGTTTGATTTCTCTGTTAAAATTCATACCAAAAACTTCTTTGAAAAAATCCCATCCTCTCCACATGCCTAAATCTGAATATGTTGCAGGGCCACCTGTAACAAACAAACTACCGCCATTTTCTACATATCGTTTTAATTGCGTAATCTCTTTATCGGATAATGATTTTGAACCGGGAAGAACAATCATTTTATAATCGAAATGTTCACCTAATTCTATTGTCTGATCTGAGATAACATCAAATTCTAATTTTGAATTTGTAATAAATTTTTTCCAAGTATCAACATTATCACGTAACCAAGTACTTCCGGAAGGAAGCATAATTTCGGTATACTTAGAATAAAGTATTCCTGCCTTTCTTTTTTTCTCATCTGTTAAAAACTTAAGGTTATTTTTTGTAGGCAGGATTTCTTTCAGTTCGTAATTACCGTATATATTTTTTACGATGAGTAAAAAAACAAGAAAAGCGGTGATAAGCAATACTGCTCCGCTTAAGAAAATAATAAGGTAATTAACTTTTAGCCCTTTGGCTTCTCTTACCGCCACCTTAGATTATCCTCTTGTTTACGATCTTGACGCGTTGGTTCGGAATAACCTTCATTTGTATAACGCATATATTTTTTCTTAGCGCCTGAATGAGAACGTTCAGATTCGCTAGTACGAGCATTTTCACCGGTTCTTCTTTGTTCATAAGCCGGTGCTGAAGAAACGAATGTAGGTCGAAGCTCGGGACCGCGCGATTGTTCATCTTGCGGTATATATGCAGGTTGACGCTGATACTCATAACCATACTCTTGTTGAGGGGATTGCGGTTCGAATGTTCTTCGGTCATGAGTCATGAATCTTTGCTCTTGCATTAAAGGAGCAGGAGCTACAAGTTCAGCAGGAATTGCAGATGGCTGCACAGCTTGAGCCGTAATACCTTTTCGTTCTCTAACCTTGTAGAGGATATATGCACCTACAGCTAAAACAAAGGTTGAGATTGTTGCAACCAAAATGATTAATGAAAGTATAGGAATTAATTCCATGTTAACCTCTATTAATAAGTCTTTTCATTTTACCTAACACCGGCTGAATTATTTGCTGTTCTTGGTGTTCTTCCGAGTCCGGTTCGCTCGAGTTTTCCCCACGTCATTCTTATACCAAGAAATTCTTCCACTGTTGCCATAGCTTTTGTAACATCAATTAAAAGAATGAATACTATACGATAAATAATAGCATATGGTACTAATCTAAATTCTTCTTTTTCTGCTGCTATGCAATAAACTGCCGCCATTAAATCTAGTACGGCTATACCTATCCACCATAAAAAGATAAAACTTGATAATCCATAAAATAAAGCTACAATAATAAAATAAAGATTAACAAAAATATTCATAGCCGGCCAAATTAATGCTTCATAAAACATCTGCCATAATATAATACTATTGTTAAAATTTACTGTTGGATTGATGAATTGCTGTTTATGTTTTCTAATAGCTTGTAATATACCGCGTGTCCATCTATATCTTTGTTTCAATAATTGATAAATGGAAGCAGGAGCTTCTGTATATGCTATCGCATTCGGTTCATAAATAATTTTCCAATTTTCGGCAAGGATTTTCAATGTTATATCTGCATCTTCAGCAAATGTATCGCTTGAATAAAAACCGGCATCTCTCAATGCTGCTTTTCTGAATAAACCGATCGGTCCAGGTATAATGTTAACCATCTCTATAAAACCCTGAGCGCTTCGCGGCAAATTTAGTCCTTCTAAGTACTCAAGTGCTTGAAGATCAGTTAGAAGATGTTTTCTATTTTGAACTTTTACGTTTCCAGCAACAGCCCCTACAGCAGGATCTTTTAAATGTCTTATAGCCATGCGTAATGAATTAGGAGTTAACTGAGAATCGCCATCCATACACAAAACAAACTGAGCTTCAGAATATTGGATCCCAGCATTGAGTGCTTTCGCTTTACCGCCATTAGGTTTATTAATTAAAGAAATTTTAACTAATACGCTTCTGCCTCTTTGATAACCTACAAGTTCTTCGGCAACAATGGCTGTATCATCGGTTGAACCATCGTTGACAATTATTATTTCATAATTTGGGTAATCAATATCGAGCAATGATTCAATAGAGTGTTGAAGAACTAATCCTTCATTATAAACCGGGACAATAATAGAAATGAAAGGAAAGAATCCATCTGTTTCCTGGACTGTATATTTTGTAACATAAAAGTAAGCCATGAAAAGTGTTGCAAAATATCTTATCAATAATATGAATAAGAAGATTACAAGTGATACTATAGAAGAGTAAACGAATAAGCCACTCCATGATAATACTGTTAATGGGAGTGTTAGAATAATAGTCATTATTAAGAAAAGCGAAAAAATACCTGATAAAAAGATCACTCTTAATTTTTCAGCACCTAAATTTCGCTTCGGTGGTTTAAGTTCTCTATTATCTAGAGCTATTTGATATTTCTGATTGTTATTACTCACTTAAAAAAATCTATTATTATTAATAATATTGTTAAACAATATGAATGCCAGAATTATTAGTGAATAAATCGATTTTTCAAGAGGACACCTAGTCTAAGCTGTCCCAACTTCGTACAATATAGTTGATTGACTCAATAGTGAACAAATCCTAACTGAATATAAACTTTTTAATAACTTATTGCAACAAAATAAGTTATTCATAAACCTTAAAGAAAGAGTATAGAAAAAATCTATAAATTCTTTCTGGTAATAGAAGCTTATTTGGAATATTTCTGAAAGGCGTCTATTATAGATTCGAAGAATAACTCACTAACTCGTTCTCCTCCTTCAGTCGTGAAATGACAATAATCCTTCAAAGCTTTAGGTGGAGCTACGTTTACCCATGTATTCATCGAATTATATCCACCCATAGCTTCCCAAAGATTCCAGAAGGCGATTCCAGTTTTTTCTACAATTCTTTTTTGTGTCTCTAGTAAAAAAGTGATTTCAGGATTTGTAATAAACTCACTACCCTTTTTCATCGCTTTATCAGCAGAACTAATAATAAGAAAACTTGCACCTGGAAATACTTTCTTAAATTCATTGACTACATTTATCATTTTATTTTCATAAATATTAAAGATACTTCGATTAGGTGCCGAAACATTTGCACCAAAATGTAAAATGATTAGATCATATGATAAATACTTATCAAAATCTTTCAATACTTGTGGAGAAATATCTAATAAAGAAACACCGGTGTTGCCTCGCATAGAAAAATTATCAAGATAAACACCATTTTTTGACTCAAAAGAAATACCGTAAAAATTTGGAGTTTTACCCGAAATAAACTGCAGTTCAAATTTTTTAGCCCCATTTTTATCATTAATTATTAATTCTTTTATATCATTACCACTCTGAAGAGTTACTTTTTTCTGAATCCCACCATCTAATTTATACTCAATTAATGAATTTTGGTCGGCATCTGAGTAATAAATTTTAATAATATCAAATGAACTGCTTAATTTAAAATTACTTGCTGCTTCAAATTTTATCCAACTTCCTATTTTAGGAATTGAGACCATACCACTAATACCAAAAGGTAAATTATCTGGATTTCTGGAAATAAAAGAGGCAGTTTTCCAATCATTTGAAAAAGTTTGATTTATCGTTCTCCTCATTCTGTAATCTTCAGCTATCGTGGAGACAAAACCTACTCCTTGACCTGAAAATTGCTGTTGAAATTTTTCTCTTAAATACTCGGTTATAACATCGCCAAAAATTATTGAGTCGCCATAATAAGCTATTCTAACCTTAGCTGATTTTGAATTATTAAGGGCTTTAAAAAAATATTTTAGTTGATTAACATCGTATGTGATGGGAACAAACTTTCCAAGTTTGGAATCTTGAATAGTGCCGATTATATCGTCAGATGATATTTTGAATTCATTATAACATAATTCAGAAGGGATTAAAGATGAGGGCTCATTCAACAAAATACCGTATGATAAATTCGTTGCTAATAAATTTTTTGTAACGGTTAACATTGCCAGAGAGAGAAAGAAGAGAAAGACTATTTTATTATAATATATTTTATTCATTTTAATTAATTAAATTATTAATGATTTGAATAGTGGTTTAATTTGGATATTTATATTATTTAAGAATTTGTGTTAACTAAAACAAACTCCAATAAGCAAATAGTGAAAAGGAAAAGTTATTATAGCTTGAATCAAAACGGTAACTATTACTATAACTTATTCTTCCGGTTAAGATAAGATCTAAAATTGGTTTATATGAAATTTCTGTATTCAATTCGCTAATAACATAATCAACAGATGGAACATAACCTACTTTACCATTTAGTTTGAATTTTAGATTTGGCTTATATAAATAATTCCATTCTGCCCAAATACTATGGGATTGAAAATTATTTGGTGAGTAGTAAAAATAAGTAGTAAATGCAAAGTCAGCAAAAGAATATTCATAACCCATAAATCCATTCTTAAGAAATTTTTTCCCTAATCGAAATTGGAAATCATTACCCTCATTTCCATCTTCCAACTTGAAGTAATTATAGTAACTAGAAATTTTGAAATTATTGTTATAAACATAAAATCCGTTAAATCTGTAAAAATCTGTTTCTAATCTTGAATAAATTAAATTCGGAGAATAGAAAAGTAATCTTGCATCATTATTTTCATAAGATAATGATAGCGATAATTCCTCGGGTTTTTCGTAACGTATTGTAAAAATGCCATTGAGTTTATCAGGTTCGTACAATATTTTTGTTTTACCGTAACTACCGCTTAAAGAAAAATATTTTGAAAAAAGAATAGATGCAGTTCCTCTAAATTGAGTAAAACTTTTACTATCATTTGAATTTTCTATAATTGAACGAGACCAGAAGATTCCCAATGATAAAAAGCTTACAAACCCGATATCTAGTTGAGTCCCGTAGTTCCAAAGTCCGAATTTTGTATTATCCCGGTAGTAACTTGAGAATGGCGCTATACCAATATTAGTAGGGATAAAAATTGTGAAGAAATCTCTAATACCATATAGACCTCTTGAAAAACCTGAAGGTGGCAGCCAGCTAATTCTTTCTCTTGTTGCTCTTACCATTGCAGAGTCTTGAACTTCTTCTAAAAGATTAGTATAAATACTTTTCGCTTGTCCATAATCTTTTTCAGATGTATAAGCATCGCCCAAAAATAAATATCTATTATTCAATTCATATCTTTGTTCATCATTTATTATAATCACTTTTAAGTAATCAAGTAATTTCTCGGCATTATCTAATTTTTTATCACTGATTAAAGCATCGCCTAGAAAGAGAAGTCTATTATTCAATTCTTTTTTTTGATCATCATTTTTAACAATTTCTTTTAAATAATTAAATAATTCCTCTGCGTTTTCAAATTTTTTATCTTTAATTAAAGCATCACTTAGAAATAGGAGTCTATTATTCAATACTTCCCTTTGTTCTTCATTTTTTATTTTTGCTTTTAGAGAATTAAGTAATTTTTCAGCGGCATCTAATTTTAAATCATTAATTAAAGCATCGCTCATATAGATCTGTTTATCAAAAACATTTTTTATTATATCCGGATCTTGTGTAATAGTAGGAATTTCATTGTAAAGCGAATCAGCTTTTTCATAATTTTTATTTTTGACATGCAAATCACCGAGATTTGCTAATCTCTCAAATAAATCATGCGTTGCTTTTTCATCTGTAGAGAGTAACAGCATATTGCGATATATAGCTTCAGCTTTAGATAATTGATTCGCAATAGCATATGTATCAGCCAATAGTAGAGTTGTTTCATCATTACTAGGATCAATTTTATTTAAGTTCTCTAAAAGATTTTTTGCGTTAGCTGCATCCTGGATAAAATAATAATCTTGAGCAAGTCTCAATGCTAATTTATAGTCAAACTCTTGATCCATTAATTTCTTGTATGTCGCAATAGCTTTCGTATATTGTTTTGCGGCAGAACAAATATCAGCAAACTCAATTAATTCTTCTCTAGACAAATCCTTCCTTTTTCTTATATACTCTTCATATTTATCAAAAGCTTCATCAATTTTTCCTTCAACTGCAAGCCGTCCTGCTTCTCTTCTTATATCGAAAATTTTTGATTCTTCAAAAGCACCCAGTCTTAATTCATAATTATTTATAGCAGTATCAACATCGGAATTTCCCGGTTCAATAGATTTTGCCAAATCTAAATATTTTTTCGATTCAGGGAAGTTGTTTTTCCATGAATAGATAGTACCAAGCGCTATTAATGCTTGAATTTCTTTCGGTTTGACTTTTAAGACATTTAATAAATATTGTTCAGAAATATCTAAATCAACTGAAGTCCATGCACCTATTTGCCCTCGTAATAACTGATAGTCGGTGTTGTTAGGTTCTAATTCAAGTAATTTATTTAATTGATTAATTGCCTTTTCCCATTCATAATTCCAAGCAGAGTAACGAGCAAATATAAATCTTGCATCCCGGTCTTGGTCTTCAGGAATATTTGTCAAATATTCACTAAGAACTTCAATTGCACTATCGTAATAGAACAAGTTGGCATATGTTTCGGCAAGTTTCAAAACTGTAATCTTATCAGATGGATTTTCTTTTATTGTTGCAGTATAGAGTTCAATATTTTTCTTATAAGTACTGTCTCTATTTTCAGTTACATTTTTCCATAGCGTTTTAAAATTATCTTCTTCGGCATGTTTTGGCTGAAGGTATTGTAATTGCTTAAAAGCTTCTTCTATTCGGTTAGCTGTAATGAGTTCGTTAATCAGATCAAATCGTATTGGGTCATTATCAGGATTTTTTTCCAATAAGCGGTAAAAGCGGTCAATGGGATATTCAGTACGTTCAAATGATCTGGGAACATTTTGAATTAAATAACCTTCCTTTTTAGCAAGATCTAAACCGTCTTCAGCTTCCTTAAAAAATGGTTTAAACCCAAGTGAAGTATTAAAAGCATCTTCTGCAATTTTATATTTGCCGAGCCACAATGTAAAATATCCGTATTTGCTCCAAATCCTCCAATCGCCAGGATAACGAATAGTATATGTTTTTAATATTTTTTCACCTTTACTAATAGATCCGTTCTTAGCCAAAATTTCTGTGTAGCGGATTATCTCATCAGGTGAAGCATTGTCATCTCTTAATAAGTATTCATCATACCAAATTTCTGCATTCTTCCATTCTTCAAGCCAGCGGTAAGATTTTCCAATTTCTAAATAACTGAATGCATATTTCGGATTGATTGCTATGTCCCGGGTGTGTCCATCTATTTTTAGATAAAGTTGTTTATGCCAAATTTCGATAACACGGTTAAGGTCTTTTATTATATTTGAATTTTGGGGATCTAATCTTACAGCGCGGCGTAAATCAAGAACGGAGTATTGATATTCAGATCTTTGTTCGTAACATAAACCTCGTTTATGATATCCATCGGCTTCACGCGGATTAGCAGCTATATATTTATTTAATTGATCAACAGCTTCGCTAAATCTTCCCGCAGCCATCAACAATACAGCTTGACGTTTTAGAGTTTCAAACTTGTTTTGTGAAATGACAGGAAAAGAGGTAATAAAAAAAAATAAAAATAAAAAAAATATTTTCAGATTTTTATCCATCATCCTATATACTTATTGAGCGGCTGATAACTCTGCGGTGAATCTGCATCTGAAGCAATAACAAAATCCATCATTGTTTCTGCGTTATCAATCCTATCATCTACCTCTAAATTATAAATAGAAATAAATTCTAAAACTGCATTAATATAACTCTGATCATGGCTTGGCAGATTATTTTGCATTGTTGTCATAATATCAATAGCGCTTTTTAAGCTAGCTCTCACTAATAAAACTATAACTTTGTTTTCAAAAACACAAATTTTATCTTTTTTGCTGGTTGAAAGACGAATTGCATTTTGTAATTGATTTACACTTAATAATCCTTTCATCTGAGCTGCAGGATCTAATTTGAATGATATCAAATTAAATGATTGCCCTGTACTTTTATATAATGCAATCTGGTTATTAAGTATCAAAAGGAAATCGTTGTAATTATAAATGTTCGAGAATGCGTATGGTTCAGATGGTATTTCTATTCGTGTCGGTTTATTGAAATTTCTACTTCTCGGCATACTTGGCAATTCTTCAGTAACATGTGTTACCGGAGTAAACTCAGTAGTGACACCTTTATAAGGTTCAATTCTATATTCTGCTGTAAACTGACCTTCGGTATGGCCTATGTTAGGTGTAATTGTAACTATTCCACTTTGAAGGCGTTCCCCTTTTTCTGATAATTCTTTTTTCAATTGAATAGTGGCAGTAACATATTCAGAAAGACCATCAATAATTGATTTGGCTTTTGGAGTAGCAGGCTCACTTATTAAAAATAAACTTGTTATATCTTTTTCTTCGATTGTTTCCAAAGTTTTAACGAACGAATCTTTCAAATAATCTTGATTCTTAAATCCTACAAACGGAGTTAATTCATCAAAGATAATTCTTGTAGGATGGTATTGATCAACAACGGTAATAATATCGTTAATATATTCAACTAGATAATCATCAGGATTATACATATCAAAAACGTTATTAGGCGGAAGAACACGCACAACAATTAATAGATTCTGATTCATATATGACTGAATATCAAAATTCAACGAAGCAGCTTGAATCATCAAATCTTTAGGACGCATTAGTGTAAAGTATAAACAAACCTCGGAAGATTTTGCAGCTTCTAAGGCAAATTGAAGACCCACTAATGTTCTGCCGGATTTTCTAGGTCCGATCAATAGGTAACTTCCGCCTCTGTAGATTCCACCCCAGTTTTTATCAATGAAAGAAAATCCAGAAGGGATTCGCCGTATAGAATTTGTCATTTTTAGACCTATAATTAGATTTTAGACATCTGAATAAACCCAACTCTTATGCCAAAGAAAATCCATTTTTCAGTCGAAAATGTAATTTTTTAATACACTGAGAATCTAAAAGTGAGAATCGAGAATTGTGTGCATCAAAATAAAACACAGTCTATTTCTTTCCAGAAGCCAAATTCCCAAACACGAATATGGCAGTTGCGTTTCCTGTTATAGTCGGTTCATTTGTAATATAATCCATTCTATCGTCACGGTAATAATCATTTTCGGTCTGAAATTTTAAATATTTATCAGATTTATCATAACTAATTTTTGCACTGTCTATAAATATTTTTGTAGCCGGACCGGCAGAAAAGCCGCCTGGTAATTTACCTTTTAAAAAGGAAATTTGGTTATGAAAATTTTTCGTGTAATTCTTACCAAACCCCGATACAAAACTAACACCCCAAGGATTCCTTCCCAAAATATAATCTCTTTGAGAAACTGCTACAGAATCAAATTTTGAATCATTCGTTAATTTTTTGTATAGAATATTTTGCAATGTAATTCCTAACAACGTAACATTTGTACCCCATGTTATATCATTACCTTTTTCAAATAGATTCTGTTTCTTTTTTTTATTGAACTCTTCTAAATTTTTTACAATATAATCTGTAAATCGTGGAATAAATTTTGCTAATCGGTAATGTGCCAAAGAATTCAGGTTACCCCAGCTCCACCAATAATCGGAACCGGCTTCTTCAGCTAAAGAAACAGCATCATTTAAATAATTTGTCTTAAATGTTGTTATATAAAGTTCAATGGCACCGAGTGCAAGTTTTCCTTTATAATTGTTATCAATATAAGCCCCGCTACCGCTGCTATCAACATCCCGGACTTGATTTCTGATCGAATAAATATTTTCTGCGGCGGTTAAGCATTGCCTGGAAAATTCCGGGTATTGAATTTTTTCATACCATATTCGTGAAGCTATAGCCATTGTAGCAGTGTAAATTCCAATCAAATTTTTTCCAATACCAACAAAAGCCGGGCGGTCAAACCCAAGAGCATCTTCTTCAGGCAAACGCCAACCTATTTCATGATCTCGTAAATCTTGAACTTGTGTAACTAATTTATTTTTTTGATAGTAACATCGAAGCAACCAATCAAGACCGATTTTTGCTTCTTCGAGAATATCCGGAGTACCATTTTTGTTAGTATCAAATCCGAATTTGACCGGATCAAATTCGTAAGAAAACAATAACAAATATGTAGCAACTGCTGTAGTATTTAATGATTTTACATAATCCCCTGCGTCGTGCCAGCCGCCGGTAACATCTATTGTTTTTGCAATAGTTTGTTTTCCGTCAATTATACTTGTCGCATCAGAGATATGACAAACTTTGTGCAAGAACGGATCTGTATAACCGCATCTTTGAACCCGGAAAAATTGAAGAAGAGAATCGGCTAATCCATTATAAATATTCTCACCAATTCTAAATGAATAAGAACTTTGCCGGGCATACTTAAAATAATATTCACCCATAGAATTAACTGAACTGAAATCAATTGTATAAGTAAAAGGGAAATTACCATAAGCACCGAGATTATTTTCAAACGTTGCTGTAAAGATTTTTCTTTTACTTTTATTATTAATAATATGTATTGATTTCCCATCCAGCTTATTATAAGATAGAATTACAGCTTTCTTTATATCGCTTGGGAAATAACCAAGCTGATTAAATCTGATATATATTTCAGGCTCAGCATTCAAGTTCAAAGTACAACTCGTGAGAAAAAAAATACTTACAATACTAAGTATAATCGAAAGGTGAAGAGATCTCAATTTCAGTCCTTATTATTCTTTAGGAAAATCTCCTGGATGAAAGGAATTTAATTCACAAAATATTTCTTACTCAACCGGTTCATTTACAATGCTGTTTATCTCCGGAAAAGTTGTTCCAAAAACATAATCCCATGTTGGTTGGCTAACACCATACCCTAAACCCGGATTTTGATAGTGATGTTTTGAATGATGGTTTTTAATTGCCAGCCAAAATCTGTTATGTATATTAAAATGATGAATAGCATAATGAGTAATATCATAAAATAAATAGCCGATTAAAAATCCGGCAAAGAAAGGCAGCACAAACGCATTACCCATCAAAGAATGAAATAATATAAAGAACAATGACGCAAGCGGCAGACTGATTGACGGCGGCATTACTAATCTTTTTGAATCTTTCGGATAGTCATGATGTATGCCATGAATTAGAAAATGAATTCTTTTGCCCCACTCGCTTCTTGGTATATAATGGAAAACAAATCTGTGTAGAATATATTCTGTAAAAGTCCAAACTATTATTCCTGCCAATACTAACAACAATGAACCGGAAATTGATAAATAGTAAATGTAAAAGCCGCGGAATAATAAAAATGAAATAATTGGTAAAAATACCCATAATGGTACTGACCAATGAATTCTTGACAATGCTTCCAAAAAATCATTCTCAAACAATCTAATTGTTTCATCTTTGTTGGAGACATAATTCTTTGGCATAATGTGTTCCTTTTTTTAACAGCGAAAATATAATCAAATGAATAAAAAAATTAAACTTAATTGTATGAATTTTCGAAAAATAACAATTCACTAAAGAGCAAATTCTCCGTGAAATCAATGCCAAGACAATTTTATTTTGATAAATGTAATCTACGATAAAACAGATCACGACATAACTTTCAAATCACTATCTTAATTTTTTTAGCTTCAAAAATTTCATGTTTCAATATTTTTTGTTCATCTATTCCGATTGTAAGCCGGTCAAAGGTTAAATGTTAGTTGTAAGAACAAATAATTGAGAAACTGGTTTATCATTTTCTATCACTATAAGAGATCGTAAACCGGTACTTTTGTTCGAGTGAATATTTTACAAAAAGAATTTATTTAACAAAGTGAGCAATTAGGCAGTTGAGATATAAAGGGGTAAAGAATGGTTAAAACAGAAGAGGCCGTTTTATAATAATAATCTTAATAAGCCTCTTCATATTTCAAATATTTTTCTAATTATACCATAATATAATTATTATTAGAGTATGAAAAATAAGCATGATGACATGCGAAAAGAACAAGCCCAAATGCCGTAAGCATTAGGAACAAAACTATTGATACGCTTATCTTTTTCATATTAACCTCTGCTTTATTAGAACTACCTTATATTTTCAATTATTTACTGATCTTATACAAAAAATTGATCCTCTGAATTACTTCCACTTATTTGACCTTTATTTTTTTTCCAATTTATAGATTCAATATGTGTGCCTAATAATGCTTGCTTTTTAATCTTTTTTCGAATTCAAGGTGATGGATATCTGTATTGAATTGAAATCTTATTGCAATTTGAGGCAGTTTAGTGTAAAGCAAAGACTTAGATCCGGCATATCATTGGAATGATGGTACTCTTGAAGGTTGATGCGGAGAAGAGCATGAGCAAGTATTATTTCTGGTATGAAGAATTAAATCCTGATAGGGATGAAATATTATGCTTAGCATTTTTAAGATCAAAACCTCGAAGGTTGATGCAGTATGAGATAAACTAACAGATCGTTGGCTATTTCAAAACCTCGAAGGTTGCTGCAGCATGAATTAAACTAACCGATGCATCTGAACTTTTTTGTAACTCAGATTTTTAATCTGAGCGAAAAAAACAGAATACAATTCTGTTCTACATAGGTAGTAAAAACCTTCGAGGTTAACAGATCGTTGGCTATCTCAAAACCTCGAAGGTTGCTGCAGCATGTATTAAACTAAACGATCCATCTGAACTTTTTTGTAACTCAGATTTTTAATCTGAGCGTAAAAGAACAGAATACAATTCTGTTTTACATAGGTAGTAAAAACCTTCGAGGTTTAGTATGATTATTAGAAGGGGCAGTTTTAGAAATAATGATCAAACCATTACAACTATTTCAATTTGAAACACTTCATTTATCATGTGCATTCATTTTTGTTGAAAAAAGTGAACATTATTGTGGCATTTATATTGTCTTATCAACTGTGAAATAAACACAGGAAGTTAGTTCTTTGAAACATAGGTAGTTTTTTGGCGGCGGTGATTTTTGAGAAACAATTCTCGGCTGGGTTGTTTTTCATGGTTGCCGTCCACCTTTTTAAAACTAACTATTGTGTTTTTTATTGGCGGCGGTAATGGTTGAGAAACAATATTTCGGCTAGATTGTTTTTCACGATTATCGCCTTTTATTTTATTGCCATGTAATAAAGAAAAAAGGTGCATGAGCAGTAATTTGAAAAACCAAACTTATTTATTCGATGATTCACCCATATTCATTCAACAGGAAATAATTACTCAGTAAATAATTCCAGCTTTCCTTTTTCTTTTACACTTGATTTGAAAAGGTTCTATAATTTTTGAATAATAAGCCATATATCATTGGCATTAGAATTGAATTTGTATTATTAGCATAAGCACCCTCTTATGTAAAAATTGGCGAGATGAACAAAGGTCTTGGCTGGGCTTAAGTTCACATCTCGCCTTCTTTTTAACCATGATTAAAACCTCGAAGGTTGCTGCAGCAGTTAATATATCATGCCTATGGCATTTTGATCTATTTTTTCTTTACTGTTTCTACCATTATTTCAACCCTCCGGGATGAAGAATTAAATCCCGATAGGGATGAAATATTTTTAGAAAAATGAAAAAGAAATAAAAAAATCCCTTTAGGGATGACATATTAGACTTGGCATGTGAAAGATTAAAACCTCTAAGGTTGTTGCAGTATGAATTAAACTAAACGATGCAACTGAACTTTTTTGTAACTCAGATTTTTAATCTGAGCGTAAAAGAACAGAATACAATTCTGTTCTACATGTAGTAAAAACCTTCGAGGTTAGCAGATAGTAGCGGGTAAAAAAAAAGCTGCCCTTTTGAGGCAGCTCTTTGGCTAATCTATTTGTTCATCTAATCGTTTTTACGATCAGAGTTATGCAAAGTATGCTTGATGACATGCGTATAGAGCAAGACCGATAGCCGCAAGTATTACAAACAGAAATATTGTTGCACTTAACTTTTTCATTTTATACCTCTCAATTTTTTTAGTTATCTGATATTTTCTAGTTAGTTATTTAATTAATATCATTTTTTTAACTGCAACAAAATTGCCTGCGGTTATTCTGTATACGTATGTGCCGCTTGCTGCTTTCGTGCCGTTATTACCGTCTCCATTCCAATCTACACTATGATTGCCCGCTGACATCTCGTTATTAACGAGTGCCTTTACTTCCCTTCCTAACATATCGTAAACCTTAATGCTTACGTATGAATTCTGTGGAAGTGCATATGCAATCCTTGTACTTGGATTGAATGGATTCGGATAATTTTGTGATAACTCAAATTGAGTTGGGATAACTTCTTTTTCTTCTACTGCCGTTACTGAACTGTTTACTCTAAACTGACCGGTACCGGAATAATATGATGTATTTCCGGTTCCATCTCTTGAACGAACTTTCCAGAAGTAGCTCTTCCCGCCTGCTAAACCACTTACTACCATATTTGATTTAGAAGAACTGAATGTTTTTGCACTCTGGAAATTTGGATTCTCGGCTAGTTGTACTTCATATGTTGAGTTAGCGGCGGTTGGTGCTTGTAATACCCATGATAACGTTGGTGATGCGGTATTTACTGTAACATTGTTAGGACCGCCAACCAATGGTTGAACTATTGATGGTGAACCTGTATTTACTGTAAAAGAAAATGTTGATGACCAAGCTGTAGAAGGGTCGACTGCATAATTGCCTTTTACTTTCCAATAATATGTAGCGCCGTTTGTTAAACCAGTAAGAGCTTTGAAAGTTGACGGAGCTGTTACTGTACCATTAAAAAAGTATGAAGCAAAAACATCCGATTGACTTACTTGAACAGTATAGTCTGTTATACCCGCACTTGATCCATTTACATACCAATTAAGTGTTGCAGATGTACTATATACAGTTGAAGCATCTGTTGGTGTTGATAGTGTTATCGTAGTTGTACCTGTTCCGCCAACTACTGTAAATGAACCTACACCAAGCGCATTGATTGGATTAGCTGTACCGGTTGCATAAACTGCCCAATAGTAAGTAGCTCCATAAGTTAAATCAGTTGTTATTTGTTTACTAAATGTTGCAGTACTAAGTCCTGTGTATTGACCATCATTCGCAGTATTGGGACCACCAAGCGCTGCAGTCCAATCTGCTGGGGCAGCAGTTTTTTTGTATTTAACTATATAGCTGCTTATACCTAAACTACTTCCTTCTAAGTACCAGTAAAGTGTCGGTTGATTTGTATAAACAGTCGGGTTACCAATCGGATAACTTGCAACTGCATAACTTGCTGTTGTTCCGCCTGCAACAATGAATGTAGCTTCATCAGACCAACCAGATTTAGTACCAGCATTCAATGTAGATGAAGTGTGAGACCTAACCTTATAATGGTAGGTTGCACCTGGAGTTAATGAAGGCATTTGTTTGAACATTTGATCTTGAATCGTTGTTGTTTCATCTGCAGAATTAACACCACTTGTTAATGCATTAGCCAATAAATCATATTCAATTTCATAATACAAACCTGTTGCTGCTGTGTTTAAGTACCAATATATTATTGGTGTAGTAGTATAAATTGTTACTCCTCCAGTTGGATATGAAGGAATTGGTATCTGTACAGTACCTGTACCATTTGTTGTAAAGCTTGTTGGAGTTGTCCATGCTGAAAAACCGCCTGTCCCTGTAGTAGGATCTCCAGGACTTGCATCTAGATCACCTGCTGCATAGTAAGCCCGAACTTGCCAGAAATATTGTGTGCCAGGAGTTAAAGTTGGGAGTGTTAAATATAAATTACTGGAACCATCTGCAATCAAATTTACATCGGTTGGAAGTTTTGTACCTGAATCCAATTCCCCATCTGCAGGTGTTGTATCAGTTGATGATGTACCATATTTAACTTGATATTTTAATCCACTAGCATACTGATCAAGATACCAATAAAGTGTTGGTGCATTTGTATATACAGTTGCACTTATTGGCCAGGATGGTGTTACAGTTACAGAAGTACCACCCGCAGTTGTAAATTTGCTAAATGTTGTTGGGGCTGGATAATATAGATAATCTGTCTCACCAGGAATTAATGGTGTCGTCCTTTTAACCAGAACTCTCCAGTAATATGTTTTTCCGTAGAGAACAGCATTAGATGAAGTCAAACTAGTTGTAGTTACTGATGTAGCACCTGACCAATCACTTTCTGCAGTTGGTGCTGAAGCAGCGATCATATATTGAAGAACAAATGTTAAACCGGTTGTTGGTGTACTTAAGTACCATGAGTAAGAAGCAGGACTTAAATAGATTGTACCATCATTGGTTGGCGTTGAAAGACTTACTGTCATTGCCGGTGTAGTTGTGAAATGATAAGTACCTTCTGTTGATATTAACGCATTGCCTCCAGTGTAAGCTTCCACTTTCCAATAATACAAAGTTCCATTTATTAGTGGAAAATTTGTGATTGTAGCATCAAAAGTCTTAGTTGTAACATTACCAACATTAACGCCATTATAATTTGCTGAACCAAATCCAATTGCATCATCAACATATAATTTATAATAAGCTGCGCTTTCAACAGCTGTCCATGTTAAAGTTGGTAATACAGAAACACCAGTTAAACCATTGATAGGTGCATAATACACAACAATTACATTTCTTGTTGGAATATTACTATTAGCATCACCATCATTTACTTTGAAGCTTATTGTTCTTAATGATGTGATTGGTGTACTGCTCGTATTCTGATATTTAACTGCTCTTAATGCTGTTTGGTAATTAGCTTTTGTTGTGGAACCAGTTAAGGTCATCAAACCTGTACCCACAGTCCATGTACCAGCTATACCAAGTTGGTCAACGAAGCTGAGAACATCCTGTCCATTTTGATAATTACCAGTTATCTGAATAGTTGCTGATTCTATATTCGTATCATCAACATCACTAACAGTTATTGCAGAAGTAATTGCAGTTGCAGCAGCGCCTGCAGCGTAACTTAATGCAGTCCCTTCAATTGCAGCTAATACTGGTGCATCATTAACCGCTGCAACAGTGATATTTCTTGTTGGTAAATTACTATTAACATCACCGTCGTTCACAGTAAATGTAACTGTTCTTGCTAAAACGCTAGGATTATCACTTGTATTTTGATACTTAACTGCTCTCAGCGCTGTTTGGTAATTTGCTTTTGTTGTGGAGCCCGCTAAGGACATCGTTCCAGTACCCACAGTCCAGGTACCAGTTATACCAAGTTGGTTAACAAAACTTAATACGTCTTCTCCACTTTGAAAGTTGCCCGTAATTACAACTGTTGCTGATTCTATATTTGTATCATCAACATCAGCCACTGTAATAGCACTTGTAATAATTGTCGCTGGGTCATTCTCTGTATAAGCTAATGCACCACCTTCAATAGCAGCTAATACTGGTGCATCATTTACTGCAGCAACAGTGATATCTCTTGTTGGTGTATTACTAGGGCCATCGTCACCAGTAACAGTGAAGCTAACTGTTCTAGCTAATACGCTAGGATCATCACTTGTATTTTGATACTTAACTGCTCTCAATGCTGTCTGAAAATCTGCTAATGATGCTGGACCAGTTAAGGTCATCAAGCCTGTACCTACTGTCCATACACCAGTTATTCCTAATTGGTCAACAAAACTTAGTATATCTTGACCATTCTGATAATTACCTGTTATCTGAATAGTCGCTGATAAAACATTTAGGTCATCAACATCACTCACAGTAATTGAAGCAGTTATTGCTGTAGCTACATCATTTTCCGTATAAGCTAATGCACCTCCTTCAATAGCTGCCAATACTGGCGCAGTTTGTGCATAAAGTGTAGATCCAATGCACAAAAGAAAAATTAGTGATAGTAAAATAAATTTGTTTTTCATAAAGCACCCTTTAATGAGTTATAAAATATAAATAACTCGGCTGTATTAAATTGTTAAGTTTTTTTGTTATCGGCTGGTACCTATTAAATAAATTTGTTTTGCATAAACGCCCTCTCATTGAGTTATAAAATAAATAATAACCCGGCTGTATTTTTTCGGCTGTTGGCTGGTTTAGTATTAAAGAAAAACTTTTTTGTTAATGTATGAACAAGATATCTAATTAATTACCTATTGTAAATACATTCCTTTCACTTTAGAATCTTGTTAT
>Ga0082335_1000928_pt1 | contig 68085 bp, 66 predicted proteins | sample Subgrocontami58m_FD_72375 | JGI IMG/M metagenome (GOLD analysis project Ga0082335, IMG submission 72375) | Subsurface groundwater microbial communities from S. Glens Falls, New York, USA - GMW37 contaminated, 5.8 m (SPADES assembly) (version 2) ... | reverse complement strand
CAAAACCAAAAATTTCCTTTCCATTTCTTTTTCCGCTTCGCGGTGGAGGGGTGGGGGGAGGAGACGCGAGAAAAATGCAAGGAAATTTTTTGGTTTTTGCACACGCGAGTCCGCGAGCGTGTCCGAGGCGCATTGGTTCGCTTCACCACGCAATCGGAGCGTACGAGGCAGTTTCAAGTCACCACGCGCTCCTCATTCAGCAGAATGACCTACTGGGTCGCGTGCGATTAGTCGGAATCAGGATTTAACTCAAAATACATTCGAACTTTGTCCAATAAACACCGTAATGAATCGCGAGAATATCTTGTTGATATTTGAGCAGTTTATTATTACGCGAGAACGGCGAGATTTGAAAGACGGAGCGGGCACCCGTTCACCAGAATGGGTCGCGAGTCGGGGTCGAGAAATTTTACAAGCGACGGCGAGTAAAATATTCGTGACCTAATCTCACCGTCTCCGTTTGAAAAATTTTAAACAAAAAGCTCTCGCGGTTGTTTCCGAAATTCCGAGAGGGGAAACATTGACTTATAAAGAGGTGGCGAGGCGAGCGGGGAGGCCAAAAGCGTATCGCGCGGTGGGGAATATCCTGAACAAAAACTACGACCCGAAAATTCCCTGCCACAAGGTAGCGCGAAGCGATGGCAGGGCGGGCGGATACAACCGCGGAGCAAGGCGAAAAGTGAAACTACTTCTGTTAGAATCAAAAACCAAAATATAGAAACTCTAATTACTCGCGGTCGCGAGCAATTAGAGTTTCTGGAGAATTTGTAAAACGGCTGGCGCGGATGGTTGAGTGAAAGGTTGAAAAGAAATTTACCTTGCCAAAAAAAGAAAAATTTCTTAACCCGTATTAATATTGTATTTCCGCCTACGCGGAAATACAATATTAATTGTTGACTAACGGACAGGACAACTTTTTAGGGTCGCTTGTAAAAAAACGCCCCTCGACAAGCTCGGGGCGTTTGAAACAACGCGAATCAAAACGCGATAATCTGATGTTTAACCAATTTCCGGTACGGCTCGCAGGATTTCATAAGTTGACCGTGCTTGCCGATGCCGGCTACGGTTCCTCCGTCCATAACGATGATTTTGTCAGCGTCGCGGATAGTGGAGAAACGATGGGCGATGATGATGCCAGTGCGCCCCCGCAAGGCTTCGCGCATTGCTTCATGAATCACAGCCTCGTTTTCCGTGTCCAAGTTTGAAGTTGCCTCGTCAAAGATGAGTATTTCAGGCTTCTTCAGAAGCGCTCGCGCTATGCCGACTCGCTGGCGTTCTCCGCCCGATAACTTGATGCCGTTTTCGCCGACCAAGACATCAAACCGCTTTTCACCGAGCCGTTCGTAGAACTGGTCTATGCGGGTTTCCCCGGCGATTTTCTCGAGCTCTTCGTTCGTGACATTTTCCGGATGCTTAACGTCGAAGGTGAGGTTGTAACGCAGGGTATTATCAAACAACTGCACAACTTGCGGGACAAAACCCGCCTTCTCCACATAGCCGTCCATATCAAGGTCTCGGAGATTGATGCCATCAACCAGGATTTCTCCTTCGTCCGGGTCGTATCCCCGGAACAAAAGGTTAACGACAGTAGTCTTGCCGGCTCCGGAAGAACCCACGATAGCAACCGTTTCGCCTTTTTCTATCGTGAACGAGACATTTCTCAACACCTCCTTGCTCACCGGTTCATCGGATTCCCCGTTTTCCTTTTCGGACCCGCCGTTTTCCCCGTTCTCGGCGGACTCATATATAGGGTAAGCGAACGAAACATTACGGAACTCTATTTTGCCCCCTATCTCAGGCAGAAGCATGGGATTTTTAGGGGCTTTGACGGCCGGTTCGCGATAAAGCATTTCGTGAAGTTTATTTATGTCAGTAAGTTGTTGAATCATGTTTCTTTGAATCCATCCCAGACTTCCGACATTGCCGAAGACGCCCCCCATCCAGCCTATCAGCATGACGATTTTTCCCGGCGATTCAACTCCGGTTGATACAAGCCACACTCCGGCAAGTAAAGCGGCAACTTGACCGAACGAGACTAAAGTATCGCGGGCGTAGTAAGCGCCGATGTAGTCCGCCCACATTGTTTTGGCCTGGGTAGCCACTTCGTCCCAGTGTTCGCGGTACTCTTTGACCATCTCGCGCTCTTTCCCTGACATCTTTACCAGCTTCACATTTCGGAGAATCTCGCTTTGATGCTTGGATTGGGCATTCCACTTTTTTCGGTTTTCGGAAAATCTCGGATAGAAAACCGCATTAAAGCGAAATTGTATAACCAGGTAAACGGCCGCAAAAATCAAAACGATTACCCCCAGCATCCAGTTAACGAAAATAATTGCTATGGAAGCAAAAACTATTTGCGTTAAAAACGGAAGCAGAGAGTAAATGAAGCCGTTTAAAAAGTTTCCCGTAGCCGAAACCCCGCGGTTTATCACCGTGGACCTTAATCCGGAGTTTTCGTTGATGTGTTGCCCCAGCGAAAATCCGAAAAGTTTCTCAAGCGCTTTCTCACCGGCTCTGGCCTGAAGTTCCAAAGTAAGATGTTTTACCTCGTATTTCTCGCGTATGTTATTAATTACATTTGAAAGGAGGTAAACAGCCAAGATGACAAGTCCAAGATAAAAAGAATCAACAAATGGAGCTTTGGACGCCAAGTTGTCAAAAATCTTGCCCTGGAAATAGGGGAGAGACAAGAACATTAATTGCCCTATGGTCAGGAGGACAAATATCACCGTTGCCTTGCCGGCAAACGGCGAGTAGTTCTCGCGTATGATTTTGAAGAAATCCTTAATTTTTTGCATTTGGTTTCCTTTGTGAAGAACGATAATTAATGCAATAATATCATTTTTATACACGAATGTCAAATACAAAAAAACCACATTGTACCGGCTTCGGTTCATCGGCCCATTCGTACGAATGGGCCGATGAAAGGAACCAAGATGTTAATCCGTGAGTTGCGGCTGAAGGACTTTTTTGTGTTTGTCGTCACATTTTGGCGTTTTTTGTTGACACATGATTGCGGAGATATAATATTAATGGATAGAGCAGAAACAGGTGTAAACACAACACAATCTACCGTGCGTTGAGGATAGCTTGACCCTATTTTGTCCAATGCTATTATTTTATTGCCAAGTATCGTGGGCGGAGTTACGGGGACACATGCATTATTTTCATCATGTGATGAGCGTGCGGACTTATCTAACCAAACGCCAGATGAAGATAGTGAAGCTATTTTCCGAGTGGGCCATTAAACAGAGGATTGACTGCACGAGATTGGCCGAACTTGACCGCAAAAGCGGGTGACTTGTAATCATCCGCTTTTTTACTGGTTTTTACCGGAAGTTCGGATTTCTCGTGGAAACATTACTACGCGGTCGCGTAGTAATGTTTCCATGGGGACTATAACAATTGCGTGAAAAGTGCGGGGTGAAAAACCTATTTTGCGCGCAGGTAGAGATAAATGTCCTCAACCGCCTTGACACCGTCGCCGGCGGCGATGTTGTTTTGGTGGTATAAAATGTCGGTGGCGTCGCCGGCGGCCCAAATGCCAAGTTGATTAGTTTGTTGGTTTCTTGGGTTAATCCTGATGCGGTTATATGGATCTAAATCCACAATATCTTTTACGAAATCAGTGTTTGGAATTTGGCCGGTTTCAACGAAGATTCCTTTTACCGAAAGTTCAACCGATTCACCCGTTTTTTTGTTTTTGTAAACCAGACCGTCAACAAATTTATCGCCCCTTACTTCCACCACGTCAACATTTTCCACTGCTTTCATTTTTGGATTAGAGAGCACCTTTTCAACTGTTCCCGGGTCAGCTTTCCACCCCTTGCTGTGGTTTAAAAGAGTGACGCTTTTCGTATAAGCCAGAAGTTGGGCGGCTGTCTCAAAGGCGGCGTTGCCGCCGCCTATAACCGCCACATCAGCTCCGGAGAACATCGGGCCGTCGCAGGAGGCGCAATAGGTGAGACCCTTGTGTTCCAGAACGTCGGCGTTTAAAGCCTGAAGTTTTCTCCGGGAACTGCCGGTTGCGACCAAAATAGATTTAGCGTGGAATATAGCGCCGCTTTCGGTTGTCACCTCAAATTCACCTCCCGTTTGCGCGGAAGTTTCGGCAAATAAATCTGTTTTTTTGACGGAAGTGACTTTTTCGCCCTCTTTTATGGTCAGAATATCACCGGCATAAGTGTTCACATGCCTTTTTAAGTTTTCGGCGAGTTCGGCGCCCGAGATAGCCGGCGTGCCGATCCAGTTTTGTATTTCAAAAGAGACGGCTGATTGGCCGCCGAATTCAGAGGTGATGAGGAGTGTTTTCAGGCGCTTGCGCGCGGCGTAAACGGCGGCGGCGGAACCGGCCGGACCTCCGCCGATAATTATCAAATCATAGGTTGTAGGTTGTAGGTTGTAGGTTGTAGTCATTCGGATAATTGAGTTATCAATTTGTTAAGCATTTTCATGGTTTCTTCGAGAAGTGTTTCTACTTCTCGATAATCCAAATTTTCTCCAAATGGCAATTGTTTGACAATAAGTAGATGTGTTTCAAGCTCCGCCCCCGATCCAAATGCGTTTATAAGAAAACTGCGATAATCTTTTCTTGTTCCACGACGACTCCCCTCGGCGATATTGGCAGGAATGGAGACCGCAGACCTTCTTATTTGAGAAGTTAGGCCATACACTTCTTCTCTGGGAAAATTTTCTGTTAATTTATATATTTTTAATACGAGAACAATGCTTTTTTGCCAGACGATTAAATCTTTGTAAGATTTTAGCTCCATTAAGTTTTACTACCCACTACAACCTACTCACTACCAACTATTTTTTACCGCGGCGCAAAAACGCCGGAACTGCCGTCCAATCGTCGTCTTGGTTTTCGGACATGGCCTCTCCGCGAGCTTCCGGTTTTTTCGCCCCGTCATGAATGAGGGCGGTTGCCACTGATTCCTTTTTCTCTTCCTTCTTTTCCTCTTTTTCTTTACTTCCTCCGCCAAGTTGAAACAGAGATTTTCTCGGCACGTTTGTCGGGAAGCCGGTGGCAATAACGGTAATTTTGACCTCGCCCTTTTTGAGCTTGTCGTCTTTTATGGCGCCGAAGATGACTTTGGCTTCTTTGTCTATGGACTCGGTTACGATTTTTGCGGCCTCCTGCACTTCGCTCATGGCCAAATCATCTCCGCCAGCGATGGCAAAGAGCACCCCCTTCGCTCCGTCAATGGCAATATCGAGAAGAGGGGAGTTGATGGCCGCGTGAGCCGCGTTCTCGGCGCGTTTGTCGCCGGAAGCCCGACCTATGCCCATCAAAGCCGAACCAGTATTTGACATGACGGCCTTGATGTCGGCGAAGTCTACGTTAATGATGCCTGGCGTGGTTATAAGTTCGGAAATTCCCTCAACCGCTTGGCGTAAAATCTCATCGCACATAGCGAACGCCGATTTAACGGACGTGTCTTTTGTAACGATTGAAAGCAAACGGTCGTTTGGTATTACAATCAAAGCGTCCACTTCTTTTTCAAGCTCCTCCAGCCCCTTTTCGGCGATTTTCATTCTTTGGCTGCCTTCAAAGAAAAACGGCTTGGTAACTACGCCGACAGTAAGAATTCCCTGTTCACGGGCTATGCGCGCGATAACGGGAGCGGCCCCCGTGCCGGTGCCTCCTCCCATACCGCAAGCGATGAACGCCATGTCCGCGCCCTTCAAGACATCTTGGATTTCCTCCTTGGTTTCTTCGGCGGCGCGCTTGCCGATTTCGGGATTCATTCCGGCGCCCAATCCTTTGGTAAGATTTTTACCGACATGGATTCTTTTTTTGGTGAGAGAATGATGCAAATCTTGAGTATCCGTATTTACCGCGATGAATTCCACGCCGTTTACTTTAGACGAGATCATGTGGTTTAAGGTATTGCATCCGGACCCGCCGACTCCGATGACTTTTATTCTGGCAAACGCTTCTATTTCCGGATTTACTTTTGGCATATTTTTATCGCTATTTGTAAGCAGGTTATATATAATGTGCTTTCTATCATAAAAGAGAAGAGGCAAAATAGCAAAGCATTTAAAATCACCGTTTGGCGATTGGCGGAAAAGCCATTAAAAACAAGGAATTTAGGTCGTTTTAGGTCCCACCCTAAACCCTAAACGCTAACAGCTAATCGCCCCTTCCTCCTACGGCAACAACTGCCTGGCGGAAGATGTCAAAGCGTCTTTCGTTTTGCCCAATAATTTTTTTAAATCCCTCAAAAATCCGCTGTCTTCAATGGCTGTCCCCGTGCCGCTTAACAAAGATAATCCGTAAGCCACAAACCACGACGAATCTCTGATCTTGCCTTTCGTTTCGTCGGCTACTTCCCGGCCAAAAACTTTTGCCGGAAGTTTGAGCGAAACCCTTGCCAGATCTTCTATGGTAGAAAGTCCCGATCCTCCGCCGGTTAAAATAATGCCCGCCGGCAAAAGGCCGTTCCGCCCAATTTTCTTTAGATGAATTTCAATCAGTTCAAATATGTCAATCATGCGGGCCTCAATGATTTCGTCAAGTTTTTTTCTTGAATACGGCTCCGCGCCTTCGCCGAGTTTCAGGAGCTCGGCTTCCTCCGGGGCGATTTTCAAGCCAAGAGCCATGTCGTTTGTGATGTCGTTTGAGCCGATAGGGAAAACTCCGAGAGATATGGGCGTGTCGTTTTCATAAACAACAACGGAAACCGTTTCAGCTCCGATATTAGCCAATACGCAACCTATGTTTCTCTGCCTTTTGGACAGGCCCGCGAGACCTGCCGCGATGGGAGAGGAAACGACATCCAAAACTTCAACCCCCGCGCTCTCCACCGCCTCAACCAAATCTTCAAGATGTTGGGATAAACACATTACGAAAAGAGTTTTTATCTCAAGTTTTAAGCCATGTAACTCCGTGGGCCGGCCCATAACCTCCTTGCCGTCCAGCTTAAATCGTACGGGTATCGTATGAATAATTTTTTTATTTTTGAGCTCACCCAGGTTCTTTTCGCTGTCTTCGATGGCTTTTTTTACATCAAGGCTGGTTACTTCGCCGTCTGCCCGCGAGACGATAGCTTGTCCGTTTGAAACAACGGACTCCAAGCTTATTCCTCCCATTGAAACATACGCTCTTTTTATTTTTATTTTTGAAATTTTTTCCGCCTCGCCGACAGCTTTCTGAATGCTTTTTATGACCTCGTCCATGTCAACGATGTAGCCGCGCCGCAAACCGTCTGATGGAGCGGATCCGGTGCCTATGACAACAGGGGGATTTTGGTCATTAAACCACTCGCTTACCACGATTTTGGTGGAGTATGTTCCGACATCTATTCCAACTGTTATTTTGCGTGTCATGGGGTTTAGAAAATAGAGAATGGAAGGTGGGAAGTAGTAAAGAATAGAATATAAAGAAACAGGAAAGTTGCAGTATCGCGACTTTCAACTTTCTACTCTTGAAACCTAAACCTTCTTCTTATCTCGGTTTCTCTTTTTTCCATTATACTCCCATGCGACAATCCTTTCAAATGACAAAGCCCGTGCGTATAGAGAAACGGCAGAAAATTCGCAAATGTTTTCTCAAAATTTTTGGCGTTTTTTCTGGCTTGGCTTAGACAGATAATAATTTCCCCCTCGTCTTTCGAAAAAGGGAAACTTAAAATGTCGGCTGGGCTATTTTTACCGCGATATTTTTTATTCAGCCTTTTGGATTCTTTGGCGCCGACAAAGGCCACGGAGAGCCGGTAGTTTTTACCCAACACCATGTTCTTCAAATTAACAAAAGGCAAGCATGGAAGCTTGCCTTTTGTTAATCGTATAATTGAAACCCTATCTGAAGTCGTCGTTTCCATCTATCTTTAGTGATTTTTACCCCGTGGTGAACTGAGTTTGCGCTACGCCCCGTAGCGAGCTCCGCTCTGCTACTGGGGAAGTTCTACTACTGGGGCCATTTACCGTTTACCCCCTTTTCTGATTGGTTTTTCGGTTATTTTGCCCAACTTTTTTAATCGTTCAATTTCTATCCGCCTGGAGATGCTTTTGATGGTTGAGTTTTTGCGGGCCAGTTTTGACTTCGGGCGGTCGTTATAACGGGTGGCGCGGGCGCGGTTTAAAACGCCGGATTCCTGAATCCGCTTTTGAAAACGGCGGATCAGGTTGACCCCCGACTCATTGGCGTTTTTTGATACTTCAACAATGGTTTTACTCATGACATAGCTAGACTAACATATTTTTGCTTGTTATGGCAAGCCCCGTGTTTGTCTTGATACGAAACCGAAACAAAAAACCCCGATTAATTCGGGGCAATGACTGACTAGCCTTAGCCATTTGACAAAAGACGGTACTGCTTGTATTACGCAACTGCCCTTATAGCAACAAATCCCACTGTGTTTAAAAACAATAATCCCGTGAGGTTTAGCCTTGCCGACAACAAAAAGCTATGCAAGGGTAGTTTCCTCATATTTGTATTATTTACGTTTTACACGCTATCGCGTGTAAAACGTAAAATTGGTATAGTTTAATTAATTCTATGAAAACCGAAAGTGGAGATAAAAGGAAAAGGATCGGGTCAAAACAACAAAAAATTCTGTTACTTTTGATTGGAGGTTTAATATTGGGTCTTTCGCGCTCCCCCAGCCAACAATTACGCGCCATACGAGAACTAAAGAAGGAGTGGAAAGAAATTAATCGGCGTACGTTGAACGAGGGGATAAACAACCTTTATAAATCAAAATTAGTTGAAACAAAAGACAGCCGTGACGGTACGCTCACACTGGTGCTTTCCAAAGAAGGAGTGCGGGTTGCTTTGCGATATAATATTGACAATATCGCAATAAAAAATCCGGGGCATTGGGATAAAAAATGGCGAATGGTGATGTTTGATGTGCCGGAACGACTCAAGCGCGTTCGCGAAGCACTACGGATGCATTTTAAAAACATGGGTTTCTATAAGTTTCAGAAATCAGTTTTTGTTCACCCCCACCCCTGCGACAGCGAGATTGAATACATTATGGAATTTTACAATGCGCGCAAATATGTCAGATTCGTCGTTGCTACGGAAATAGACAATGCCCTTGTGTTGAAAAAACATTTTCAACTTTCTTGATCAACTATTCCGCCAGTATATTCGGCCTGCTATTACTGGCGCTGCTAGCTAATCACTCATCTTACGTTTTACTTGCTATAGCAAGTAAAACGTAAATTGATGGGGCAAGTGAAGTAGATAGCGAATTGTCGGTAATAAGTTGTAGGTTGTTAGTTATTTTATTTTCTTCAAATACTCGGCCAGGTCGCCGATTTTGACGCTCTCCTGCGAGCGGGTTTCCATATTGCGCACTATGGCCATGCCTTCAAGGGCTTCTTTTTGTCCGAATATTATGACATAAGGAATAGCCAGATTTTCGGCTGCTCCAAGTTGCCCCGCCAAACTGTCTTTGGAAAGGGATTGCATTATTGGGACGCGCGCTTTGCGCAAAATTTCTATCACGTTCAAGCTTTTTAGTTTTGCCTCCAGTCCAAGTTGAATAAAATAAACTTTTGGTTTTTTGAGAATACGCGGGGTCAGTTTTTTGTGGCGCGGAGACATTATTATTCTGTCCACGCCGACGGAACTTCCGACCGACGGCACATCTTTTTTCCCCCCAAGAGATTTTGCCAAATAATCGTAACGGCCACCCGAGGCCAAAGCAAGCGGCGCTTCTTCGGGCGCGACCATTATTCCATCGATACTCACGCCCGAGACATCGCCCTCGGTTGCTTCGCTGATTTCAAACACCGTTTTTGTGTAATAGCTTAAACCGCGCACCAGATTTTTGTTAATGCGATAAGGCAGTTTCATTTCTTCCAGATGCTCAAGCACTTCCTTGAAGTGCGTCTTGCAGTCGTGGCAAAGAAAAGACATCGGGTCCGGCGCGCCTTCTTTGATTGCCAGGCATTTTGGATTTTTGCAATCAAGAAGCCGCAACGGATTTAGCTTCAGCCGATCTTTGCAATTCGCGCAGACCAGATTAATGTGCTTTTTGTAATAATCGGTTAATTCACGCAAATAAGGCGGACGGCATTCTTTGTCACCGATAGAATTTATTTCAATAACCAGTTTTTCAAAACCGGCTTCGTTTAAAATAGTCATCGAGGTGCGAATGACGATAGCGTCGGCGATACTTTTTTCCGTACCCAAAACTTCCAAACTAAACTGGTAGAATTGGCGAAATCTGCCTCGTTGCGGGTTTTCGTGCCTGAAATAAGGACCGTAGGAATAAAGCATTACCGGCTGGGGCAGGGATTGCATTCCTTGTTCAAGGTAGGAACGCATTATGCCGGCCGTGCCTTCCGGGCGCATTGCCAAGTGATCTCCGCCTTTTGTTTTCAAGGTGTACATTTCTTTGTCCACGATATCCGTGCCGATTCCCACACTTGCCGTAAAGACCTCAATTTTTTCAAGTATCGGCGTTTCTATCGGTTTGAAACCATAGTAGACGGCTATTTCCTGGGCCTTTTCAAAAAGCCCCTGATAGCCGTAGAACTCTTCTCCCGAAATATCGCGCATCCCCTTGGGGGATGAAAAAGTTTCTTTTTGCTGTTTTTTTTGCGCAGTCATAATTTGTGTTTATTCTTTTAATCGGAACTTATTTCAAAAAATTGTTTTAATTGTAGCTTCCCGGCAAAAAAGAGGCTTCGCTTATGGGCAAAAGCCGGAGAATAGCGCGTCCCACGATATGATCTCTCGGTATCGTTCCGATAAACCGCGAGTCCAAAGAGACCGGACGGTTGTCTCCCATGACAAAATATTCGTTGGGATCGATTATTACTTTAAAATTTTCTACGCGGGTATTTTTCACGTAAGGTTCCATTACAACAAACCCATTTTCGTTTTCCTTGTTTTTTATAGTTATCACCCCGCCGTTTATCTCCACCGTTTCGCTCGGAAGTCCCACAATTCGTTTAATAAGAAACTCGGCTTCTTCGCGCGGTTTTTTCAAAATCACAACATCCCCTCGTTTTGGTTCCCCGAGACGATAAGTTAATTCGTCAACTATCAAATATTGGCCGGTTTCAAAGGTGGGCGACATTGAGGCCCCGGAAACAATAAATGGCTGGGCGACATAAAGCCGGAACGGAATGACAATAGCGAGAGCGATGATGGTGAAGCGGAAAAAATCTTTCCAGGACGAGTCGTTTTTTTCTTCCGGTGACGCGGATGGAGTATTATTTTCATTCCTATTTTGGTTTTCAATCATACGTGCGCGAATAATACTATGTAGTATCTGCTTGACGCAATAGAAAAACGCGTGTTAGAGCAAAAAAATGCAAAAAGAAAACGGCGGCGCGTATTCGCGCCGCCGCATGAGCGATCAGTTTCAGAGAATTTCGTCGATGAGTCTGGCCTTAAGCGCTTCACTGGCGCTGAAGGCCGTATCTTTTCGAAGCCATCCTGCAATTATTTTTTTATTTTGTTTTGTTCGACTGGCATAGATTCCCGCAACTATGGCGTTTTTCTCTTCAAAGTCCGCCAACCTTTTCTTTTGCCATTTACGATTGCGCAGATCTTCTTCCCTTATGTCCGCGTGATTTGTGATACCGTGAACGATCATTCGTGCGTGAGCCATCATGCCTCTTTTCGCACAAGCTTGAAGAATGACGGAGGCCATTGAGGACGCTTCGCGATAGACGATTCCGTTTATCGGCGCTTTAGAATGACGAACGATGTCATACATGTCTAGTCCTGGGAAAAAACTTCCTCCGCTACTCCCGATGTACAACGTAATCGGCTCCGATTCGCTTCGGGCGTTAAGGAGGACAATGGCTGGACCTAAAACATCGGCCCACTTTCCATTGACTTCCCCGTCAAAATACATGATTCTTTTCGCCAAAAGTTCGGCTGGAACACCCATCTTGATCAGTTCGGGATGCATGGTTGCCTCTCGTGGTAGTTGTGTTTTTGTGCGTGTGTGCTAGAATTAGGTTACAATTAATCTCTAAATTTGTCAAGGGGTTAAATTTACAAGATTAAATAGCAGTTAATAATATGAGTATACTAGAAAGTATTTTTGGTGGTGAAAAAGACAATAAAGACGTAGAAAAACAATATACAGGGAGTGCCCAAGTAGACCCTAAAACACTGGAAGTTAAGACACCGGATCAGTTGGCAAAAGAGGCGGAAGAAAAAGAAAAAATGGGTACGGACCCGTGGCGCGAACAGCCGTAAATTTTTTATGGAATTAAAACCCCTCACTGCTGGCAGAGAGGGGTTTTGTTCTGTTAATATGTCTTTATGTCATACACAATCATCGGCCTCGGGAATCCGGGGGAGGAATATGAAAATACGCGCCACAATACGGGGCGTATTGTTTTGGAAAATTTTAGAAAGAAAAATGATTTTTCGGATTGGAAAATTGATAAAAAATTAAAAGCGTTAGTATCGGAAGGGAAAGTTGCGAAAGACCCCAGTAGCAGAGCGAAGCTCGCTACGGGGCAAGAAAAGATAATGCTCGTTCTGCCGGAAACTTTTATGAATAATTCCGGCAAGTCGGTCGCGCTTTTGGTGAAAAATAAAAAGGCCGCAGAACGGCTGATTGTTATCCACGACGATTTGGATATACCGCTTGGCTCAATGAAAATTTCTTTCAATCGCGGAAGCGGCGGACACAAGGGGATTGAATCAATAAAACGCGCGATTAAGACAGAAGCGTTTATTCGCCTGCGCGTAGGCATATCGTCCGCCACTCCAAGCGGAAAAATAAAAAAGCCAAAGGGGGACAAGGCGGTCGCCGATTTTATTCTTGGAAAATTCAAACCGAAAGAAATGGAAGTAATGAAAAAAGTCGGGAAGCGCGCAAGCGATGCCCTCGCTCTGATTATTTCCGAAGGAAAAGAAAAGGCGATGGGGGAGTTTAACTAATAGTTTGTAGGTGGTCGTGAGTAGTTGGTAGGGGGTAGGAAATTACAAATACAAATACAAACAGAATACGAAAATTAAACGAAGAGTTGCGGAAAATTCTATTCTAGTATTCTCAAGAATACTAGAATAGAATTTTTGAGTAGTAAAATCACGTACAAAAAAAAGAAAGCCCGCAAGTCGCAGTGTCGCGATCACGGGCATCGTTTCCAATGTAACATAATTCTATTTCTTCCCACGGACACTCGTGAGAGAAATATCTCTGTTGTCCTCGTCCATTAACCGAGAATCGTCAATGGAGAGCTCAAGGCTGTTGCTGGTGTCTGCTTGCATAGCACCCTTTGGGGTCCGCCGAGATCAACCCCAATCTGCTTCAGATGATAGCAAACTTACTATCTTTTGTCAAGCACAAAAAATGCCTTGTAAAAAGGGCGTTTTTGGTGCTTGACAAGTGAGTACCCATATTGTAGCTTTAATCACAGAAAAATTTAGTGGGAGTTCTTCGACTTTTTAAGGAGCAATAAATAATGCCAAACATAGCGTTAACGTCCAAGACAAAGCGGGCGCTTTCGTTCCCGCTTCAACAATGGCTGAAACAGAACCATAACGGGGAAAGACGCTTCAGCGATGCCGGTATTTCGGAAGGGAACCTTCGCAACATAAGGATGGGTCGGTGTACCGACAATTTTTTGTTTCAGTTCCAAAAAGAACTCGAAACCATCACCGGTCTTTCGATCGACAGGCTCTGTGTGGATGCCGCTAAACAAGAACTGTGGAGTAGGGGGGACAAGTTCCCGCAGATAACAACACGGGAAGGGCTCATTTCGGAACTTCGGAAGATGGCCCAAAACCGCTTGCACGAAATCAAGGATATTTTGCGGTCTGACGGCACACCGAGGCATTTCGAAAGAGACATGGCCGACCCGTCCAAACTATGGGTGACCAGGGTGACCAACGCCTTTAGGGCTCTGGAGTATTTGTGCGGCGGAAAGTCCGGTCAAGGCGCGCAAGGAAGCGGGGGTTTTAAATTTGTTATCGAGGATGAGCCGTTGTCCGGGAGAAGCAGTTCCGAGCGCACGGTTGATTCGATAATTTCAATCCTGAATTCCCTTGCCAATATGACCGACGCGAACATTGACCGCGACTCCGTTTCGGAAAACGCGAAAATCAATGCCGCTTCGGCTATGGCGAGGATGCTCGAGAAGATCGGGGTAACCCTGGCGACACTTAAAGCATTTGAAGAAAACAGAGGCGGTACCGACACGACTAACCTGAAACACGTTCTCAATATTTTGGGAAGGAAGTAAGATGGATATGGCAATGATGCGGCTTCGCATTACCGCCGAGATGATTATGAGTATCTTGGCGAGCGACCTTTACATCGACCCAAGCTGGTCGCTGTGGGAAATTGTCCGGAACGCCATATGCGCCCACATGAAGAACTCGAAAGAGTGGGTTCCTGGCGTGGGGCATGTGGAGATTTACATCGATAAGGAACATCCGATGTTGCCCGGAAACACCCTCGTGATACTCGATCACGGCAGGGGTTTTACCAAAGACGATATTGAACGTTTCTGCCACTTAGGACCGTCGCTTGAGGATTTGAAAAATAATCCCGGCGGTGGCAACGGCGGCGCGTCGCAAAAGCGCATTGGGCGGTTCGCCGCCCTGGCGCTTAATTCCAAGTGCTATCACGGCAAGGACCCCAAGTCGGGATTCTACGTGTTTACCAGGACGGCTGATTTCGGAGAAGTTACTATTATCCCGATGATTCCGGCCGACATTGAACGCGACCAGGGAATGATGCCGTGCCGGATCGACCCGAACGCGAATGAGCTCGGCTTCCTGAAAGGGATACGCGGCTCCTTTACGGCAATCGTCATCCCGAATTCGATGTACTCGTCATACGAGGAAATCAGGCACGACCTCAAGTGGCGGTTGCCGCGGAAAAAAGACCAGGCGTTCAAGATGGTGGTTGGGGGCGAGAAGTTGCTCCCGCCGCCGCTTGCTTCGCGGGTCAATATCGCTTCGCCCGACAACAGCATTGAGATTCACGCTGATCGGGCGAGCGATACGGACGAAGACGGGGGAATTTGGTTTGCGGACAAACAGAGCGGACTGCGCGTGGCGAAAGCTAAGTTCATCAGCGCCGCGCTCCCGCATCCTTACGGGGTATCGGAGCTGGTCGGTGACATTTTCGTGCCGAACATCTTGTCTAACCAGGACACCTCGCGCTTCAGTCTCACCGGCCGATACTTGAGGGGAAAGGATTGGAAGCGGGTGGTCAAGTTTCTGCATTCCCAGTCCGACAAGCTCCGCGCGATTCTGGGTGAAGACGAAGACAGCAGGAATTCTCCCATCAAGGAGACACTTTCTGGGGTTAGCAGTTTTTTTACCAGGGTGTGGGGTAAGCCTGATGTAGAGGATTTCGGCTGGGATGGGGCAGACGCTTTTGGACGGGGCGGCAAGACCAAACCGCCCAAGGACCCTGCGGAAGATCCCGACGACAAGATCCGCAAAAAACCGATTACTCGGAGCGGTGATGTAAAAACGGGCGGCGAAAAACCGCCCCAAAAACATCGCGGCAGCGCCATTAAGATCGGCGACCACACGTTCATTATGGCCCCTAATGGTCTTGATGCGCGTACTTTTGCCCAAGTGGAAGGCAACAAGCTCTGGGTCAATGAGCGCGGGTATCAGCTCCTGCCGCCGCGCAAGGAAGCGAGAGATGAGCACGTGATGAACGCAATCCTGTCCGCGGTGGCGCAGAGTCTCTACCCGGATAGCGTGTCTTACGCGCTTCAGTGGGTAGGCGACCGCCGGCTCGAACTTCTCGGAAAGAAATAGGAAATAGGTAATTGAGGCAAAAAAACACCCCTCTCTGCTCGCGCAGAAAGGGGTTTTATTTATATTTTTTCTTATCCTTTGGCAGGAGGTTTGGGAACCGGTTTTTTTATTTGTTCCACAAAACTCGCGACCTCTTTTTCGGCAAAAAGGGACTTTGGGTCCCAGGGCAGACTTTTTTCACTCCGCACCCACATATCGTACATCCCGTTATTTCCGCGATGCTTGAGAAACCCTTGAGAAATCGTTGCTTCTTTCCGCCAGCCGGATTTGGCAAAAACTTCTTGCGTATTCTTCCAGCCGAAGTCAGGAAACATTTCAATTCCGGTTTTTACGACACGACTATTGCTCCTATGCGTACGGATGCTGCCCAAGAGCGCGTTGTTGGCCCCGAGAAAATCATAGAGGCTATAAACGAACACCTCGACTTCTAGAAATCCATGTTGGTCCGCGATTTCCCGCAATTTCAGCCGACGTAGAGTAGTCGGCGTTTTGGCCGCTACTTCCTCGTTTCGGATTACCCTTGTAATTTCGGGATTTGCGCCGCAGTGTCTGTCGGAAGTCGACAAATCATCGCGCGAAGTTTCCCGGACGGGGGCTTCGCAAGCAAACACCGGAATTTCCGGCATATCGGCCCCGACCATTTTGCGGGGATAACCCTTGGCCACCAAATCAAGCGCGCGTTTGTGTTGCCGGAGTATTTCAAGCTCGGCTTTGACAGGCCCCTTCAAAGCGACAAGCTTCTCGCTGAATTTTTCAAGGGCATCTTTCTCGCTCTCAACTTTTCTTTTTTCAGCGATAAGTTTCGCTGTCGGATTTCCGGAAAAACGGATAGCGTCCGAAGCCGTTCTTAGCGCGGCCTCGGCTTCTTCAAGCGCCGCTTCAACTTTCATTTGAGCTTTGGCCATTTCTTCAAGCCACTCTTCGCGGCGCGAAATTTCGGCAACTAATGTTTCGTCACCCGAATTTGTTTCGACGCTCGGCGGAATATTCGTGCTCAAGCAGACTTCATAGAGCCGTCGGACAGCTTCGTGAACGTTACCCTTTTGAACCGCTTGGCTTATTGACGCGACAGTTTCCAAGAAAGCCCCGAACAATTTCGACCCCGGAGTTTGAGTTCCTTCGAAACCAAGCGCAAGCCACACCTCGCAGTCTTCTCTTGCGAAACGCAGAATATCTAGAGGCGAGAGATCTGGGGCGGGAACAGCTTTAAGTCCGTGCGTTTTATCGTTCATTTTGACCCTTAATTTGTTAACGAATCTGCTATTCTTCTAGCATATTTAATTAAACTTGTCTACTTTACAAAGTTGAAATTATTTGTATAATACGGAAAGTTCATTCATTGATAAAAGAAAGGAACTCCCATGGAGTTTCATCCGAAAGCGCGCGTTATCGGGCTTTTTCTCGATTTTGTCGCTGGTTATATGGCTCTTTCATCCGCCCGCCTGGCCACGCTTGGCGGCGAAGGTCTTGAGGCTTTGATTTGGCAGGAAAAAGGTATCGCGGGGGACAACGGCTGGCTTATCGAAAGCAAGCGCCGTTTGAGCCGGAGGCTCATCCGTCATTTCCAGTTCAGATATTGTTCCAAACTGGGAGCTTTCCCGAGATTGTTTCAGTCTGTCTGGGGAGCAAAAAAGGGAATAGATGGATTTCATCTCGACCTTTGCGGCACGTTTGAACCGAACGACAAAGATTTTGAGCGGATAGTTCCGCTCATCATGCGAAGCCGCGGACGGTGTTTTGCCGTTACGGTCGCCGACCAGCGACGTAATACATCCATTGAGCGTTTCGATAAAGTGGTAATTGAAGCGGAACGCTTACTTGGAGAGAAATCCTCGAGGGATTTTTTCGAGTGGCTTTTAGCAGAACAGCGGGAGTTGATTCCCGCCGGTATGGGAATCCATGCCGAACCGGTACTCGGTGCCAGTCGCGAGTTTGGTTTTGCCGTGAGCCTGCTTAAGTCACTCGTCAAAGCTCGTGCCTATGGACTGGACCATGTTGAACGCTACGTATACGCGTCAGACAAAAACGGGCGCCCGTTTCGGATGAGGACCTACTTTTTCCATTTTGCAAAAGGAAAAGGCAGTACCCGGTTTTTGAGGCCCGACGATGCGGTAAAGCTTTGGAAGGAATCAGTCCTGAAGTGCGTTATGGCGGAGGGGCTCCAGACAATCGTGGTAAAATCAACACCCGAAAGGGAGAAGGAGCAGCAAATGCCACAACAATTGGCAAGTTCGAAGTATCGTGAGTTGGAAGCCCTCGCAATTGCGGCTGGCGGAGAATGCCACAAGCAGTTCCTGGCTTTGGAAGTGGAAGCGATTTTCGGCCAGCGGATTAAGTCCGCTATTACCGAGGCTCTGCTTAACGACCCGAGGAACACCGAGGTTCCGGTTCCGGGAAGCTCGACGCGGGTGGTTACGAAAGGCGGCAAAAAAACCGCTGTCGGTCTAATCGGTATAAATGAAGCAAACTTCGGCGGAGACAAAGCTCTTGCCACCCAGCTCTACTTGCTTTGGGGCAAAGCCGACGGTGAAGAAGCGTACGCGGAAGCCGAAAAGGAGGCTGTCGCGGTGCTCGGGTTGACCGGCCGGAAGTATTCCAAGAATCGGATACGGAAGGTCGGCGCTCATTTGGCCAGGACCCAAGGTAAGTTTCGCCCGAACTTTGTGAAGCGGGTAATGGCCTGTTTCGCCAATCAGCTCGAGAGTCAGGCTGATTATCTCAGACTGCTTGCCAGCGCCTACTCGAAAATCGAGGGAAAAACTATCACCGCCGAAGAACTGGCTGAAGAAGCAAAGACGGCGATGTAAGCCGGATTTCGCGTTAGAACCAACAAGGAGTGCCAATCGGCACTCCTTTTTTCTTTTTTCTTTGTTGTTTGTCGTAAGTCGTCGATCGTTGGTCGTAGGTTGTCTATTTCTTCTTACTCTCGTCCAAATAACTAAGGGTCATTCTTTGTTCTTTCGGCTCAAAGAAGGTGATTTGAAAATTGTAGGTTTTGCCGAGCTCTAGCGAGGAGCGGAGCTTTTCTTCCGTCCCGAATTCCGAAATATGAGCAAGTCCGGCCACCCCTTCTTCTATGGAAACAAGGGCGCCGTGTTTGTTGAATTTGATGACTATGCCGTTTACGATATCGCCTTTCTTGTATCGTCCCTCCACTCCCTTCCACGGATTTTCCTTGAGAGCTTTTATGGAAAGCGATATTTTGCCGTCTTTTATTTCTATTATTTTGGCTTTTACTTTTTGGCCGACTTTAAACAAAGCTCGCGGGTCTTCAACCAAGCCCCAATCAATTTCGGAAATATGGACCAACCCCTCAAGCCCTTCCTCGACTTTTATAAAGATGCCGAAATCAACGGCGCCGGTAACCTCACCCTCCACCTCGTCTCCCATGGCGTATTTGGAAACAATTTCCTGTCTTTCCTCCTGGTCAAAACCCTTCTCGGAAAAAATAAGTTTTCCTTCTTTTGGCACGGCGGAAATTATTGACAGAGGAATTTTGGTCCCGACCAGTTTTTTGAGTTCACGGAGAATTTTTTCCTTGTCGCCGTCTTCCACGCGGGGATAATGTTCCGGCTTAAGCTGGGAAGCGGGGAGAAATCCGGAAATACCCTGCCATTCTATGATAAGCCCGCCCTTGTTGGCTTCTTTGACTTGGAGCATTAGAACCGTTTTCTTTCGTATGGCGTCTTCCGCTTCGCTCCAGATAAGCGCCTGACGGGCCTCTTTCAAAGATAGCTCTATATACCCATCTTCACCCTCAACGAGAACTACTTTGGCCTTGACCAAATCTCCGACGTTAATTTTTTTTATGGTATCGCGGGCGTTTAAATATTCGCGGCCGAAAATAATTCCCGTGCCAAACGGTTTCAGGTCTATATAAACCGCACTTCGGGTAATTGAAATTACCGGCCCTTCAATCAGGTCTTCGTTCTTCGGCATAGGAGCGCTTTTGTCCAAGATCAGTTTGCCGGACGGAGCGGTCTTTTCGTCTATGCTTACGGGAATAGCGTCAATAATTTCCGTTATTTCGGTGTTTGCATTCATAATTGTCCAATTTACCCCACGCCGCCAAGGCTCCGCGGGGTGTTTTCTTTCGCTGTCGCTCAAGAAAACAAAAAACCGCACGCATGCGGTTACGCCTTTTTGGTTCCGCCACATACTCCCTTTTCCGTTTGTGTCGGGGTTACCTTTAAAGCTCCGCTAGTAATGGGTCTAATATACACAGACGGGTATAAAGTTGCAAGTATAAAATAGGAAATGGAAAGTAGAAGGTGGAAAGTGGGGGGGGTGGAAAGATGCAAGAAAAAAAATGGGCAAGCCCGCACACTAACTTTGATACCGTTTTGCTTCCTTTAAATAAAACCTAAAGTATAGCGCAGATTTTTAACACTAAATTTCGCTTTGTTTCAAATGTACAGCAAAACATAAGAAGAAGCAGTATCAATGTTAGTGTGCGGGCAAGTGAAAAGGCGGCTGTTGGGCCGCCTTTTGGTGAGCTGTTCAGTTCCCAGTCGCTCCTACTGGTGTTACGCCTTTCGGCGAAATTCAACGCATAGTTGCCATCTCCCCGTAATTTGGCGACGATAAGAAGAAAAAAGAAACAAAAGGCCTTGGGGCCGGGCTGACCTTTCGGTCCCGAGCCCGGCCCCCTCGGCCACCAGCCACACGGCGACGCGCACGGATTGAAAATAAGGCGCGGCGCACTGGCTGGGTCCTGCTCGGCGGGCGTATCTCGCGGCGATGAGATGCCGTGTTTTTGGAAAAATAACTCTCCAAAAACGGGTTGCGGCAATATCGCGGCGATTGTCCGCCGAACTCCGACTAACGGTTGCGGACCCCGTTATCGCTCTGAAAAAAACAAAGACGAAAGACGGCGTATCTCACGCGCGCTAGCGGAGCTTCCTACGCGCCCCATCCCATGCCACATCTGGCCTTGGGCGGAGCGGACCTCTTTATGGCTGGTCAGGCCCCGCGCTTTTCAAAAGCGCGCTTCGTGGCACAGGCCGCGGAGCCGGTTACTTCGGATTAAAGGTGGTCCCGCTGCCGGCGCCGGCCTTGCTCGAGTTGATGTCGGTCATGCTGCCCATGGAGTTATACATGCCTCCGGTCTCACGATTCGGCCCTGCTCGGATTTCGTCGTGCATTTTTTGCCTCTCTTCTGTGGTTTGGATGTACTCCGTCGGCCCATCGGAAAAATCTCCGTAGCTAACGTTCTTCATAGCTTAGCACAACCCGTATTTCCTGTCAACCCCGTAGTAGAGAGTACTCACTACGGGGCAAGGCCTCTAAATGACAAAGAGCCATCCTTGTCCAAATAAACGTTGCGGAATAAGGGTTATTTAATCCAAGGACTCCCCTTGGAAAAAACCCCTTGGAAAAAACAAGAACAAATTCAAAGCCCCGGACGCGATGCCGGGGCTTTCGTGGGCTATGTGTCCACGGATTTGGGCGGGGATTGAACCCGCGGAAAATTGGTTTTTTCGGTTTACCTGTGGTTAGCTTCAGCCAACCTAGGGCGGCCAGTACCTGATCGAACGCGTGGTGGACATCGCTTGCCTCCTGTTTTTTGTTAGAGACAGCAAATTTTTGGTTTCCAGAACACAAAAATCTTTTACGCGCTAAGTCCTCCTCGTTAAAGTGGAGTTGTTAGATAGCGGCCGTGCGGCCGGGATCACCCCCTTTCTGCGGGAATACTTTCTCCCGCGTACTACTGAAATATTTCTATCATACCGGTCTAAAATTGCAATAAGGTGGTGTGGATAATGTTTTGGGAATTAAGACATTGGGAATTTATTGAAAATTGTAAAATTGAAAATTTATGGGGTTTTGCTATGATGCAGGAATGGTCATCACTTACTACGGCAAACAATTTTTCAAACTTCAGCTCGGGGATACGGTTATAGCGGTGAATCCAATAAGCAAGGATTCCAAACTTTCGGGCGCGCGTTTTGGCGCGGATGTCGGGTTAATTTCCGTTAATCGTCCTGACTACAATGGCGCGGAAGTCATTGGCTTTGGCGAAAAACAGCCGCTTATTATTTCTGGACCTGGGGAGTACGAGATTAAAGGGATTTTCATAAAAGGATTTGCGAGCGAAGCGGAAATTGACCCCTCGACTTCCAGCGACGCAGATAGGAACAAGTCGCTCGGGGCAGGCGGTGAAAAATTTATAAATACTATTTATACCTTGTCGCTGGACAACATAAACATTTGTATTTTGGGCGCGCTAACAACAAAACAAATATCAGCAGAAACAAAAGAAGCAATTGACGGGGTGGACATGCTTTTTGTGCCGGCTGGATTGTCCGGACTTACGCCACGCGACGCATACAATCTAGCCTCCTCCTTTGAGCCAAAAGTCATTATTCCGATGGATTACGACGCCCCGTCTCTCAAGACATTTCTCAAAGAGGGCGGAGCGGAAGGAACCGACGAACTTGATAAATACACGGTCAAGAGAAAAGACATAGAAAATATGGAGGGGGAAATTGTTTTGCTGAAACCACAGGGGTAGTTAGTAGTGAGTAGGTTGTAGGTTGTAGAAAATTCATTTTTATACCTCGTATTTTGGGGTTTTCTACTCACTACTCACTACAACCTATTTATATGGACTATTTGCACAAACTTCGCGAGAAACCGATACACGTACGCCGTGCTATTTTGACCGTATCGACTTTTGGCGTTACCGGCATTATTTTTTTAATATGGCTTTCTTACTGGGTCGGCTCGATGAGCGAAATGGGCAGGAGCGATGTCATTTCACAGACAGCCTCCGCCGCAAGCGGGCAACCCCCGTCTTCTCTGGTAAAAGAAAATTGGAGCGGGCTGGAGGATGCTTTCTTTAGTGGTTTGTCCGAAATTAAAAATCAGCTTAGGTTTTAGGGCGAAAAGAGAAAAACGAAAAGTTAAAAAAACAGAATACATCTCGGCATAAAAGGGTCGTTTTTTCTTTGAAAAAACGACCCTTTTATGCTAGAATAAACAAGTATTATGGCAAAAGACAAAGAAACAATCGCGCCAAAACGCGAAGAAGGGGCGGGCATTATACCCGTAGGCATTTCCAAAGAGATGAAAGAATCTTACTTGGATTACGCCATGTCCGTCATTACTTCCCGCGCTCTGCCCGACGTCCGGGACGGATTGAAACCGGTGCATCGGCGTATTCTTTTTTCCATGCACGAAAAGGGATTGACCGCTTCGGCCAAATTCCGCAAGTCGGCTACGGTTGTCGGCGATGTTTTGGGAAGCTATCATCCCCACGGAGATTCTTCCGTTTACGAAGCGATGGTAAAGATGGCGCAGGATTTTTCTCACCGCTATCCGCTAGTTTTGGGGCAGGGAAATTTTGGTTGTTTTACAAAAGACACAAAAGTGCGGCTCGCGGACGGCCGCAACCTCTCATTTGAGGAATTAATTGCGGAAGATTTACAGGGCAAGAGAAATTACACTTTCACAATTAACTCTGATGGACGAGTTGCCATTGCCCCCATCGTAAAGCCACGTCGTACGAAACGCGGGGCTGAAATTATGAAGGTGGTACTCGACACGGGCGAAAGTATTCGTTGCACCCCGAACCACAGATTCTTATTGAAAAACCAAACGTATGTTGAGGCGCAGAACCTGACATCGGGGATATCTCTCATGCCTTTCTATGCGCGCCTTTCTACGCCGGAGGATGTCCCGCTTTCGGACATGAAAGGTTACGAGATGGTCTTGCAACCGCTAGAGATGAAATGGGAGTTTATACACCATCTTGCGGATGCTTATAACATTGAGCACGGCGCTTACCCGATGGCTCGCGGTCGCGTACGCCATCATAAGGAGTTAAGCAAGCGCGCGACCATGTGGCAGACCGGAGTATCAAAGTACTACGATGGAGATATAGAACGAATTCCCGCAGAGGTAAATGGCAATCACAAAGTCAGCCGGATAGAATTTTTGCAAGAACATGAGGATGTATACGATCTAACAGTGCCGAATACGCATAACTTTGTATTATCGGCAGGAGTATTCGTGCACAATTCAATCGACGGGGATTCCGCCGCCGCTTACCGTTATACGGAGGCCAAGATGTCCCGAATTTCCGGAGAAATGCTCCGCGATTTGGACAAAGAAACAGTTCCGTGGAATCCAAACTACGACGGCACCAAAAAAGAGCCCGCCGTTCTTCCGGCAGCTGTGCCGAACCTTCTTTTGAACGGCACGCTCGGTATTGCCGTCGGCATGGCCACATCCATTCCTCCGCACAATTTAGGCGAAGTTGTTGATGCCACGATCGCTTTAATTGACGATGAAGAGGCCACCAACGAGGACTTGCTTAGATTTGTAAAAGGCCCCGATTTCCCGACCGGAGGAATTATTTTTGCCGACAAAGAAGTTCACCACGCCTACGCCTCCGGACGCGGCGGTGTCGTTTGTCGCGGAGAAGCGGAAGTCGTTGAAACAAAAAGCGGACAATTCCAAATAATAATCGGCTCCATCCCGTATCGCGTCAACAAGTCCGACCTCATCGTCAAAATAGCCGACTTGGTTCACGAAAAGAAACTTGAAGGAATCAAAGACATCCGCGACGAGTCCACCAAAGACATCCGCGTCGTTATAGACTTGAAGACGGGGGTGCATCCCCAAAAAGTGCTTAATTTTCTTTACAAGCACACGGAGCTTGAAAGCACTTTCCATTTCAACGTTTTGGCCCTTGTTGACGGCGTGCCCAAAACCCTTTCACTCCGCGCAATGCTCAAGGAGTTTATCTCTCACCGTGAAATCATTGTCCGCAAACGGACGGAGTTTGACTTAAGGAAGGCCGAAGACCGCGAACACATACTTGTCGGCCTCAAAAAAGCCCTTGACCACATAGATAAAATAATAAAGACGATTAAGGGGTCAAAAGACGCCGTCTTGGCTCATGCCAATCTGATGAAGGAATTCAGGTTTTCCGACAAACAAGCGGCCGCCATTTTGGAAATGAAACTCCAGAAACTGGCTGGACTTGAACGCAAGAAAATAGAAGACGAGCTTTTGGAAACCGAGGGGCTTATAAAAAAACTGAAAGAACTTTTATCAAGCGCCAAGAAAATTTTGAAAGTGGTAAGGGACGAGCTTCTTGAAGCAAAAACGAAATATGGCGACGAACGCCGGACAAAGGTTATAAAAAGCGGAGTCAAAATTATTTCGGAAGAAGACCTGATACCGGAGAAAGAGTCCATGCTTGTTTATACCGCCGGCGGTTACGTCAAGCGCACCGATCCGGGGGAGTATCGCGTCCAAAAGCGAGGCGGGGTGGGGGTTGTTGATTTGGACACGAAAGAAGAAGATTTTGTGACGCACTTGCTTTCCGCCAATACTCACAGCGACCTTCTGTTCTTTACCGACAAAGGCAAGGCTTATCAGATAAAAATGTACGACATTCCCGAAGGCAAGCGAGCCACCAAGGGCAAATCAATAATGAATTTCCTGCAATTATCCGGCGACGAAAAAGTGACCTCTATTTTGGCTATGCCCAAGGCGGCCAAGAATGCCACTCTTTCCATTTTGATGGTTACAAAAGACGGAACCGCCAAAAAAGTTTCAGCCGAAAGTTTCAAAGACGTTCGCAGAAGCGGAATCATTTCCATAAGGCTTTCTCCGGGCGATCTTTTGATGTCCACGCTTTTTGTCGAAAAAGGAGACGAAGTGATTTTGGCGACCAAGAAAGGCCAAGCTATCCGCTTCAAAGAATCCGATATCCGCGAGATGGGACGCGCCGCCGGCGGAGTGCGCGGTATGAAAATGAAAAAAGGGGACGTGCTTGTCGGGGCGGATGTCATTAAGAAAGACGCCAAAAACGCTATGTTTCTAGTGATGATGGAAAATGGTTATGGAAAACGGACATCGCTTAAAGAACACAAAACACAGAAAAGAGGTGGATCGGGGATTAAGACAGCCAAAGTTAACGCGAAAACAGGCAATCTTATGGCAGCCGAAGTGGTTACCGAAGAAATGTCCCAAATAATCACCATGTCAAAGAAAAGCCAAGTGGTCCGAGTTGATTTAACGAGCGTGCCATCTTTGGGAAGGCAGACCCAAGGAGTAAGGATTATGAAACTCCGCCCCGGTGACGCGATTGCTTCGCTGACGTGCATGTAGGGAGAGCGTAAAACTTAAAACTTAAAACTTGTAACCTTTAACTTTTCACATCGCGTAATGTATAATAGTAAGTAACCAGTAACCAGTAACCAGTAACCAGTAACCAGTAACCAGTAACTTTTCACTTTTCACTTTTAACCTTTAACTTTTAGTTTTTAACTTTTAACTTGTAACCTTGAACTTTTCACATCGCGTAATGTATAATAGTAAGTAACCAGTAACCAGTAACCAGCATACTAATTCTAACCCATGCCCATCCGCATCTCCAAAACCCGCGTAGCCCTGCAGAACATGCCGCTCAACGAAGCGGCCGAAGTCAGCGTGGCTTCAAACACCACCACCGAGATAGGGGGAGCCGCCTCAAACAATGTCAACATCACCGGCACCACCACCATCACCGCTTTTGACAGCATATCGGCTGGAGTTACCAGAAAAGGAAGATTCTCCGGCATCTTAACCCTAACCCACAACGCCACCACTCTCATCCTGCCCGGCACAGCCAACATCACCACCGCGGCCAATGACAGGTTTGAGGCCTTTTCCTTGGGCAGCGGCAACTGGCTCGTGACGAAGTATACCAAGGCCAACGGCGCTCCTATCCACGAAGAGCACTGGGACTTCGCTCTCTCCGATGAGACAACCGCCATTACCACGGGAACGGCAAAACTCTCATGGTATACCCCATACGCCATTACTCTAACCTCCATTCCTTACGCCTCCCTCACCACCGCCTCCACAAGCGGCCTGCCGACGGTAGACATCAATGAAGCGGGAACGACCATATTGGGCGCGGACAAACTCTCCATTGACGCCAATGAACTGACATCGGGAACTGCCGCCACCGCCACCACTTTGGCGGACACGGCCCTAGCGGCTCAAGCCCTCATCACCTTTGACATTGATGTTGCCGGCACCGGAGCGAAAGGTCTTAAGGTTCGCCTGTTCGGACGCAGAACGTAGGATGAATAAAGAATAAAGAATTAAGAATTATGGACGAAAGCAATATGATAGAATTAAGAATAAAGAATCACGAATTATGCACCATTCTTAATTCATAATTCCTAATTCTTAATTCCTCCCCAATCCCAATGGGACACATTCTCTTAAATCCGTATGCTTTCGCCGCCCCGGTCAACATCGAGGACGTGTTCAGCGCGTATACCTATACGGGCAATGGCGCGACAGGACAAACTATAACTAATGGGATTGACCTGGCTGGTAAAGGTGGTTTGGTATGGATGAAAACTCGTGGTTCAGTTGCTAGTAATGATCTCCAAGACACATCTCGTGGAATAAATAAATCTTTAGTTACCAACACAACCGCCGCTGAGTATGTTGGCACGTCCAGCGACGGAATTACCGCTTTCAACTCAAGCGGGTTTACTCTCGGGGCGAACAATTATAGTTCAAATCCTTCTGGAGGTACGGTTGTCTCCTGGACATTCCGCAAAGCCGCGAAGTTTTTTGATGTGGTGACTTATACGGGGAATGGTATACACGGTAGAACTATCCCACATTCTTTGGGGGTTGCTCCTGGAATGATTATAGTCAAAATTACAAGTTACAGCGGTATTGGTTGGGCGGTATATCACAGAAATTTAGCAATTAGCGAGCACTTACGTCTCGATTTAACTGATGCCGCAAACAATCTTGTTGGACCTTGGGTGGGTACTAACCCAACAGCAACTGAGTTCACGGTTGCCAATGATGGGCTGGTTAATTCCAATGGATACACCTACGTCGCCTACCTGTTCGGCCACGACACCAGCGCAACCGGGCTGATTCAGTGCGGGAGTTTTACAACTGATGGGGCGGGGGCCGCAACTATAACTCTGGGGTGGGAACCGCAGTATTTAACGGTTAAAGTTTCATCCACGACAGGAAATTGGTCTACGCTTGATAGTATGAGAGGTTTTACAGTTGGAGACAGCAATAGATTAAACCCCAACACATCTAACGCGGAAGACGTAACAACCAGCTATAAACCTAATAGCACCGGGTTTTCTATCGGGCTAAGTGCGACTACCACCTACATCTACCTCGCCATCCGTCGCGGCCCGATGGCTCTGCCTACAGTTGGGACGCAGGTTTATAACGGATATACTGCCACATTGTCTGATGGCACCATAGTTAATGCTGGCTTGCGCCCGGATTTGCTGATAGGTCAATATAGGGGCGGGGTGGATGCAACAAGAGTCGTGGACCGTCTTCGGGGATTTGCAAAAGACGGCGCCTCAACGAATCCTGAACTATATGTTAATAATACTAATGCGGAGGCAGCTAGCAGCGATTGGACAAATAATTGGACTCAAACCGGATACACCATTGGCGCCACTCTCAGCGGGTTGTCTACAGCCATATGGGCATTTAGCCGCTACCCCGGAGTGTTTGACGAGGTGTGCTATACGGGGACGGGTTCGGCGCACACTGAAGCGCATAACCTGACGGTCGCGCCTGAGTTAATTATTGTCAAAAGACGACCGGCCACAACAGAATATTGGAATGTGTATGCAGCCCCTTTGGGAGCCACTAAATATCTACATCTTAACCTTACCAATGCGGCAGCGACATCATCGATTTACTGGAACAATACAACCCCCGGAGCCACATCTTTTACGGTTGGCAATGATAGTGGCGTGAATGCGTCGGGTAATGCCCACGTCGCCTATCTCTTCGCCACCCTCGCCGGGGTGAGCAAGGTCGGAACCTACACCGGAAACGGGACGAATCAGACTATCAACTGCGGGTTCTCTGCCGGTGCGAGATTCGTAATGGTCAAGGCGACATCAACCACAGGAAATTGGATAGTAGGTGATTCTACGCGAGGACTTGTGGCCGGGAATGACCCATATCTGTTGTTGAACACTACGGGAGCAGAAGTAACAACCGAGGACTGGCTAGACCCAGATAACAGCGGCTTTATTGTGAACGCGACAACCACAGCGGCCAACACCAACGGCGTGACCTACATCTATTTGGCTTTCGCATAGCATCTTCCTCCCCCTCGCCTAAACTGGAATTATGAATAAAGAATTAAGAATTATCCAATCTGTTGAAGTCTAACTTCAACAGCTCTTCAACAGCTCTTCAACAGCTCTTCAACAGCTCTTCAACCGCTCTTCAACCGCTCCCTCGCCCTCCAATCTGTTGAAGTCTAACTTCAACAGCTGTTGAAGTTAGACTTCAACTTGTGTTATTATTCTTCATATATGAGAAAGGAACTCTTTGGCGTAGGGTCGTTTGTGCATGTATTCAATAGGGGAAATAGAAAACAAGAGATTGTCCGCGATGAGAAAGATCGGTGGAATTTCCTGCAGATGTTGTATTACTTCAATAGCGAATATTCTCCCCCCAACCCGATGCGAACTCTCAAAGAACTGTTGAAGTTAGACTTCAACACAAGATTAGTATGGCCGAGTGACTGGCCCGAAAGGAAACAATTAGTGAATCTGCACGCGTTTATTTTGAAGGATAATCACTTCCATCTTGTTTTGGAAGAAACCACTGATGGCGGAGTTACGAAATTTATGCAGAAACTCGGCACAGGGATGACAAACAGATTTAACACTCGCCACAAAGAAACAGGCCGGCTTTTCCAAGGTTCGTACAAGGCGCGTTTGATTGATGATGAAAATTACTTTCGATATCTTTTTGTCTATCTGCACATCAAGAACGCATTTGAGATGTATCCCGGCGGTATCGGACAGGCGCTCGAACATTTTGATGATGCGTATGATTTTGCCGTGCAGTATCCATATAGCAGCTTGGCGCACTACATGTTGAAGTCTAACTTCAACACGGGACAGTTGATTGCGGATGATGGGTTATTTCACGCCGCATTTCCGGACCAATACGAAATAAAAAAATTTGCCAAGGACTGTCTGTCGTCGCTCGCTTTTGATGAGCAAAAGTGCCTTATTCCCGTCGAGAGTCTAGATTGAAGTCTGACTTCAATACGGGGCAGAGAGAAGGGAATGGGGACAGTCACGATTGTTTGAAGATATGTGTGTCGTAGTATATACTGTGGGTAATGAAGGGGAAATGGGGTCCCTCCTTCGCCCCTCCTTCGCACGAGGCTACGGACGGGCACGGCAGCCACCATTGTTCGTTGACCCCATTATCCATGTAGAACAACCGACAACTAACAACCAACCCTTCGACTGGTTCGACAAGCTCACCACAAGGAAGCTCCCAGCCTTCGCAGAACGCTACGGCGGGCACAGCAGGGCAAGCGACTGACAACCAGCAATAAATAAGATAAAATTAACCAGTCGCAAGTTATTGAGTTAAAATTATCGCTAGTCGTTAGTCGTAAGTTGTAGGTCGTTAGTTAAAATCCATGGCTTTCCTAACTCCGGAAAAAATCGTAAAACAGCTTCCCCTGGAAGAAGGTTTGTTTGTGGCGGATTTCGGCGCCGGTGTGGGGACGTTTGCCGTTCCTATTGCCAAATTGGTTGGGAAAACGGGGCGAGTTTACGCCATTGACATCAATCAGGATATTTTGAGTACAGTCAGCAAAACCGCCAGGGAGGAAGGTTTGGAAAATGTAGAAATTATTTGGGGCGACATAGAATCGGAGAGAGGAACAAAGTTAAAAGATGGTTTAGTGGGACTAGTTGTTTTGGTGAACACGCTTTTTCAAGCGGAAAACAAGGAAGCTGTTTTGGCGGAAATCAAGCGAATTTTGAAATCAAACGGGTCTGTTCTCTTGGTGGATTGGAAAGCTTCGTTTGGGGGGCTTGGGCCGAAGGACAAAGATGTTTTGCCGAGAGAAACCGCGGAGAAACTATTTCTTAATTCCGGATTTGTTTTGTATAATGAAATTGACGCGGACGAATACCACTATGGACTTTTGTTTAAGAAATTGTAATTTACCCCTCCCCAGTTTTACAGTTTGGTTTAAGCGGTGACGAGGGAGTATGGATAGCACTCAAAAAATATTTGTGGTAATTAAAAACAAGGTGTAAAACTGGGGAGGGATGGCGATTTTCATAGTCGTTACCACTCCTTGAAAATCAGCCATGTCCAACTTTAAACTTGTCATAATAGGGATATTCGGCTTTTTTCTTCTGGCCGCAGTTCTTGTTTTTTCGGGTATTCTTCCGGGACTTAGGGGGTCAAGCGACACAGCCGGCGGGAAAGTCGTTTTTTGGGGCACCATACCGAGAGGGCAGATTTCCGGGCTCATCGAAGACTTAAATCGGCAGTATAAACCGATGGAAGTTGTTTATGTTGAAAAGGACAAAAATTCTTTTGACCGAAGTTTGACGGAAGCGCTTGCCTCCGGCGTCGGCCCCGACCTCGCGATGCTTCCCAAAGAACTCATCTATCGGCACGCGGACAAAGTTTACCCGATACCATACAGTGTTCTTTCCGCGCGAGACTTTAGGGACACCTTCATACAAGAAGGGGAACTTTATTTGACTGGGGTTGGAATTCTGGCTCTTCCTTTCAGGCTGGACCCCATGGTTATGTACTTTAACCGCGACTTGCTTTCAAACGCGGGGATTTCTTTGCCGCCGTCTTCTTGGGAAGAAATTCTTTTTATAACGCCGAAACTTGTGGAAAAAGACCAGTCCGGCAATATTGTCAAAAGCGCCGTGTCTTTCGGGGAGTTTAAAAATGTAAATTACGCCAAAGACATTTTGTCTCTTATGGCAATGCAAGCCGGCAGTCCGATTGTGGAAAGAAAAGAAAACGGCTTTAAGGTTGTTTTTGGAGACACGGCCGGCTTCTCGCTAAAGCCCGCCGACGAAGCGGTCCGCTACTATACCAATTTTTCCAATCCGGTTCAGCCGTCGTATTCTTGGAACAAATCGCTTGCTAACTCACGCGACGTGTTTTTGTCCGGAGCCCTTGCTTTTTATTTCGGGTACGCGAGCGAACTGCTTTCGCTTCGTGAGCTTAACCCCCACCTTAATTTTGACGTTGCCAAAGTTCCCCAGACAAAAGGAGCCGTTGCTCAAATGACCATAGGTAACATTGACGGCCTCTCCATACTTAAAAGCTCCGGGAATATTGCCGGGGCCCTTGACGCCGCCAAGATAATGACCGGTCCAGATTTTTCGCTGAAATTGGCCCAAAAAATGTTTCTGCCTCCGCCCCGCCGCGACCTTTTAGCGAATAAGCCGCCTGACGCTTATATGAATATATTTTTTGATTCTGCTATTATGTCGCGGGGGTGGATAGACCCGTCGTCTTACGATACTTCCGTGATTTTTCGCGATTTGGTGGAGAATGTCGTTTCCGGAAGACTGCGGATAGGCGAAGCGGTGATGAACGCGAACGGCGAACTCGGCAGATTGTTTGGAGGGAATCAATAGATGGCGACTAACGACTAACGACCGACAACTAACGACTAACAAATAACAATGAACAATTTACAATTAACAAAAAATAAGACGGTTATGGGCTTATTTGCTCGCCCCGTAGTGAGCTATGCTGTACTACTCGGGGTTATTTGTTATTTGTTATTTGTTATTTTTATCCCGATTTTTGCGGGCGCGGCAAGCGTTATCCCTTGTACTGGAACAGAAGTAAGCTTGCCGGCAGGGGAGACAAGGTCGGCCGACGCGCCCGCCAATAGAAGATGCACTTTTGCCGACTATGTTACTTTGGGCAATAACATCATAAATTTCTTGCTGTTTAAGTTTGCCGCCCCCTTCGCCACGCTTCTCTTTATGTGGGCCGGGTTTTTGTTTATGTTCAAATCAAGCAGCGCGGGTGATATTTCCAAAGCCAAAGGCATTTTTTGGAATGTAACCATCGGGTTTGTCGTGGCTCTCGCGGCGGTTTTGATAATCAAAGTGATTTTGGCTGGGCTTATGGTCGGGGCGAGTTATTCCTCTAGCGTTTTAAGATAATAATGATAAAATTAAGGTAATGAAAAATTTTGTCAACAATTCAATTTTCAAGATATGCTATCCCGCGTTTTTCAGTACTGCAATATTGGCGTTTATGCTTTTTATTCCAATGAGTATTGTATATGCCGTTAACTCCGCGACAGGCGTAGCGGATTGTCCCACGGGTCAGCTTTGTAATCCTATCGGCTCAAGCACCTTGGACGACTTTGTGGTTAAGATTACCGTCGCCGCCTTGAAAATAGGTGTGCCCATCGCCGCCTTATTTATAATGTGGGCGGGTTTTAAGTTTGTGACGGCAAAGGGGGACAAAACCGCTATTGAAGATGCCAAGAACATTTTTTGGTATACTATTATAGGAACAGCTATCCTTCTTGCGGCGAGTCTTCTTGCCAGGGTGCTTACCGCGACAATAGCGCAGATACAAGCGTAAAGTGTAGAACGTGTAGCGTAAAACGTAAAACGCACAAGTTACAAGTTACAAGTTACAAGTTAAAAGTTAAAAGCTAAAAGCAACATGATGACAATAAAAAGCGTGGTTTCAAAAGTGTTTAAGGCGATGACTTTGGGGGCGGTAGCGGCCGCGCCGTTTTTTGCGTTTGCCGCCGCCGCGCCTACCAATACGGAACAGACCTGCGGCACTATTCGCAATCTTACGGGGGTATTTGGTTGCGCTATGGGGCTTGTGGGGTATTTTATATCTTTGACTATGCTCTTGGCGTTTCTTTTCTTTTTTTGGGGTGTGGCTAAGTTTATAAAAAACAATGAAAACGAAGCCGCCCGCGAGGAAGGACGCCAGTTTATGATTTGGGGCATTATTGCCATCTTCGTCATATTCGCCGCTTGGGGGTTGGTTAGCATACTCAAGAATACTTTCGGTATTGGGACTCCGCAGTTTAATACCGCCCAACAGCAATCCGTACTAAACACCAGTCAAAATCTTGATACCTGGGATCCAGTACGATAATAATGGCGGCTGTTGATATCTTGCTTTGGAAAAATAGGGATTAGTAGTAATATTATAAGCATAAAATTAATAAGTAATCCCAGTAGTAGAGCGGAGCTCGCTACGGGACAAGTTATAAATAATATGAAAAAAGCAATAGCAATTATGGGGGCGTTTTCTTTGCCGATGATAGCGTTGGCGCAGACAGTGGAAACAATTCTTCAGCGGGTAGGCGGCATAATCAATATAATTACGGTTATCGTCGTGGCCCTGGCTCTGCTCTTTTTCCTCTGGGGGCTTGCCACGTATATTTTGAGCGGTCCCGGAGACAAAAGGGATGAAGGTCGCCAGACCATGGTTTGGGGCATTATCGCTCTTTTCGTGATGGTTTCCGTCTGGGGACTGGTGCGCGTTTTGTCCAACACATTCGGCGTAGGCGCTGGCGGTACGGCTCCCATCCCGGGCGTTACGGGAACCTTTGGCGGGACTACGGGCAGCGGCACTAGCGTGCAGGTGCAGACAGGAAGCGGCGGTTTCTGGGCGAACTTCTAACCCTTTAAAATGGATAGGCTAGACAGTCTTTTGCTCCGTGTTAATGAATTTATAATAAATCCTCTAATTGGGCTTGCTTTCGTGCTTGCTTTTGCCTATTTCCTCTGGGGAGTGTTTGAATATTTCCTCTATCAAGACAGTGATACGGAAAGAGAAACGGGTAAAAAGCATATAATGTGGGGGCTTATAGGACTTCTCATAATGTCTGGCTTTTGGGGGATAATCCAAATTCTTGCCGGAACGATAGGTCAGCCGGTAGCGCATCCGTAGGAACACGAAGCACGTATCACGTATCACGTATCACGAAGCACGAAAACTTGAAACGTAAAAACGAAAAAGGGCAAACCCGCACACCAACATTGACATGATTTTGCTTCAGATATGTCCATACTTGGTGGTGGAATAACAAAAAACTAAATATTTATACTCAAAACCTAAAATTTTGGCAAAATTTAGAAGCAAGGCCAAAGTTGGTGTGTGGGCAAAGAAAAAAACCGTTCCCGCTGTAAAAGCTGGAACGGTCTTGGTTTGTGGCGAGCGATGTTTGCCCGCCGATACCTAAAGGAGTGTTCTGTTGAAACAGGTCATTTGAACAGGCGACCCCTCCAAAGAACGATACTCTTCCTTCGTGCCCACCGGCACCTTGCCCCGGCGTATGGTGAGGTTCGGCCCGTCCTCGAACGATTCTCCGGCCGAGGTTGTTACCTTAACCCGTCCCTGCGGGTCGCAGGTTCCTGGACCTTCATCTACCCGAATGGTGATGGTGCCACTTGTCGGCACCAGCACCTTCAGAGCCGACACCCTCGTGGTGCGGGTGTCGGGTGACGACGGAGTTGTCCTCGCTACAGGATCTGCTTTAGCTGGTTTTTCGTTGATGGTTAAATATATCCATGTTCCGATAACCAGAACCGCAACTACGCCCGCAACCCAAAACCCGACTTTCTTAATGAAGCCAAAGACGTTCTGGGCCTCATTGACGATTTTTGGATCTTTTGCCCTGGTTGCCATGTTTAACACCTTTCATTATCTGGTTGCGTTAAGAGCTTTTTGTACCACACCCCTGATTACGTCGATAACCGCAGGGGATGCGTCAAGATAATGCGTTTGCTGAGAGATTTCTTTCTTGACGCCCTGTTGGTGAACCATCATGGCGTAATCCATGGCATCTTTGTCGCTGATGGTTCCATCGAACGGACTGACAGAACCGTCGGGCAATTTGCCCTTTTGGATGATGTCGCGGGCTGTTTGCTTTACTTTTTGAGCAACGACTCCGGCCGTTCGGGCTTGCTGGTAGCTTTTCTCGAAGTCCAAATCGGATATGGCAATCAAAGTAATTGTAATGCCATAGAAGTCTTCAAGGGAGATTAGCTCACCCGGATTTTCAGGGTTATCAATCACCTTCTCCTTCCTGAATTTCACCAAAAGACCTTCTTTCAGCGCGTCCTGAACGCCCTTCTTATCGCTCCTGATTTCCTCTGCCGTTTTTTCACGTACTTGCATCGCGAAGAAACTACTGGCGACCTCATTTAAGCCCGTGTGGATTGTCGCGTCGTCAACCGAAACGTATCTCCGCAGTTTTTCCACCGACGATCGATACTGAATCGACCATTTGGCGATAAGCTCCGCGTCTATGCTGGGGAAGGTTTCTGTTTTTTCATCCGTTTTGTCAGCGCGGAGGTTTATGTACTCCCCTTCCTTCACTTGTTCCCATGGATAGCGGAAGTGAATTCCAGAGGCGTATGTTTTCATGTTTCCGCTAGGAAGGTCTACGGTTATGAGACCGGTTACTTCCGGTACAGAAACCATGAAAAAACGAGAAGTTTTCGCAACGAGGAATACCCACGCCGCAATTCCAAGACCACCGCCGACTAAAACCCAGTGCTTAATTCCCAGAACGACCGAAGCAATGAATGCCCCGATTGTTGGGATAAGCAGAAGAGCAGTTCCGGCGATAACGAAAAAAAAGATTGCCTCGGGTGTTGTAATAGCGTCAAAAAATTTTTCAAGTCCAGATTTTTGGGTCACTTGGGGCACAGAGATCTCCTGTTTAGGGATATTCAATTGTCAAAAGGGGAGAGTTCCCCCATGCTATTTATTCCTCTCCATTTAAGCACAAAACAAACAAAGAGTCAACCCCACGGCGAGCAGGGTTCACCACGGACCCACTAATCCAAAAGACGCCTTATTTTAAAGCGTTTTTTGGATTAGTGGGCGAGGAGAGACTTGAACTCTCATGCCTTGCGGCACTAGCTCCTAAAGCTAGCGTGTCTGCCATTTCACCACTCGCCCAAAATTAAAAAATAAAGCCCGGTAGATCGGTCCCGAATAATTTTTGCTGCCCGCAAAAATTTTCTCGACCCCGGCTCGTTATTTTGCCTACTGGCAAAATATACTCCGCCCTTCGATTCCTAACGCAGACAAAGCAGTTTGTCTGCTCCTGTCGTTCACTCCGCTTCGCTACGTATCCGCCCGGTAGGAATCGAACCTACGACCATTTGCTTAAGAGGCAACTGCTCTACCAACTGAGCTACGGGCGGGTAATAAAAATTTTAATTTACCATTTCGGTTCAGTTTACTGTATGCCTACCAAAACGGCTACGGGCGGATAAAACATACATTACAGAATGTAACAAAAAAATCACATTTTCACAATGAATTTTTTGTAACAGGGCTTACACAAATGAAATTTCTTAACAATATTTTTCTTGCTCGGTGGACTGAAAAGCAAAGCTCCGAATTCTCTCAGTTCCTTTTTACAAAAATCGCATTTTGGTTTTATCATAATATTTTGTGGGCCGGGAGGGGGTCGTCCGCGACTCTCGGCTCGTCGTCACAAGCCTTCGGTCTGGACACCAACTCGTTTGTTTTGTTTGCTAACAAAACATAAGTGCGTTGTTCGACCCTCTTCCCGCGACTGAAACCGTTCAGTCGCTCCGGCCAAAAAACGCGCTTCACTGTGGGCCGGGAGGGGGTCGAACCCTCATCCCTTGCGGGACACGATCTTAAGTCGTGCGCGTATACCAATTCCGCCACCGGCCCATTTAATAAATAACTCACAACTTGTTACTTACGAAAAGAATTATGCTCTTCTTTCTTGTTATTAGTTATCTTGAGGTGTAGGCGGGAATCGGTCCCGAATAATTTTTGCTGCCCGCAAAAATTTTCTCGACCCCGGCTCGCGACCGCGCAAGCTTGCGGGGTAATACTCCGCCTTTCGATTCCGCACGCAAACAAAGCAGTTTGCTCGCTCTACGCCAGAAAACTCCCTTTGCTAGGGGTTTTCTGGAGGCGTAAGCGGGAATCGAACCCGCGCATAACGGTTTTGCAGACCGTCGCGTTGCCATTTCGCCATTACGCCAAAATTTATTTAAAAATATGCTTCTTTCTCAAAGTTTCTTTTTGCTGGCCTGATTTTAAGAGCATCTCTAGTCTGACAGCTTCGCTCCGTGAAATACAAGGTCTTTGTTCCAATAATATCCATGGTCTATTCGCTTTTGTTGAACGAACTATACCTGAATTATGTTGCCTTAATCGTTTTTCAACATTATTGGTACTTCCAACGTATACATCAGAATTTTTCTGGCTTTTCAAAACGTATACTGAATATAACATATTTGTTTCGTCTCCCTTCGGGAGATCCCGCGTAGGGGGACAGACCGCCGCGTTGCCATTTCGCCATTATTGTATTTTTAACTCGCTTATTTTCTGCTCAAGCTTTTGTCCTTTATCTATCTCCATCTCCAAAAAAGGGAGCACGCGGAATTTTGTTTTTGACTTAACGAACTCCCTCAATTCTTTCCTTTTTCTTTTAGCGAATAGAAGGGCGGCCTCCTCTTTGTCTTCCGGCAGGACGGTAATATAAACCACGGCTTTTTTCAAATCAGAAGACACAATCGCCCTTGTTACGGTAATAAGCGACTGGCGGTTTGATTCTTTTTCCAGAAATTCCGCCGTTAGTTTACGGAGGAGCTCACTCACTTTTTTATTTCGTTGATTGCCCTCTTGGATTTTCATTGTCGTATAACGTTTTTTTGTAACGCATAACGCGTATCTTGTAACTTCGCCCAGAATTTGTATTTTTGGATTAAGTTACAAGTTATAGGTTATAAGTTTCAAATTATTTGGTTACGGTAACGTACGACTGAATAATATCTCCCGGGGCTATTTCCATTTTTGCTTCTATTGATACGCCAAACTCGCTACCGGACTCAACCTCTCCCGTTTTCGTTTTTCCCCGTTCCAGTCCAATAATTTTGCCCCGGCCTATTTCAAAATCTCGCCTCACTATCTTTACATTGGCGCCGGAAACAATACTTCCCTCCGTTACTCTTCCGCCCACGATTTGCTTATCTCTAGTACGGCTGAAACATTTCAGTATTTTTGCCGCCCCGCTAATTTCTTCAATCGAAACGCGCGGACGCTTCTTTTCAAGTTCCGCGTCAAGCCATTCGGTAAGTTTGTAAATAATATCAAAGCTGTTTATTTGAACCCCCAACCGGAGAGCCAAATCAACGGCGGCTTTTTCGATCTTTACATTGAAGCCGATAAGTAGGGAATTATTCATAGAGCTTGCCAGTTTTACGTCCGATTCGCTTATCGCGCCCGCCCCGCCCTGGACTATTTTTGAAACGAGTCTTTCTTTTGATATTTTTGAAAGCTCCCCTTCTATGGCTTCAAGGCTTCCGGCAACATCGGTTTTTATTATAATGGGGACGACAAGCACGCCTTCTTCTTGTCCCGCGTTTTTCGGAGTGCTTTCTTTTTTAGCCGAATCTTTTTCTTTGTTGGCGGTACAGGCAATCTCCGCGCCCTTCTTGTTTTCATAGGCGGCGAATCTGGCGCCGACTTCCGGAAGTTTATCAAAGCCGGTTATGGTTACTGGAGAAGAAAAAGTCGCTTCTTTTACATTCCTACCCAGGAAATCCTCAATAAGGCGGGTTGGAGCGATTGCGTCGCCTGCCACCACGAACATACCGCTTTTTAGGGTGCCGTTTTCTATAACCAGAGTCGCTGTGATACCGCGTTTCTGGTCAACGTGCGATTCTATTGCGATACCGCTTGCCGGAACGCTCCGGTCGCCTTTCAACTCCGCCATTTCCGCGACAAGTAAGATCATGTCCAAAAGTTCGGACACGCCTTGTCCGGTTTTTGCCGAAATAGCCACGCACGGAATGTTTCCGCCATAGCCCTCCAAATAGACTTCTTGTTCAACTAAATCAATTTTTACTTTTTCTATGTTTGCCGCCGGCTTGTCTATTTTGTTTATGGCAACAATAAAAGGAATACCGTCGGCGCGGATTGTTTTTAGAGCTTCTATGGTTTGGGTTTTGACGCTGTCTTCCGCCGAGACCACCAAAACGGCGATATCCGCCGCCAAAACACCGCGCTCTCTCATTCCCGAAAAAGCCGCGTGTCCGGGTGTGTCCAAAAAGGTTATTTTTTTCCCCTGTCCTGAGCTTTCCCGTGGTGAGCTTGTCGAACCAGTCGAATGGTGGACGACTTCATACGCGGAGAGAAGCTGGGTTATGCCGCCGACTTCGCCTTCCACTACGTTTGTTTTTCTTATGTAATCAAGAAGAGTTGATTTGCCGTGGTCAATATGCCCGGTTATGACAATGACAGGAGGGCGTTCGGTTATTCCGTTTTTCTTTAGTTCTTCCATTGTTGTTTTTTGACGGCACGATAGTTCTTAACTCAAAACTAACTTAAACTTTCCCCGGTCTTGCTTTAGCCACAGCCTCTTTTTCTTCGTCGGTAAGGTCGTATTCCGAAGAATATTTCTTAAGCGGCTTTGAATAAACGCTGACTCTGTCGCGAGAATAAAGACTTGAGACAACAACCCCGTTTCCTTCTTCGTCCAAAAATGCCGTGGAAAAACTTTGATTACTGCCAGTACCAATGTCTTTAAACGGATTGAATCTGACCGTCTCTACGCCTTGAATGCTTCTCTTCAGTCGTTTTTCAACGCCCAATAAATACACCTCCATTTCTTTTCGGAAGTCCTCAACTTCTTTAATTTGCTTAAGCAATATTATTAAACTGTCTTCCAGGGTTTTCCCGTTTTTCCCGCGCAGAAATCTTCCGAGCCTTATTTCCATATACACAAGCCATGTAATAAGAAGAACTACAATCGCAAAAAGAGCAATAATTAAAATGTCTGTGCTGATTGCCATACGAATTGAGATGATTATACACGAAAAATCCGTTTCGTAAAACCCGAAACTCTGGAACTTAAAACCCTTGGGTTTGACTTGCGTCGTGCGGTTATAGTAGCTTTAATATAGGTTCGGGCAGCATGCTGATATTTGGCTTCGTCTCTAGAAATAGGGGCTCGGGTTCGACCCCCGGAGTATGTGCCAATATAGAAGTTATGGAGGTAGCGTAGAATAGGTGGGAGAAGTTGAAGTGGTGTCTCTGGGCGCCATGGATTCACAGTTTAAATACCACCCTCTTTCATAATGACTTGAGGCCACCCGAACCGCCCCGCCATTCTGCGGGGCTTCTTTTTTCTCCTCTTATTCTTTATTCTTCTTATTGTCTAATTCTCACGAATTAGACAATAATAAAATGAAGTTTCGCTTAGACGAGCGTGGACTAACTAAAAATTGCGCGGTTTTTGGTAAGTGATAGAATTATTAATTATGGGAAAAATACAGAAAATTAAAACAGCGGTTAAAACAAATTATGGCGAGTTCGCCATAATTCTCAAGACGGAGCCGGATATGGGCGGACTTATGGTCACAGTTCCCAAAAAACCGGATGTGGTAACTTGGGGAAAAACACAATCGCACGCTAAACGTATGGCAATAGAGGCGATAGAGTGTTCTGTTGAAGGTGATGTTCTTATTGCCGCTGAAAAGGATGGTGTAATAGCAATACTAAAACAACGAGCGGTTGCATGAGCATTATTCCGATACTTGCCGCCCGTGAAGTACTTCGGCGACTACTACGCGCCGGGTTTCGTGTAGTGAGTCAGTAGTGAGTCAAAAAGGTAGTCATGTAAAACTTTTCCACGCGATAACAAAAAGACGAACTGAAGTGCCGATGCATCCAGGCGATCTTGGCCGCAATCTTATTTCGTCGAGCGAGGAGCGGCGTGCCAAGTACTCTTGGCATGCCGTCCGAGCGAAGACGAAACATTGTACCCAGTTATATTACTAAAATTCTTAAACAAGCGGGTATTAAACCAGAAAACTTTTTAAAATTGTAAACATTCAATTAAATCCCCCAAGACTACATAACCAGCTTTTGGCGACGACAGGCGGAGTGATGGCGAACCAAAGATTAAACATATCGGGGTTTGCCCCGAGAAACGATTCTCTCCAATAATATCTATTGTCTAATTCGTGCGAATTAGACAATAGATATTATTGATTTTTTACCAATATACCGCCCTCTCAAGTTGGTTGTCCTTTTTCTTGAGGCATAATAGAATCTCCACATGAAATCAAAGAGAGTCTATTTAGACAATGCCGCAACCACGCCTACCGACCCGCGAGTGATTAAAGCCATGACTCCATATCTGGGGGTAGTTTACGGAAATGCCGGCGCGCTCCACGAAGAAGGGGTTCACGCGAAGAAAGCCCTGTCGGACGCTCGCGAAAAAACGGCGCGATTACTTCAAGTTCGCCGCGAAGAAATTATTTTTACCAGCGGGGGAACGGAAGGGGACAACATTGCAATACAGGGCGCGATAAGGGCGGCAATAAAAAACGGCAATAAAAAACCGCATATTGTTACTACTTCATTTGAACACTCGGCGGTGATTGAGGCTTGCAAAGCCATGGAGAAAGAAGGTGTCGGGGTAACATACGTCAAACCGGAAGAAAACGGAATCGTACTTCCGGCAAATATAAAAAAAGCACTGACCAAAGATACCGTGCTCGTTTCGGTAATGTATGCGCAGAACGAAATCGGTACTGTTCAGCCGATTCGCGAAATTGCTCGCGTGATTCACGACTTACGACTTACAACTAACGACAAGAAACATAAACGTTCTACAACCTACAACCTACAACCTACAACCTATCCGCTATTCCACACCGATGCCTGCCAGGCCGCGAATTACCTTGATGTATGCCCGAATCATTTGGGTGTTGATTTGATGACCCTGGCTGGCTCAAAGATTTACGGCCCGAAAGGAAGCGGAGTTTTGTATGTTAAGCATGGCACGCCGATAGAATCGGTTTTTTACGGCGGGGAACAGGAGGCGGGTTTGCGGCCGGGGACGGAGCCGGTATATCTCGCGGTTGGGTTCGCGGAAGCTCTTGAATTAACCAACAAACTAAAAAACGAACAAACCCAAAAATTAACTATTCTACGCGATTACTTTATTTCTAAATTGCTTCGGCTAAACCCACGCATTCATCTGAATGGCGACGGCAAAAATCGTTTGCCGAACAATGTCAGCGTTTGCATAGACGGCATAGACAATGAATTTTTTGTCATACAGCTTGATAACGCGGGCATTGCCTGCTCTACCCGTAGCGCCTGCAAAACCAACGACGATAAAGGTTCGCATGTTATACTTGCGATAGGCAAGAGCGAAAAAGAAGCCAAGGAAAGCTTGCGTTTCTCGCTCGGCCGTTCAACAACAAAAAAAGAAATTGATTTTACGCTTTCCGTAATTAAAAATCTTTTGACTAAAAACTAATAACTATTTTTATGTACGAACCCAAAAATTTTGACCATCTTTTAGGAACAGCAGGTTTTTCTGACGCGCTTCTAAAAAATCATTTTACTTTATATCAGGGATATGTGACGAATACGAATAAATTAATCGAGGAGATGAAAACGACTACCCCAGGAACTCCACAGTATGCTGAACTCAAGCGTCGTTTCGGCTGGGAATGGAACGGCATGCGCTTGCACGAACTTTATTTTAAAAACATCTCGAAAGAGGGGGGTGAAATTGGCGATGGCGAGCTAAAAAAAGCGTTGAACTATGTTTGGGGTTCATATGACAATTGGAAAAAAGATTTTGTCGCCTGTGGAACAATGCGCGGTATCGGATGGGTGATTCTCTACTATGCCCCGCAAAGTAGAGCGCGGACTAACGCGGACTTGACGCAGACTGACGCAGAAAGTAAGGGGAGATTATTTAATGTTTGGGTAAACGAACACGACACAGGACACTTGGCGGGAGCAGTACCAATACTTGTAATGGATGTTTTTGAGCATGCGTATATCTCGGATTATGGTCTAAAGCGCGCCGACTACATTGAAGCGTTTATGAAAGCGATTGATTGGGGAGAAATAGAAAAGCGACTTCTGGAATAGAAATTTCTTAAGACAACAAAAATCCCCCCTTGCTCTGCAAGCAGGGAGGGAAAGAAGACGGTGTTTTAGTCGGAAACTAACCGGCCGATAATTTGTCCTCGGTAATATCCTTGGTGAGTCCGAAGCCACGTACCCCTTTTGGGCTTCACCAAAACCCTTCGTTCCGCGCTCGGGTTGCGAGCAGCCGAGATGAACGGCGCGGAGCTTTTTACGAGGTCGGCCCGAGTGAAGTTGCCGCTGTTTACTCGCTCGAATCCCACGTAAGGATTCGAGCGAGTGGCTAGCCGGCAGAGCCCCAGCTCCGTTCTTTCCCGCGCCTCCTCATGCGAAAGGGGGATTGCGGGGGGTATTGGTTTACTGCGGAACACGTTACCAAGATTGCGTAAAAAACCGGGAATCCTGAACATAATGCGGGCTCCTTTACTTGTGGAAAGACATCTTTAGTCAAATTGGTGCTAATTTTCAGATATCATTTTGCATTGCATAAACCTGTATTTTACCCTAGCATATTCTTATATATCTGTCAACCCTGCTAGAGTTAGGGCGCTAAGAGGCGTTCTTGACTTAGGTAGTTGGTAGTTTTAGCACAGTTTGTTTATCCTAATTTACAAGTTACGGTTTATAACTTACAATAAGGTTAAACTAACGACTTACGACTGACAACTAACGACAAAAAAACGAGACTTATCGTCAGTTGTAGGTTGTAAGGTTGAAAGTTCATAAAATTTTCAGATTATTGATATGATTAAAATAATTAAGAATTTTCCTACCAACTACAACCTACAACCTACTAACTAACCCATGGAACACTTAAACAAAACACAAATAATACTTCTGGCGGTTCTGGTCAGCTTCGTCTCTTCAATAGCAACCGGTATTGTTACGGTAACCCTGATGCAACAGACTCCAGAAAATAAAGTAACCCAGACCATAAACCGAGTGGTGGAAAAAACCATAGAGAAAATAATTCCCGTTAAAGGACCAACCGTTACCGAAACAAAAATAGTCAAGGAAGAGGATTTGGTCGTCTCGGCTATAGAAAAAAACTCAAGGGGGCTCGTAAAAATAACATCCAGCGAATCGGCGGACATATCGGGCAACGGAATCATTTTAACCGAAGATGGATTTATCGCGACCGACATAAATGTCGCGGCAGTTCCGGACATCGTTTATCAGGCCGAAGGAATCGACGGCAAGTTTTTCCGGCTCAATCGTATTTTGGATAAATCTGGAGTGACTATTTTTAAAGTTGTTCCCAAAGACAAAGAGGTTATAAAATTAGGTTCTGTGTCGTTGGCTGATTCGGAAAAAGTTAAAGTCGGACAAACGATGATTTCACTCGGCGACACTGCATCAATAGGCATCGTGTCCAGCTTGTCTTACAGCAGGATTGACTCCGGCGCCACCACAACGCCGAAAACAATTTCCTCCATAAACACCAGCACTAATCAGAAAGATTCCATCGGGAGCGCTGTTATGAATTTAGACGGAGATGTAATTGGGATGGTGGCGACGCGCGGCGGGGTCAGAGTGACCGTTCCGTCGAATGTCATCAAAGAGACGTTTTTGGAGGCGCAAAAAGCCAAATAGGGGTAGCTTACAGCTTTTAGTGAATAATCCCGAAAATTTTAATTTCTGATTGACAATAAGATAAACGCATTGTAGAATAAAGCGTTTACATAATTATCTTTTTTAGCCGTATAATTTATCCAGCTACCAGCTACCAGCTACCAGCTACCAGCTACCAGCTACCAGCTACCAGCTACCAGCTACAAACTATCCCCATGCCCCCACTGAATAATTTTACAACCAAAGCAAAAGAGGCCATTCGTCGGTCTCACGAACTTGCCATAGAACGCGGACAAAATCAGGTTACCCCCCTGCATCTTTTGACATCACTTCTCTTGCAGGACGAAAGCATGGTTATTTCCATCTTGGACAAACTTGAGATTGATACCATTCTTTTGACCGATTCCATTTTGGAAGCCATAGAAACTCCGGACGCGGGGGCGGTTATGTCGCCTGCTTATCAGATATATCTTACGCCCGAACTTGTTCAGGTTTTTAACAGCGCCGAAAAAACGGCTCGTTTTCTCAAAGACGAATTTGTTTCAACGGAACATCTTTTTATCGCCTTGCTTGAGGTTCCGGGGCAGGCTCGCGAAGTTTTGGCGCGTTTCCGCATAAGCAAAGAGCAGCTGCTCGGCGTCTTGGACGAAATTAGAAACCAAAAGATAACGGATGTTGATTCGCCCAAAAAATACAGAGTGCTTTCAAAGTACACCAGAAATCTTTCTAATCTTGCCAAAGAAGACAAGCTTGACCCGGTTATCGGACGAGACAGCGAAATAATGCGCATTATGCAGATACTCGCCCGCCGCACGAAAAATAATCCTATTTTAATAGGGGAAGCCGGCACGGGCAAAACTGCAGTAGTGGAAGGTCTTGCCAACCGCATCGCCAAAGGCGATGTTCCGGAATCGCTTAAAGACAAAGAACTGGTTTCTCTTGATTTGGGGGCGCTTGTTGCCGGCACTAAATATCGCGGAGAATTTGAAGAAAGACTGAAAGCCATAATGAAAGAAATAGAAAGATCGGACGGCAAGGTTGTTCTTTTTATAGATGAGCTTCACATGATAGTCGGCGCGGGGTCGGCTGAAGGGGCGGCGGACGCCGCCAACTTGCTCAAGCCGGCTCTTTCGCGCGGAGAATTGCGGGTTATCGGCGCGACCACTCTTAAGGAATACCAAAAACACATAGAAAAAGACCCGGCTTTATCGCGCCGTTTTCAGCCCGTTTACGTCAACGAACCTTCTATTGAAGACGCGGTGGCCATTTTGCGCGGACTTAAAGAAAAGTACGAACTTTATCACGGAGTGCGGATTACCGACGATGCCATTCTCTCGGCGGTGAATCTCTCAAGCAGATATATTACGACGCGATTTTTGCCCGACAAGGCGGTTGATTTGATAGACGAATCGGCTTCGGCCCTGCGCATCGCCCTTGAAAACAAACCGCCCATTCTTGAAGAAACCCACCGCAAGGTAACGCGTTTGGAAATAGAAAAAGAAGCGCTTAAGAAGGAAGTGGATGGTGAAGGCAAAAACGATAAAGAAATCAAAAAGACCAAGTCTCGTCTTAAGGAAATTGAAAAAGAAATAGCCAACCTGAAAGAAAAAACCCGCGAACTTGAACTTAAATGGAAAAACGAAAAAGAAATCGTGGGAGATCTTCGGGCGATCAAAAAAGAACTTGATTCGCTCCGCGTGGAAGCCGAGAACGCCGAAATCAGAGTTGACTTGACCAAGGCGGCGGAAATTCGTTATGGCAGAATTCCCACGCTCAAAAAAGAACTTGCCCTCAAGGAATCTCGCTTAAAAAAACTCCAAAAATCAAGGCGAATTTTGAGAGAAGAAATAACCGAAGAAGATATCGCGCAGGTTGTGGCCAGATGGACCGGTATTCCGGTTTCAAAAATGCTCGAAGAGGAAGCCGAGAAACTTTCGCACATGGAAGATGACCTTGGGAAAAGAGTTATCGGGCAGGAAACGGCTATCAGGAAAGTATCCGACGCAGTGCGTCGTTCCCGGGCCGGAATTTCCGACCCGAATAGGCCTATCGGTTCGTTTATGTTTCTTGGTCCAACCGGCGTCGGCAAAACCGAACTGACCAAGGCGCTTGCCGAGTTTATGTTTAACGACGAAAAAGCGCTAGTTCGCGTTGACATGTCGGAATATATGGAAAGGCACTCAATATCGAAACTTATCGGCTCTCCTCCGGGATATGTCGGACACGACGACTCGGGGCAATTGACCGAAACAATCAGGCATCGGCCTTATTCGGTGGTGCTTTTTGACGAAATAGAAAAGGCCCATCCGGAAGTGTTTAATGTTTTGCTTCAAGTGCTGGACGACGGACGGCTTACGGACGCCAAAGGACGCGTGGTAAATTTCCGAAACGCGCTGATTATTATGACTTCAAACATCGGTTCCCAATACATAGACAAAATGGAATCTATCGGTTTTTCTCAAAACACCGCGAGTGGAGATTATGCCGACGCCAAAGAAAAAATAATGGCGAGCCTGAAAGATTTTTTCCGACCGGAGTTTTTGAATCGTTTGGACGAGACGGTAATATTTGACATTCTTTCGCCGGAAGCCGTTCGTCAGATTGTGGGCATTCAAATTGGCATCGTCCGCGACAGATTGGCGACCAAGGAGATAAAATTGGCTCTTTCCGAAGAGTCATTGGCTCATTTAAGCAAGGAAGGTTACAATCCGCACTATGGCGCGCGGCCGCTCAAGCGTTTGATTCAGGATAAAATTTTGAACAAAGCCGCTTCGCTCATGATTTCCCGCGAAGTCGTGGCGGGGGACAGTATTTATGTTGACATGAAAAACGGCGAACTTGCGCTTCGGATTGAAAAAGATAAAACCGTAAAGAAAAACAAACGACAGAAAGTTACGGTATAAACAACAACAACAAAAAACTTCCGCCCAAAAGCGGAAGTTTTTTGTTGCAAAATCGTTTTTCGTAAGATATAACTAATGTGTTCCAGTAAGTGTTTTAATGCGCCGGTCGCATAGTGGTTAGTGCAACGGACTGTAAATCCGTCGCCCAAAGGGCATCGCTGGTTCGACTCCAGCCCGGCGCATTTTAAAAAGTAAAACCCGCCTATTCACATAGACGGGTCAGGGCAAGTCTTTAGTTAGTACGAGAATTCCTCGTAATCAGGTAGGCGGTATTTAAATCCACCCCCACCTCTTTGAAATGCGCCGTGTAGGAAACTACATCCGATAGAAGTGGGTAACCACTGGACAACAGTGGCAGCCACAAGGTGAGCCACCTCCCATTCTCTTTCGGTTCTAGGTACAAATTCACGCCGAGGGTCATTTTCATCTGTGCATAGAAGACTTTCAAGAATGTGGTTTTCTTTATTTCTTATTGACCACTCTTCTGCAAATCCTGCTTCAAGACGGCGTGTATTGTCTTGGGGATGATGCCCTTCCAAAACGCGCGTGAACAGCACACCCCGATGCTTTGTAGGAATACCTAGTTTATTTTTCTCGAAATCTGTTCCACCGACGAGCTTGAGCTGGGGGCGAATATCATCATAGTCATAGGAATTCATAATACACTCCAAACGAGTTGGTCTGTAAAAATACTATCTTATTTGAATTTGTTTGTCTAAAATTGTTCCGGTTTCGTACCAAGCCGAGCGCCAGATTTCAAATTTGCTTCAAAATTTCTTGGCGGTATAATTAGTAAACATTAGCTTAAAAATGGTCGTTTTAAGCCATATATTTTTACTTTTTACAAAATTTATGTCAAAAGAAAAAGAATTAGGCAAAGTCAGCCATTGGTACGACAAAATAAATGTTGCCGTGGTTAAGTTGGCGGGCGTTCTCAAAAAAGGAGACCGCGTGAAGTTTAAACACGGAAATGAAGAATTTGAAGAAACAATAGAGTCTCTTCAAATTGACCACGAAGCTGTTCTCGCCGGCAAAAAAGGAGACGAAGTTGCCATGAAGCTTTCACAAAAGGCGAAAGAAGGCACGTTGGCGTATAAGGTTGAGTAAAATTTTGTTAAGATGTTCAAACATAATTTAGCAAGGAAATGCTAATACTATTTGCTTTTGTATTTCTTTGGTGCTAGCATACTGAAAGTTATCGAATTTTTGGTAACGAAGACCGTGAAAACACGGTGTATTTTTTTGTTTTTATAGGAAAAGCGAAGAATGAACAGAGACCAGTTTAACGATAAACTCAAAGCATACGAGGACAGGGAGAAGTTTCTGAAAACAAGCCGCAAACACTTGTTGGAGTCGCAAAACGACGGCAACAATGGCAGTGTTGTGGCCGAAGAAGTGGGCGAAAGAGAAGAACAAAACTAGCCCATCCAAAAACACAGGTCACCAATACGGTGGCCTTTTTTAATTGCGTTTTTAAGCGCCTTGTAGTAGCCTGTAGGAGTATTTATCTAAAAACTACCAACTAGTCCCATGCCCCAACTTCAATTAATAAAATTGGCCTGTAGTAAGTGTAAACGCACCAACTATTGGAGCCGTAAAAACAAGAAAAAAGTTGAGCGCAAAATAGAGCTCAAGAAATGGTGCAAATGGTGCAAAAAACAAACCCCGCACAAGGAGGTAAAGAAATAACAAAAATACCCGCAAGTGCGGGTATTTTTGTTTACTTGGCGGGGGAGCTTGCGAGTACGCAACTCCACTTGGATTTTCTATAACCAAATACAGTTAAGAAAATCTCAGCGCCCACGGGAATCGGTCACGCATAAAATTTTGCTGAATTTTTGCGCGACCCCGCCTCGGCACGTCTGCCTCCGGCTTTCGAATCCTCACGCAAGCCAAACAAATGGCTTGCTGTGATCCCTACGCTCACGTTGTTCACTGCGGGCCCACGAGGATTCGAACCTCGGTCAACGGTTTTGGAGACCGCTATTCTACCACTGAACTATAGGCCCAATTAATACAATTTTATAGTATCATAATGTTTCTTCACCACAAATTCGTTAGTTTAAAAATTTTTTAGTTTCTTTTTCTATCTCTTTAAATTCAGCTGGCTCAAACCACAGTATTTCTTTATCCCGCTTGAACCAAGTCCTTTGTCTTTTGGCATAGCGCCAGATTTCTGTTTCCAACCTCGCGAGCATTTCCTGTTTTGATATTTTGTTATTTACATATTTGGCTAAATATTTGTATTCCAGACCGAGCGCTTCCATCCGCCCCCACGACAATCCGCGTTTGTGCAAACGCCTCGCTTCGGCAACCATACCTAGTCTAATTCGTGAGAATAAGCGAATATGAATTTTTTGTTTAAGAGTCTTGTCGGGCAATGTCAGTCCAATTTTCAAAACCCCCCAACTTGGAAGCCGAACTTCCAAGTTAGGGACACGGCCGAGGGTGGAGGCAATTTCAATAGCGCGAATAGTCCGGCGAGGGTTTTTTGAGTCAATGGTTTCTGCCCGCTTCGGGTCGAGTTTTTTAAGCATTTCAAAAAGTTGTTTTGCTGTTTTGTTATTTAACTCTTTTCTTAACTTTATGTTTGGCGCTACTCCAGGAAGAATCGTCCCGTTTACCACAGTATCAATATAAAGTCCTGTTCCGCCGCATAAAATGGGAATTTTGCCACGTTTTAAAATACCCGAAATAGCGGTATCGGCCAGTTTTTTGTATTCGGCCACCGAAAACTGTTCTCGTGGGCTTGCAATATCCAACAAATGATGAGGTATGCCACGCATCTCTTTTTTTGTTATTTTGCCGGTGCCGAGATCAAGGCCCTTATAAACCTGTCTTGAATCAGCCGAAACAACCTCGCCATCAAATTTTTTAGCCAGCCGGACGGCCACGCCGCTTTTTCCGGTAGCGGTTTGTCCGAGGATTACAATGAGTTTTGGCTTTTGCATTTATGGGATAATTTTTTATTTTTATTTAGTAAATGAAACAGTTTTAATAAAATTGTTTACATTTTTTGATATACGTAAATTGTAACGAGTTTTCTTCCTAAACTGTTTTATTGTGTATAACTGGCTATTGAAGCCCAGTATTGATATTAAGGTTTTAGCATCTTGTGCCAGCGGACGAATAGTACTGACAAAGTTAACCATTTTGTACCCACGGTCGTTATATATTGACCCATCTGTTTGGAGAAGCCCCAAGAGGCAAAGTTTGGCAAAAATTTTATCCTTTTTAATCCACGAAGTCACCGATACCTGTTGTTCATATTTTGCACCAACATTCCAACCAAGCATTTGTGGCCATTTGTTTGAATAGCAACTTATATCAACGTAGTTCGTAGCTCTTTTTATTATAGAAACTCTGTTATTTGGTAAAATTATTCGTATTGACTTTATTATGTGTTTAATAATTTTTGGATATTTTGTGTCACACGTTACACGAAGACGAACAGCCCTACCATTGGGGTTTGATAAATTACCGTCCCCAAGGGCAATCCCTATTATGTACGCTAGATTTCCCCTATAATCACGATTAACTTTTTCCATCTTGTGGGCGAGAGAGGACTCGAACCTCCACGGCCTAAGGCCACACGATTTTGAGTCGTGATCGTCTACCATTCCGACACTCGCCCTTATTTAAGCTTTAAGCATTCTACCAAAATTAGACCTTTTTGTTAATTTGAAATTTATGGTAAAATCTTAGTGTTTGAATTTTTTACCACCAACTACAAACTACTTACTACCAACCAGTTCCATGTCCAATTTTTACAGCGATTCAATTTTTTGGATTGAAGTTGACAAGGTAAAACCGAATCCGTATCAACCAAGACGGGATTTTGACGAGGCCCGTCTCCGCGATCTGGCTGATTCCATTCGCCAGTACGGGGTGCTCCAACCACTCGTAGTAACACGAAAAGAAATAGAAAAAGAAGACGGCGGGCTTGCCGTGGAATATGAGCTTATCGCGGGAGAAAGGCGACTCCGGGCCTCCAAAATGGCCAATCTTTTTCAGGTGCCTGTTTTGATTCGCACTACAGAAGATGACGCCAAAACAAAGCTAGAAATTGCCATAATAGAGAATCTTCAGCGAGAGGATTTGAACGCCGTTGACCGCGCCAGAGCTTTTGCCAGACTGGCCGAGGAGTTTGGGTTCAAACATATTCAGATTGCTCAAAAAATAGGCAAGAGTCGGGAATATGTGACCAATACTCTCCGCATACTTTCGCTCCCTGAGGAAATTCTAGGTGGGCTGTCGGAAGGAAAAATTTCGGAAGGGCATACGCGTCCTCTCATGATGCTCATTGACCACCCGGAAGAACAACTGACGCTATTTAAAGAAATAATATTTAAAAAAATGACCGTCAGGGAAGCCGAAGGCATATCTCGCCGAATTGCCCATGACCGTGCCAGGAAAAAAGAAACCGTAACTCCGGAAATGCTTGAACTGGAAGGAAAGCTGGCGGAAACGCTTGGCACCAGAGTTCAGATAGAAAAAGGGGAAGTCGGCGGAAAACTCATCATAGATTTTTTCTCCCAAGAAGATTTACAAAGCATTTTGGCCCTTATTAACGGGAACAAAGAAAAAAAGCCGGGCGAGATGATGGAAAATCAAATAACGATAACGGAAGATACGGGCGCGCCCGTGTCCGACAATAAGCTAGCCGATATTCTAGACGATCGTTCCGGCGAGGAAAAGAAAGAGGACGAACAAAGCGACGATTTGTATAACATTCGCAATTTTTCTCTATAGTCCCTGCAGCCCCAATTCCACGGAGCTCTAAATGGAGCTATAAATTATTACATTATAATTAGCTATAGCTAATTATAATGTAATAATTTAGACGGGGGGTACTTTTAAGTTGCGTAAATTGTTGATAGCGCGACAAACTAGGGTTTTTTACGGAAAGTTTCTTCAGGAAAAGAATCGCTTGATAGGATTTGTTTTTTGGAGAGAGGACTTTATGTGCCTTTTGGCCATATGGGTTTTGGCATAATCAAGCCATTTTCCCGACGGCCGGCTTCCTTCTTTGGTTATAATTTCCACTATGTCGCCGTTTTTTAACTTTGTGTCCAAAGACACTAGTTTGCCGTTTACCTTGGCTCCGGAAGCATGGTCTCCAATGTCGGAATGTATGAGATAAGCGAAGTCAAGAGGGCTTGAATCTTCCGGCAAATCAATGACATCCCCTTTTGGCGTAAAAACGAAAACTTGATCCTTGAAAAAGTCTGTTTTTAAATCGTTTAAGTATTCTCCCGTTTCAGAAACATTTTTTTGCCACTCAATCAGCTGGTTTATCCAAGAAAGATTTTTTTGCAGGACGCGGAGTTTTTTGGCATCGCCGCTTTCCTTGTAGGAAAGATGGGAAGCAATGCCGTATTCGGCCCTATCGTGCATTTCCTGACTTCTGATCTGTATTTCTACAATAGCGCCGTCCCCGGTGAAAACAGTGGTATGTATACTCTGATATCCGTTTGGTTTTGGCAGGGCGATATAATCTTTGATGCGGCCCGGAAGCGGTCTCCAGTTTTTGTGCACCATTCCCAAGACCTTATAGCAATCTTCCACGGAGTTCACGATAATACGCAGAGCAACAACGTCATAAATTTTTTCGATATCTTTGTTGTGCCGCAACCATTTTTTATACAAACCATAAAGATGTTTGACGCGGTGGTTTATTTTAAAATGTTTTATGCCGTTTTCAGCAAGCGTTTTGGCAAAAGATTTGTGAAATTTCTCCAAATAACTCTCACTGGCATGTTCCATTTCCTTTAAAATAACCGAAATTTCCGCGTATTCTTTCGGATAGGCAAACCGAAAAGAGAAGTCTTCAAGCTCGGCTTTCATTTTCCACATACCCAAGCGGTCGGCGATAGGGGCGTATATTTCAAGAGTTTCAAGAGCGATACGTTTTCGTTTTGCTTCAGGCACATACTCCAGAGTGCTGACATTATGCAAGCGATCGGCCAATTTTATTATAACCACGTTGACATTTTGGGCTACCGCTATGAAGAATTTACGCAGACTTTCAACATGCCTGTCTATCCCGCGGTATTTTAATTTTCCCAGTTTGGTTACGCCTTGCACCAAAAACAGTATCTCGTCTCCAAATTCTTTTTTTATTTCTTCGTCCGACAAATGAGCCTCTTCCAGGATATCGTGGAGCAACCCGGCAGATACGGTATTAGCGTCCAGACCCATAGTCGCTAGATTTTTTGCCACGGCAAAAATATGAGTAAAATACGGTTCGCCGGAATATCTTTTTTGTTCAGAATGGGCTTTTTCGGAAAAAGAGTAGGCTTTGCGAACAAGATCCTTATCCTTGGCGGAAGGTTTTTTCATCAGATTTATGATTTCATCCGCTTGGGGCATGCTTCCATACTAAAGCAACAAGGGGGACAAAGGCAAATCCCAAATTGTGGCCAACAGGGGGCTCATATTTTTGAGATGGGTTCTAATATTAAAACTATTGTCTAATTCGTGAGAATTAGACAATAGTTTGGAAAATTTAGTTACCCATATTATATTCCTGACTAGGCAGGAATATAATATGGTAAGAAATGTAAAAAATGCAAGAAATGCAAGAGAAAAGGTTTTTGTTCCGAGTGGCAAGGAGTAGATTAGGTAGGCGGATCTCGGGAAGTCCCTATTTTTTGAGTTTGTGCGCCACAGCTCTATTTTATAGAGCTGGACTCTACAAAAACATAGTCGCAAATTATTGCTCCTTGTTTTTGTGCGGATTATGATTCGGACAGCCCTTGTTACTGCACCGCTCGGGAATAGTTTTGGTCACAGATAATTTTCTCGCCGTCGCTCGGAAATTTCCGCGACCCCGGCTCGCCCGCCCGCCTTCTAGCGGACATAGCTCTGCCTCACAAAAACAATGCGCAAGCAAAGCAGTTTGCTTGCTTACAAAATTTAACCTTTTATTTTATGTGGATTGTGGTTTTGACAAGATTTATTTGAGCAACGCTCAGGGATGGTTTTTGTGCCTTCCATCATTAAATCCCCACAGAGCTTACAGACGGCTCCGGTTGGTTTTGCCTTAATAGCGTATTTGCACTTGGGATAATCTGAACAACTGTAAAATAAACCGAATCTCCCGCGGCGCTCTACCATAGTACCCGACTTGCATTTCGGACAGACAATACCGGTATTAGCACGCTCCTCTTCCTCGGCGCTTTTCTTGACGAACTTACATCTTGGATAATTAGCGCAAGAAATAAATTTTCCGAAACGACCCTCCCTTTCCACCAGTTTTCCGGATGTGCAATCGGGGCATTTTTCGCCGGTTTCTTTCGGTCCATCCATTATAGTACCGTCCATTTTCCGCGCGCCGACACACTTTGGGTATTTGTTGCAAGAAAGAAATTTGCCGGTTTTGCTTAATTTGACAACCATGGCGCTCCCGCATTTTGGACACAGCACACCCTCCGGAGCGTCTCCAAGCGTGGTTAATTTATCGATTTTTTCTTTAGATTTTATATCTTTGGCGAATGGCCCGTAGAAATCCCTAAGAGTTTTAGCGTAATCCCGCTTGCCGTTTGAAATGTCGTCAAGCTCATCTTCCATTTCGGCTGTAAAAGAATCGCTTATATAATTTCCGAAATTTTGTTCCAAAAAAGTGCTCACCACATCTCCGGTATCGGTTGGGAACATAGTCCTGTTTATCCTGTCCACATAACCGCGGTCAACGAGAGTTTTCATTATGCTGGCATAGGTAGACGGCCGGCCGATGTCTCTTTTTTCAAGTTCCTTGATGAGTCCCGCTTCCGTGTAGCGATTTGGCGGCTCTGTTGCCTTGCCTTCACTTGTAAGATCTTTGAGTATGAGCGTTTCCCCTTCTTTAACTTCAGGCAGTTCAATGTCTTCGCCGCGCGCTCCCGTATCGCAGGCGAGCCAACCAGGAAAGAGAACCCGTGAGCCGTTAGCGGCAAAATCGGGAATGCTTTTTTCAATTTTTTCGAATGTTTTTCCAACGACGGACGGTTTAATTGTTTTATGAACCCCAGAATGAATATTTTCCTTGATATTTGCGGTAATTTTGGTTTTTAAAAGTTTTGCGTCAGTCATTTGGCTTGAAACTGCGCGTTCCCAAATAATGCGATATAATTTTTTCTGTTCTTCATTTAAACCAACAGAAACGGACTCAATATGCGTCGGGCGAATTGCCTCGTGCGCTTCTTGAGCGTTCTTACTTTTTGTTTTATAGAAATGCGCTTCGGCATACTCGTTGCCATATTTTTTTGAAACGACGGTAAGGATTTCATTTTGCGCTTGTTTGCCAATATTCATGCTATCAGTTCGCATATACGTAATATGTCCGGCTTCGTAGAGCTTCTGCGCAACTTGCATTGTACGGGATGGGGAAAAACCAAGACGAGTACTTGCAACTTGTTGTAATGTTGATGTTGTAAATGGCGGGCGAGGCGAGCGTTTCTGTTCAGATTCTTTTACTCCTTCAACAATCCAAGTACCAGCTTTCCCAATTTCTAAAATCTTCTCTACAAGTTTTTCATCTCGCGGCTCCTCTGTGCACATAAGCGTGATTCCTTCCTTCTTCTTTGTGGTGAAGTATCCAGTGATAACCCAAAACTTTTCCGGCGCGAAAGCGCGAATCTCGCGTTCGCGTTCCATGATTATGCGCAGAGCGGGGGATTGTACCCTGCCGGCGGAAAGCCCGTAGCGGACCTTTTTCCAAATAAGTCCGGAAAGGTCATATCCGACAAGGCGGTCCAAGACCCTGCGGGCTTCTTGGGCTTTTCGCAAGTTCGTATCTATTTCTCGCGGATGTTTGAGCGCCTCCTTGACGGCATTTTCCGTAATTTCATAAAACACGATTCTTTTGGCTTTTTTAAAACCGCAGGCTTCTTCTATATGCCAGGCGATAGCTTCTCCCTCGCGGTCCGGGTCGGTGGCTAGGAGAATCTCACTCGCGCCCTTTGCCGCGCTTTTTATTTCGGACAATACTTTTTCTTTGCCTTTCACTATTTCGTAGTGAGGAATAAAACCGCCGTCTATGTCTACGGCTTTTTTGTTTGATTTGGGAAGGTCCCTGATGTGTCCGACGGAGGCCAGTACTCTAAAACCTTTTCCCAGATATTTTCCTATGGTTTTCGCTTTTGACGGCGACTCCACGATAAGTAATTTTGTCATTACTTCACATTAGTAACATAAGTGTTCGCGTAATTGCAAACCTGCGCACTAAGTTTGGCGTGTCTTTTTGTTTCGCCACCGTGTTTTCACGTCACACCGTTTTTCGCGGAATATTGATTTTGGAAAGAAAAATTTTCCAAAAATGAAACAACGCTAAACTTGGTGTTCGGGCAAATTCTCGCAACAAAAAAACACTCGCTTCGAGTGTTTTTTTGTTGCGAGAATTTGCGATTATTGCTTGATGTCGTAAACAGGGTCAATTCCGGAGAAGTCGGCGCCGCTTCCGGTACATATGCCGGCGCCAGCCGAAGCGGCGTCCGAATCGTTGTTAAGAGAATCACTGTTCGTGTTTTCTAGAGTTGCGCCCAAGTGATACCCGTTACAATCAGTTCCGGATCCCAAAGCCGCGTACAAATACACCACAGGAGCCGCAGCCGTGCTTTTTGGGTCGAGAGGAACCGCCGAAATCTGATTAGGAACGAGGGCCGATAGCGCTGTCGGGAAGTTTTTATTGTCGCTGTAATAAGTGTTAACCGCCGTTACCAAGGACCGTATATCGGAAAGGCGGCGAGCGTCTCTCGCTTTTTGCTGAGAAGACCTTAGGTTGACCAAGACAATACCAGACAAAATACCGATAATCGCTATAACTACTAATAATTCAATCAAAGTAAAACCACGAGATGACACGATATTTATTTTTTTCATATATCGTATAGGATAGCAAATCTCGCGGGTTGTTAATAGGGGACTTATCAACAGGTGCCGGTTTTAGGCCAAATTTATATAACTGGGTACAATAAAATTGGTTCGTTCGGTTGAAATGTATAAGCTCTCGCTTCTCCATTTCTCCCTCACTGCCAATTATAAACTACGCCTTATTTCGCCAAGTTCTTCGGTTATAAGGCCCTTAATTTCAAGGAGCGACAGCACGGCGTTGAATTCTTGAACAGGCATCCGGCTTTGATGAAAAATTTCGTCGCGAGCCATGGGTTCGGCAAGGATGGACCATAATTTTTTTTCGGACTCTGTCGCTCCCGCGAGGTCACCAAGCGCCTCCCCGGGATTTTTGCCAACTTCAAAACCAAGCGCCAGAAGCAATTCCTCGCTTCCCGTTATTGGCGTGGCTCCCTGTCTGATGAGGCGGTTCGCGCCCGAGGCGTTGGGGGAAAAAATATCTCCCGGAACGGCGAGAACGTCGCGGTTGTAGTCCAGGGCCATTCTGGCGGTTATGAGCGTGCCGGACTTTTCTTCCGCTTCCACTATTAGCACCGCCTTTGAAAACCCGGCCATCAAGCGGTTTCTTTTTGGGAAACTCCAGTCGGTGGCGCGGAAGTCGGGCGGGAATTCAGAAATAAGCGCGCCACCACTTTCCACGATTTCTTCGGCAAGCGACGAGTGCATTCTCGGATATATAACACTTGGGTCAAGGCCTGAACCCGGTATGGCGATTGTTTTAAGCCCCGCGTCAAGCGCGGCTCTATGCGCGATGCCGTCAATGCCCAAAGCCAGGCCGGAAACGATGACTACTGGATATCCTCGCAGTCCGGAAATTAATTTTTCGCAGACATCTCTGCCGTAGCGGGAATATTTGCGCGAGCCGACTACGGCCAAAAAAGTATTTTCATTTTCGTCCGGCAACGCGCCGCGAATCCAAAGTTCATCCGGCGGCTCCGGTATTTCGCGGAGCGCGGACGGGAATTGGCCGGGTGAAAGTTTTTTGATTTGAAGCATAAACTTACTTTAACACGAATGAGGTAGGTTTTACTTGTTTAAATATTGGTGATAATATTTTGATAAGTTTTGGATAAGATAATGGAGGACTCATGGAAACAGCGCTTTGGTTTGTTTTGGCGGGAGGAATTATCGGCGCGTTCTTTTCCAGAATAAGCGACAGAGCTCCTATCATCGGTTCTCTGATAGGCCTTGTCGCGTACTTTGTCTTGTCGCATTGGTTCGGTTTGTTTCTCGCAAGCATAAGTTGAACCAGACGAATTCAATATACTGGCGGTCTATCGGATGGACCGCTTTTTTCTTGCCCCGACACTAATTTTGGCATTGTTTTGCTTTTGAAGACCTTTATTATGATGACAGAGAGCCCTTAACAATAAGATTATTTTTTAACAATTTTGTTTGGCAAAACTAAAAAAGCCATGCCAAATTTAGTGTATGGGTTTGCCCGAACGCTCTAGTAGGATTATACTGAATCTACGTTGTGGCGATTTTCAAAACTCGCTTCACTCGTTAAGAAAATCAGCCATGTTGGACATCAAATTCATCAAAGAAAATGCCGACCTTGTAAAAGACGCCGCCCGCAAGAAGCGCATTGATTTTGACTTGGACGAACTTATAGAGACGGACGACCTCCGCTTGCAAACGCTTTCTCTGGTGGAATCGCTTCGGGCCGAACAGAACAAAGTAAGCGACGAGGTCGCAAAGACCGAAGACCAGTCTCTCCGCGGAAAATTGATTGCCGACATGAAAGCGTTGAAGGAACAGCTTAAGCAAAAAGACGAAGAATTGAAAGAGGTGATGAAAAAATGGCAAACGCTGATGCTTCGGGTGCCGAATATTCCCGATGTATCCGTGCCGGACGGCGCAGGCGATACCGGCAACCAGGAAATTAAAAAGTGGGGGAGTATTCCGAAATTTAAGTTTGAGCCAAAGTCCCACATTGATATTATGCAAGACCTGGATATGGTTGATTTTGAACGCGGGACCAAAGTGGCCGGATTCCGCGGTTATTTTTTGAAAAATGACGGAGCCATGCTTTCCTACGCCGTTTGGCAGTACGGCGTTGAATTTTTTATGAAAAAAGGTTTTGTTCCGATGATAGTGCCATCGCTTGTTCGCCGCGAACAGATGTTTGGCACGGGGTATTTGCCAGAAGGCGAGGACGATTTATATAAGACTCAAGACAGCGACTATTTGGCGGGTACGGCGGAGGTGGCGACAATGGGCTATCATTCCGACGAGATCTTGAACAAAAAAGACTTGCCGAAAAAATTTCTTTCCTTTTCTCCGTGTTTTCGCAGAGAGGCGGGGAGCCACGGCAAAGACACCAAGGGTCTTATCCGAGTGCATGAGTTTTTTAAACTGGAGCAGGTTGTTCTCTGCGAAGCCGACCACCGAGAGTCCGTCAAGTGGCACGAATGGGTGAATCGCAATACCGAAGAATTTGTAGAGTCGCTCAATATTCCGTATCGCACGGTAATAAATTGCGGGGGAGATTTGGGGCTGGGGCAGGTCAAAAAATACGACATTGAACTTTGGGTTCCGGGCGAGAATAAGTATCGCGAAATCAGCTCCGCTTCATACTTCCATGATTTTCAAACTCGCCGTTTGAATATTCGTTACAGGGATGAGGGCGGGAAAATGCGCTTCGCGCATTCCTTAAATAGCACCGCTATTCCGACGCCGAGGGCGCTCGTTTCCATAATTGAAAATTACCAAAATATAGACGGCTCGGTCAGAGTGCCGGAAGTTTTGGAGAAATATATGGGCAAAAGTGTCATTCTAAAAAAAACGGATTGACGGTTGGCAGAGCGTCCGGCCCCAATTCAATAGTGAATGAAAATCACACGGTCCGACAGTATCATTAGAAAATCGCCGCATACGGCGAGAAAAAAATATCAAACGGAATTTGCCAAGAAAGTGGCGCTCTCTTTTTTGGTGCTTGCCGTATTTTTAGGCCTCGCCCTGTACGGACTCTATCGGCCGGAAGTGAGAATTAGAAATATTTCGGTTTTGGGCACTTTTGTAATAAAGCCGGATGATATAAAAAAAGTGGCGGAGGGTGAGCTTTTCGGCAAATACTTTTATCTATTGCCGAAAAGAAGCATTTTCATTTACCCGAAAGAGCAGCTTGAAAACAAGTTAGCGGAGAATTTTAAACGCATTCAAGGTATAAACATTGAAAGGAACGGCTTTACCGAAATACTTATAAGCATTAAAGAGAGGTCGGAAAGATATCTGTGGTGCGGGCGGGATTTAATAGAAGAACGCGCGCCTTCCGATGATTGTTATTTTGTCGACTCGGGCGGTTATCTTTTTTCCAAAGCCCCTTATTATTCCGGCAACCTTTTTCTTGAATTCTACGGGCCGCTCTCGGACGGAGAAAACAACAAGCCCGTCGGCGGGACGGTGCTTCCGGAGGAAAATTTTGAAAACCTGATACGATTTGTCGAAAATTTGGCGCTCATTCATTTATTACCGCAAAAAATATTGTTGAAAGCGGACGGAGATTACGAAATTTTTCTCGAGAGAGGAGGGAGGGTGATGATAAATAGCAAAAACAATTTACAAAAAAACATTGAATACCTGAAATTGGCTCTTGCCACTAACCCGCTCAAGACAAAAATGGAAACCGCGCGAGAGACGCTTGATTATCTGGACATTCGTTTTGGCAATAAGGTGTTTTTTAAATTTAGATAATTCATAGTAATTCATAGACCTGCCCACATTCTACATAGGCCTCGCCTATGTAGGCGAGGCCTATGGGTAAAAAGAAAATGCTATAGTGGCGGAATGAATTCCGGGTTTTGGCAAAAACTATAACTGGGTACAATGTTTCATCTTCGCTCGGACGATGTGAAAGTGATTACACTTTACACCCGCTTCTCGCTCGACGAAATAAAAAAGCCGTTTTTTTGTCTGGCGCCAACTTGCCCGCCTAAATTTCTTATAGAAATTTTGGCGGGTGCGCTATATTATAAACCCGAAATGACATGAAAAATTTTTGGAATACGTTACCCAAACCATTTTTTGCGCTAGCTCCGCTTGCGGATGTTACAGACTGCGCTTTTCGCGAATTGGTTGCTAAATACAGCAAACACGGCAGAGGGGGCGGGGGTCCCGATGTTTTTTGGACGGAATTTGTTTCGGCGGACGGATTGTGCAGCCCGGCTGGCCGGAAAAAACTTCTTATCGATCTCGCCTATACCGAAGCCGAGCGGCCGATTGTGGCGCAAATTTTTTCTTCCAAACCCGACAATATTAAAGAGGCGGCGAAATTTATTGCCGAGCTCGGTTTTGACGGCGTGGACATAAACATGGGTTGTCCGGACAGAAGCATCGAGAAGCAAGGAGCCGGCGCCGCGCTTATGAAAGATTTTAAACTGGCGCAGGAAATTATTTATGCCGCGAAAGTTGGCGCGGGCAACATTCCAGTGTCCATCAAAACGCGTATTGGTTACAACAAAGATATTTTGGACGAATGGATTCCGACGTTGCTTCTAACAAAACCCGCCGCGATTACCGTGCACGCGCGGACGCGCAAGGAAATGTCCAAAGTTCCGGCGCGCTGGGAAGCAGTCGCGCGCGCCGTAAAACTTCGCGACGAAGCGGAAAGCGAAACGCTTATAATCGGCAATGGCGATGTCAAAGATTTGACGGAAGCGCGCGCGAGGGTGGAGGAAACCGGCGCGGATGGCATAATGCTCGGCCGGGCAATTTTCGGCAACCCATGGCTTTTTGCTCCCGTTTTATCATTCCAACATTCTCAAGAATGTTGGAATGATAAAAAGACGAGAGTTACGAGAGTTAGAGAGCTACTGAAAGTACTGGCGGAACATACGCGCCTGTTTGAAAAAAAGCTGGGAAAGGTGAAAAACTTTTCCATCATGAAAAAACACTACAAAGCGTATGTGAACGGTTTTGACGGCGCCAAGGAACTGCGCATGGAACTTATGGAAGCCAAAAACGCGGGCGATGCGGAGAATATCGTAAAAGAATTTCTAAAACACAGACAAACTTAACTACCAGACAAGCGTTTTTTGTCAAAGTAGGTTTCGGGACGCCGCAAATATAGTATCCATACGAAAAAATAATTGATTTAGACTTATCCACACACAGACTGCCCTTTTTTTGTTTCTTTTGTTCTGGTTATGATATAATATCTTGCATACGGACTATATATGTATGGATAAAACAGCGAACAAACACCCTCACATCTTCGCTCTCACTGTTTTTCTTTTTGGAATACTGTTTCTTTCGTTTGGGAAGCCCGCCATCGCCGCCGCTTCCGATTCGTCACTCGGGAATAACCCCGTTTTCATATCCGCCTCTTTTGTGGAAAATATTACTGAAGGTTTTCGGGCTGTTTCCGATGCTGTCAGCAACACTTTCCCCAACAGGGGAACTCCGGAGCCCGCTTCTTTGATTGAAGAAAACATTCCGACGGCGAAACCTTCGCCCGCTTCGCCGAAACCTGACGCGGGCGGGCTTTCTTTGTCCAAGGCGGGAGCTTCCGCCATAGCCTCTCTCGCCTCGGTCTCCTCATCCATCTCCTCCTTCGCCAATAATTTATCCGATACGGTATTCGAAGGCATCCAAAACACGGTTAATAATTTCCGCGCCAACCTGCCTGACTTGCCTAAGCTCGTGTCGCCAAAACCACCTGCTCCAAAAGACACGAACACCGATAGAACCAAAGCAGCTCTGGTCCCCCTAACCGCTTCTCAAAAAGACAACCCCTCTCTTTCCGAAGACATAGCTAATCTTAAAAAAGACATGGACGGATTGAAGTCAAGATTTTTGACGATATCGGCATCCGGACCGATAGCTCAAAATGTCACGGAGCGTGTCGCTCCGACGCCTTTTCAGGGTCGGAGCCCCGACCAAAGCGTCGGGGGCGTATCGCAAGCTGATTTGAACAAACTAGAAAATTCCCTCAAGTCAGAAATCTACAAAGTGTCCTCTTCCGCCTCTTCCCAAACAAGTTCCGTCTATCAGGCCATGGCTCTGTCCAGTCGCATCAACAAATTGGACACAGTCACCGTTTCCGGCGCGACCATCACGGGCTCTTCATTTGCCGGAAGTGTTTCCGGAACATCAGGAAGTTTTTCAGATACTCTTTCCGCAAGCGGCGCCTCCACCCTCACCACCCTTTCGGCCGGGGCCACTACTCTCACTACCCTAACTGCCGGCACCACCACCTTAACCAATCTCACTGTTTCCAACACTTCCACCTCGACCTTTGCCGGCCGTCTTCTTCTTTCCCTCTCTCCAACCATCGCTCACACCTTCTCTTCGTGGACATCCGGAGCAAGTGACGCCAATGCACTCTCCGCCTCTTTGGTAATCAACCCCGCTTCCGCTTCCGCCGACTCAAACCTTCTTTCTCTTTCCGTAAACAACTCCGTCAAATTTCTGATAGACGCCGAAGGAGACGTTTTTGCGAACTCTCTAACCGCCGTAGGCGGCGTGACCTTATCCAACACCACCGCCTCCTCGCTTTCGGTGGAAGGAACAACAACGCTCGGCGACGCCACCTCAACCGACAGAACTTACCTTAATTCGAGAATAGGATCGTCCCTTATTCCGGCAACCACCAACCTCCTAGACTTGGGCGATACCGCAAACGGTCTTGCGTGGCGCACTGGACTTTTCGGCACCTCGGTCGGCATCGGAACGACAACCCCATACAGCAAGCTAACAACATGGGGCACAGGCAGTTTGTTTGAAGCCGTCACGAACGCATCCACCACCGTGTTCTCCATCGGGCAGGGAGGCGCTACATCTACCGCTTTCTTTGCCACCACCGCATCTTCCACCAACCTATTCTCCCAGCTCTCAACTCTCGGCACTCTTTCTCTCGGGAATGCCCTCGCGGTCGGCTCGGGCGGCACCGGCCTTTCGTCCATAGGCGACGGCACTCTTCTCTTCGGCGGTGTCGGAGGAGGAACAACTAACCTCACCGCTCTTGCCACCACATCAGGCGCCGGCCGCTTCCTAACTCTTGACTACGTCACCGGCAGGCCTTCTTGGATAGCCACCTCTTCCATAAATGTCGCTCTTTCCAACACCACGGGGACGCTCGCGGTAACAAGCGGCGGCACGGGCCAGACATCATTCGGCCAAGGGTGGCTCTCTTCCAATGGAACAACCCTCTCCGCTTCCACTTCGCCCACGGTTAATTATATTGTCGCCACATCAACCACCTTATCAAATATTTTCGCGTCAACTACAACCGCGCCGTACTTTGGCCTCTCCGCGCTAGGCGTTGTTGGTTCCCCGGCGCTCACCTTTACCGGGGATAGCGATACCGGAATATGGTCATCAGGAGCGAATACACTCAATTTTTCAACAGGCGGTTCAGAAAGAATTCGCGTAGATTCATCCGGCAGTTTAGGCATCGGAACGACAACCCCATACAGCAAGCTAACAACATGGGGCACAGGCAGTTTGTTTGAAGCCGTCACGAACGCATCCACCACCGTGTTCTCCATCGGGCAGGGAGGCGCTACATCTACCGCTTTCTTTGCCACCACCGCATCTTCCACCAACCTATTCTCCCAGCTCTCAACTCTCGGCACTCTTTCTCTCGGGAATGCCCTCGCGGTAACAAGCGGCGGCACGGGCCAGACATCGTTCGGCCAAGGGTGGCTCTCTTCCAACGGCACCACGCTCTCCGCTTCCACTTCGCCCACGGTTAATTATATTGTTGCCACATCAACCACCGCCACTTCCACCTTCGCCGCGGGGCTTACAATTGAAACTTCGGGTTTCGTTTATGATTACTCTTCCAACAATGTCGGCATCGGAACCACCACCCCGCTTTCAAAACTCACTGTTTCCGGAGGCACGTCCATTGGCTCCAATTACAACTTTGCCGCGCCGACAAACGGTTTGATAGTGGAGGGGAATGTTGGCATCGGGACGACGACGCCGTGGCTTGCGCTATCGGTAACAAACACGAGCGCGAGCGGACAATTCGTCGCTTCATATGACGGCGCCAACTACGCGACTCTCGCCGTTGACGCCTTAGGTGACCTGAAGTTTACCGCCAAGGGCGGCGACATCCGCGCACTCTCTGAGAACTTCTGGGCCTGCGACAACGCCGGTTGTCCGACCTTGGCCGCGACATCCACCGCCGGCAATGTATTCGTGGAGAACGCCGTAACTTTCGGCAACGGCTTTTCTCTCGCTTCAACCACGAATATTTCCAAGCCCGAACTAGGTTTGTATGACGCAACCGGCAACATGGTAGTCATCTTTGACTCCGCCACTTCAACGGATGGGTCATGATAAATCGTCTTTTGTTTAAAGAGTTGGGAGAATTGCGCTTGATACTCATCCGCTTCGCGGTTTTGCTTTTTGTTTTGGCGTTCATTCTGCTTTCAACATCGTTCACATGGACAAAATGGACGGCGTTTGGCGCGGCAAAAAGCGTTCCTGTTTTAGTTTTTGGAACGCCGTCTCTCGCCACACAGCTTTTTACTCTAACAAAGTATCATCTTGTGCCGGAAGGGGTGTCGGTAGTCGCTCTCGGGCCACTCTCTCCCTTTATTGCTCCCATCAGCATCGCCTTTATGGTGGCGTTTATCATATCGTTTCCATACTTCCTTTTTTCGCTTATGCGCTATATTGCCCCCGCGCTTTACGGCAAGGAACGGCGCTCTCTTTTCATTCTCTACTTTTCTTCCGTCACTCTGTTTTTTTTCGGCTGTGTTTTTGCTTATACCGTTTTAATTCCTTACACCTTTGCCGCCCTCTATTCTTTTGCCGGACCGCTCGGCGTTACGCCGTTCTTCTCGCTTGACGCGTTTATCGGGACAGTTTTCGGCTTAACCGTCTCCGCCGGCCTCGCCTTTCTTACCCCGATAATTATGACGGCGCTTTCTTCCATAAGGCTTGTTCCGTCTGCGTTTTGGCGCGTTCATTGGCGCGTGTCAATATTAATTATTTTTTTATTTTCTGCTATAATTACACCGGACGGAAGCGGAGTAACCATGGTTATTCTTTCGGTTCCCCTAATGTTTTTGTATGGAGTAGGCGCTATGGGGAGCTCCGTATATAATGTATAATATTAAGGGTAAGGCAAGGATTACTAACTAATAAATAAAAATATATGTTTGGACTAGGATTACCGGAAATTTTGATTATCGTTCTTGTCATTGGGGTGCTGTTTTTTGGCAGCGGTAAAATTACCGATTTTGCCCGTTCTCTCGGTCGGGCGACGGGGGAGTTCAAGAAAAGCAAAAAAGATATTGAAGAAGAATTGAAGCGGGGAGAAGAAGAAACTAATAGCGATAAAACCGGCACAAGCTAATCACTATGGAAAAAGAAACACAACCTATTCATGGCGAACAGCATCAAACCGCCGGTGGCGAACCAAGTCGAACCATCAACTCTTACCGCAGGAACCTTATCAAATTCCTGCTTGTAGGCGGTGGAGCATTCCTCCTGGGCAAATTTACAAGCCCCTTCATCAACTTCCTAAACAGAGACAAGGTTCTTGACGAGAAGATATTCAATAATTTCAAAATAGTGGAAACGGGGCGCACCCTCAAAGTCTTTGACAAAGAGGGCAGCGAGATTTTGTTGATAGACAAGGATAGTCTGTAAGTTATATGGTAAAAAAGAAAACAAACGAAAAACAAATACCTATTTCTAAACGCCATTTCGGGGTTGTATTGGAAGACATAAATTCTAAACTTGATTTGGTGGTTGAAGGAGTGGGGGTGTTGGACAGAAAAATTGATAAAAATCACGAAGAATTTAAAGAATTTCGCAAAGAGGTTAATTATAAGTTTGAAGTTGTTTTTGAAAAATTTGCCAGCGTGGAATCTGAACTCCATATTATTCGCAATGACCTGAAAGAAAAAATCGGTCGCGATGAATTTTTGTTTCTGGAAAAAAGAGTAACCGCTTTAGAAAGACCAAAGCCGACTACCAGTAACTTATAACTTATAACTAATAACTTATAACTCGCAACCTTGAACTTTTCACATCGCGTAATGTATAATGATAGTAAGTAACCAGTAACCAGTAACCAGTAACCAGTAACTAGCAACCAGCAACCAGCATACTAATTCTAACCCATGCCCATCCGCATCTCCAAAACCAGAGTAGCCCTGCAGAACATCCCCATCAATTTATCCAGAGCCACGGTAGCCTCGCACGCCACCACGGCGGATATCTGGGGATCTGGGGGGGGGGGCGGTAACCAGATTGACTGGGCCGGCACCCCCACCCCTC